>JAEEGJ010026378.1_pt1 | contig 11787 bp, 7 predicted proteins | sample 8958761 | NCBI WGS metagenome assembly JAEEGJ01 (sample SAMN16246546, study PRJNA631951) | gut metagenome | biome: gut microbiome; feature: rumen; material: RS-attached | host: Bos | place: Iran: Karaj | collected 2018-10
GATAATGGCAGCTGAAATAATATTTAACATCAAACGCCCCTGACATATAAAACTCATAAGTCTTAGAACGATCTATTTTAAGAATTTTTCCACGTAAAAATTCCCGCTTATCACCGTTACCGGATACAATCAAACGAATATTTCCGTTCTTTGTCTTTCTTGCTCCAACAAAATCATTTGTCGTCTCGAGCCAAAATTCTTCATCAGCCAAAATTTTAAACAAAGAATTTTTCGCTGGTTTAATAAGGCATGATTCTTCGCAAATGTTAAGAACGTCAATATACGGGTAGTTGTCAGATAAATCGTCCACTAAAGAAAGGCTTTCGCCTTGAAAATTTTCGCAATAATTATACGGATCAATGGAAAACAGGCAATCGCCACTCAACATGCCATCATTGTTAACATTGCGGTATAGTTTTGCTTTAAAAAGAGCCCTGCGAATCTTTGCAGACTTTACAAAATGATATGCTTCGCCCCCATTAATAAGAACCTGACTCTCGCTATCCGTATTTTTGTAGTGCTCTTTTTTACATACTATTTCAGCATCAGTAAAACGGAAAGCCAGGGCAAGATCTGTTAAATAATTTTTCCCGTAATAATCCGTTGGGTCGAAATAAGTGATGTACTCTTCCGGATTCAATGTTTCTATATGACTGTCCATTTTTTCAATGGAAATAAAACAAACCTTTGTGTCAGCGCAATTCATATGGATTTCTTCCGGAATAAAAACCGTCAAAGAAGCGTTGCTGTAATCCTGCCGTTTAAAGTTTTTATAAACAGCTTCCCATTCTTTTAGAGATTTAACAACAGAAAAAACTGTAATCTTTGGCAATTCGTAATACAATTTTTTATCGAAAATCTTATCAACAAAAAAAGCTACCCGGTCCTCATACAGGTGTTGTTTTAAAACATTTCGCAACCCGGACAAACGGTATTTTTCATAGCTGATTTTATCGTTTTTAAGAAATTCAAGCTTATTTATTATAATCTGAGGATCGTCACTATTAATAACATAGTTTCCAAACAGTGTGTCAATACCCTTGGCATGGTTACTTATAACTATAGTATTAGAAGCCATTAATTCAAAGACCCGTCTGGCAAACATTGTCGCAGACTCTTTAATAGTATTAACATTAAGATTATAAACATATCCTTTATATGCTTTATCTATTTCCCGGGCCGGCAGCGTACCTTTTATATATGGAAAATACACTTCAGGAAACTTATTGCTTGTATTTTGTATATTAAAATTTCGATCGTAAATATCGAAATCATAATGCTGTTGAAGTATCGCTGTCATAATATTGTCAAAATCGATTTGCCGTTCAGGATGATGCGGATAATACGAACCAGCAAAACAAATTTTATCTTCTCTATGAAACTTTTCTATTGGATTATGTATTTTTGGTTGTGCGGCAAAGTGTAAAAAATATACTTTGTCATTTCCTGTGTCACGCTTGTAATATTGAATTGAATCCATATCCGTAGTAAAGATATAGTCAAACATCCATGCTATAGGCCTATAACGATCATAGTGAAAAGGGTCTTCTTTATTCCAAAACATTGTCGGTATATTGTGTGATTTACAATATGCTACTATACCTCGTAATGCATCTGTAGGAACGTTCCCGATCCCTTTCCACAATTCATCTTTACCACGCCAATTCGATTCCACAAACAGCAAATGAGGATTAAAACTTGTCAGTTCTTTTAACCAGTTTTGCGGAGTCAGCTGAAGCAATATGCACTCCGGGTCATAACAAAGTTCGGTAAACTCATCCATTATAGCGGCTACACGAAGTTCTTTTAATGAATTTATCATTTTTGTTCCCCTTGGTTTTTCTTTCCTTTTAAAGAATCTTTAAAACTCCAGTATTTTAACGTGAATCTTCCCAACTTAGAATTAGCTAAAACGTCACGTTTATGTTTCCAATATGCTGTCCTTTGTTTTTGTTTGGTTAGTTTTTCCTGTAATAATTTATAATCCGCTGTATACTTGTCTATTTCTTTATTTTTTTCTTTAATTATTTCGTTCTTTTCAATAACAGACTCTTTAAAACGCTTGACCATTAACTCATAGTCGCTGAGTTTTTCTTTGTAGACCAGTTCAATCTCACTCTTTAATTTATCAACTTCTTTTTTACGTCTTTCCTTCTCATTAGTTAATGCGGTACAGGCGTTTGTCAGCTGTCGTTTTTCTTGTTCAAGTACTTTTACTTGATTTTGTAAGCTTACCTTTTCAGCTTTTGCTTTATTTAACAACTCTGTATAATTATCTTTTGTTTTTTTCAAATTTTCATTCAGCCGTTTATTGGTGTCGACTAGCCCTCTCTCAATCAAATAAAACGCTTTTTCTTCGTCAATTACGTAATGTACGTTTACCGTGTTATCATTTGAAACAGTAACATCGTTTTTACAAATATAACCTATCCATTTACCAAAAAATTCAACTTGTTCAACAAGAAAGTACTTTTGCAATTTTTCATATAACTCATAAAAATAATAAGTCCTTTTGTGATCATAAGAATCATTAATGCCAAAAGGAACCGTAACAATCAGTTTTCCATTAACTTTCAACAAGTGCTTGGCTTTTTCCAAAAAGCCCTCAACATTAAAAATATGTTCCAGGACTTCTGTCATAACAATAGTATCAAAATAAGAATCCTCTGATTTAAAAGATATAAAATCCTCTTGTTTAAATAATACCTTGCCTTGAACAACAGCAGATTCCGTTTTCAAACTTTCATTAGCAAAGTCTATACAGCGCTGTTCAACGTCTAAACCAATGACACTTTTATTTTCTCTTCCAAGCAAAATAGATGTTATTCCCTGTGAGCAACCCACATCAAGGACATTGCTCCCCTGAACGTGGTTGCATATCCAGTGTATCCTTTCCCGAACTTTACGTGTAAAATCTTTATCCATGTCTCCCATGTACGCCTCATAAATAGCATCCGCCTTTTTTTCCATGATGAATATCCTCCATTGTAAACATTCAATATATAAAGAACGGGGGAACGAGAAATGCTCCCCCAAAAAAGATTATTTTAAGCCTGTCCTATCATTATCATATCATTAAATTTAAATACAATTTGTCTTCAATTTTATTTGCAATTCTCTCGGATGCATACCCATCTTCATACGGATTTGGTGCATTACAATACCAACTAAATCCGTCAAAAACAAATAACTTCGATTCGTAGATGTGAGAATCCAAAGCCTTTCAAATAGAGAATCTTAAACATTTTAAAGGCGTTTCGCTAAGTTCATTTTATAAATGATACGTCTTTTCAAAAGGACAGATATTATGGCAGTCTAAAACCAGTTTGTTTTTTAACTTTTCCATATTCTCTTTGATCTCATTATGTTTTACCATAATAACCACAAAATCAACATCATGTAAAAATTTGTCCAGGTCATGATATTGATTTTTCACAACATCCTCTTTGATAAATGGATCATAAACCTTTAATCCCGTTGCAAGATGACGTTCCTGACTTTCAAGCAGTTGTAATGTCGGAGATTCGCGCAGATCATCGACATTCTCTTTATATGTCAGTCCATACAGCCCGACTTTTGTGATATCTTTAAGTCCGTTTTCTTTCATGATTTCGTAAATCCGGTTTAAAACAAAATCCGGCATTCCGTCGTTCGTTTTCATGGATTCATCTATAACCTTTGCCAGACTGGGATAATCCCCAACCAGGAACCACGGGTCGACGGAAATACAATGCCCTCCTACGCCGGGTCCGGGTTGCAAAATGTTAACACGGGGGTGCATGTTGCAAATACGGATGATTTCATAAACGTTCATATTGTCATGCCGGCAGATTTTAGCCAGTTCATTGGCAAACGCGATATTAACGGCGCGGTAAGTGTTTTCTACCACTTTTGTCATTTCCGCTGTACGGATATCCGTTACAACGATCTCGCCCTGGCAGAAAGATTTGTATATATCTTTAACTTTTTCGCCGACGTCCTTGTCATCTGCGCCAATCGTCCTGTTGTTATGTAACAGTTCATAGACCATATTCCCGGGGATAATGCGTTCGGGCGCATGCACCAGATGAATGTCTTTGCCTATAGCAAACCCTTTATTTTCAATAGCCGGCCTGATAAACTTATCTATTGTGCCGGGTGAAATGGTTGATTCAATAACAACAATGGCCCCTTTAGGACAAACTTTTAAAACACTTTCTACAGCGCTGACAACGTAACAGGCATCAACTTTTTTGGTAAATTTATCATATGGCGTCGGAACTGAAACAATATATACTTCCGTCTTCTGATACTCTGTTGTAAACCTGATTCCGCTTGATACAGCATCAGCAAACAACTCGTCTAATCCATCTTCTTTAAAAGTGGTCTTTCCTGCATTTAACGTAGCCACTAATTTTGCATTATAATCTGTTCCAACAACTTCAACCCCATGTGACGCCAGCATTAAAGCGGTTGGCAGTCCGATATACCCTAAACCAATAACATTAACCATAACCCTTTTCCCGGAAATTTGTATTACCCGGTTTCCTCCTAACTTTATTTTGCGGTCCGTAACGGACACGAATATATTTCAGAGCGGACACCCTGCAACGGTGCTTTTGGACAATTCACTTCGTTTATTCATCATTTTGAAACTTTCTTTCACCTCCAGCTCATCTGTTATCGCATGCAAAACGAAGTTGTCCGTAAACAGCGGAACTACGGTTGTTTTTTACTGCTGCCCGGCAGCGTCAGCTTCACTTCCTTTGATTTTCTTTACCATATAGTCATAAACTGCAAAAATACGCTTTTCAAAAAAGTATTGGCGTAAAGCGTCTATCAGCAAACCACAAATAAAAATTGTTAAAATCACGATTAAACATACTATCGGAAAGGCAGGCATCTTGTACAAAACAGTATCCGCTTTTACGATTTCGTTCCATAGAACCGGTCTGATAATTGGAGAATCATGAAGTAAATAAATTCCAAAAGTCGTTGATGCCACAAAATTTATGATACGGTTCGTTTTGATTTCGAGCCCGCAAATCAACATCATTACCAACACAGCCAGCACGGGTATTAATAAACCCGAATTGATAAACTCACCAATTTGCGCAACAGCCAGATTAGCCGGAGTAGATTTATGGGTAACTATAAATGTAACTCTGGAATATGCGATAAGTGTGTAAACAGCTGCAAAGGCCACGGCTAACAGCGCTTTCAGCCCCATCCGTTTATTATTCAGCATGTTAAACCGGCACAAAAACGAGCCTATGCAATAAAAGAAAACAGCTCTTTGCAGGTTAAAGAAAGGAGCTTTAAAGATTTGGGCAAATGCGTACCAGAAAATCCAAAAGAACGCCAAAAATGCCAGGGACTGTCTTTTCGATAATTTGTTCAGAAAATCATTGATTAACGGATGGACCAGTATTAAAAATGTATATGATGTAATAAACCACCAGGATCCGCCGGTTAACGGCAGCAGGAAAGATTTGATTATATTAAAAATCCTGGATAATCCTCCCGGGCTGTGACCGGTGACAGCAAACAGTATAAAACAAACGAAGCTGTAAAATATTGTGGTGCAGAATAATTTTTTCAGGTTTATTTTCTTACTGTTTATAAGAAAGTAGCCCGTCAGTATAAAAAACAGCGCTACGCCTAATTTCCCCCCCACAGTCAGGAAAGATGAAAAAATCTTGTTCACAACGCTGCCTGTCATCCATACCCTGTAACGGTCATCAGATAATACACGCATGATGCCGTGCGTGCTTAAATGATTGCCGATAATCAATAACATCGCTATGATCCTGACAAGCTCAAACCTGCTGTCACGGGCATCATTTAAAGCTCTCACTTGCATCGTCCCCCTTATAACTCAAAACCGGCTTTCCGCATTTGATTTCCCGGCCTTGGTTCCCCGCCCTTATACTCCTCAGCACTAATCCATGTCAGGGCTTATTTTAAAAGCAGGCTTATCTTTCTTGGCAGATAGGTTATGAACCTTCCCAACCTGAACGACCAGCCGCTTTTCACTTCTCTCAGCATCTGCTCTGCTTTTTCCCTTTTTGCTTTCTCCTCTTTGAGCATCTGCTCTGCTTTTTCTTTTTTCGCTCTCTCCTCTTTGAGCGTCTGCTCTGCTTTTTCTTTTTTTGCCTTTTCCTCTTTCAGTCTGGTGTCTGTCAGCGCCTTCTTTGTTTTCAGTTCGTCTAAATTTGTCTGCATTTGCCGGTACCCGGTCAATATGTTTGCTGACCGGCACTCTGACCATTCCACATCAAACCTGACGATTTCCCCGTCTGCAACCGTTTTCTGGTATTTATACCGTTTATCAAAGCAGAGTGTTTTCGTATCCGCAAATATAACTTCGCCGTTAACAGCAAAATAATTGCAGTCAATCCAGACGGGATACCGTTTTCCGTCTGTATTGCGCGCCTCCGGCCCCATCAGTCTTATTTCAAGCACGCCGGAGCCCCGGCACAGGATTTCCACACCCATTTTTCCCGCAGCCGACTCAAGGGTTATCCCATACGGAGGCCGGTTCAGTCTGCGCAAAAATCCGGGAGAAGGACTGATCGTCCGTTCAACAACATTACACCCGTCGGTTCCGTTGTTCCTGATGTTTACATGTAGTATGGAATATTTTTCATACTCTTTCGCCTGTTCCTCCAGGCCTTCCAGATTAGTCAGCAGACCGGTGTTTAATTTCGCCACGCCGCGGCTTGCCATTTCAACTTCCACGCTCTGTTCAGGGTACTGTCCTGTCTCCAGGTCATGAACGAACGATACATCCGCCGCATCGTAAACACGCCTGTGATGCAGGTTCCACCAGTTTCTTTCCTCGGCGGATACCGTTATCACTGCATCGCTCAGATTGTAAACCGGAGGCCGAAGCAGGGCGTTGTTCAGCAAAGCATACGTTGGGTGGAGAGATTGGGAAATAAAAGAATCGTGACAAAAAATGACTGTTAAAGCCCCTGCCAGTCTGGCAGCAACTATATCCGCCGGGCTGCACATATCGTCCGGTTCCTGCGCAACGAACAGGTCAATATGTTCCCGCTCCACGATCTCCTTCAGCGCGCGGATCCGCCGGGTAACCGAATCGGCCCTGAAATCCGTCAGGCGCGGCAGCAGACAACGTTGCGCGCCGCACGGCAGCAGACGGTCCTCCCCGTCTTCTCCCTCCTCAGCCAGCAAAATTACCTGATAGCCGTTATCCGTCCAAAGGGAAACCAGCCCGGAAATATCCGCTTCCTGGCCGGTGCGCATGGTTCCCGGAAGAACGGCAATCACTTTCACCGGTTTTGGCGGTACTTTCAGGTAGGTCTGGCTTGCCAGGGCCTCAAGTATCTGCCTTTTTTCCGTGTTTTTCCCGGCATGGTACCGCGCTAAAACCCTCCCCATAAAAGAATCCGCATCAGGAAATGGGGCGGCTTGTTCAAACGCGTCCGGTTTCAGTTGCCAGCCGCCTCTTGCGGCAGCCGCAACAGCTGAATTTTCCAGTCTGTTTTTGATGGCTGCCAATGCGTCTGAAACGTCTGTCAGTTCTTTTCTTTCATCCGCAAATTTGCACAGCAGCCGGTATATATCCAGGCTCCCGGCCGCTTTTAAAAACCGGTCTGTTGCCAGGGCCGCGTTTTTTCCGGTTATGCCCGCGCCGTAGTGATAGCAATACAGCTGTTTGTCTAAGACAGTGCTTGATAGTGAAAAACAGCAAATCAGAAAAAACAGATACAGGTCTTCCGAAAAATCAAAGCGTTCGTTTTGATAATGCGAAATTGCCTGTTTAACAATTCCCGTCCGGAAAATTTTATCGCAAACATTGTGCGTTGTTCTGGGCCAGACAAAACAACGCAACGCCATTTCCCCGGGCCGGGTACAAAGTATGGGCTCTTTATAGGGGCGGAGGTAATTCTTAAATCTTCCGGTGTCTTTTTCCTCAAAACCTTCTACCGGATATAATTTCATGCCAAAACGCAGGAAATCCGATTTGTCTTTGCAAATGGCGTCATAGGCCTCCTGACAGGCGTCGTCGGTCAGAAAATCATCCCCGTCCAGAAACATAATATACTCGCCATGGGCCGCTTCAGCCCCCGCCTTGCGGGAGAGTCCTGCCCCCATGTTTTCCGGCCTCGTGATTACGGTAATCCTGGCATCCTGCAATGCGAATTCCCAGATTATATCCGATGATCCGTCTGTGGAGCGGTCGTCCACGCACATTCTTTCCAATTCGCGCAGGGTCTGCCTGACAGCGCTCTCCAGACACTCCCGGAGATATTTCCCGCTATTGTACACGGGGATAATAAGCGAAACTTTTGGCGAATTCAAGTCTGATGATTCCTTTCCGCAGCCTGAAACCCTGCAGCATAAATATCCGGCGCGCTCCGTTTTAACGGCCATTCACGGTTCCATAGCCTGCTCTATTTTTTGAGCCCCTGCAAATAAGCCCGGTAGCTCTGGTTCACCTTGTCCTTCTCACTTAAAATGACTTCTGTGATTCCTTCCCGCGGCCATTCCACGCCCAGATCCGGGTCGTTCCATATCAGTCCGCCTTCGTCGTTGGGATGGTAAAAATCCGTCACCTTGTAGCAGAACTCCGCGTAATCGCTCAGCACCAGAAAACCGTGCGCAAAGTTTTTGGGGACCAGGAACTGCTTTTTATTCTCCTCCGTCAGCACGATGCCGTACCATTTGCCGAATGTGGCGCTGCCCGGGCGCAGGTCTACGGCCACATCGTACACGCTTCCCTTAATGACGCGCACCAGCTTGTCCTGCGGGTAGCTGATTTGGAAATGAAGTCCGCGCAGCACGCCCTTCCGGCTGGCGGACTGGTTATCCTGCACAAATACGTATTCCTCGCCCTTTTCGTTCAGCACGCCGGCCTCCCGCATATCGTTCTGATTATATGTTTCCATAAAATAACCGCGCGCGTCACCGTGTACCGCGGGATCTATAACGGTCAGGCCCGCAATGCCGTTAACATTCTTTTGCACCTTGATTTGTCCCATGGGCTGTTCCTTTCTCCGCACAGGCGGATTTACGTTATGTGGCGGCTGTTCCGCCCCGGCAGGGTTCAGTACTGGCCGGCCAGTTCCGCCAGATAGCGGCGGACGGCGTCCTGCCATGTCGGCAGCGGTGTAAAGCCATTCGCCGCCAGCTTGCTTTTGTCCAGCCGGCTGTTAAACGGGCGCCTGGCCTTGCTCATGCCGTATTCTTCCGTTGTAACCGGCGTAACCTTCGTGGTATAGCCCGCCTGCCGGAAAATTTCGCAGGCAAAGTCATACCAGCTGATATATCCGCCTTCGTTGGTGGCATGGTAATAACCGTATTTTTCCGTTTCCACCATGTCGACCAGCAGGCGCGCAAGGTCAACCGTGTACGTGGGCGTGCCGATCTGGTCATTCACCACGCGGATTTCCGGATGGGTCTTGCCCACCTTCAGCATCGTTTTAATAAAGTTGTTGCCGTTCAGGCCGAATACCCAGGCAATGCGCACGATAAAGTAGCGTTCCAACGCGCCCGCCACTGCCAGTTCCCCGTCCAGCTTTGTCTGCCCGTACACATTCAGCGGCGCGTAACACTTGTCGTCCGGCTGCCATGGGGCGCTGCCCTGTCCGTCAAACACATAGTCGGTGCTCAGGTACAGTATTTTGGCGCCGTTTTCTGCGCACGCCTGCGCGATATTGCGGGTTCCGTCCACGTTCACTTTGCGTACCAGCGGCTGCTTGTCCTCGTCCTCAGCGGCATCCACCGCAGTCCACGCCGCGCAGTGCACCACTGCGTCCGGCTTATGGGCCCGGATGGCAGCCTCCACCGCCGGCCGGTCTGTAATGTCCAGCGCAACGTATGGAGCGCTGCACACGGCGCTGCCGTCCTGCACGCCCGCATATTCCGGTTTCAGGTCGCTGCCAACAGCCTCATGACCGCGCTTTGCCAGTTCATTGACCACATCATGTCCCAATTGTCCTCCGACGCCGGTGACAAAAATTTTCATTCCAGTACCTCCCGATTTCCGTACATTTCCGCATAATAGTGCTGGTAATCGCCTTTGATGATATCTTCCCACCAGGGTTTGTTATCCAGATACCAGCGGATGGTCTTGCGAATACCGTCCTTGAACATCGTTTCAGGCAGCCAGCCCAGTTCCGCATGGATTTTTGCCGGGTCAATGGCGTACCGCTGATCGTGGCCTTTACGGTCTGTGACGTGGGTAATCAGGCTTTCCGGTTTGCCCAGTTCGTTCAGGATGATCCTGACGATGTCAATGTTGCGCATCTCATTGTGTCCCCCGATATTGTAGACTTCGCCTACCGTACCCTTGCGCAGGATGAGATCGATTGCCTTGCAGTGGTCTTCCACATACAGCCAGTCGCGCACATTCAGCCCTTCGCCGTATACAGGCAGCGGCTTATCCGCCAGGCAGTTCGCAATCATCAGCGGTATCAGCTTTTCAGGGAACTGGTACGGGCCGTAATTGTTGCTGCACCGGCTGATGGTCACCGGGAGCCCGTACGTGCGGTAATAAGCCATCACCAGCAGGTCCGCTCCCGCTTTGGAAGAACTGTAAGGACTGCTGGTGTGCAGCGGGGTCTTTTCCGTAAAGAACAGGTCCGGACGGTCCAGCGGCAAATCGCCGTACACTTCATCCGTGCTGACCTGATGGTAGCGCGTTACGCCGTACTTGCGGCTCATATCCATTAATACGGATGTCCCGATAATATTCGTTTCCAAAAAAATCTGCGGATTTTCAATGCTGCGGTCCACATGGCTTTCCGCCGCAAAATTTACCACGATATCCGGCTTCTCCGCCGCAAACAGCTTATCCATGGCCTCCCGGTCACAGATATCCTCTTTATAGAACTTGAACTGCGGATTGTCCAGCACCGGCTTCAGCGTCTTCAAATTTCCCGCATAGGTCAGCTTATCTACACAAATAATGCGGTCCTCAGGATGCTCTTTCATCTCCAGAAACACAAAGTTGCTGCCAATAAAACCTGCGCCGCCCGTTACAATGATGTTCATGCGTTTCTCCTTATTCTTCTACACTATTGTACTATAATCTGGCCGTCTGCAACCTTTTGCAGATACTGCCCGTACGGCGCCTTGCCGTAGCTCCTGGCAGTCGCCAGCAGGCTGTCATGACTGATCCAGCCGTTATTGTAAGCGATTTCCTCCAGCGCCGCGATCTGTATGCCCGCCCGGGTTTCAATCGCCTTGACAAACTCCGCGGCCTCGCTCAGGCTCTCCACCGTCCCGGTATCCAGCCAGGCATAGCCGCGCCCAAGCGTCACCACGTTCAGTTCTCCCGCATCCAGGTACAGTTTGTTCAGGTCTGTGATCTCAAGTTCCCCGCGGGCGCTGGGTTTAACCATTTTTGCGCGCTCAACGACCTTTTCATCATAAAAATACAGGCCTGTCACCGCATAGTTGCTCTTTGGTTTGGCCGGCTTCTCCTCAATGCTGATCGCTTTCCCGTCCTTGTCAAACTCCACGATGCCAAACCGTTCCGGGTCATCCACGTAATAGCCGAACACCGTCGCGCCCTTGTCCCGCTTCACGGCATCGCGCAGATGACGGGTTATCCCGGCCCCGTAGAAGATATTGTCCCCCAGAATCATGGCGCACTTATCCCCTGCAATAAACTCTTCGCCCAGTAAAAAGGCCTGCGCCAGTCCGTCCGGTGAAGGCTGCACCTTGTAGCTTAAACGGATGCCAAACTGGCTGCCGTCCCCCAGCAACCGCTCAAAATTCGGTAAATCATGGGGCGTGCTGATGATAAGGATATCCCTGATCCCTGCCAGCATCAAC
>JAEEGJ010026379.1_pt1 | contig 11786 bp, 3 predicted proteins | sample 8958761 | NCBI WGS metagenome assembly JAEEGJ01 (sample SAMN16246546, study PRJNA631951) | gut metagenome | biome: gut microbiome; feature: rumen; material: RS-attached | host: Bos | place: Iran: Karaj | collected 2018-10
ACCCGGTCCCGCCCAAAAAGGAAAAGAGATGAACAAGAATACTCTTATCGGATCAGTCCTTATCGCAGCCATCATGATTTGGTGGTTCTCCATGACGAGCGCAAACAACGAAGCTGCCGAAAAGGCCAAGCTCGCAAAGCAGGCTGCCGCGAAGGAAGCCGCCGCTCAGGTCGCCGATTCTGCCGAAGCTCCGTCCGCAAGCGGACTCGTGCTCCCGGGCTCTACTGCCGAAGTCAAGGCTGCCCCGGTTCTCGGTGCCGCAAACGTTGCTGCCGATAGCGCCGTGAAGGATTCCTCGGTTGCCGCAAACGACTCCGCCGCCGCCGAAGCTCCCAAGCCGATCGCCCAGCGCACGGTCACGGTCGAAACCGACAAGTTCATCATGACCCTTTCTAACAAGGGCGGCAAGGTCCAGAGCGTGATAGTCAAGGCCCTGCCGGATTCCGCAAACCATTTCCCCGAACTCATTCAAGATACCGCGCTCGGCGCCCTCGACTTGAACCTCGGCGGTGCCGACCTTTCCGAAGTCATGTTCAATGTAGACGCTCCGGAATGGATTAATGTCGAAAACGATACCACGGTGCAGTTCGTCTTTACCGATGCCAACGGCAACCAGCTCGTGCGTAGCTACGGCTTCACCAAGGCCGGCGTCGCTGTCCGTCAGGTGAACAAGTTCAAGGGCTTCCGCGTCGACAACTACGAGCTCTCCTGGAAGGGCGGCATGCGTGAAACCGAAGAATTCCCGAAGGGCAAGAGCTTCGGCGGTACAAGCTACTTCTTTAGCGAAGTGATTTTCAAGAACAACGAAATCACCGAACGCGAAACATTCAACGATGCCATGACCTTCGACAACGCCAACTACTATTGGGTCGGCATGCGCCGTAAGTACGTGGCCATGTCGGTGCAGTTCGATTCTCCGGTGCCGGCACAGGTCAAGGCCAAGCACATCAACCTGGCTACCGAGGGCAACCCGGATCCGGGTACCTACAGCCTCTCCATTGCAGACGCCGTCCGCGGTGATTCTATCGCTTACAACTTCATGGTGCTCCCGCTCGAATGGTCCGAAGTCGAATCTCTCGGCCAGGGCTACGAAAAGATCATCGTGACCGGTTCCAAGTGGTTCCCCGGTTCCAGCGTCTGGTTCGTGTGGATTTGCGCCATGCTCCTCAAGCTGCTCAAGTTCTTCTACTCCATCATTCCGAACTACGGCGTCGCCATTATCCTCGTGACCTTCATTGTCCGCGGCGTTACGACCCCGTTCACCATCAAGCAGCTCAAGTCGACTTCTGCCATGAGCAAGCTCAAACCGCAGCTCGACGAAATCAACGTGAAGTACCGCAGCGATCCGCAGAAGAAGCAGGCCGCCATCATGGAACTTTACGCCAAGAACGGCGTGAACCCGCTCGCCAGCTGCACCGGCGGCTGCCTCCCGATGATTATCCAGATGCCGATCTTCATGGGTCTCTTCTTCGTGCTCGGTCGCGCCGTCGAACTCCGCGGCATGCCGGCCTTCCTCTGGATTACCGACCTCAGCCGTAGCGACGTGATTTTCCACGGCTTCAGCATTCCGTTCCTCATGCCCGATGGCCTCGCTCTTCTCCCGTGGATCATGGTGGTCACTACCTACTTCCAGACCAAGGTGACCATGAGCGGCAACGGCGCCATGGACCCCGCCCAGGCAAAGATGATGACCTGGATGATGCCCGCCATGATGTTCCTGTTCAGCGCGGTGATGCCGTCTGGCCTTGTGCTCTACTGGATCGTGTCCAACTTCTGGAGCATCATTCAGTACAAGATCATCCGCCGCGACAACGGCAATAACGGTCCGAAAACCGTGAACGGCAAGAAAGTCGTCGACGCCGAAATCGTGAAATAACACGTTCGCGAAAAGGCCTAAAGTTTGAGCCCCTGACCCACGAGGTTAGGGGTTTTCTTGTTTATCTACGCTGTCTATGCGTAATTTACTATTTTCTGTCAAAAAACATCCAACTTGGCCTGCATGTTCGGGCTAGTTTCGTAAAGTTTTAAAAATGTTTTCCTAGATTTACAATGGATAAGAATGGTGAGGATAGTTATATGAAATCGAATTCATATGTGGTTTTCTTTTTGACGGTTTTATTCCTCTATGCCGTCACAACTCATGCTGCTAGCTTGGCTGGCAATGCCACCGATGGCTATTACATCAACATGCCGGCGAGTGGAACTGAAACATTGACCATTCCCAGTGGAGTTACGTCGTTCAAGGTCTATGATGACGGTGGCCCTGGTGGTACCGAAGACGAATGCGACAATTGTGGCGATGAGGGTGCGGATGCTAACTATAGTAACCTCGGTAGTGTGAGTACTTATTTAGTAATACAAGGCTCTTCGCTGTTGCGGGTAACTGGTTTATTAAATACAGAAGCTTCTGGATCCACGGTTTATGATGTCCTTGAAATATTGGATGGCGATAAGAGCGGGCCGACTCTTTGGAAACAAAGTGAAGGCAAAGAAAATATCAGCGCGCTTGTTTCGAGCGGAAATACTTTAACTTTTGTATTTACTTCGGATGATGACATTAACCAAGCTGGTTTTGATTTAACTGTAAGTGTTGTTGATCCTTCTGAAATCCGTACAGTTGCATTTGGTACGGCGGCAAATGGAAGCCTGGTAAGTGCAGGGAATGGCTATTTGCCCGGTCAAACAGTTTCCTTAACTGCGAAGCCTAGTATAGGTTATTATTTGAAGAGCGTTAAAATCGTAGACGAAGATGATGGTGAGGTCACGGCTACTATTAATGACAAATCCGTTAGCTTTGTAATGCCTCAGAATAATGTGACGATAACGCCAGTGTTTGCTGCATTCACGTTTGATGCTCAAGGTTGTCTTGCAGATGGCGCCTATTTCCATATGGAATGTCCCGGTGTCTGTATTATTTCACAATGGGCAACGTCTACTCCGGACAATGATAAAGACTTTGCCTGTTGGAGTGACTTGGCAGACAAGCTTTATGCGGATTACGTGAATGTAACTGCTCATGGGAATGCTGTTTATCTTGGATCTGACCTTTATATGGGTGGCTACGATGGTACGGGGTGTGCCATGAAGAGTGATTTCAAGCCTATTTATGCTTCCAGTTTTGATGGAAAGAACTTTACGATTGACGGCTTGTGTCAGGTATCGTCCAGTGCAGACGCGGGTTTCTTGTCTACCTATTATTATTTGAGCTCGGGAGAATATGAAAACGTCACCTTTACCAATGCACATATTGAAGGCATCCAAGCGGGTGTTCTGGCTTCAAGCATTGTTGCCGATGTCGTGGTGCGTAATATTGTCGTTGATGGGGCGACGGTTATTGGTAATACGGCTGGTGGTATTGCTGGGCGTATGAATTATAATTCATCGTATGGCTATACTTCGTATTTGTCCAATGTGACGGTTAAAAATTCAACTATCGAAGCAAAATCTGTTGGTGGTGGCGCCTATAATATTCAGGCGGGAGCTCTTGCCGGCCAAGGTGTTATAAGACATTCTGTAGGAGCAAAGTCTTATTTTGCAAACAATAAAATTCAGGTAGATGCAGCTGCATCAAGTAGTCTGACGGTCTCTCTTGGTGGCGTATTTGGTATTCTTGAAGGCTCTTCAAATGATTATAATCATAAAAGTTTGACTCTTCGAGGTTTTGCAATATCGGGAACAAGCCTGGTAGACGAATCTAATGTAGGTGAATCGAACTTGGGTGGCTTTGCGGGAATGTATGTGCAAGGGTATGCCAATGCTTTGAAAGATAGTATAGAACAAGTCAGCTTTGAAGGAAGTATCAAAGGTGGTACTTATGTTGGAGGAATCGTTGGACACATTGAACTGCCGGGTAATTACGAGCTGTGCATAAGAAATACTTATTCCACAGGAACGTTTACGGGTAGTCATACGAAGGCTGGGTATATTGTTGGTAATTCGTTAAGTACAGATATTACGAATGGAGACCCTGATCTTTATAACCCTAAAATGTATAACAACTATCATTACGGAACAGATGTTGTTATGTCGGGTTTAGGAACCCTTGACTTTGATGTTTGGAGTGCTGGTGATAGTTATATGTATGGTAACGTACGCAATGTTAGCGGCGTTTATAGCAAGAGTGGGGATATGGGGTATTATGAGTACCGTGACGCAAATACAAAGTATCTGCTTTATTTCCCCATTACAACGGCTAAAACAATTAGAAATGGTGTCGCTCTAGAAGAAGATATGCAATCCGACAAGTTTGCGGCATTGATGAACGGTAATGTCGCTATGAATGGTGAGACTGCTACAGTTTGGGCCAGAGATGTTGATGAAAATTCGGGATATCCGATATTTGTGGATGATTTGCATCAGCCGCTTTATATAGTTAGCATTGATATAGAAGACTCGTGGAACTTGGATGAGAATTCGCAACTTTCAAAATTACATGCTTATGATGGAATTGCTGTGGTGAATGGCGCAACTGGAACCTACGAGTTTAAGAAGATATTAGTTGATTATCCGTCTTTGTCAGGAAATTTGGGAGAAGCTTTTAGAGAGGACGTTACTAAACTTGTAAATTATGTTGCTTTGAATACGGGAGTGAGCAATGTAATGCTGTTTGATGGGAACGGTGATATTATTTCCGATTTGAAAACGAAAAAAATCCTGTCTTCTCAGAAATTACATATAGAAGGCCCTGAATCTTACAGTGTCGTTTATAATTATTGTACGACAACTACGAACTGTGATGCTTTTGATAATGTGCCGAATACATTCGTTTTCATGAGTCCGAAGGTGACTGAGATTACGACGGATGATGCTGTTCCCAATCAGATGATTCCTTATGTAATGAATCTTACTGATTCAAAACAAATGACGATTATGGATGTCAAGATATATGATGACAATGGAAATGTTGTTAAGACTTATGATAGTGGCAATAGCGTCAGGTTGTGGTGGACTACGGAAATAACCCCGTTCCTTCGACAGAAAACAAGTGTTGTTTCAAAAATTGAGGTTAATTACAGAAATAATTATTATAGCGGAGATGTTCCCGAAATATCAGTGGGCGCTTCTGGCTTAACCATTAAGGTTTATGGTGTTGATGATGCAGGGGTGGCTAGTGAAGCATACTCCCGTGCTAATCCTACGGTTATTCCATACGGAAAGATGTCTGCGTCTTGCAATGCAACCCCTGCGGATAAAACGGGGTATGCCTATGATAATCGCATCGCGGTGACGTACTCTTATGGCCTTCATGACTCAAATTATAATTATGATGCTGGAATTGGTGTTCCTGCTTATGACAAACCAGGTTGGGAAGATATTGATGATACGGTATCGATTCAGTCTTTTGAATCTATTGATGATTTGTATAGCAAACTGATTTCTGGTAGAACTGTCAACTTGGTTACTATACTTGCAGAAGGAGGTCAAAACCAGAATCAAGATACAGTTGATATTAATTCTCTTAGAATTGTTCGTGATTTAGTTGACGACTATTTTACGGCTCAAGGCTATAGTCTTTATAGAGAGAACGAACGTATTACTGTAGAACCTTATTATACTCTTGTCAACTACGACTTGACTTTTGACTTGAATATGGCAAGCTTTACATCGTCTGTCTCGGAAGGCAAAACCTATTATGATGGTGGCCCGTATTTGGGCAATAATTGGTCAAGCAACATGGTTGCCAATGTCGAAAAAAGTTTGCCGCATGTATACTCTGCATCATGCCCGACTATGGAAGGATGGCAAGAAAATCCTGCCGGTGCTCCTGCTAGTGATTTGAAGGCTCTGTTGGAAGATATTAATTCGGCGGTTGGTGATGGCTCTACTCTGACCGCCAGTTGGGAAACTGGGATTAATTGTACTCCTCCTACAACAATAAAGTATATCAACTTTGCGAAGAAAACGGGTGCCGATACTTATGATCAAGCTTCAACCAAGTCGGATTTCCCGATTGATGTGGCGCTACGTCAGGCTATCGATGCCAATACATTTATTGACCATAAAATTAAGTTTAGTAACGGTGAGACTATTACCCCGATATCAGTTCCCGATGAAGATGATACCTTGACATTTAAGGTGATTGTTAAACCGTATAAGGGTTATAGCATAAAGAACTTTGGTTTTGTTTCGTCACCGGGATACCCAATGATGGGCTATGATGATAGTGGTAGTGACACGACACTTGTCATAAATCCGAAATTGATGACTACGATGACTTTGTGGGCGGATTACTCTATTCTGCCGTTCTATGTGACTTATAACATGAATACAAAGTCCGAAGACAAAGGCTCGCTATTTTTCCCAGTCAATGCGACTGCTGCTGAAAAAATTGAATTTGGGGAAAACGTCACCTCTGTGAACTTGTGGACCCCGTACCGTTCTGACAAGTGCTTTGACGGCTGGTCTGTAGTTACTCCGTCTGCCGATCCGAGTGGTGTGGCGACGTCGGAACCGCCCAAGATGACGACACTCAGTGCGGATTATGCGGCGTCTGCTTTGAGCTCGGACCCCGATGCCCCCACGAAACTGATTGCTAATTGGAATGATTGCGCTAGCCAGCCTGCAGCGGGTGTTACGATTGCAAACGGCGGCACGAATGCCAAGGTCATGCTGAAGCAGGTGTTTGACGGCGTGGAATACGAACACTTGCTTGGCACGAACGCCTTTACCTTGCCGGCAAATCCGTCTGGCTATAAATTCTTTATTGATTCTGCCAGCAGTGTTGTTGACTTGGGCTACGAGGCTACCGGTATCAGTGTTACGTACAATGCGAATGGCGTTGACCGTGAATTGACCGTTGAAGGCGATTCTATTATAGTGAACGATGTGCGTGCTTCTGAGTACTCCGTGACAATGAAAACTCAAGTGGCGTTGAATAATCATCGGTTCTGGCTTGCCGGAAATGCGGATACCGTGTTCTACGGCTCCAGCATTACCATGTTGGAAGTCCACGCTCAAAAGGACGAGCCGATTACGACGGATGTTTATCGCGTGGGTTACAAGTTGAAGGGGTGGAGCTTCTTAAAGGATGCCCCGCAGCAAGCCGTTGTTGCCTATGCGTCGAATCCTCATTTAGTGTTCGATACGGATTTTGAATTTGACTATGTCATGTTCGCAAAGACTTTTGGTCGCTTGCCTGACACGCTGTATGCCGTGTGGGAAGCCGGTGGAAACGCCGATGTGAAACGCGTGGTCAACAAGAGCGAGCAAATCAGTTCGTTCAAGCTGATGCAGGATCTTGGTGGCCAGATGTTTGACTATCTGGTTTCGGATACCTTGCTGTTGCCTGCAGAGGGCCAATTCGAATTTATCGTAGAAATGCTCTATGATTCAAGCCAAATCGAAGTGGACAACATGCATGCCATTGTCGTCTTGGATGAGGATGGCGAACTGGTTGATATTCTTGAAAATGATATCCGCTATACTGTCGAAAAATCTATCGGACTCAGGGCGAACGTGCTGAAGGATAAGCGCGTGCAGTTCGTGCTGAATGAAAACTCCGAAGACCAGGTGTACTTCGGTAGTGACTGGATCGATACGCTTGCCAGCGAGAATCCGGATTCTGCCTTGGTGCTCCCGACCATCGCTTACAATTCGGCGAAGTGTCTTGCCGGTTGGACGATCGATTCAACTTCTAACAAGCTGCTTAAGGTGCTCGACAAGGATCTGTTGAACGACTTGCGTGCAAAGGGTAATGCCTTGGGCCGCAGTATCAGTGAACTGCTTTACGCCAGGTGGACGACGAATCCTGACAGCTGTGTCGGCGATTTCGTGCAGCTTGCGGTGCAACAGGAAAATGGAAGCGTCTGGTTTGTCGAAGGCGACAAGAATACCAAGGAACGCCGCTTTACCGACGAGGGCACCATGTTCGTGCCGAGCGAATTGGATGGCAGCCAGTTTAGAGTGCAGGCATCGGGTACCGATACTTCTGTGTACGTCCTGGATTCTCTAGTGGTGTTGCGCAAGAATAAAGTGGTCGGCGTGCTTAAAGAGGGCGACGCTATGCCCGCGAATCTTAAGGATGTGTCGCTCAAAGCCTACTTTGGCTGGAAAAATAAGACGGAAATCGGCTTCAAGAGGAATCCGCGCCTGGATGTCAATGGCGTCAGGTTCAGACTGGGCTTCAAGGCGAGCGATTTCGAAGTCAGACGTAATGTTTCTGCCAGGGTAGAAGTTCTTGATCGGGCCGGCCTCCGCGTAAAACTCGACACCTTGCTTGGCGATTCGATCGAGATGGGTTACGAGAAAAAGGACTTCATGTTCCCTATGAACAAGCCGGGCGATTATACGATGGTGCTCACGCTTAAGGACAAGTCGGGTTCTGTGGTCACAGACAGTATCGACTTCTCGGTCAGTTCCGAAATTTCGGTGCTCGCTGCGGATACTTGGCAGATGATTTCGCTCTCGTCTGTAGACGTTTCTGCAGTCAAGAACGATGATGACCGGATTTTCTACTGGTGGGATGAAGAAGGCACGGGTGAATACTGGCAGTACAAAAGGCTGGATTTGAGTGCCCCTGTCGACCCGACTCTCGGCGTGTGGTATAACTCGCTAGAAGGTCGTGCCCTCCCGTTGCTGACGGATGTCGATGATGAAGACGACGAAGAAGATTTCACTTGGAAATTGGAAAACGTGAGCACGGGTTGGAACATGGTTGCAAACCCGCATAATTGGACTTTGGATTTGTATGCGAAGAATCCGAATGCCAAGAAGAATTTCGACGAAGAAACGGAAATAACCTTCTGGCGTTATGATGCAGAAAGTGCAGAACCTTTGCCGACGGATACGATTGGGCCCTATGAAGCGGTGTGGGCTCACATTCCCAAGAAGTCGGGTAAGTGGAAAATGTCTGCGGTTCCGTACTTCCCGCCCGATGCGGCTCCGCTTGAAAAGCGCGCCCTTGCGAAGGCCTCGACTAAGGATCGCTGGACTTTGCAGGCCAAGCTTACGGATGTGAAGGGCAAGAAGGATTCTTGGAACATTTTGGGCGCCGGCTTGAACCCGGTTGTTTCCGAAGAACCGCCTGAAAACATGGGTGACCATGTGAACCTCTCGATTGTCGAAGGCAAGCGCGCCTTGGCCAAGTCTATCAAGCCGTCTAGCGACGAAATGGAATGGACGATTGCCCTGTCGGCATCGAGCGACCGAATTGGTTTCTTGAGCTTGGACGGTATCGATGGCGTGAAGGCTTTCGGCTATCGCGTGTTCGTCACGGTTGACGGCAATACGACCGAAATGCACGAAGGCGAACCGCTCAAGGTTTACCTGAAGTCCAGCGCCAAGATGGCGACGGTGCGCGTGGCGCCTGCTGCTAAGGCGGTTGCCAAGAATACGCTCAAGGGCCTGCGCACGGCAAGGCTCGGAAACCGCTTGCAGGTGACTTTCGACGCTTCCGGCCTTGCCGGCACCAATGCGCGTGTCGACATTGTGGACTTGAAGGGTAACGTGAAGTCGACGGCTACTGCCAAGACGATCGAAGGCTCGAACGCATTGGTGCTGGACGCTCCGCAGTCTGGCCTGTACATGCTCCGCGTCCGCGCAGGCTCCCAGCAGCAGGCGGCCAAGATCGTGGTGCAGTAAATCCGTGCCTTAAGTCACGCGTTTTTGCAGTTTGCAAACAAGGTATCCCTGTTTTGCAGGGATATTTTTATTTTTGTATACTGAAGAATTGGATTGAGTTAGGAGGGCTTGTGAAACGCATACTTTTGCCTATAGGGGCATTCCTGATTACCGCCTTTTTGGGGGCGTGTTCTTTGAATATCGAGGTGGAGGACCCCACTCCGCATGGAAGTTCCGAAAATCCGGCTTCCAACACGCCGGCCACTTTGCCGCAAGATACGGCAAATACTTCTATTGATAATCCCGTAGACAATCCGGCGAATGATTCTTTGGAGTATGTCGAAAAGCTTCCTGGGGATTCCTTGGTTGTTGACGGCCCCGAAAATCCTGAACTTGCAAAAGATACGATATACCTGCACGACACCCTGGTTGTCTACAAGGATACGATTTACGACACCCTTTATGACACCACGTCGTATACGAGCTTTGTTTATCGCAAGAATAGCGGAATGGTCGATACGGTCACGATGAATTCAAAAGCTTTGACATGTGATGTGAACGATTCCAGTGTATCTTGCCAAGCGGAACGCTTCATTGTATCGATGGATAAATGCTGTGATATTCGAATTGAGCCCATCGAAGAGGTTTTCTTCGAACCGGATGAGAATACGATCTTCGTCCATGTTCTAGATACGATTTATATTGATGCGTGGCACGAGGAAGAATACGTCCAAGTTCACGATACCGCTTTTGTCAATTATGGTGACGAACGTCAGACAGATTTTATTCCGCCTGAGTTTATTTATAAGGCGACTAAGAATCCGTTTGATTCTACGGCGATGCGCGCATTTTTAGATACGCTTGATTTTAGTAATCCCGATAACAATTTTATTTATTTAGCAGTCCAGTCCGATTTGAAATTCAAGGGATTGCCTGTCATTATTAGAGTGCCGGCGCCTTTGGATACGGTTGCAACAAAGCTGGAAACGGATTGGATCAAGAATTGGCCTTCGGTAAATGAAGTAAATATCCGTACCTATTATTTGGATGTTATTGAGCAACTTTCGGACACTACGGTCACATGGACTCTGGGCTACACGCATTACGAAAAAGGAATCGTTGAAACTGATTCCCTTCAGGTGACCACGTTTATTAAGGTGAAGTAGTTATTTGTACTCGTCGCCGTGAAGTGGCTTGCCGAGTATTTTGTATTTCGTTTTAATGGCTGTCCTGAGCACGGGCCAGCCTACTCTATAGAAGGCCTTTTGCCAAAGTCTGTCGAGGGCTTGGCTGGTTGAGTTCCCGACGGGCTTCGGGAGCCATTCTTCTTTAAAGTCGGGCGCAAGGCCTGCATCCAGAATCATCTTGTGGTAATCGGCATTCAAGGCGTTGTAAGCCTTTTGGCGAATAAAATGAGCCTTCTCTTTAAAGCTAAAGCGGTGCTGCAAGAGCTTGCGCTTGATGAACCCGCCGCCCTGCGCAATCAGCTCGGGGTAGGCAAACAGGGCGCGCAAATGCGTATTGTAAAGCGAAGCCGTCTTGATTTCGGCTTCGTCGAAGACGTTCGCCATGCCGATTTCCAGGCGATGCACCACATCGTAGAATGTTTCTTGCTCGGGTGTTTCGAGTAAGTGCAGGTAGAAGGCGCCCAAGGCTTCTTGCTTTAGGTACAAGAAGAACGATTGCAAGTGCGGACGCACTTCGTCGTTTTGCGTAAGCGATACCACGTCGGCGGTGATCCCTTCGGCGCGGCGGATAAAGTCGGCAAAGTTGTTCTGGAAGTAAACGATGGAATCGTTTGTGAGCAACAAGCGAGTGATACTGTTGAATTCAATCAGGTTGTTGCGGCCGTTGGCGAGGTCTTTCAGGAATCTGCGCCACATGCCAAAATCGAAACCGTGATTTTCAGTCAGGTACAGTTTGATGCCGTTGTCTTCCAGGAACGACATCGTCTCTGCCGAAAGCGGACGCTTGTTGGTGAGCAGTACGACAGTAAAGTCGGTCTCGGCAAGGTGCTTTAGCGCAAACCGCACGTACCCGGGGAGGTTTTCCCCGGTCTGGTAGCTTGCGTAAAGAATGACCTTGCCGTTCGACATAAATTACCTTCTGCCGCCGCGTCCGTGGCTCTTGTTGCTGCGGCCGGCACCCTTGCGGGAGCCGCCCTTACGCGGTTTGCTTGCTACGTGGAATCCTTCGCGGTCGTCGCCACGGTCGTTGCGTCCGCCTCT
>JAEEGJ010026383.1_pt1 | contig 11785 bp, 2 predicted proteins | sample 8958761 | NCBI WGS metagenome assembly JAEEGJ01 (sample SAMN16246546, study PRJNA631951) | gut metagenome | biome: gut microbiome; feature: rumen; material: RS-attached | host: Bos | place: Iran: Karaj | collected 2018-10
AAGATACCGCCAGATGCCGCACCGCACCAGCCTGTGGTGCGACAGGCTTGATGACCGGACGCAGTTTTTCCCGCGTGTCAACGAGGCCTTCGACAGCATTGTGCGCCGTGGGACAAAGCCATCCGACTATTGGTGGGAAGTGTACGACCGTTCCGGGGTGGTGCACAGATACGGACACTACGAGACCCTGGGCAACGACACTTGCCAGAGCACGCTGCGCGACAGCAAAGGCAATATAGCGCGGTGGTGCCTTACGGAGAGCGAGGATGCCTATGGCAATATGGTAAGGTATCTGTACGACACCGTACAGTATGCAGGTGTCAATGGCGGCATCGTAAAAGGAAGGCAGATATACATTGCGGAGATCCACTATACACTGCACCGGAACAGTTCAGGTGAAATCGACGACACAGGATATCACAGGATAGTCTTTTTCCGCGAGGATGAAGACAGGACGAGAAAACACAGTAACAAGGTATATACGGACGTATTCTTAGAGCAGACAGAATTGACAAGTCATATTCCAGCCACCATCAATTGTCGCAACGGTTTCAAGGAGGTTACGGCATCCCTGCTGTCCTATGTCCGCATCTGGTCGGCTGACACCTCGAACAGGGTGTACCTTTTCGGTATGTGGATTGACCAGAGTACAAATTACAAGGTTTTGCTGAAAAGTGTCTTCTCCAGTACAACACAAAATGTGGAGGACTATATGGATAAGGGAGTTCTCTACAGAGGTATTATTGGTGGCAACTGGCTTAATTTCGAGTATTTCGAAGCTGGTGAAGACATATTCGGCCCGGAAGTCAGAATGGACGATGACTGGTCCGGTCTTGGCTACGGTGGCGATGTCGGAGTGATAGGCTTTGTCGGAGATGCGACAACGATTCTTGGCCGCAGTCTTGCGACATCGGCTCTGGGGATGTCCAAAGGACTGAACAGCAGCATCGGCGGCGGCATAAGTGTTGGATTCGGCTATAACGTCTTCTGGACCGAGCTTGCTGCCGGAGGCAACTACAGCTACAGCAACAGCTGCGAAAAAGGCGTCTTGACGCTCATCGACCTCGACGGCGACGGACTGGCCGACAAGGTTTTCAAGGATATACTGGGACATATCTGGTATCGCAGGCATATACAAACCAACGACGGGAAAGTGTTTTTCGGTCCGGCAATAAGACTGGAAAGCATAGGCGATTTCCAGAAGACTACCGGCAGCAGCCACGATGTGGGGCTTCAGGTGTCGATAGGTGTCTCCGCCACAGGCTCGCGCGCCTGGGGCAAGAGCTACACGACGACTTATTTTTCCGATGTCAATGCCGACGGCCTGCCCGACCTTGTGACAGACAAGGGTGTGTTCTTCAACGATCTCGTCGACGGCATACCTACTTTTAGCCAGACAAGGAACCACCGCAATCCTGATGCCATAGACACTGTGACGACATCCACTATGCCGTGCGGATATATGGTCTACGACGGCGAGCTGAACGACAGCATCTACTGCACGACAAAACGCGCACTGAAAGCAAGGAAATACAACACGCTGCACGAATTGGACAGCGGTATCTATGTTGATTTCATTGACAGCGGATATGTGATAGACCAATTGACCTACCTCACTGTTGAAGCTCACCGCGACACACTCGACTGCTCGGTCCGCAGCTACCGTACAGGCGGTGCCGACGGCATAGGTGGATGGGATATCGATCCGGCGATGGAAGCCGTCAAGGTATGGGTCGCCCCAAAAACCGGCACGGTGACCGTGACCGACAGCATCCGAATGCTTCCCGACCGTACTGGTGGTCTGGAACGATCGCGCTACGCCGACGGCATAGTCTACAGTGTCCAGTTGAACAAGAATGTCACTGAAATGGCGGACACCGGTCTTAACTCCACTTACAGGGTGCGCATACCGGCGCTTTCAGGCAATATGTCACCGGCCGACACGGTGTTTATCATAAAAGACACTACATTCAGTGTCGATTCGAGTGACATATTGTTCTTCCGCCTGCAGTCGGGCAAAAGCCGTCTTTTCGACCGTGCAGACTGGAGGCACGGCATTGAATACAACAACATCAATGCGGCTCTTGACGAATATGGCAAACCTAAAAACAAATACGTATCATCACAGGATTATGTCGTCGAGAGCAGGGACTTCTTCCAAGCTCCGGACGACGGCATACTCGTTCTTGACATAAATGTCAAAACAGGCACCCTGCAACACTTCAATGACCACGACAGCATAAGAATATACGTCCAGCACAACAATACGACGGCAAAATTTTACAGCATACTTGAGAACCACGAAGGCACTATCCACATTATGTTCACAGGGTCCTCGTCTGTATTAAACAGCATCAACAAGGGCGACAGCGTCAAAGTGTGGATAACTTCCAAAAGCAACACAAATATCACCTGGGGCAACATAGAATGCATACCGCACTACCGCTTTATACCATCATCCAACGCCGATGTCGCCGATACGCTGGATTGGTACATAGCGCCCAAAATAGAGGCATTGGATCCTGCGACACGCACAGCCCGCGTAAATCTTTTCGGCCCACTTTACAGAGGATGGGGCCAGTTCAGCTATTTCGCCGACGGCACATCGCCGGAAGACACAATAGCTATTAGTTCCCTGCGATGCGGGAAGCTGGTTTCCGCAAGCAGTGTCGACACCGGCAATATGAACAGCATCCGCAATCGCATCGACACTAACAATCTCTCTTTCGGTTCCCTGTCTTCCGCGATGACCGCATCAGGCGACTACAACCCGTTGACGGCGGCCGAGGGACGCTGGCGGCGTATGGATGCCGACTGTCTGCATCAAGCGTGGCTGGGCTATGGACGCACCACGGCCTTGACACGCACTCTGGCCGCAAATGTATGCCCACGTGAGTTTTATTCCTCCGGCGAGGCGGCGGAAGTGATGGAGATGGACTGCCCCGCGACGGCATCCACGGAGGAGTATCCCAAGGTAAAGACCCAGGCACGCTACAGCGAGTCAAGGACAGACAACATCTCTTTTTCTGCAGGGTTAGGGCCTTTCTCGGCAGGTGCATCCTACAGCGAGGGGTACAGCAACACACTGGCCGATTTCCTGGACATCAACGGCGACAGGTACCCTGACCTTGTCGGCGAGAGCAGCGTACAGGTTACAAAGCCTTACGGCGGACTGGAAAACAATGTCAGGTGCATCCTCGGCAAATCCTCCGAAAACGGTACGCAGAGCGGAGGAGCAAATATCGCTGCAGGCACCAACAAACAGAAACCAGACAAAATGTTCGGCAAGGTTTCCGCCTCCGCCAAAACCCAGTCCGTGCCTGACGAACCCAGCTCGAGTGGTTCAGTAAGCACCGTCACAGGTGTCGACACGGCACGTTTCGCCCTTACCGACATCAACGGCGACGGACTGCCGGACAAAGTGTTTTCCGACGGAACAGTTTCCCTCAACATCGGCTACCTCTTCCTTACCCCAGAGCCCTGGGGGTGCGACGGGACACACAGGGGACAGTATATCAGCGGTTCGGGGTCGGCATCGACGTCTGCCGAAAAAAAACCTTTCAACATAGCGAAATTCAGCATCGGCGGAGGCCGCAGCATAGGCTTCTCCGACAACAACACACAGTACCAGCTTATGGACATTAACGGCGACGGACTTCCGGACCGCGTCCAACGTGACATACCCAACAACCGCCTTGAGGTAAGGATCAACCTTGGTGGAGGCAGGTGGGAGAAAATCAATGTTGATGTCGACAAGATCAGCCACGGAACATCATTCAACGAAAGCGTTAACGCATCGGTCACATTGGGAACGACAATCCTTTTAGCCAAAGTGACGGGAACAGTCAACGGAACGCCTATGGGACGTAATTTCAGCGGCGAGAAGGTGCAGATTACCGACATCGACGGTGACGGGTTCCCGGACTATGTCGTCTCTAACCAAGAAAACAATATGTCCGTCAGGTACAACACCCTTGCACGTGTCAACCAACTGAAAAAAGTCCGCAACTTCAACGATGCGTCTTTTGAACTGGACTATTCTTTTGTACCGCCGACATACAGCCAGCCACAGGCACAGTGGGTGTTGTCGTCGTGCCGTGTATATGGCGACGCTGCAAAAGGCATCCCCGACAAATACACCACATACCAGTACCGCAATCCGCACTACGACCGATATGAACGCTCTTCCTTCGGCTACGACACTGTCATTAGCTGCCACCATATAAAAAATGCGTCGGGCAATTATGTGCCATACCGGTACGTCACCGAGGGATACCACAACAAAAGCTACCACTCCCGCGGTAAGAAACGTAGCGAGAGCATCAGCGGAACAAACGGACGGCGGTGGGACGAGACTCTTTACGATGTTGTCTTTGTGGACATTGAAAACGGCACTCCCGTCGGCAGCGGCGACTGTCCGCTAGTGTCATACCCACTCGTCGAGAAGACCGTCACCAACCATTACGAAGGTCAGACCGCTCCACTGTTGACAACGGCAAAAAGTATGATATATGACGGCTACCGCAACATTATAACATACATCAACTGGGGCGATACAAACTTTACAGGCGACGAGCTCCGTGCCGACATTGCATACCTTGCACACAGGCACCGCAACCAAATATCGCTGCGCAGCGACGTGACCGTTCACGCAGGCAGACTACATACATCGCCGACAATACGAAAGGTAGGATTCACTTACAACAACAATGGCTTACCTGTAACAAGGACTGACTATATCGACAATACAAATGTTGCCATAACAGACTATGAGTACGACAGCTATGGAAACGTCAGCCAAGTGACACTGCCTGAGAATGCTACAGGACAGAGAATGTCATACACCTATACCTATGATCCCGTCCTCCATCGCCTGCCGACGCTCACTGTAGACGCTTACAATCGACAGTCGTCAGCCTCATACAGTTACGCTCTCGGCAAACCGCTTTCCGTGACAGACGTGGCAGGCAACACGATACAATACAGCTATGATATGCTTGGACGGGTGACCGCCGTGGTGGCGCCGAACGAGCAGAGTCTCAACATCCCCTATACTTGGAAGGCCGAGTACCATGCCGGCTACGCAGCCAAGACGTCGCACTATGACACCGTCAATCAGGGCGATCCCATAGAGACTGTCACCATCTGTGACCGGTGGGGGCATATTGTCCAGGTCAAAAAAGACATTGTCGTGAACGGTGTGGACAGTATGCAAGTGAGCGGACGTGTGGAATATGATGCCCTGTGGCGCACCGTGCGGCAGTATGACCCGTCAGCCTGCGATTTCGACAGCCTGACGATATGCCGCAACATATCGTCTCCGTTGCGTACACTGACGGACTATGACCTGCTAGACCGCACGGTGCAATGCACTACACTCCACAACGGCAACCCGCTGGTGCAAGCCACGTCGTATGCTTATGTGTCGCCGTCCGGCAGAACGCTCTTGCAAACCACCGCCACAGACCCGTTAAACCGCGTCACGACAAGCATTTCCGACGCGCTGGGACGCACACTGTCCGTCACCGACGCATTAGGAGGGACAACGGCATACGGCTACGACGCCATTGGCCAGTTGCTCCAAAGCACCGACCCGGACGGTTTCCAGACGACATACATATATGACCTGCTCGGCAGACCGACACAGCGCAACCACCCCGATGCGGGACTGACAACGACAGTGTATGACCCCGCAGGGAATGTCGTCAGCCTGACAAACGCCGCAGGTGAAACAATAACGACATCATATCATTTTCTCAGACCAACCGCGCGCCACTACTCAAAATTCCCGCAAAACGATGTCCACTATGAATATAATGCAGCTGGACAAATATCAAAAATTCAGGATGGTAGCGGCGAGCAGCTGTTCTTTTACGACGCTTTGGGCAATGTCTCGAAAAATGTTCGTACCTTTGCAGTGCCGTTCTCTAATTATATCTATACGTTTACTATGGAATACGAATATGACAGCTGGGGGCGTATGCTCAATATGACATACCCCGACGGGGAGGTGGTGAGCTATGGCTATGACCACGGAGGCAACCTGTCGGCAATGTCGGGGACAAAGAACGGCAACAGCTACAATTACATTGACAGGATCTTTTACGACCGCTTCGGCAACCGCAAAATTATCGATTATGGCAATTTAAGCCATACAGAGTACAGCTACGACGACCTTCAGCGGCTGTCGCGCCTGACCTCCACGGTGCGCAACTCCGGCACCGATGTTGTTATACAGAACATCTGCTACACATTCGACAATGTCGGAAACATCACAGATGCGGCCAGCAATGCCGCGGCTTTCGGCACATTGGGAGGAGCCTACAGCAACCATTACGTTTACGATGACATAAACCGACTTACGTATGCATCGCAGTCTTATGGGGCGGGGAATCTGCTGTATGCCGAATACAGCCCGTCGGGAAGGATGTGCAGCAAGTCGCAGTCATTCGCCGGACAGGATATGGTGTTTGGATACGACAACGGCGACAAGCCACACGCTCCGCGGCGTATCTTTGACAATGGCAGTTCGACACTTCACGACCTGCAGTGGGATGCTATGGGCAATCTGGCACGTGTCTGCTCTGCCGTCAATGCCGGTGAGGATATGATATCCAGCCGCCATCTTTTCTGGACAGAGGACAACAGGCTGGTTAATGTGGTCGACGACAAATATTTCAGCTACTACGCCTACGACCACAGCGGCGAGCGGGTCCTGAAAATGACAGGAACGACCACGCTGCTCGACATCAACGCTGATTATGCACGATACTTCTCGACGGTGGACAAAACGACACTGTATACGTCGCCATATCTCGTCGCGACAGACAACGGCTACACCAAGCACTACTATGCCGGCACGGAACGTCTGTGCGCCAGGACAGGCAACGGCAACCTCAACCATTTGGGGAACTTTATTGAAAACAACCCCGCCATTTCCGAACGTGCGGATGATTTGTTCGACGGATGCATCTCTGCAATGGCCGAGAGGACGAACACGGAGAATGAAACCTCAGAAATAACAGGCGTCTGCGATAAGACGCCAGCCGAACTTGTGGCAAAGATAGAAGGCCATCCTTTTATCGTCATTGCCGAAGTGGAAGTCGGAACAAGTGCCTTTGATGTTGCGATGTCTAATTTTTCCTCAATTACGCAACAGACAGAAGATGTGTACTATTACCACTCCGACCATCTTGGATCGGCCAGCTGGATCACCGATGCCAACGGCGTCCCTGTCCAGCACCTCCAGTATCTGCCTTTCGGAGAAACGTTTGTCAGCCAGCATACTTCCGGCTATGAAGAACGCTTCACTTTCACGGGCAAGGAGAAAGACTCTGAATCAGGGTTTTACTACTTTGGGGCACGCTACTATGACTGCGATTTGTCCGGCCTTTTCCTCTCTGTCGACCCGATGGCGGACAAGTATCCGAGTCTGTCACCCTACGCTTACTGCGCCTGGAACCCCGTGAAGCTGGTGGATCCAGAAGGAAAAGAAATAGGAGACTACTATGACATAAATGGGAAATACTTAGGATGGGATGGTAAAAAAGATGACAACGTATATATTGTGACCCATCAAGAAAGTATTAATAAAATTAAATCTAATAGCAATAATAACCAAACAACTGACACGAAAGAGGTAACTATAGCGGTTTCTACGAACTATTTTGTTCTGAAACAAGCAGAGAATATTTTGAATTTGACGATAGCTGATAAAGGGGAAAACGAATTTAGTGCATCAATGAGTGGATCGCTATCTACTCCAATAAGGAAAGGAAAGGGTAAAAACGGCTTTATGCCAAGTCCTCTCGATCAGACATACCCCTTAACAAGTATACATTCTCATATTTTCTCAGATGATAAATATGATCATTGGATAGAATATATGAGTTCTGGGAAAGACAAAGATTCTCACACTTTTCAATCGTATGACTTAAATATAATTGTTGGGCAAAGATGCACTGGCACTGGATATGGTGCTGCATTTTTTGACAGGCAACCCTTGGGCGACGAAAGTGCACATCCTCCTATCTTGACACTCACTCAAGAATCGCTGCAAAGAATCACAAAATGGAGATAAATAAGTTTTGAACTGACGGTTGATGACAGTTTGTTACTAAAAATTATCAAAAAAGCCAAAACATCGTTGCACTTTTTTTCATATAAAACTCGAAGTAAGAAACATATTTATTTAGGTAAAATGAAACATACAATCTTTTTCATATTTATTTTTGTTACATCATCCATTCACTCTCAAAACATAGATCGTATAGAGGATTATTACGCGCTCTGTAACTCTATCAAGTCGGAGACTGAAATAAAACTTCAAAACTCAATATTTGTTTTGAACGGGAAACTGGTTGAAGATATTATAAATGGTCCATATGGATATCTATATTTCCAAAATAAGAATGATGAAGAGGATTCATTGATGTTTTTTCATAGGTGCAATTATATGGTTTTTCAAAAAAACAAATATATGTATATGATTGATTGTTTAAGAAAAAATGGATTCTTTACGGGAGGTGAGAGTGATCAATTCAATCAACTAATTAAAATGCGTTTTTTCATTTATGATAATAATGCAGGAAAATACTACACTTATTCGGCCTTGTTTCCTGTATCCTGGACTATAAACCACAATGAACAGTTGTTCTTTAATACATCAATTAGAATCACTTCTTTAACCGAGGATAATTATATGATGTCTATATCCACATATGGTCGCTATTGGAGTTTCAATATCGAAGGTAATAATACAAAAAAAATAAAAAGAAAGTTGATAAAAAAACACAAGAAATTATATGGGCATTTTTAAGTATGACGTATTAAGAATCCCCAAAGCACTCAGCAATTATGAAAAAAACGCTAAACAACCCGTTGCGGTGGATCTGTGCTCCGCCACAACTTATTATCAGGATTTCCAAATCCGCATAACTAATCCATATAAAGGTTAAAGTCCATAGTTTAACGGTTAAAGACCTGTTGCATCTGACGTTTTGCCCATTTCACAATAAAACAACCCGTCTTGCGTTATTTCAATAAATTCAGTGTTTTGCAAACATCAGGGAACATAATATACCAGCATACAACAACCTTCGGGAACACCGAAAACGGCTGTTTTTGGATTTTGCAAGGCTACAGCGAGATGGAGAAGAAAGACGGGGCTGCCACGCACAAGGCTCCTCCACGCGCTCCACTGGAGCTTGTGACATCCACGGGCTTTGGTATAGAGAAAGACTCCCTTCGCCTTAATCCGCAAAGTGAGGGACTTTGCGGGGCTCGGCTCAAAAGTCCACTGGACTTGTTCACAAGATTTACTACTTCGGTACCCGCTACTATGACTGCGATTTGTCCGGCCTTTTCCTCTCTGTCGACCCAATGTCGGACAGGTATCCAAGCCTGTCACCATATGCCTACTGCGCCTGGAATCCGGTAAAGATGGTGGATCCAGATGGAAACAAAATAAAGATTTCAGGCAACATTACATATGTTCCAAATTTTAATGGTATGCAATCAAATGCAACCTATAATTTACTAGATCGGGCTCACCCATTGCGGGGATGTGCTCAGGTTAGCGGGATATAGATGGTTGTGGAGGTGTGGCCTCTGCGGTTTTTTGCTGACTGTTTGTCGGATACAGGTGTGTCGGGCGTGGGCCCCGGGAATAGGAGGAAAGCGTAGAGATGGATGGTGTTAAGGTGTAAATGTGTTGATGCGTTAGCGGGTTGCTCGGGGGATATTTTATTGTTGTTTTGAGCCATTACATTGGTATAAATCCATTGGGCGGGAAGGGTGACGGTGAGTTGTCCAGCGCTGCGTAGTACGGGTTGGTAGAGGATGGCGGAGTCAAGAGCGGGACAGAAGGCCAGGAGGTATAGCTCGTCGTTGGGGTCGGCGTTGCCGACAGTCAGGCAGGGGTCGAAAGTGAGATGGAGTATGGGGGCGGCGGATTTTAAGGATAGTCGAACATCTGTGAACTCGACGCGCGCGACGTTGCCGTGGCTGATGATGATGTGGGGGTAGTCGATGTTGCCGTCGGTGGTGAGGCAGTCTTTGTTGATGTGACGGAAGTAGAGGTCGGGGCGTGTTTTATTGCGACGGGCTATATGATGAAACCCGATGTCCGATGCCTGTTTCATTTTTGACGACAGGTGTGAGATGTTGCCGAAAGAGGAGCGGTGTCCCTGCTGGGCAGGGGTGCGCGGATTGGCAACGTGCTGTGGAGTGGTGCGGATGCGTTCAACGCCATTGACAACGTAGTGGATTTTGTTGCCCAGCTTGCCGCTTATATGTGAGCCTTTTTTGGTTGCCATAGTTGTATTGAGTATGTTTGTTGAATTGTTGAACTGTTTAATTGTTGCCTTTGGAAACGGGTGTTTTTATAACTCTCTAACGCCGAAGGGTGGATATTATTGTGCCGATGCGGGGATAGGACTTTGATAGGGGATGCCTAAAGGATACTCGGAGGATACCTAGAGTGTACCCGAAGGCGCAATAGAGTTAATATAGACTTGTTATAGAGATGATATGGAGATGATATGGAGTTGATTCTGTACATATCTTATTGGTTTATATATTCTTCTTAAGAAGAATATATATGGTGAATGTGGATTGGTCGCAGGATAGAAAACCGACAACGCATTGTTGATGAAGAGTGGTTATACTCGCTGTACCTGTTCGACGCCTTCGATGGCGCGGATGCTTTCTATCAGTTGGTCTAGGCTGCCGAGGTTGTGGACATAAAGCATTATAAGTCCGTGGACTATTCCTTCGGAGGTTTCGAGTGTGATGGCACGCATATTGAGGTCCATATCCTCGCTGATGATGCGTGTGAGCTGCTGCAGCAGGCCTTTGCGGTCGATGGCGGTGATGGTTATGCCGGTGAGGAAGGCAATCTTTTCGCCGGGGCGCCAGCGTACGCGCACTATGCGGTCTTCGTGTGTCGACATCTCGTGTATGGCGTTGGGGCAGTTGGTGCGGTGCACCATTATGCGGTTGTCGCTTACGATGCCTATCACGCGGTCGCCCTGCACGGGTTTGCAGCAGGGTGCTGGCTGGGTTTCAAGGTTGTCGTACTTGCTGTCGGCCAGGAAGGGCGATGTGGTGATGGGGCCTTGCGTCAGGGGGCTCCGTTTGCCTTTGTCGTCGCTGCCGAAGAGTTCCTGATAGGGTTGCAGGAAGAGCAGCTGCGGTTTGGAACGCGTCAGGTGGAAGCATTGTTTCATAGCCTCTTCGGTGATGTCGCCGGTGGCTATGCGGTAGTAGAGCTCTATGTCGTTGTCGATGTTGAAATAGAGCCTCATTCGCGCTGTGCGTTCGGAAGTGAGGGTGAGTTTTGATTTCTCAAGGAAAGCACGCAGTTTTTCCTCGCCTGCGTCGTAGTATTGTTTCTTTTCGTTGCGCAGATAGTCTTTGATGTGGTCTTTGGCGCGCTGTGTCTGTGCTTCTTTGAGCCATTCTTCGTTGGGGAATGTTTTTTGCGATGTGAGCACTTGCACCTGTTCGCCGCTGTGCAGACGGTAGCCTATGGGAACCACGCGGGCGTTGACTTTGGCACCAATGCAGTGCTCGCCGAGCTCGGAATGGATGGCATAGGCGAAGTCGAGCACAGTGCTGCGCGAAGGCAGTTTGATGGTCTCGCCTTTGGGCGTGAAGATGTATATTTCTTTGGTGTATAGAGTTTCTTTGAATTCCTCCACAAGGTCGAGGGCGTTCTTGTTGGGGTCTTCGAGCGAGGTACGTATCTGTCCAAGCCACTGCTCGACGGGCGACTGCTGCACGG
>JAEEGJ010026384.1_pt1 | contig 11785 bp, 10 predicted proteins | sample 8958761 | NCBI WGS metagenome assembly JAEEGJ01 (sample SAMN16246546, study PRJNA631951) | gut metagenome | biome: gut microbiome; feature: rumen; material: RS-attached | host: Bos | place: Iran: Karaj | collected 2018-10
CGTTGAGCAAATAGAAATAGTTCGGAGCCGTGAAGGGCGCCCCGCTGGCCAGAACAAAAGTGCCACCCATGCGGAACCGACGGGGAAAGTGCAACGTACCGACGGCGTTGAGTTCGTGGATGCGTTCGTGCGAGGCAGGGAAAGTACGTCCCTTATGATGAAAATGGCGCAAGGCACGACCCAACGAATAGGCGAACCACAAAGTGCCGCGACCATAGCGTTTGTTCAATATCATGTTGGAGCCACAGTTCACACCTCGCCCCTCCCGGAGTTGGTCAGTCAGCTCGTAGTCGGGGTCGAAGAAGAAAGTCATCACGTTGCCGATGTACTCCTTCTGATGGAAGAGCCGCTTGCCATAAAGCTCGGTAGTGAGGTGCCATTTCCCGTCGAACATCTGCACAGAGTGCGACAGCGTGATGCCATGACTGCGTTGGGCACCCATGTCGGAGGTTGTCGAATACCAGAACTCCACGGGCAGACCAATCTGCGAGAATCCCGTCTGCTGAATATATTGATGACGCGAGACATACGAGAGCGCCCACTCGCCACCATACGACGCCTGATAACGGAGTCTTGCCATCGGGTCGATGCCCCAACGGTTCGTGCTCCTCGGATTGAACAGGCAATAATTGCTGATACGAAGTCCCAAAGCAAGGTCCCAACGGGAGGCAAGGGACAGAACATAATCGGCCGCCAACGACACCTCATTCGCCCGATGCGTCACCTTCTTACTGTCATGCCCGTCCTTGTCCGACAAGGATTGCACCTGTGGATACTGAGGTGTGATGCGATGAAAGATATCCTGTAACGTCCATCGCCACCCACCTCGGGTGAAGGCAACATGATACCCCCAATCCTCAATTCCCGAAGGCAACAGGAGGCTCAACTCGCCATCCTCCATCTTCAGGCGGTTGTGGTAGCGGGTGAAATAGAGTTTCTGTTGCAAGACACTACGGGAGAGCCTATCGTCATCCAAGGTATGTTTCCAATCCAACCCTACCATCTCGTTGCCCCAGCGCACCCGATCCTGCGTCAGGTCGTCGATGCTCATCTGGTCAAAACCTCGGTAGGCTGACAACCGAACTTCGTCTCTGTCGGTTGGCCGATAGTTCCAAGTCAGGTTATAATCGCCAAACTTATAACGGATTTCGCTATTGTCAATCTTGAGCCAAGGGCCGTACAACCCGTTGAGGTAAGACGCTCGGAAAGAGGCGGTTACGGACGACCTTGCCCCCACCGGCACCGTCACCGTCCCTTGCGAGGAGATATATCCAACCGACAGGAAGGCATGAAGGCTGTCCGACCGTTCCTGACTCCGCACATCCACAAAACCACCGATACGGTTGGGCATGTGGGCCGAGTTGGCAGTCTTGCTGAGTTGCAGGTCCTTGAAGTGGGAGGCGTTGAAGGTCGAAAACAAACCAAACAGGTGCGAAGGGTTGTAGATAGTCACCCCGTCAATTGACAAAGAGTTGTGCCCATTGTCGCTTCCCTGGATGTGCAAGCCGGCATCGTACTCGGCATTCGTCTGGACACCCGGCAACATCTGTAGATAGTGCATCGGGTCGGCATTACCCAAGATGAGCGGCATCTCCTGAATGCCCTCCATCGACCACGACAAGGTGCCCAACGCCGGCATCTTCAACGCCGAAGTGGAGCGACGGGCCACCACCGCCACGCTATCCAACGTATGACCATCTTCCACTTGGGCCAGCGCGACAGAGGGACACAACACCCCTCCCACGCACCAAGCGAGGGTCAGATAGCAGATAAGCAATCGTGTGGGTTTGTTCATCTTGAGCAATACAAAAAAGAAATCTGCTACTGGATGAGCATCGGAGCAGCACACAGTAGCAGTAAGCGTTATGGCAAATCAAGGAGGATCCTCCTTTCCATTACAGAAAGACCGACCTCATTCAGCGAGACGTTCGAAGTCTCTCTGCAACATACGGAACTTGCTGACCAACTCCTCGAAGCCCTCCTCGAAGAAGGTGCTGAAATAGGAATAGCTGATACCGTTGCCAAAGACTATGACGGGTTCAACATGCCAAACGATGCCTCGCCACTCGGATTCAGCCTCGGCCTGCATCACGACTTCTGCTTGCTTGACATCGGTCTTGTTGTCAAAATAGAGACCCAAATCGAGCAACGCATTGGCTGCATCCACGTTCTCCTTCACAACCGTCTCGTTGAGGTTGTCGTTCTGGATGTTCTCCAGGCACTCGTTGAACTGACCGCCATCGCGGACAACGCCGAACACCTGCACCTCGTCCATCAAGTTGAGCGACACCTTGCATTGGTGGATGTCCTTCTCCGACAGGTTAGCCTCCATCAAAGCATAGACATCCAAGAGCATCTTGTCGTTCTTCCGGAGCACCCAGTTGAACTCCAACTTCTTCTCCAAATGGAAGAAGCCCTTGGTGAAACCGAACTGATAATCGTCAATACGGGTCAGAGCGGCCAACTTCTTCAAGTAACGGGCACTCTGGCCTCCGTTTGTGCTTTCCAAGTCAGCTTGGAGCACAATCTCGACACGCTCGCGGTTCTGTTGCTTGAACACCAGACGAACCTCCTCGGGCATAGCCAAGAGGTACCGGTTCTCGGTGGTTTGGTCGTGATAAACCACATTCCCGTCCACGGTGTCGCTCCACCATTCATAGTCCTCGCTTTCGGATACCAGAATTTGCGTGGTGTCACCACCCACCTCGACCGACAAGGTACAAGGCTTGCCCTCCTGATCGTTGAAAGCAATCTGGAAGTCCTTGGCATCGGCATACACCCACTTGCCATTCTTGGCGGTATAATGACCCTTGAAACGAGCCAATTGCACGAGCCAAGTACAACGCTTCTCAGAATAGACAATAGCATAGCTGGGGTAGTCCTGCTGCGTTTCGTCCGATGACTCATCCATCAGCACCTGTTCCAGAATCTCCTGAACATGCTCCATAGCCTCGGTTGACTCATAGGTGGCCAACTCGGTACGGACATGATTCGTTAAGTTCTTGTAATACGTAAAGTCGGAAGCCGAAATCTGGTTTAAGAAAGCCAGAGCCGTCTTCTCCAAACGCTCTCTCTGTTCCGCCGACGACATAGTGCCATCCGTAGGGTCGGTAGGGAATGTAGGATCGGAAATATCGCCCAATTCTTCTATCCAATCATCTTCCACTTCATTGTCGCTCCTACGGCAAGAGGACAACGCCAACAGCGTTGCCATACCCAAGGCGCAGAACAAGAGAATACTATTCTTTCTCCCAAATAATCCCATAATGATTTATCAAATACGTGAGACAATTTTATGCGTTGCAAAGATAGGCATATTATCAAGAATCGCCAAACATTTTTGCATTTATTTGACTTTTCGGTACAAATTTACACCGATTTTATTGTATTTTATACAATTTCGGACGACGAACGCGAGTTTTTGGAGCGTTTCTTGGCAAAATGGCAAAAATCCGTTATCTTTGCGCCACGTTAAGTAGGTGGTCAAAATGAATTAACTATATTTTTCTTCTATTGGGATGCAGATTTCTGTTTTGACCGATGGCGCAATGTAGTCATTGTGCCTGAGGGCAAAGCTGAAAGATGCGCCCAAGAGTGAAAAAGATAGTAATAATGAACATCTCTGATATATATAATTAATTTTGAACAACTACTTACTAATTTCCTTTTTCACAATGGATATTCTGATTATCATACTTATTTTATTGGCCATCATCGCAGCTCTGGTCGGCATCATCGGAGCCATCGTTCCCGCCTTGCCAGGTCCACCCCTCTGCTTTGCATCTCTGGTTATAGCCTACTTCACTTCGCCCGGCTACATCAGTTCGTCCCTATTGGTCACGATGCTCATCATCACCGTAGCCGTCACCGTGCTCGACTATATCGCCCCCATCTGGCTCACCAAGTTAGGCGGCGGCTCCAAGCAAGCCATCTGGGGTTCCACCATCGGCGTCTTCATCGGCCTTTTCTTCATGCCCATCGGCCTTATCGTCGGTCCTCTGGCAGGTGCTTTTGTCGGCGAACTCGTTCACGAAGAGAAGTTGGGCAAAGCCATCCGCGTGGCACTGATGTCGTTCATCGCCTTCCTGCTCACTACGGGCCTCAAGTTGGTTGTCTCGCTGGTGATGACCTACTATGTCTTTGAATCCTTTGCGCATCAGGCCTTTGACTTTTTCCAACGCACCTTCAACGCATAATCGTCGCACCCAGAAAGTCCCACGAAGATGAACCTCTTTTACCCCTCGCACGACATCGCTCTGGCCAATGGCATCCGTCACTTCAATCCTCCCAAAGCCGCACTCCGACTTCAGGAGGATTTAGCTTGGTTGGAGGACATCTTTGCACCCGACGGCTCTCAACCTTGGGGCTGGGATTGGGACACTCGCGAATACTTGGCAAAAGATCGTCACATCAAGCGTTCGCTTCTCCCCTCCGACGACCAGTTGGAGCAACTCCGACAACTCTCCAGCCGCCGCACCCTCATCGACCTTCTCCAGGGTTTGCACTATCGGGGAAAGATGCCCGAATACCTCACTTCCGAGGAAGAGGTGCTCCGCTACCTGGAACAAAACGATGCCCAAGGAAACAACTTTGTGCTAAAGACACCTTGGAGCAGCAGCGGACGAGGATTGATTCGCAGTTCCGTCACCCCCCGCGAGTCGATGATTCGACAAGCGCATGTTGCGATACAGAAGATGGGAGGCATCATGGGCGAACCTTGGTTGGACAAGAAGCAAGACTTTGCCCTGCTCTTCTATGTGCATCGCGACCATATCACGTTCTTAGGTTATTCTTATTTTGAAAACGACACAAACGGCACCTATCGACAGGGGTTTCTGCTCTCCAATGCCGACATCGAACGACGATTGACCGATGGTTCTCCGCTCACCCTCAACACCCTCCACCAGGTGCGGCAAGATGCCATCCAATTTCTGACGGAATGCTTTTCACCCTTCTTTGGGCTACCTTGGGAAGTCGGTTATGTCGGCATCGACATGATGACACTCCCCGACCCGCAACAGCCCTGGGCGTGTTGCGAACTCAACCTCCGTTGCACCATGGGCGTGGTGGCTCGCCTTTGGGCGGACCGTCATCTGGAAGCGGGGCAATCGGGTCGTTTCTTTATCTCGCCTATGACCGAGGACGGACATTTCCATGCAGAATTTGTCATCGACAGCCCCTGTCCGGAATAAAGATGGCCCCACCCTCCACCCAACATTCCCTTGGGCTTGGTGCAAGTTGACCACTTCGACACCTCTTTCGGGACCCGTTCTTTGAAAAGAAGGAAAAAGAACCAAAAAAGAAAGCAAAAAGAACGGAAAAAGAACGCAACTCCGTAACGGCGACGGTAGGGCAACCCACTCGGAACCTCATTCTTCGCCATCCGAGCCAGCCCTTTTGGCCAGGCTGTTGGAGGCATCATCTTTCGAGCCGGGGGAGGAATTGACCCCGAAAAAGCGACAAATTAAGCCATTCCCGCCCCACATTTGGGTGCAACACCCCACTTTTCTACGCTAAAAATGCAGTTTTTCGGACATTTTCGCGCGCACGTCATAAAAAAATAGTATCTTTGCAGCAATATATAGCTATTACAGAACAATCATCGTTAATGTCCTTATGGAATTTACAGCACAACAAATAGCCATGTTCCTCCACGGCGAGGTTATCGGTGACCCCAATGCCAAGGTCAACGACCTGGCCAAGATTGAAGAGGGTCAACCTGGCAAGCTTTCGTTTTTGAGCAATCCGAAATATACTGAATACCTTTATACCACCCAGAGCAGCATCGTCCTGCTGGATGCCTCTATCGAAGTGGATTCGGCCAAAACATACACTCCTACCTTGGTCAAGGTGACCGATGCGCGTGCCGCTATGGGCTTGTTGCTCAACATGGTGCAGGAGGCGTTGAACCCCAAGAAACGTGGCATCGAACAGCCAGCTTTCATCGCCGAGGGTGTCGCTGTTCCTGAAGATGCTTACGTCGGCGCCTTTGCTTATATTGCCAAGGGTGCAACGATTGGTGAGGGTACTCAGATCTACCCACAGACTTACATTGGCGAAAATGTCAAAATTGGCAAGAACTGCCTCATCTATGCCGGCGTCAAGATCTACCACGATTGCGTCATCGGCGACAACTGCATCCTGCATAGCGGTTGCGTCATCGGCGCCGACGGCTTTGGTTTTGCCCCTGTCGATGGCCAGTTGCAGAAGATCTCGCAGATTGGCAACGTCATTCTGGAGGGAGACAACGAGATTGGTGCCAACACCTGTATCGACCGTGCCGTGATGGGTCACACCGTTGTGGGCAAGGGTACGAAGATGGATAACCTGGTACAGATTGGCCACAACGTCGTCATGGAGCAGAACAACATCTTCTGCTCTCAAGTGGGCGTGGCTGGCACCACCAAGATTGGCGCTTGGAACACCTTCGCCGGTCAGGTGGGCGTGGCAGGACAACTCACCATCGGCAATCAGAATGTCTTCGGTGCCCAGTCGGGCATCCCTGGCAACATCAAGGATGGCCAGGTACTGATGGGTACGCCCGTCATCCCTGCCAAGGAATGGGCACGCCAAGCCGTTTATCTGAAGCGCTTGCCCGACATGCAAAAAGATATCAACGAATTAAAAAAGAACAAGTAAATACAAATAAAAAATGACTCCAAAACAACAAACACTTGCAGCCCCCTTCACTTTGAATGGCAAAGGACTTCACACGGGCTTGGACATCACCGTCACTTTCAATCCCGCTGAACCCAATACAGGATACAACATTCAACGCATCGACCTGGAAGGCCAACCTGTCATCGAGGCCATCGCCGACAATGTAGCTGCCACCAACCGTGGCACCGTTGTCAAGAAAGGTGACATCGTGGTCAGCACTATCGAGCATGCCATGGCTGCCCTCTATTGCGCCGGCATCGACAACTGTCTGATTCAGGTGAATGCTCCCGAGTTCCCTATCCTGGATGGTTCTGCCCTTCCTTTTGTCGAGGCTATCGAGAAAGCAGGTGTAGTTGAACAAGATGCCAAGCGTGATGTGTTCCGCATCATGAAGAAATATACCGTCGAGGATCCAGAGAACGACCTCAAGTTGGAAATCTATCCCGACGATCACTTCTCGGTGACTACCTTCGTCGATTATGCTTCGCCGGTATTGAACAACCAGTTCGCTGTGATGAACGACGTCAAGGACTTCAAAGACCAGATTGCCGGTGCGCGCACTTTCGTCTTTGTCCGAGAGGTTCAACCTCTCCTGGCAGCCAACCTCATCAAGGGTGGCGACCTCGACAATGCTTTGGTCATCTACGACCAGAAGGTCGAGCAGAGCGAATTGGACAAACTGGCAGCTGCCATTGGTGCCGAGGCTCCTTCGGCCGACAAGTTGGGTTATGTGCAGAAGCGCCCTCTCACTTGGGACAACGAACCTGCCCGCCACAAGTTGCTCGACATCCTGGGAGACATCGCCCTCATCGGCAAGTTCATCCAGGGTCGCATCATCGCTACCCGTCCAGGTCACGGCATCAACAACAAGTTGGCGCGTGCTGTCCGTAAGGATATGAAGCACACCGAGATTCAGGCTCCTATCTACGACCCCAACGTTGAACCATACATGGACAACATCGGTATCAAGGCCGTCATGCCACACCGTTACCCGATGCAGTTGGTCGATAAGATTGTGACCGTCGAGCCTAACGACTACATCGTCGGTATCAAGAACGTTACCGCCAACGAACCATTCTTCCAGGGTCACTTCCCCGAGGAACCTGTCATGCCTGGTGTACTTCAGGTTGAGGCTATGGCACAATGTTCGGGCATCCTCGTATTGAGCTGCGTTGACGAACCAGAGCGCTACTCTACCTATTTCATGAAGATCAACAACGTGAAGTTCCGCCAGAAGGTCGTTCCTGGAGACACGCTCATTTTCCGTGTTCAGTTCATGTCTCCACTCCGCCGCGGCATTGCCGAGATGAAGGGTTATGCCTTCGTCGGCGACAAGATTGTGAGCGAGGCTGAGTTCATGGCACAAATCGTTAAGAATAAGTAAATCACAGACCCCCAACCCCCTGCTTAGGGGGCTTCCTGAGCTGACAACAATTTTGTTTCGCGAGGGAAGGAAAGCCTCCCTAAGCAGGGAGGTTTGGTGGGTCTCCTAATACATATATTATGTCCAATATCTCACCATTAGCCTACATCGAAGAGGGCGCTCAGATTGGCAAGGATGTCAAGATTGGCCCTTTCTCGTGCATCTATAATGACACGGTGATTGGCGATGGCACCGTCATCGAGAACAACGTCACCATCTTCCCTGGTGCACGCATCGGCAAGAACTGCCATATCTTCCCAGGTGCCTGTATTGCCACCACTCCTCAGGACTTGAAGTTCAAGGGCGAATACACCACCGTCGAGATTGGCGACGGCACCCAGCTCCACGAGTGCGTCACCGTTCACCGCGCTACCGCCTCTAAGTTGGTTACCAAAGTGGGCAAGAACTGTCTCGTCATGGCCTATTGCCACATCGCACACGATTGCAACGTTGGCGATAATGTCATCATGTCCAATAGCGTACAGATGGCTGGCGAAGTAGTAGTCGATCCATTTGCCGTTATCGGCGGTGGCACCCTCATTCACCAGTTCACCCACATCGGCAGCTATTGCATGATTCAGGGCGGCACTGGTTTGACCAAGGATGTTCCTCCTTACACCATGGTTGGCCGTTCTCCTGCCAAGTATATGGGCTTGAACTCTGTCGGTTTGCGTCGTCGCGGATTCTCGGCCGAACAGGTTTTGAACATTCAGGAAATCTACCGCGTCATCTACATGGGCGGCCTCAACACCACCCACGCCTGCGAGAAGGTCGAACAGGACTTCCCTTCTTCTCCTGAACGTGACTATATCCTGCAATTTGTCCGCAATAGCGACCGCGGCATCATTGCCGGAAATATGTAATGTAACCTTAAAACCTCATACATTATGGTTTACAAATTTTGCGTCCTGAGCGATGAAGTCGATGACTTCCGCCGCGAGATAGAAATTGATGCAGATGCAACCTTCCAGGACTTCAACAAAGTGCTGCTCAAGACCTGCAACTACAAGAGTGACCTGATGACCTCCTTCTTCATCTGCGATGAGTATTGGGACAAGCAGCAGGAAATCACAGCTGTTGATATGAACGAAGACCCCAAGGCAGCTCCTATTCCATTGATGGAGAAGACGCACATCATCGACATGATTCCCGCCGAGATGGCCGAGAAGAAAGCCAAGTTGCTCTTCCTCTTCGATACCATGTGCGACCGTACGCTCTTCATCCAGGTACGCGAAGTCATCGAACACAAGCACTTGCTCGAACCTACTGTTGTGGTCAACAAGGGTAAGGCACCAAAACAGGAAGGTGACATCGACTCGATGTTCCAAGGCCTCAGCGACGACGTCAACTCCATGTATGGTGACGAAGATTACGACCCAGATGAGTTGGATGCTGAAGGCTACCAGGATCTGGAGGACATCGAATCGGGAGGCTTCTAAGCTTCTCTTCAACAGCACAAAATAACAATCACAGCAACTTGACGCTATGTTAGGTTGCTGTGATTATTTTTGTTCCGTCGGGTGCCTACCTGATTCGGGGCATTTCACTACTGCATTGATGCGCTTAGATGATTGGCTATAACATATCCCATGCTCCAAGCGGCTTGGAGGTTGAATCCGCCCGTGATGGCATCCACATCAAGCACTTCCCCTGCCAGATATAGACCTGGGTGTTTCTTGACCTCCAACGTATTCAGGTTCAAGTTGGACAACGAGACACCACCACATGTGACGAACTCCTCCTTGTGACGGCTTTGTCCCTCGACCTCATAGACATCGGACAAGAGTACCGAGAGCAACCGGTTCATCTGTTTGCGTCCCACTTCCGACCAACGTTGCTCGGGATTGATACCCGAACGCTTCAACAACCCTTGCCAGAATCGGGACGACAATTGGGGCACATGCGTATTGCCAATCTGCTTGGCACCTTGCGTCTGCTGCATATCGGACAAGAGAGCACGAGCCTCCTCCTCACCCGTTTCGCCCAACCAATTGACTACCAGACAAGCCTTGTAACCCACCTCAGCCAGATGACGGGCAGCGTAGGAGGACAATTTGAGAATAGCAGGACCACTCATACCCCAATGGGTAATCAGGAGTGCTCCTTGAGCGCGGAACTTAGTGCCCGCCAAGGCCACAGATACAGAATCGACCACAATGCCCATCCATTCACTCATCCCTTGAATATTGAACGAGAAAAGTGAGGGTACGGGCGTCTCTATCTTCAACGCCAAAGGAGACAGGAACGAGAGCCCTTCCGCCTTCGGACATCCTCCCGTAGTGACAATGACGATGTCGCTATGAACCTCTTTCTGAGCTGTATCGGCAAAGGTAATCCGATAGCCATCACCCTCAGCAGCAATCTCGCGCACTCGTTGATTCAAGCGAAGTTGTACCCCTGCCTTCTCCATACCACGAAGCAACGTGTTGACGATCTGCATGGCATCCTGACTCTTGGGGAAGACGCATTGGTCGGGTTGCACCACCAACGGAACACCCTCCCCCTCAAACCATTGCATCAACTGCACATTATCAAATTGGCAAAAAGCACGCTTCACCAACTGTTCTCCTCTGGGGTATGCCTCCTTCAGACTCCGAATCTCCTGAAAAGTGTTCGTCAAGTTACAACGCCCTCCGCCTGTGATGGCCACTTTGGCCAAGGCCTTCTTGCCCGACTCAAAGACCTGCACCTGCAAGGAGGGTACTCTGCGCTTCAAAAGCAAAGCACAGAAACAACCCGCCGCACCGGCTCCTATGATACTGACACTCTTCATTTTAGTAAAGTTCCTAAACTACTTTCCATTCGTCCGTTAACTCCTATTAACTCCCCAGGCGAAGCGATAACTCCCATTAACTCCTATTATTTAATGCTGAAATACTCTGCCTCTGGGTAGGCGAAATAGAGGCCGCTCACGGAGGCTTGCGGATACATGGCACCATTCTCGGTCAACGAGATACCGACCGCTCCAAAATCTATCAACTGGGACATTAAAAAGATACTCTTCTGTTCGGGCAAGGCGGGATAACCCACAGCAGGACGGATGCCGCCCCAACCATAATCCTTCAGGAGTCGTTGACTCAGGTATTCGGCTGCCGCTTCTGCCAATCGGTCACCCACAGTTTGCAGGAGCAAAACATCATAGTCGCTACCTCCACAAGCCTGTTTCAGACGCTCCAATCGTTCAACAAAAGCCTCACTCACGGTACAAGCGAAGGCTCCGATACGTCCCTCGGGTTCACGAAGCAATCCACAGGGAGGCAGATAGTCGCACAATGAGAGGCAAGTTCCTGACAACTTCTGCTGACGTGGTGTAGGGATATCGACCGACACACGGCAACACGGACAATCCGAGACATGCTCCTCCTTCCGCAGGACGACATGAATGCTATTATTCTGTCCTCCAGCAGGATAAAATGCCTGGGTGCATCGCAAGGCATAAGCAGGGTCGTCGGCAATCTCACGTAATATCACTTCGGCGTCGGCTCGAAGTTTTCGACCCTCCTCACTATCCTCCTTCACGCGCCAAGGCCAATAGAAATAGAGCCAGTCGATAAGTGGTATGACCTCCCGCACTGGAATAGGTTCAAGCACGCGTGCCCCCAAGAATGGCTCCCGAGGCATCTGTACCTTGCTCCAATCTACCTGCAAGCGACGCTCCTAGGGTGTTGCTTCACCAAACGAACGACTCGTCTGTTTCTGGGC
>JAEEGJ010026385.1_pt1 | contig 11784 bp, 6 predicted proteins | sample 8958761 | NCBI WGS metagenome assembly JAEEGJ01 (sample SAMN16246546, study PRJNA631951) | gut metagenome | biome: gut microbiome; feature: rumen; material: RS-attached | host: Bos | place: Iran: Karaj | collected 2018-10
TCACCGCTGAGCGGCGAGGAGCTGAGAAAGTCACTTCTGTAATACATGTTTTAAGGGGAGAAGATTATGAAAAAAGTACCGTTTATAACCAAGGGGCAGGTGGAAAAGATCGCACAGACTTTTCCTACGCCCTTCCACATTTATGATGAAAAAGGCATTCGGAAAAATGCCGAAGCCGTACAAAAGGCCTTTTCCTGGAATCCCGGTTTTCGGGAGTATTTCGCAGTAAAGGCTACCCCCAATCCCGTTCTGATCTCCATTTTGAACGAGTACGGCATCGGCACCGATTGTTCCTCCATGACCGAGCTTATGATGTCCGAGGCTCTTGGCCTTTCCGGAGAACAGATTATGTTTTCCTCCAATGATACACCTGCCAGAGAGTATGTGTACGCGGACAAGATTGGCGCCACCATTAATCTGGATGACATTACCCATATCGAGTATCTGGAAAAGGCTTTGGGAGGACGGCTTCCCAAGATCATTTCCTGCCGTTACAATCCCGGCGGCGTGTTCACCATGTCAAACGGCATCATGGACAATCCGGGTGATGCAAAGTACGGCATGACCACCGAGCAGATCTTTGAGGCCTATAAGATCCTTAAGGAAAAAGGTGTTGAAAAGTTCGGTATCCACGCATTTTTGGCAAGCAATACCGTAACCAATGAGTATTATCCCAAGCTGGCAGGACAGCTCTTTGAACTGGCAGTCAAGATCAAGGAAGATACCGGCGTCAGCCTTTCCTTCATCAACCTTTCCGGCGGCGTAGGCATTCCCTATACTGAGGATGCTGAGCCTAACGACATTGCCATCATCGGCGATCTGGTAAGACAGCAATATGAAAAGATCCTGATCCCTGCAGGAATGGGAGATGTAGCCATCTTTACCGATATGGGACGTTTCATGATGGCACCCTACGGCGGCCTTGTAACCAGAGCTATTCATGAAAAGCACACCCATAAGGAGTACATCGGAGTGGATGCCTGTGCGGTAAATCTTATGCGCCCCGCTATGTACGGTGCTTATCATCACATCACCGTTCTGGGAAAAGAGGATGCTGCAAAGGATCATACCTATGATGTGACCGGATCCCTTTGCGAAAACAACGATAAGTTTGCCATCGACAGACAGCTGCCCAAGATAGACATGGGTGATTACATCTGCATCCATGATACCGGTGCACACGGATTTTCCATGGGCTACAACTACAACGGTATGCTCAGATCAAAGGAGCTCCTGCTCCATGAAGACGGCAGCGTTGAGCTCATCCGCCGTGCGGAGACTGCAAAGGATTACTTCGCAACATTTGATTTCTGTGATATTATGAAGAAAGTACTGTAAAATATGTCGCAGGAAGGGGCACGTTTTGCGAAGCAAAATGGGAAGAATTCCTACGACACGGCTCCGTTCCACGAAGTGGAATGGAGTATTCTGAAAATCAAATTACAAAAAACGCGTCAAATAATCTGAATTTATTTCATATTATTTGGCGCGTTATTAAATTTCATCATTGGTGGGTTGTTAATAAAAAGTCAAATAATTTAAGTAAAAAACACCAATAATTTGAGTACAAAAATTTCGTGAAATTTGATAAACTAATTTACGATAGGGGTGGTGTCTATATGGGTAGCGTTTATATGCGAGATATCAGTATAAAATTGACTGACGAAGAGCTGGAAGAACTTAAGGCAGCAGAGAGTAAACCCATAGTATATGATGAGGATTGCCCTCAAATGACAGAGGAAATGCTGAAGCAATTTAGACCATTTAAAGAAGTAGTCAAAAGATAGATTGAGATCCGTGGGGGAGTTTATGGAAAGGAAAAAAGTATTGGGTATATGTCTTGCAAAAATGCAGGACAGAGTAAGAACTGAATATTTGAACGCCATAAACAGGGCAGCAGCTATAGAAGGCTGGAAAACGGTCGCTTACAACAGCTTCCGTGATTTCAGGAAAAACGACCGCAGTCTTCAGGGAGCCAAGTCCATATACAAGATAATCAATTATGACGAGATAGACGTGATAGCCGTATTCCCCGAGAGCATCAACAACTCGGAGGTATCGGATGCACTGATAGAAAGTGCCAGGGCAGCAGGCAAACCGGTCATCTGTGTAGGACCGGAGAAGCAGGGATGCTACTCGGTAGTTCGCGACTATGAAGCGGCATTTTCAGAGATACTGGAGCATCTGATATGCGATCATGGCATAAAAGACTTTTACTTTGTCAGCGGATTTAAGTATGATGACCAAAGAAGTGCCGGCAGACTGGACATATTGAAGAGAGTACTCAAGAAAAACGGCATCGACTTTGATGAATCCAGGATGTACTACGGAGATTACAAGGAAGAAGTGATCGATATAGGTATTGACAAGCTCCTGTCGGGCAATCACATCCCACAGGCCATTATCTGTATCGATGACAAAACAGCCATCACAGTCTGCGACAAGCTCCATGAGTATGATCTAAAGGCACCAGATGACATCGTAGTCACGGGATTTGGAGGCATACCGGCCGCATACTACTATCATCCGAGTATAACATCCTGCTCGGACGATGTCGAAGAATTTGCGAAGATAGTCATACAGGCTGCTAAGGATGCCATGGATGAAAAAGAACCGGGCATATACAAGGACATGTTTAAGGCGCGCATCAGACGTTCTTGCGGATGTGACATGCGTTCATATATGTCCGCGGGCAGACGTGCATATGACCTTGAAGCAGCGAGGGCAGCAGGCATACATGTACCGGAAGGTGCGATATCCACAGAAATAAAGAAAAATATTACGTCAAGTGACCGGAACGATAATGCCCAGACCTCTGACCGGAATATAGATTTCAAAGAGCAAGAAACCCCGACAGGCAATGACCAACAGGTCAAGGACATCTTAAATGAGGATACCGTCTTCGAGCCCAATGCAGCTACAGAGGGTACGGTAGTCCTATATAAGAAAAAGAATGAAGAGCCGGATGAGGATCTGACAGAAAACAAGGATAACTCAGATAAAACAGCTTCAGATTATGCAGAAAATAAGAATGATTCAGATAAATCTGCAGCAACCGGCGCAGAAAACAGTCTGAGCGAAAAGAATGACGAACCCATCTGTGACCAGAAAGCCCTGAGTGAGTTTGCGGCATCTAACCCAAGACTTGCAGACATGAAGGTCGGAGCATATGATGTGACCTATGGTGCGGGCAGAGTGGTCGATGAGGGAAAGTCTGACGAGAATACGGATGGCAATATTTCCAAAGTGACAGCGGCAGATACAGGGGGCTCAAATGCAGGAACTTCTGATATGAACGGACCTCATATGGCAAAGATTTATTCTTCTGACATATTCCGTCATGCCGGAGTAGATAAAGAAAACATACATATATCCCCGTGGCTGGGCAGTCCGAACAATTCGGCTAAGCCGGAAAACTTTGCAAGGTCCGAAACATCATCTGACAAAAACACTTCCTCATTAGGAAATGAGACGACAGAAATCAACTACGCCACCGCATTTGCGAAAGCCATAGATGCGGCAAATGATATAAAAATAAGCACCGACCCTGACAAGGCAGCCAAGCGTGCCATGGAGGTGGCAGACGACAAGCGCTGCGCAGGCGGGCACAGTGAGGAAAAATTCAGATCCAACAACCATGTAGCCTATATCTACAAGGAGCTGGATGAGATAGAGAGACGAGAGGACTCCTTTATCGCATGGATTGACAGGATGCTGGAGCTGACTGAGGTAGCGGATATCTGTGACGAGATATCAAAGCGTATCCCGAGCGGCTCGATACTGTACATGTATACGGAGCTCTTAGAGACGAACTTTGATATAGAAACATTTGAAAACGATCATCTGAAGGGTGCCCGGACAGACACTGGGGATGCAGCCGGTTCTGACGGAGAAGCCTTTAAAAAGCTGTCTCTTACACGCATCATATCAGCACAGGATGTGATACCGAATGCAAAGAACCCCAAAGGCTCAACGATAGATGAAATATGTGTCAAGGACATTGCTTCATCCTATATAGAGGCAGAGTCTGACGGATGCATGTTAGTCTTGAGTCCTGTATTCATCGGTGATTTTGTCTGCGGATATTATGCGGTAAAGACGGGGATATTGAGCGAGATCAGAAGTAAGACAAAGCTGCTCAACTTCGGCCTCAACATGATATTCAGATTCCTGGCCAACCAGAACAGGCAGCAGAGGATGCTCTACAGCATAGAAAATTCGGTCTATGTATCCTCGATGACCGGCCTGCCGAACCTGAAGGGCTCTACCAGATGGTTCGAAGGATTTGCGGAAAACGAAGAAAACCACAAGAGAAAGATCAGCATCAGCGTATTTGCGATGCCGAGATACACATACATCTACGAAAATTACGGTCTGTACGAGATAGAAGAAGCCGTAAGGCTCGTGGTGGAAAAACTCAGAAGCTCCTGCCAGAAGACGAGCTTTCTTGGACAGTTTGCCGAGGGCGAATATGTCGTGATCGACTTTGAGAGCGAGCAGGGAAACTACGGTGAGGCGATATTCAGGGACTTCTCGAAAGAAATGGATGAGTACAACAGGGGCAGCACCAAGGAGTATTACCTCGAGGTAAACTTTGGTACGGCGACAGTCGAAGAGGGCTGGGATTCAACCCTTGAAAACCTTGTGCGTATGGCAATGTCCGACATGTACTTAAGACGTCTGCGTCAGGGCAAGGCAGCACCCGTCATCCGTGACAAGACCTTTGACAGGGAGTATTTTACAACCTTTGAGCTTTTGGTAGACAGAAACCTGTTCCGCTACCATTTCCAGCCGATAGTCGATGCATCGACCGGCAACATCTGTGCATACGAAGCACTCATGCGTACCGGCGGAGGCATATCGATGACACCGCTTGATATCCTGGAGATAGCGAAAAATGCAAACAGGCTCTACGATATAGAAAAGGCCACCATTTTTAATGTACTTAAGTTTTATTCGGAAAACATTGACAAATTCGGTGACAGAAAGATATTCATAAACACGCTGCCCGGTTATTATCTGAATGATGAGGATCGAAACGAGGCAGTGGAGAAATACGGAAAGTACCTTGATTCAGTTGTGTTTGAGGTAACTGAGTCTGATACGGTCACTGATGACGAGCTCGAAAAGCTCCGCAGACCGGCCCCTGGCGGACAGCAGCCGAGTGTGGCGGTAGATGATTACGGAACCGGACATTCAAATATAGTAAACCTGCTCCGGTATGCACCTCAGATCATCAAGATAGACCATTACCTGATCAGCAATATCCAGGACGACTCAAACAAGCAGATGTTCGTAAAGAACACCATCGAGTTCGCTGCGATGAACAACATGAAGGTACTGGCCGAAGGCGTCGAGACCTACGAGGAGCTGAAGAAGGTCATCGAGTACGGCGTCGACTATGTTCAGGGATATTATACGGCACATCCGGATGCTGAGATCATGCAGCAGATCCCGAACAACATAAGAAACGAGATACTTTCCGAGAGCATCAAGGCAGCCAGCTTTGACAGCGACAACCTGGTATATAACGCTAAGGCAGGCGAGACAGTAAACCTGCTCGATATAGCACTTAAGAAATATACCGTAGTAAACGTGCTCGGCGGCAAGGTAAGGCTCGTCGGCGAACCGGATAACGTCATCGACATGATAGTTAAGGTTGCAGATGACAAGAAGACGGAGCTGACATTTGAGAACGTAAACTTGAGAGGCACGCTGGAAACCACGGTGCAGCTGGGAAAGAACACCGAAACAGCGCTGTATATCCTGGGTGAATGCACTCTCAACAAGGACGGTATCTATGTACCGGCTGGCTCGAGGCTTACGGTGAGCGGCGACGGCAACCTGCATATCATAACCAGCAGGAACCTAAGCGTCGGCATCGGGTCAAACTGCAACGAGCCCCACGGAGACATCTCCTTTGACATGACGGGTTCCGTCAAGATAGTGGCAAACGGAGACAAGGTGGTCGGCATAGGCGGCGGAAGGTGCGAAGGCTCAAGGATCAGGCTGCTTAACGGCAACTTTGATATCAGTGCAAAGGCAATACATGCGGTGGCCATCGGCAGTGACATCGGTGACACTGACATATATATAGGAAGAACTGCAAAATGCAAGCTGAAATCCGACGGTAATGACTCGGTCGGCTTAGGCTCCATCAGCGGCAATTCCGAGATACTTTGCAGGGGTAAGCTGGAGATCACCGGAGACGGTGAAAAGACAGTGGGCATCGGATCGCTGAACGGTACGACGATGACGAATCTGCTGAGCAATGATTTTACGGTAGCTCTTCATTCCTACTGCGGCATCGGCATCGGATCACTTATGGGCACCGGTGAGATAAAGCTGGAGGATGCGAAGACCGAGATCTACGCCGAGGGCACCCAGATAAACGGTATCGGTGGCGGAGAAGACAAGGTCGGAATCAATGTCTACGGCGGAGATCTGAAGGTAGAGATACTCGCCGGCATACCACGGAGCTTCGGAGCCCAGAAGGGCAAAACCATACTCCACTACGGCAGCATCACCTGTCTGCATGACACGGATGTTACGGTACTTGACGAGCACCGCGAGAGGATGAAGCCCAGACGTATCGAAAACGGTATCGTTTTTGAGGTCTAAAAAATGTTACAAAAATATTATAAATTACTTGAAATTTTTAGTGAAAGATTATATAATGATAAGGTATGGTTATATAGTTAAAAATCACAAGAAAATAACATACATAGATGGAGGAACATTATGGCTATTTTTAATGACGCAAAGAGCGGAAACACAAACCAGCAGGTAGCAGAGCAGGTAGTATCAGGCATCTCCGAGACAGTATCCCGTGCTATACAGGATGCTTTAACTCCTGTATTTACAGTATTTGCAGCAAACGTAAAGAAGTCACTCGAGGTTTCAAAGGATCTTCAGGCAGAGGCTATAGAGAGACTTACAAAGGCTTTCATGGACAGACTCGAAGAGTCCACACAGGGCACATTCCAGGATCTTTCACGCTCCGCAGTAGAGGGCGCAAGGATGCAGAAGGAAAGTGCAGAAGCAGTAAAGACATTAGTAGACGGTTTCTCCAGCACACTCGACGAGATGAAAGAGATCTCACAGGCACAGAAGGCTATCTTAGAGGATATGAGGACCGCTACAGAGGACCTTCGTTCTACCATATCACAGGCATCAACAGAGATGCAGAGATCCATCAAGGATGCATCTGATGCTATGAAGACCGTTACCATCGGTGTATCGGATGGTATGAACAGCCTTACAACAGACACCATCAACAGCTTAAAGAATGTATACGATGACATTTCAAAGAGCTTAAAGAACATATCAGAGACACAGGCTACCAACCTGTCAGACCTCGGCACAGTACTCAACCGCTTAGGCGAGCACTTGGCAGAGGAAAAGAAGATACTCGAAGGACATCAGTCAAGCTGGGCTCAGAACTATGTAAAGGCAGACGAAGAGGTAAACAAGAACTCAGAGGAACTCCTTGCACAGATGACCAAGTACACCAAGTCCATGACCAGCTACACCGTAGCACTGAACGAAGTATCCGCAGACATGAAGGTCAACCTGCCTTCGTTCGAGGAGATGATGGCAAAGACTATCAACGACATCTTCGCACTCCTCGACAAGCAGCTGGCAGACGTAGCTACTACACTCGGCAAGACCACAGAGGAGATCAACGAGGCTGCAGCAAGGCTGCCTAAGGCACTGAGAGGTTTGACCTGATCTTCTTAATGGCTTCCCCTTGAGGGGATATATCGACATACGAAGTGATGTGACATATCGAACCACGAAGTGGTTTGATGCCGTTCCGGCGAGGAATGCCCTCCCTGGCGAAGGGAAGATGTCAGCGAAGCTGACTGATGAGGTGTTATCGTAAATGACTATAAAGCAAAAAGGATGATAGTCTATGGATTATAATATATATCAACCTTCGATTCTCGGTAAGGCCGCAGAAGATATCAGGCAGGCCAGAGAGGACCGTATACAGCGTAAATCCGAGGAGGCGGCAGCCGGACTCGGAGATATGGCGTCTATATTTGAGAAAATAGGCGAAAAGCCCATAAAGGAAATGTCGGGTATCGCATATTGCCTGAGCGCAGAGGAAAAGAACCTGCTCATCCCGTATATGTTTACACAGATGAGAGCGGCTCAGGAAGGTCAGGCAGATCCGAAGAAGGTAGAGGATCATGTAAATAAATACATAGCCATCCTCACCGAGAGTTCGGAGAAGCTCCCTGACGATATGGTACTCGAGATCTACAAGGGCTGCCTTGAAAACTATAAGTCCCCTGCATTAAAGCCTCTGTATAAGAGCCTGGAAAAGAACGATGCATTCCTTGACAGCTTACGCAGGCAGACAGGTCAGGACTCAAAGGAGCTCATGAAGCAGTTCTCAGCGGGTACGGTTGCGGCATACTTCAACAAGCTCGCTACTGACAAGACCGCTATGACAGGCAACTATGCAGAAGCCCTCGTAGCAGTAGGCGTAGTAAAGGATACGTCACTCTACAATGAGTGTATGGTATACTTTATCGTCATCTGTAACGCAGAGGAGTATCGTAAGTTCAAGGAAGAAGAACTCTACGACATGGCCAAGGACTTCGATGAGGACATGAGAAAGAAGCTCCTCATCAATATGGTAAAGAATTTGGATACCGTACAGCTCAGAAAGTACTCAAAGCTTGTAGAACTCTTCGAGCCCATCACCGGAGCAAAGGGCAGTGACAAGTACCAGGCCATCATGGATGAGCTGGCACCCCAGTTCCAGCAGAGATACTCAGTATGGCTCAACCAGTTCCTCATCACCAAGATGCTGGGCAAGGGCGGAGTCGCAGACTTCTGGTTATCATATGCATCAAAGATATCCGTATCCGTACATCAGTGCGGCAGCGTGATACTCGACTTTGGAAAGTTCGTAGTCATCGAAGTAGTGGATGATAACACAGCATACTTCTATGAGTATAACTACTATAAAGAAAATGTAATGCCTAACATCATCGACATCGAAACCGAGTCAGACATGAACTCCTACCTTGGCGGCAAGACAGACCTCGCCGGCAACAACTGGAGAAGAATGCATGTCGGTGACTGGCAGTACTCAGTACGTGATTACATCTCAAGATATTCACAGTAATATATAATAAGTAGAAACTGAAACACAAAAATAAAAAGGACACATTCAAATGGCATTTGTAAACAAAAAGGTCCGTCTCGGTGACGTAATGATGGACGAGGGCGTTATCACCCTAGACCAGTTAAACCAGGCCCTGACGAGACAGCAGGAAACAAAGCACAAACTAGGTGAAACTTTAGTAGAACTCGGATTTGCATCTGAGAGGCAGATAGCCACAGCACTGTCTCGTCAGTTAGGACTTGATCTCGTAGATCCTAACCGAGTAAATATCAAGGAAAACATCCTTAACCTCATAAAAGACCACAATGTCTTAAAGAGAAACCTGGTGATCCCGTTTGACTTTGATGAGTACGACTCCAGATACCTCAAGGTCGCTATGGCAGACCCTATGGACATCAAGGTCATCGACGATATGACGCTGCTGACCGGTATGCAGATATCACCTTGTATCGCAACTACCACGGATATCCTGGCAGCTATCGATAAGTACTTCGGTAATCTGGATAACATGGCAGTGGCTGAGGCCTTCGCAAAGCAGCGTGAGGAAGAGGAAGAGCAGTACAAAGACGAGGAAATGACCGAAGCAAATGCAGCGGTTGAAAACAGCCCCGTTGTTATCCTTGTAAACCGTATCATCGAGCAGGCTGCACGTCAGAGAGCATCCGATATTCATATCGAACCATTTGAAAAACACATCAGAGTCCGCTACCGTATCGACGGTGTGTTGAAAAACTCCGGTGATTACAAGATAAACATGCTTTCGGCTATCAATACCCGTATCAAGATCATAGGCGGTATGGATATATCAGAAAAGCGTAAACCTCAGGACGGACGTATCACATCCATCGTAGATAAAGTAGAGTACGATATCCGTGTATCCCTGCTTCCAACCGTATACGGTGAAAAAACCGTTATGCGTCTTACTCAGAAGAAGGCATTGTCTAGGGATAAGAGAAACCTCGGATTTGATGAGCATGAGCTCGGTACATTCGACAGGATATTCTCGAATCCTAACGGTATCATACTGGTTACAGGACCTACCGGTTCCGGTAAATCAACGACACTTTACACAGCGTTATCAGAGTTAAATAAAGAAGATGTTAACATCATTACAGTAGAGGACCCTGTCGAGGCGAATATCGAGGGTATCAACCAGGTACAGACCAATGTAAAAGCGGGTCTTACCTTCGCATCAGCCCTCCGTTCTATCCTGCGTCAGGACCCGGACATCATCATGATCGGTGAGATCCGTGACCAGGAGACCGCAAGTATAGCTGTTACTGCATCTATCACAGGTCACTTGGTCGTATCGACACTCCATACAAACTCCTCAGCTGCATCGATTACACGTCTTGCAGATATGGGACTTGAATACTACCTCATCGCCGACTCAGTAGTAGGCGTTATCGCACAGCGACTTGTTCGTCGTCTGTGCCCTGCATGTCGTAAGGAAAGACTTGCAAACGAGAGAGAAAAGAAGATTCTCGGCTGTGAAGGAGAGGAAGAAGTAAAGATCTGGGATCCCGTAGGTTGTCCTCAGTGCGGATATAACGGCTATCGAGGCCGTATTGGTGTATATGAGCTCATGCCTATATCACAACGTATCAGAAACATCATTGCATCCAAGGGTACTACAGAACAGATAGAAAATGCTGCACTTGCAGACGGTATGTATACTCTGCAGATGGCATGTAGTAAACATGTAAGAAACGCAGTAACATCCATCAACGAACTTAAGCGTATTGTATACGCAGGCGAAGATGTGGATGATGCAGAAGCAACATCATAATAAATTAATAGGAGAGGGAATATGTTAAGTATTAACGAAATGCTTGTAATAGCGAATCAGATGCATGCATCCGACTTACATTTGTCGGTTGGTGTACCCCCTAAGGTCAGAGTATTTGGTGATCTGGTAGACATCGAAGGATGTTCCATCCTCACCCCTGCAGATACTGCAGAACTTGGATACTCCATCATACCGCCACAGCTCGTACAGCGTTTCGAAGAGCAGGGCGAGCTCGACTTCTCATATGCTATCATGGGAGAAGGACGATACAGAGCAAACGTATTCCATCAGAGAGGATCTGTAGCAGCAGTACTCCGACTCATTGGTATGGATATCCCTTCACCTAGCCAACTCGGTATACCGAATGCGGTAGTAGACCTTACTTTTAAAAAGAGAGGACTGGTACTTGTTACCGGACCTACCGGATCAGGAAAGTCTACTACACTGGCATCACTTATTAATGTTATAAATGACAGATCACCATATCACGTTATCACTCTGGAGGATCCTATCGAATACTTACATCCCCACAAGAGATGTATCGTAAATCAGCGTGAGATTGGTCTGGACACAAAGAGCTTCTCACAGGCACTTACATCTGCACTACGTGAAGACCCTGATGTTATTCTTGTAGGTGAGATGCGTGATTTGGATACTATAGCAACAGCGATAACTGCGGCTGAGACCGGTCACTTGGTATTCAGTACACTGCATACCATCGGAGCAGCAGCAACCATCGACCGTATCATCGACGTATTCCCGCCTTACCAGCAGACACAGATCAGATCACAGCTGGCTATGGTACTTGAGGGAGTTATTTCCCAGGCACTTTGTCCTATCATAGGAGGTAACG
>JAEEGJ010026387.1_pt1 | contig 11784 bp, 8 predicted proteins | sample 8958761 | NCBI WGS metagenome assembly JAEEGJ01 (sample SAMN16246546, study PRJNA631951) | gut metagenome | biome: gut microbiome; feature: rumen; material: RS-attached | host: Bos | place: Iran: Karaj | collected 2018-10
GATAGGTTGGTATTTCAGTGCTATGACCAACTTTGACTTTAAGGCTTTTCATCCGGATTATGTTGCTGTTGGTAGCTTTTATAATCAAGGTAATGGATTTGGCGATTTTGTGGAAGGCAACTATCCGTTCTATTCTGGCGAGAGCCGCGGATCAAGGCTGTCTGTCATGGGAGGCTTCCTGTTGAAGATGGGAAGCAGAAGCTGCTTGCGTTTGGGCGTGGGCTATGGCCACAGGGCTTTCGCTTTTTCCGACCTTGATGGCAAATGGGTGGTTCCCGAAAGGTTCGACAATAAAGGACTTGATGTGGCACTTGGCTTGCAGTTCAACAACAAGAGCCATTTTGTGTTCTCTTTCGATCTCGTCTCCACCAGTTTCAGCACTTTGGAAGCGAAAGTGGGCATGGGCATGTGCCTGCATAAGGACAAGTTTTTTCAAATGTTTGATAAATAAAAATTGAAAAGATATGAAAAAGGTATTTGTTTGTAAGAGTGGTTGGCCTTTCTTAATCCTATTGGGCCTCTTTGCTGTTTCATGTAACAAAGATCCGAAAGTTGATGTCAAGAATGTGACCATCACAAAAGAGAATGTTGTACCTCAAACGGTTTCGGTTGAGATTAATGGCAGTTATGAGTTCCCAAGCGTTTTAAAAACCATCGATGTTTGTTTGGGCAAAAACGAAAATCTGGACGATGCGAAGTCTTATCCTGCTGAAATCAATGGCTATGATTTTCAAGTTAACATTGATGACTTGAAAGGCAACACCACATATTACTATTGCTACGAATTTTCCAACGGCATGAATAAGACCCGTTCGGATATGAGGTCTTTCAAAACTAACCCCTACGAGGATGCAGCCGTCGAAACGGATTCGGTTACTTCTGTCAAGGCAAAAACAGCGGTTTGTTATGGCACTATCCTGAATACGGGAGGATATGACGTAATCAAATGTGGTGTATGCTGGTCTACCTACAATCAGCCTTCGATGAATCATCATAAAGACACCATGCCCAATGCCAATGGCCGTTTCGTTGTGGAAATGACCGATTTGACCCCTGGAAGGGATTATTACGCGTGGGCTTATTTCTTTAGCACTAAAGATGCTTATCATCCGGTGTATGGTCAACCGATAAAGTTCACTACCAAGAATGGTGAACCAACAGTACAAATAAAAACGAATGAAAGTGAGATTGGTATATCCTCTGCAGTTTGCCGTTATGTTATTTGGACCGACTTTAGTTTGCCCATAAACGAACATGGCATTTGCTGGAGCAGGACAAATTCTAATCCCACTCCAGACAATTGCGATGGTAAGCAAACGGGTGTCGGTGGGTTCAACAACCAAGGTTTTACTGCAGAAATGACTGGATTGACCGAAGGCAAGAAATACTATGTGCGTGCGTATGCCACGAACGAAGTTGACACCTATCCTAGTAATAATGTTTGGGAATTTACGACACATACGGGCAAGCCTGTCTTTAATGGCTTCAATGTGATACGGATAAAAGACACAAAAGCAGTGATTCTGGGTTCCGTGACCAATGGTGGAGACCCCTCCATTAGCATTGACAATTGGATGTTCTACTGGAGCAAAACCTATACCAATCCGGATAGTTCACATAATGATGGTACGATTCAACCTTCAGATTGGGGCCAAACTAACATGAGTGGTTTGGATCCGGAGCAAGATTATTATGTCCGTCCTTATGTCGAGTATAATGGAGACAGACATGAGTATGGTGAGACGATGCATTTCAAGACGACCAAGAAAGGCGGATTGACAGGCGCGTTTACGATTAATGATAATGGCGGCAAAGTATGTTTCTCTCAAGGCAACTTACAGTACCTTGGTAGCTTGGATCGTTGGAAATTGGCTGACAACCAATGGGAGTACTTGGGTGACAATGGTCAAGGGAGTGCGAACCAAACTGCCGACCGTGACCTCTTCGGCTGGGGAACAAGTGGCAATCCGCATGGAGCAGTTGAGTATTATCCTTGGGCTACAGCATTGAATTACACCAAGTATTATGCATACGGAGAGTATTATTACAATCTGTTTGACAAGTCAGGAGAAGCAGATTGGGGACACAACAGGATTTATGTCAACGAGTATAATACCATCCATGATGACGATGGCTGGCGTACTTTGACCAACGCTGAATGGGCCAAACTGCTCAATGTTTGTAAGTGGGCTGGACGTTTCTCGCCAGGAAGCATAGTCGTAGATGGAACCACTTATCGTGGACACATTTTGTTGCCTGATGATTGGACAGGGATTGAAGACATCACATTTATCCCCAACGCCACGGATTGGACTACCAATACCTACGATAAGAACCAATGGTATGAAATGGAAGCCAAAGGAGCTGCATTCCTGCCTGCTGCAGGGTATCGTGAAGGTGTCTCTGTGGGTCATTTCAACTCTGTTGGTTATTATTGGTCATCTTCCGCTCAAGGAGAAGATTCGGCTTGGAGAATGAAATTCGACAAGACAGGATACGAGAAAGACCCGGCCTATCGGTTCAGAGGTTTGTCGGTGCGTCTTGTCCATACCCTTTGATGATAAGATACTACTTCTATGATAGACATCAAGTTTTTAGTCAAGAACCCTGACGAGGTCAGGGACAACATCAAGAAGAAATTCCAGGATGGCAAACTGCATCTCGTGGATGAGGCCATCAAGTTGTACACGCAATATTGCGATTGTCAGCAGCGTGCCGACGATCTTCGCTCGCAACGCAATTCCATCTCAAAGGAGATAGGTATCCTCTTCAAGAACGGGGAACGGGATAAAGCTAATGAGATGAAGAAACTCGTCGAGGCTGATGCGCAAGAGCTTGAGAGTTTGGGCAAGCAGCAAACCTCGCTCATGGAACAACTGACCAAGGTGATGTATTCCATTCCGAACATCATCGCACCGGAAGTGCCGATTGGGAAAGACGACACCTTCAACGTGGAGAAGGAACGCTTCGGCGAGCCTGTGGTGCCCGATTTTGAGGTGCCTTACCATGCAGACATTATGGCCAAACTCAACGGTTTGGACTTGGATTCGGCACATCGCGTGGCAGGCAATGGTTTCTATTACCTCATGGGGGACGTGGCAAGGCTACATTCTGCTGTCATCACCTATGCCCGCGACTTTATGATTGACCGTGGTTTCACTTACTGCATCCCGCCATTCATGGTACGTAGCGAGATTGTCAGCGGTGTGATGAGTTTCGCCGAGATGGACGCCATGATGTACAAAATCGAAGGTGAGGACCTTTATCTTATCGGCACCAGTGAACACTCAATGATAGGCAAGTACATTGATCAAATTATCCCCGAAGAGTCGCTGCCGTTGACGCTGACGAGCTATTCGCCCTGCTTCCGCAAGGAAAAAGGTGCCCATGGCATCGAGGAACGCGGCGTGTATCGTATCCACCAGTTCGAGAAGCAGGAAATGGTGGTGCTGTGCAAACAGGAAGAGGCTGACCATTGGTACGAGCAGATGTGGAAAAACACCGTTGATCTGTTCCGTTCGATGGACATTCCCGTCCGCACACTCGTGTGTTGCTCTGGCGACTTGGCCGACTTAAAGGTGAAGTCGCTGGATGTGGAGGCTTGGTCGCCGCGTCAGAAGAAATATTTTGAGGTGGGCAGCTGCTCATATCTCGGTGATGCCCAAGCACGCAGACTGAAAATTCGCGTGAAGGGCAAGAACGGCAATTATTTCGCCCACACTTTGAACAATACGGTGGTTGCTCCGCCACGCATGTTGATCGCCTTTTTGGAGAACAACCTTCGCGCCGACGGCAGCGTGGCCATACCGAAAGCCTTGCAACCCTATATGGGAGGAAAAACTGAAATCAGATAATATTGACACGAGACTGCGAGACTACGGGACTGCGAGACAGCAAAGCCCCAAAGTCTCGAAGTCCCGAAGTGTCCCGAAGTGAAAAGAATATGGACATCTCTGTTGTTGTACCACTGCTGAACGAGGCCGAGTCGCTGCCCGAGTTGGAGGCTTGGATTCGTCGGGTAATGGAAAAACATGGCTTCTCCTACGAAATCGTCTTCGTTGATGATGGCTCTACCGACAATTCTTGGGCCATCATCCAAGGCCTTGGGGCGACCAATCCGAATGTGAAAGCCTTGCGTTTCAGAAGAAATTATGGCAAGTCGCCGGCCCTGAACGAGGGTTTCAAAATCGTGCAAGGCGATGTGGTCATTACCATGGATGCCGACCTACAGGACAGTCCCGATGAAATTCCAGAGCTTTACAGGATGGTGCATGAAGACGGCTATGATCTTGTATCCGGCTGGAAGAAGGTGCGTTACGACTCAAAGCTGATGAAAAACATCCCCTCAAAGTTCTTCAATTGGACAACACGGGTGATGTCGGGCATCAAACTGCATGACTTCAATTGTGGCTTGAAGGCTTACCGCAACGAGGTGGTGAAAAGCATTCAAGTATATGGCGAAATGCACCGTTACATTCCTGTGATTGCCAAGATGAACGGCTTCAGCCATATCGGAGAGAAAGTGGTACACCATCAAAAGCGAAAATACGGCACAAGCAAGTTCGGCATGAGCCGTTTTGTTCGCGGCTATCTCGACTTGGTGACCATCAACTTCATCTCGAAGTTCAGCAACCGTCCAATGCACTTTTTCGGTTTGCTCGGTTCCATTACTTTCCTGGTGGGTTTCATCATCGCGATGTATTTGGCCTGTACGCGCCTGTTCGGCCACGTATATGGCATGACACGCCGCCCCTTGTTCTACTTCGCTTTGTTGGCCATCATTATCGGTGTCCAGCTATTCTGCACAGGCTTCCTTGCCGAGATGATCACTTCGACGCAGCGAGAAAAGAGAGTCTATTCCATTTCGGAGCGGATTAATGCATAAGTAATCATAAAAAAGCCTGCCCTCTATGTCGTTCCCTTGGAATCTATAGAGGGCAGGCTTTTTTATGCATGTTAATACATGTCGTCGATGTTGCCGTCAAAGCTTTCATCGAAACTGTCGCCAAACTCATCGGCGAACTCATCTTCATCAAATTCGTCTTCAAATTCATCGAAAGGTGAGTCGTCGGCAAAGTCATTGTTCTCCCAGTCGAAATCACGCTCTAATTTGGACTCATCAAACTCTTCTTCTTCGTCGTGACCGCTGATGAAGTCGTCAATTTCATCATCGCTCATCTTGTCGAAATTGACATCAAGCAAGGCAGAGTCGTTGATGGAGCGACTCATCGACTTCAGTTCGCGCATCACCGAAGGCGACACGTAGAACTCATCGATATTTTCCTCGCAGTATTTCAGGTATTTCGGGTCTTTCTCATACACCTCGGCGATGGTCATGCCCTCGTATTTTCCAAAGGTGAAAACAGAGTCTATGTCATAGAATTGCATATCGTTAGTGTTTTTGTTGTACTTTTTCAAAAGTTTTCAGCCTGCAAAATTACCCTTTTTTTCGTAATTATCGCTATTTTTGCAAACTCAATCTTTCCAATATGAGTCCAGCAATTATTCTTACTGTTTTTTTGGTTTATACCGTCCTGCTTTTTGTCATTGCACATTTCACTTCGCGCAAATCCGACAATGCCACGTTTTTCCGTGGCAACCGCAACTCACCATGGTTTGTGGTGGCATACGGCATGATTGGAGCCTCTCTATCGGGTGTGACGTTCATGTCGGTTCCAGGGGGTGTTTATACGGGGCAATTCACCTACTTGCCTTTGGTGTTTGGCTATGTGCTTGGTTATGCGGTGATTGCATTGGTATTGTTGCCATTGTACTATCGCCTCAACCTGACCTCGATATACTCATATTTGGAGATGCGTTTCGGGCCCCGGTCGGAGCGTACGGGTGCTGCGTTTTTCATTTTGTCACGGCTTCTTGGCTCGGCATTGAGAATGTATCTCGTTGTGTTTGTGCTGTATGAGTTTGTCTTCAAGGCTTGGGGTGTACCGTTTTGGGTGCCAGCAGTCATTTTTATCGCCATCATCTTGCTTTACACTTTCAAGGGCGGCATCAAGACGGTGGTTTGGACCGATACCTTGCAGACGACTTTCCTGCTTTTGGCAGCCTTTCTGACCGCCTGGTATATTCTGAAAAACCTCCATATTTCCCTGGGAGACCTGCTGAAATCAGCCTCCGACCAAGGCTATACCAAAGTTTTTGAGACGGATTGGATGCACAACAAGTTTTGGGTGAAACAGCTGTTGAGTGGCGCGTTCATCACCATTACGATGACGGGCCTCGATCAAGACATGATGCAGAAAAACCTGACTTGCAGGAATATACGTGACGCACAGAAGAACGTGATGACTTCAAGTCTGTTGTTTGTGTTAGTCAACGGATTGTTCCTTTGTCTGGGTGCAGCCTTGATTTATTATGCCCAAGCTACGGGTTTCCAACTGCCCGTGAACGAGGCGGGGGTGGTGGTCAACGACAAGATTTTCCCCTCGGTGGCGTTTAGTTTGAGCAGGTTCACGAGTATTGTGTTCATTCTCGGCTTGGTGGCTGCGGGTTATTCAAGTGCCGACGGTACACTTACGGCCTTGACCACCTCGTTTTGCTTCGACTTCATGCATTTTGACCGCAAGCAGATGACCGAGGAACAAATTATCCGTTACCGCAAATGGATTCATGTGGCTTTTGCGTTGCTTTACCTGTTAGTAATCGTTGCGTTCCGTCCGTTCCACAACGAGTCGTTGATCGACAAGGTGTTTGACATTGCGGGATTCACCTACGGGCCTTTGCTTGGACTTTACACTTTTGGCCTTTTCGTGAAAAATCGCAAGGTGCTTGACCGTGCCGTGCCATTCATTGCGATAGCCTCGCCCGTGATATGCTATTTCCTAAAGCTCTATTCCAAGGAATTGCTCTTCGGCTACCAATTTGGATTTGAGATACTGATTCTCAATGGTTTGCTGACATTTTTGGCTTTGCTCGCCTTCAGCAAAAAGGAAAAATCCGCTGCCGAATGAAGTCCTTATTAATTAAATGTGTATTTTTGAACCGAAATTAAATCCTAATGAGATGAACAGACTTGTCCGTAAAACCGTTTTTGCATTGCTCTCCCTGACCTTGATGGGCGGCCATGTCAATGCACAATTCACAACCACATTCGCCAAAAATGCAACGCCTGGTCAGCAAAACGGATTGTATTATTCGTTGCCACTGACCATGTTTCAACTTGATTTCGTCATTGCTGAAACCACGGTTGAGGAAGGGCCACTTAGTGACTATGCTGACAAATACTTGGAAACCAGCGTTTACGATAGGTATGAAGGCACAACTTATTCGCTTCAGGATGTTCGTATGACTTCTAAAGCCACAGCTGACCCTAATGCCACCTTTTTCGTGACCTATACCACCATAAGAGGTATGGGCAAGCCTGTTATAGACGTGTTGCCCAATGGTATTATCCGTAGTGTGGGAGTACGTGGAGTGAAAGAGCAAATTGTTGAGTATCAACCAGAAATCCAACCTTCAGAAGTTTCTGTTGGTCATATTCCGATGGAAAGTTCGGTATTCTCACCTCTCTTAACGGCGGGAAAGACAAATTCCCAATTGGCCATGGAAACTGCCGACAAGATTGAGGAAATCCGTAAAGCAAAATTCTATCTGATTTCTGGCGATGTGGAAATGGCGACCAATCCCGAGACTTTCAATGCCATGTATGCCAAACTCGATGAGCTGGAGCAGGAATACCTTAGTCTGTTCCTCGGTAAGCGAGTGACAAGGCAAATAGTTCGTACGGTTTGTGTGATTCCCGACAAGGAAACTTCCGTACTGACTGTGGCAAAATTCTCTGAAACAGATGGACTTACCGTTGGTACAGGCGGATTGGGCAGTGATATCATAGTGAAAATCGAGCCGCTTGGTGTGACTGCATCCATCAACGCGCCGAGCCAGTCGGCCATTGAGTCGATGTCGTACGAAAACAAAGTGATATACCGCATCCCGGAAACGGCCAACGTGAAAGTAACGTGTGCAGGTCAGACTTTGATTGAAGACCGTCGGACAATCAACCAATTGGGTGTGTTGCTGGTGGCACCTTTAATGAACTCCAAATTGGTTTTCGATACCGAGACAGGGCAAATTGTCAACATGCAAACGCTGTGAAGCTAAAGCGCTTCCTTGATTCTAACAAGCTGTTGTAGAAGACCTTCCACTAGGTCGAGGCGGAGCATATTAGCGCCGTCAGACTTGGCGTTTTGCGGTGAAGGATGCACCTCCATAAAAAGGCCATCGGATCCCGACGCAATGCCAGCCTTGGCAACCAAGCCAATGAGTTCGGGCTGGCCGCCTGTGATGCCGCTGCTTTGGTTGGGTTGTTGTAGTGAGTGCGTGACATCTAAAATGACAGGTACTTCGAATTTCTGCATGGTCGCGATGTTTCTATAATCCACCACCAAATCCTGATAGCCGAACATAGAACCACGCTCGGTCAGCATGACCTTGTCGTTGCCCGACTGGCGCACCTTTTCCACGGCAAACCCCATTGCCTCACCCGAGAGGAACTGCCCTTTCTTGATATTGACGGTCTTGCCTGTCTTGGCGGCGGCTACAAGGAGGTCAGTCTGACGGCAGAGGAAAGCGGGAATTTGCAGAATGTCAACGTATTCCGCTGCCATTGGTGCTTCCTCGGCAGAGTGAATGTCGGTCACCACAGGGATTTCAAATTCTTTCTTGACTTTTTGCAGCACACGTAAAGCCTTTTCATCGCCGATGCCGGTGAACGAGTCCAATCGTGAACGGTTGGCTTTGCGGTAGGAACCTTTGAAAACCAATGGGATGTCAAGTTTTTGGCAGATTTTTTTCAAAGTTTCGGCGATGAAAAGAGGTGAGGTCTCATCCTCGATGACGCAAGGACCGGCCACAAGGAAGAATCGGTCGGGCCGTAGGGTTTTTAGGAAATGGAATTTTAAGGTATCCATAAAAGAAATTTTGTGCAAACTTACATAAAAATCAAAAACTAGTTCAACGCAACCGAAATTTTCCTAAATTTGCCCGTCTATTTCATTCTGAAAAACCCATTGTACAATCATAAACATTTCAATATGAAGAAAATCCTACTTTTGACGGCTGCTGTGTTGTTGGCATTTGGCTTGAAAGCACAAACCATCGACACGATTAGCCAAAACGATCAACACGACATGCCGACGGTCATCCTGCTTGACTCCGACTTCGATGACGCCTCGGCCTCGGTCAATGATGCCTCGACATTGCTCAACTCGTCGCGCGACGTGTTCAACAGCATTGCGGCCTTCAACTTTGGCTCACTGCGCTACCGTGTTCGCGGTAACGACTCGAAGTACTGCGACGTGATGATCAACGGCATTTTGATGAATGACCCCGAGACGGGCAGACCCGTCTTCAGCAATTGGGGCGGTCTTAACGATGCCTTCCGCAATTCAGTCCTCGTCGAAGGTCTTGGCAAAACCGACGCAGGCTTCGGTGGCCTCGGAGGCTTGACAGCCTATTCGACGCGCGCCTCACAGTACCGCAAACAAATCTCGTTGAGCTATGCCTTAAGCAACCGTTCCTACAACCATCGCGCCATGGCATCCATTGGTACAGGCGAGATAGGGAAGGGCTGGTATTTGATGGCTCATGTCAGCGGTCGTTATGCGGGCAAAGGCTATACTGAAGGCACCTTCTATCAGGCTTATAGTTATTTCCTCTCGGTGGAGAAGAAAATAAATGACAAGCATAGCATCGACTTCACTGTGTTCGGCGCACCCTCGCAGCGTGGCGGCTCGGCTCCTGTAATACAGGAAGCCTATGAGCTCGAAGGCACCAACTTCTACAACCCTAACTGGGGTTACCAAACCCAAGCTGACGGCACAAGGGTCATCCGCAACTCTCGCGTAAGCACATACCACCAGCCGATGGCACAACTCACTTGGTATTGGACCCCCAACAAGAAGACTGAGTTCAACACGTCGGTATATTACTTCGGCGGCAAGGGCGGACAAACTAGCCTCGAATGGGGTGAGGCCAAAGATCCCCGTCCCGACTATTATCGCAACCTGCCAAGCTATTACATGACCAACGCCCATAGCACTGCGGAATACGAGGCACAACTCAACGCTTGGCTCAATCGCGACCCAAGCGTGACCCAACTCGACTGGGATGCCCTTTACAACGCTAACTACAATCACCTCTTTACCGTGCAGAACGCCAACGGGCAAGAAGGTAATACCATTACAGGCAAAGCTTCCAAATACATCCTTGCCGAGCGCCATTACGACAAGCTGCAACTTGGAAACGCCACCTATTTTAAGCACGAGTTCCAACCCAATCTCATCATGACAGGCGGTTTCTCGGTAAGTGCATCGCGAACCCATTATTATGAAAGCGTCAACGACCTTTTGGGCGGCGATTTCTATTACGACATCAACAAGTACGCCGAAAACCTTGAAAGTGACGAGTGCCAAACCAACCTACTCAACCCCAACCATGTGGCCACCAAGGTGGGCGACATCATTAGCTACAACTACTTCGCTAACCGTAATTTTGGCCGCATTTGGAATCAAATCGATTGGATTGTCGGCAACTTCGACCTTTATTTGGGCATTCAGGCCGACTTTACTCAAATCTGGCGTGAAGGTCTTTGGAAAAGTGGCTCTTTTGCCGACAACTCCTACGGCAAGGACCAGATGCACAATTTCTTCGATCCCAGTGTGAAGGCTGGCGTAACCTACGCGATTAACGGTCGTAACCACCTTGTGGCCAATATGGCTTTAATGACCCAAGCCCCACAGTTCAGGGACATCTACGTTTCGCCGCGCACCCGCCACACCGTTGTGGAAGGCGACCTCAAGAGCGAGCGCATTTTGGCTATGGACTTGAGTTACCTCTATCGCTCGCCCGAGTTCAAGTTCCGCCTGACGGGTTATCACTACGCTTACAGAAACCTCATCTGGAACCGCAGCTTCTATTGCGAAAACGTGTTCCAGAACACCACCACCAGCGCCAACTCTTACACCAGCGAATTCATCAACTTCATCATGACCGACATCAACCAAAAGAGCATCGGCGTGGAAATGGGTGCGGAGTGGAACGTCACCCCGACCATCACCTTGCAGGCGGCAGCGGCCAACGGCATCCATGCGTATGACAACAACCCGATTTTCTCGGTCTATGACGACAACAACACCACGGCTTACATCCAAAACAGCGTGGCTTACCTGAAAGACTACCATGTTTCCGCTGGACCTGAAACCGTGGCCTCGTTGGGCATCAAGTACAACTCGCCGAAATACTGGTGGGTGAGCCTCAACGGAAACTATATGGCCAATATGTACTTTGACGTGAACCCCTATAACCACACCGAGGAAGGCATGTTGCACTACGCCCAAGGCGACATCCGCATTCCTCTTGTCCTGGACGAAGCTCCGCTGAAGCCTGCCTTCACGCTCGACTTCTACGGCGGTTTCTCGAAGCGTTACAAAGGGTATTATTTCCTCTTCAACTTGAGCGTCAACAACTTGCTCAACAACAAGAGCACCATCCTTTACGGCTACGAGCAACTCCGATTCAACGCCAACAACCCCGACATGTTCCCCGACAAGGTTTCCTATATGTACGGAACGAATTTCTTTGTCAGTATAACGGTTAGGAAATAAATTCAAAATTCAATATTCAAAATTTAAAATTGCGCGAAGCGATGACATCTTTTGAATTTAAATATTAAATCTTAAATCTTGAATCATTAAACACACAACGATATGAAAAACAGAGTATTAAACGCATTTCTGCTTCTTTCCTTGGTGGGCACATTGTTCACCGCTT
>JAEEGJ010026390.1_pt1 | contig 11783 bp, 8 predicted proteins | sample 8958761 | NCBI WGS metagenome assembly JAEEGJ01 (sample SAMN16246546, study PRJNA631951) | gut metagenome | biome: gut microbiome; feature: rumen; material: RS-attached | host: Bos | place: Iran: Karaj | collected 2018-10
CTCAGTCTCGTCATTTTGCTTATAAAGGTAAAAGAGACTAAGGACGCCGACCTGGATAACATCACAGCAGACACATATAAATAATGGTCCCCGGGGACGGAGTCAGGGGGGCAAAAATGAACCCTTGACTCCGTCCCTAGGGACCATTTTCAATTTTCACTCTTGAGCTTGACTGCTGCACCGCAATAAGGACAGGTGATTACTTCATCTTCGGTTCCTGACAGTGATGCGCCACAGGACGGGCACTTGCAGGCGACCTGCTCTGTGGATTTTATGCCAAAGGCTTTTTTGAGGCCGTTTACAGTTCCGGTCACAGATTCAGCCATGGCAATCAGGTCTTCGAATCCGGCCAGATCTGACTTTTTCTCTACCTTTTCTCCTGTTATGACCTCAGTTATCGCATCAAGCCAATCATCAACATCTGTTCCCCACTCAAGCACACAGCTGAATACTTCATACTTAAGATAGACATCGATCGGGCCACTTACCTGCGATCCGGCGCCTCTTACTACCTGGGGTTTTCCTCCAGACTGGCAGATATCCTCAAGAGGATATCTGATGACTTCTTTTGTTTTGCCAAAAAGATCTTTTCTGATAAAGATCAGCGCCTGATTTGTCAGCACCAGTTCATTGGTCTTTGTGGGGATAGGTTTTCCATAACTGACCTTGCCGGCTCTGAGCATAACTGCCTCTTCATCTCTTAATCTGAATTCGTTTGTTACTTCCTTAGCCATGTGACACACTCCTTATATTTAAAATGCTATTCCAAAACCTCTTTCATACAGATATTCAGTGCCATACTTAAGGGTGCCATCTTCCGCTTCCTCTACAACAGGAATGTTGACAGGAAGGTGTCCTTTAGGAGGATTGAGTCCGAAAACTGTTTCGATGGCTGCCACTACGTTGGCGTTTCTGGCACTCATTCCTGTGGCGCTCTCTTTGTCTTTTGTCGGGTCTATGTTAAGACCGGCCCCCAGATATGCAATTACAATTGCATCGGCGTCCTGATAAACTGCTGCATCATAAGGCAGATTCTCGCTGATAAAGATGAACTTTCCTCCTGCCTTATGTGTGTCAGACATCGCTTCGTGCAGGGCGATAAACTGAGGGTCATCCTTATTAAGCACACTGCTGCCGGATGCATAAGAAAAGGCCAGAACATAATCAGCAGAAGAAATCTTTTTCCTGATAGTATCTGTGTAATGCGTCATAGCCAAAGAAGAATCAAAGTAATAATCAACATCTGCCTGCTTTTCCAGCTCACTTAGCGCAAAGTTTATGGCCGTTGCATCGCCGGACTGGCGCCCTAAGATCACGACTCTCTTTGCATCATCTTTAATCGGCAGGACATCTCCGTCATTCTTAACTACAGTAATAGCCTGCCTTGCAAGCTCCATCTCTTTTTCATGATGTTCTGCTGATCCAACAATTTCCTTACATTTTGCCACTCTATCATCAATAGAAATGTCATCTTTCTGCACTCCTGAAGGATCATAGATTCCGTACTCAGCCTTGAGGTTTAAGATGCGCTTTACACTCTCATCTATTCTCTTTTCACTGATTTCTCCAGACTCGACCTTTGCGATAATCCCTGCTATGTACTCATCGTAATAAGTTGCAGCCTCGGGCGAATTAAGATCAAGCGGAAGCAAAAGCAGGTCCACCCCTGCTTTTATAACCTCTGTGGCAATTCCTACTCCGTATTCCGCCGAATTCTCTTCTCCCGGAACAAGACCCGCTGTGGCAATTGCATCCATCTCAAGTGCATCGGTAACAACTACGCCGTCAAATCCAAGATCTGTACGAAGAATATCAGTAATCATCTTCTTTGACATGGTGGCCGGGAAAAATCCCTTTGTCTCCCCATCGCCAAAGGTCTTTTCCTCGTCGATCAGAGGATAAGTTATATGCGCCGTCATTATTATATCTGCGCCATCTTCTATTACTTTTTTGAACGGTACAAGTTCATTTTGCTGAAGCTCTTCATAGGTCTTTTCCACCGAAGGCGTTCCTATGTGGCTGTCCACTTCAGTATCGCCGTGTCCCGGAAAGTGCTTGTAGGTAGCGATTATATTGTTCCCAGCCAGTCCCTTTGAATAAGCTGCTCCAAGGCTCGCCACGGTTTGTGGATCATCGGAAAAAGACCTTGTTCCTATGACAGGGTTTGCCGGATTATTATTCACATCTATTACCGGCGCAAAGTCAATATTAAAGCCGATTGCAGCCATCTCTTCACCAAGGATGCTGCCTGTCATTTCTGCGTTTGCAGTTGCATCTTCCGTAGCTCCGATTGCCATGTTTCCGGTCATTCTGGTTCCGGTGGTTAGCCGGATGACAATTCCACCCTCTTCATCAATGGGCATCAGGTATGGAATGTGGGCAGATGCATCCTCTATCTGCATGTTGTTCTCCTGAAGGTCATAAACAAGTCTTGTAGTCTGCTCAGCTCCTGTGATATTGGCGCCAAAGAGTATGATCCCGCCGTACTGGTGGTTCCTGAGAGCACCGGCAAGCTCAGGAGCTGCGCCAAGTTCAGTTACGTTGACATCATTCCAGGTGCGGATCGCAGGAATTATCATCTGAGAGATCTTTTCATCCATAGACATTCCGGCGACGACTTTGTCAAGCTTTTTATCAGTTTCTTCATCAATTTGACTTCCCGGCGCATCATCTGCCGAGTTACCTGTCATGTCTTCTGCTTTAATCTCAGCCCGGTCTTCTGCTCTGTTTACTTCTATATCTGTCATCTGACTTGATGCATCATCTGCAGCATTCGCGACTTGCTGATCTAATTTTCCGTCAACGCTATTTTCTGTCACTTTGCTTGCGCCACAGCCGCTCATCATATTGGCTATGCCTAAAGTAAGAACTATAGCATATGCAGGTATAAGTCTTTTCAGGTTAAGTTTCATGTGCTCCCCTCCAGTAATTATTTTGGGTTATCAGTGAGTCACCGGGGACGTTTCACTTTGACTCATAATTAATTCTATCACACTTCATGATTGCCTATTACTCAGTATAGGCATATAGCGCATCTGTCCAAAATGACCCCCTGACTCCGTCCCCAGGGACCAAAAATGACCCCTTAACTCCGTCCCCAGGGACCAAAATCAGACACACAAAAACGCGCCCCGCCATGAGCGGAGCGCGCAATAACTGTCAGTCAAAATATTACATGAGCATTCTGAACATCTCGATAACCTGCTCTTTTGTAGCCTCTCTGGGGTTGCCCGGATAGCATGCATCTGCGAGAGCATCTGTTGCGAGCTGATCAAGATCTTCTTCCTTGATCTTTTCGTTCTTCTCAGGAATTCCAACGTCCTTGGAGAGCTGCTTAACAGCGTTAATTGCTGCATCGCGGTACTCTTCCTGGCTCATCTCGTCAACACCCTTAACGCCGAGAACTCTTGCGATCTCTCTGTACTTCTCACCTGTGTAGTCACGGTTGAATTCCATTGAGATTGGAAGGAACATAGCGCATGCAACACCGTGAGGTGTGTCATAGTATGCTGAAAGAGTGTGTGCCATAGCGTGGTCGATTCCAAGACCTACGTTTGAGAAGCCCATTCCTGCGATGTACTGAGCCATAGCCATTCCTTTTCTTCCCTCAGGCTTGTTCTCAACTGCATCACGAAGGTTAGCGCCGATAAGCTTGATTGCCTCTAAGTGGAACATATCTGTAAGCTCCCAGGCACCTCTTGTTGTGTAGCCCTCGATAGCATGTGTGAGTGCATCCATACCTGTTGAAGCTGTAAGGCCCTTAGGCATTGAGCTCATCATATCAGGATCAACGATGGCAACTTCAGGAATATCGTTGGTGTCAACGCAAACGAATTTACGCTTCTTCTCAACGTCTGTGATAACGTAGTTGATTGTAACCTCAGCTGCTGTTCCGGCTGTTGTAGGAACTGCGATTGTAGGAACCGCATGGTTCTTGGTAGGAGCAACGCCCTCAAGACTTCTTACATCCTCAAACTCAGGGTTTGTGATGATAACACCGATAGCCTTGGCTGTATCCATTGAGGATCCGCCGCCGATGGTGATGATTGAATCTGCACCGCACTCCTTGAATGCCTTAACACCACTCTGAACGTTCTCAATTGTGGGATTGGGCTTGATGTTTGAGTAAACAGTGTAAGGAATCTTAGCCTCGTCCAAAAGATCTGTAACCTTAGCTGTTACCCCAAACTTGATAAGGTCAGGATCTGAAGCAACGAATACATGCTTGAATCCTTTCTGCTGAGCAATTCCAACTATCTCCTTGATTGCCCCTGCTCCGTGGTAAGACACGGTGTTTAATACGATACGATCTGCCATTTTATAACCCTCCTTCTTGTGAATTGATATATTTTTGAGTCAAACTGAAACGTCCCCGGTGACTCATTTTGAGTCAAACTGAAACGTCCCCAGTGACTCATTTTTTCTCAAAAAGAAACTTCTCCGGAAGTGTAACCTTAAAGTCCTTCGCAAGGTGTCTGAAATCATCAGGTGTGATGGTCTGTCTCTTTGCTCCGGTCATGGAGAGAGTCTTAACCAGGATCTCTGCTGACTTCTCAACTGTGTGCATAAGGCCGAAGGTAAGATCAAAGTCTTCTCCTGCTGCGAACATTCCGTGATGAGCCCAGATTGCAACGTCATATTTCTCCATGAGTTTGCTGGTCTCAACTGCGATCTCTCTTCCGCCGGGAACCATCCAGGGCACAACGCCGATTCCGTCAGGGAATACAACGGGGCACTCTGTTGCCATCTCCCAGAGCTCTCTTGTGAAGGCCTCGTCTGTGAGGGGCAGCACAAAGGTAAGAGCTATGGTGTTGGTAGTGTGAGCATGGTAGATCACCCTGTACCTTCCGTCTGTAAGTCTCTTTTTAACCTCGTGATTCATAAGATGTGAAGGAAGCTCCGAGGTGGGGCGTCCGCCGTTTACAAGGCCCCAGACAATGCGATACTTCTCTCCCGCAGCGTCGATCTCCACGATGCACATGCTATCCTCGGGATCAATGATGACCTTTCTGAAGAACTTACCTGAGCCTGTAACCATAAAGAACTCGCCGGCAAGCCCCGGAACTGTGGTTCCGATCTCTTTCCACTCGCCCTCCTTAAAGTCCTCTCTTACAGACTCAACCTCTTCTGTCTTAATTCTGTATGAAAGGTTTCCTCCGTTTCTCTCGTGCCAGCCCTGTTCCCAGCCGTCGTTGGCCATACGGATAAATCCCTTTGTAAACTCTGCATCTAAAACTCTCATAACCTGATCTCCATTCCTGTTTCCTATATTAATTTCTCTTTGAAAGAACATCTCTTTCATATCTTCTGACTTCTTCAAGCCACTGTCCGTCCGCAGGGGCGCCGCATCTTGAGCAGTACTCGTTCCAGACCTCACCAAATGGCATGGTCTTGAGCTCCTCCTGTTTGATCAGAAGTCCTGTGAAATCGCCCTTATCCTGAAGGTCCTTGAGTTCCTCATTGGGACTTAAGAGCGCATTCAAAAGAGCTTTCTCTGTATTTCTGTAACCGGCTGCCCAGGCACCTATCCTGTTGATGGAGGCATCGAAGTAGTCAAGCGCCATGAATACTCTGCCCTCAAGTCCTCCGCAGCGAACTATCTCCTTAGCAATCTCTTTGGTCTCATCATCAAAGAGCACAACGTGGTCTGAATCCCAGCGCACAGGCCGTGTGATGTGAAGTGCGATATTGGGGAAGAAGGACAAAAGCGCAGGGATCTTGTCGCTTACAACCTCTGTGGGATGGTAGTGGCCGTTATCCATAAGAGGGATACACTTATCTGAGTGTGTTGCCGCAAAAGTAAGGGTAAACTCAGCGCTTCCCACGGTGTAGGACTCAACACCGATACCAAATACCTTGGACTCTACGCAAGGTTTAACCTTGTTAAAGTCAAAGGGCTCTGAGAGGATCTGCTCGATGGAATCCTTGTAGCGGTCCCTGGGGCCTTTTCTGTCTGCGGGAACATCCTTAAAGCCGTCTCCTGTCCAGATGTTCATTACACAGGTTTCACCAAGCTCCTCAGCCAGATAGTTGGAAATGCGGATGCAGGCCTTGCCATGCTCGATCCAGAATTTTCTGGTGTCCTCATTGGGAGAAGCCAGGGTCAGGGGATCGCATTTGGGATGTGAAAAGAAAGTGGGATTAAAGTCACAGCCTATCTTTCTCTCCTTGCAGAAGTCCACCCACTTCTTAAAGTGCTTGGGCTCAAGCTTGTCTCTGTCTACCCAGCCGCCGTTCTCATCGTCAAAGATCGCATAGCTGGCGTGAAGGTTTAACTTGGCTCTTCCGGGGATGAGCTTTAAAACCTCATCGATGTCTGCCATAAGCTCCTCGGGAGTTCTGGCTCTTCCCGGGTAATTACCTGTGGTCTGGATGCCGCCTGTAAGTGGCTTACTCGGGTCTGTATCAAAGCCTCTTACATCATCCCCCTGCCAGCAGTGAAGTGCAATCTCGGCATTCTTAAGTCTCTCGATTGCTTTCTCGGTGTCAACGCCGATTGCGGCATAACTTTTTTTCGCTTCCTCGTAACTCATTTGTAATCCCTCCGTATCTTGAATTTATTCATAGGTCTTTATGTCAAAGCTCTTAAAGACGCAGTCTCTTGCTTCCTGCAGGTCTTTAAAGATTCCTGCGCTTATCATCTGTAGCATGAGGTTTCCTATGGCGGTTCCCTCGATGGGGCCTGCATATACCGGAAGCCCCGTGGCTTTGGCAGTCAATTCATTGAGATATTCATCCTGACATCCGCCTCCGATGATGTTGATGCCTGTGATGTTCCTGCCCGTAATCTCTCTTAACTTAACTATCGTGTCTGCGTAGCACCCGGCAAGGCCCTTGTACACGCACTGCATTATCTCTCCGACGCTCTCGGGAACAGGCTGACCGTGAGTTCTGCAGTGATCCTTTATGGCATCGATCATGCTGACGGGAGAAAGAAAACTCTCATCATTAACATCTATGGCGGCGCCAAAGCTTTCGCAGCTCCTTGCCTCCCCGATCAGATCCGGGAAGCTGTAGGTCTTTCCCGCAGCATACTTACTCTTTCTGCCCTCCACATATTCGCTGCCGTTTAGCTCTCGCCTTACGGACTGGATGATCCAAAGTCCCATGATGTTCTTTAAAAATCTGTATCTGTAATAGGCACCGCCCTCATTGGTGAGATTCTCATCCCGTGCTTCGGGCGTGGTTATGGGCTCAGGTGATTCGATTCCCAGAAGGCTCCAGGTCCCGCTTGACAAGTAGACAGAGGATTCATCCCTTGCAGGAACAGACAAAAAAGCTGATCCCGTATCGTGGGTTGCAGGCAAAATCACCGTTGCGTTAAAGCCTGCCTCACCGGCTATGTCTTCTCTAAGCTCTCCCACTACTGTTCCCGGAAGTGACAGCTCCTTAAAGAGCTTCTCAGGAAATCCCAGCCTGTTTATAAGCTCCTTGTCCCATTTCTTTTCCCGGGCATTTACCAGGTTGGTACTGGTGGCGTTGGTGTACTCCTGCTTCTTGACCCCCGTGAGCCTAAAGCCCAGATAATCCGGGAGCATCAAAAGGCTCTCAGCCCTCTCCAGGTCTTCCGGTGCCTGATCTTTAAGTGCCATCAGCTGGTAGATAGTGTTAAAGGGCTGCTTCTGGATCCCGGTTCTCTCATACAGCTCTTTTTCCGGTATCAGGTCAAAGACCTTTTCATCCATGCCCCTGGTGCGGTCATCCCTGTAGGCCACCGCATTTCCGATGAGGTTGTCATCCTTGTCAAGGAGCACGAAATCCACCGCCCAGGTGTCGATCCCGATGGTCTTAGGGATCATGTTCGCATTCTTGCAGGCCTTAAGGCCCTCAATGACGCCCCTCCAGAGATTGTCCATGTCCCAGCACAGATGGCCGCCCGTCTGAATCTGCCTGTTCTCAAAGCGGTACATCTCCTTAAGGCACATTTTGCCGTCTTCCATCCAGCTGATCATGTGTCTTCCGCTGGATGCCCCAATGTCAATTGCTAAAAAATACTCTCTCATATTTAACCCTCAATACAAATGCTCTTAATGATGCTATAATAGTACCCGTAGCCCCCTTCGGGCTAGAACGGAATCTGTACCAAAATGGGACCTTATTTGACATTAATTTGGAGCACCTTATGAGAAAAGAAATTCTGGAGCACCTCTACAGGATAACCGAGGAGGAGGAACAGCTCCTGACGGGAAGAAATACCATAACCAAGGACCTCTACACCTCAGAGGATGATTTTGTGGTGGACAGCAGCAAGCTCCTTGAGCAGGGCAAGCTCATCGCGATCCGCCCCCACACCCGCTTTGCCCATTTCCCGGAGCACAGGCACAACTACATCGAGATGGTTGCTATGCTTCAGGGCAGCATCACCACAAGGATCGTGGGAGGCGACACCATCACCCTGACAGAGGGGGATATCCTTCTTATGAACCGCCACGCAAGGCACGAGATCATGCCCTGCGGCAAGGATGACCTGGCCCTCAACTTCATAATCCTCCCGGAGTTCTTCTCAAGAGAGAGCGCCAGCTATGACAGGGACAACATCTTAAGGGACTTTATCATCTCCTCCCTCTCTGAGAAAAAGAGATACAGCGACTACCTGCTCTATCACGCAGCAGGGGTCATAACCGTCGAGAATCTCTTAGAGAACCTCATCTGGACGCTGATCTATCACTCCAACGACATGAACCTGCCAATCCTATCCACCATGGATCTGCTCCTCATGAACCTGGCAGCGCTCTCTGCCGACACCTTAAAGGACATGCGCTCCAAGGGACAGAACGTCACCATCGCAGCCCTTGAGTACATTGACCACAATTACAGGCGCGGGACTTTGGAGGAGCTGGCATCCCAGACAGGCTACTCCACCGCCTATTTGAGCAGGCTTCTAAAGAGCTTCACCGGCAACAATTTCAAGCAGCTCCTGCAGCAGCGAAAGCTCCAGCAGGCCGCATATTATCTGGAGAACACCACACTTACCACCGAGAAGATCATCGAGAAGATCGGCTACGAGAACAGCGCTTACTTCTACAGGAAGTTCTCAGAGAAGTACGGTTGCTCCCCCAGGGATTACCGTAAGAAGGTCAGTGTGCTGGGATAGAAAGTTAACCGGCTTATCCAAAATCATCCGGAGAATCAAGTTCCATATATCCTATCTCGTATTTTCCGTTTCTATATGAAAGATTAAAGCCCATGCTTTCACCGCCTCTTGGAAGAGGTGTGAAGTAGCATCTTATCGCCGGAGTCGTTCCTTCTATGATCTCTGCCCAGTAAACGCTTCTCAACAGGGTTGTTGCATCCTCTGTCCACCAGTAGTTTACATAGTCGTCTCCCATATCCTCGCTTCTGGCAAGGCCGGCTTCCAGGATGGAGTACCTGATGACACCTCCATCCGGCTCTTCATAGTTTATCGTAAGGCACTTTGCGCCGTTCTCTCCCTTTACAAGAGGCAGCTCTGCCTCATTGTATTTTCCGGAAGAGTCTTTATCAAACAGCCACATATCGCCAAAGGATAAGGGGTCTGTGCTGGTGTCATATGTAAGGGTTACAAGAATCTCTTTTACCCCATCTCCGTCAAGGTCACCGCTCTGTACATGCGGGAAACCCGTCTCCCATCCTATTGGAGTGACCAGTTTGTCGCCATTTCCAAATTCTATCGTATAAACTGCAGTCTCCTCCTGCTCATTCCAGCTTCTGTTTACCCTGTCATACAGACTGTCGCCATCATAATCGCAGTCCATGAATTCTTCCCGCCAGATATATCCCTCACATTCATCAAGATATCCTACGTATTCCCACAGGATAAACGGAGACATATCCGCATCGGCTTCCTCATCTTCCAACGCTGTATAGTCGGGAAGTTTCCGGTCTTCATAATCGGTATCATTGGTAACGAAGATATCTGTCTCATGAAGGAAGTAATAGTGTCCGTCTTCGGATATGAGCATTTCATAGCCCATAGATCCGCCCATGGTCGGAACCACGCAGCTTGTATACCTTGCGATGGAATCATCTGTAAGCTTGACTAAAGTTGTAGTCACACCGCCTGTTTCAGTATCAGTTATGAACAGGTCACGATAGGAATCTTCTCCCAGAAGCTCCTTCATGGTATCGAGGTCATCCTGCGTAAATGTCTCATCTATGATGTTGGCATTAGTGTAAAACGGCTCCTCATCTATATAGTCGCCATCCACTGAGACATTCATGCCCAGCCCTTCGACAAAGCCATCAGTGATCACATACAATGCAGCTTCATTGAGCTTGAATCCGATATAGGCCGGTTCACCATCGATGTCGCCTTCATCAAACTGCTTAAAAACAGCTTCATCATCAGAAACAAAATATGCTTTTCCGGATACTTCTCCTGAATGAGAATAATAATAAAACTCTCCTGAGAACTCAAACCCATCTTCGTCCGGGGCAGAAATCTCAATGCTTGCTTCACATGAAGAGTGTACCGCTGTCCTGTTCCATGTTCCCAAAAAATCTGACGGAGTTGTTACCACTTTTCTGTTTTCATATAGCGCTGCCAGGTTCTCCGGCAGGAATTCAAGATTGTCATTTGAGGAAAAAGACTCTTTGGCCGCAGCTTCATCGGCTGCCTGTTCTGCAATCTTATCTTCCTCAGAAATATCTTTTCCCTGCTGATCACCGTTGCCACAACTGCACAGCATGAGTGATGCCAGCAAGACAGCGCAAATTATATACTTCTTCATTTAATTACCTTTAGTCCTATTATTCTATAGATGCAATTATCTCATCTCCAACGCATCCATATTAATTATCCTCAATTCGTCTGTCTAGGGCAAGTTTTGAATGATAAATTGACAACTATCGGGACTTGCATTTTTTAAATTTCGTGATATTATACTTTGTCGGCAAAGAAACATTTTGATTCTTTAAAAGAAAGTAACGTTATATGGTAATCGTAATAGCAAACATAGTATTATTAGTGGTTTTATATCTTTTAGTCTGTGCAATATTCGCAAGATCCATGGGAATAGTTAAGTGCATAGATCCGAACAAGGCATATCAGAAAGAGAACAAAAGACATTTTCTCGATGGCTATAAGAACTGGAAAAGTGAAGAATACATAATAAAATCTTTTGACGGTTATGAACTTCATACGACTTATATTCCTTCAGCCGTTCCCTCCAAAAGATTTGTCATCCTGGTTCACTCATCAACCTACTGCAGGATCGGAGGAATCAAATACTTTAACATATTCAGGAAAATGGGATATAACGGTATTCTCTTTGATCTTCGCGGTCACGGTGATAACAAAAAGTCTCCGTCAACTTGGGGCATCAAGGAAAGCAAGGATCTTCTCAGTGTAATAAACGACACTGTTAACCGTTTCGGCGATGATATCAAGATCGGCGTACACGGCGAGTGCCTTGGCGGTGTAACTGCTCTTACCGCTCTTAAGTATCATCCTAATATTTCTTTTGTTATCGCTGACAGCTGCTACAATTCACTCTATTCACTTCTTTGCAAGCTTGCTCAGCAGATAGCACATGTATCACCGGTACTTTTTGATCCGGCTGTGATCTTTTTCAGACTGATGTTCGGATTCTCCTATAAAAAGATCTTTACAAAAGACATTCTTGGCGGTAACACAGTTCCGATATGCTTCATTCAAGGTGACAGCGACTGCGTTGTACCTGTATCTGATACTATGGAGCTTGAAAGCGCAACTACAGGCTATACTGAAACACATATATTTAAAGGCGCAGATCATACTCGTAACATCCTTGTTGACGCAGACCGTTATGAGGAAATTATCAGAA
>JAEEGJ010026391.1_pt1 | contig 11783 bp, 10 predicted proteins | sample 8958761 | NCBI WGS metagenome assembly JAEEGJ01 (sample SAMN16246546, study PRJNA631951) | gut metagenome | biome: gut microbiome; feature: rumen; material: RS-attached | host: Bos | place: Iran: Karaj | collected 2018-10
TTCCGCTGATCATAAGATAGCGGGGGAAGTTTATATATTGATTAACAAGGGCTGTATTGGATGGAGCGGCGGATTTTAAGAGCTCCGGGGTAGTTTCTTCGTGATCGCTGAACGAAGCCGAAGAACCAATCTCCACTTCACTGCGGTCCCAGTAATTCTTCCATTCAACCAGATGCCAGGCAAAGAAATCTTCGGCGGCAGGGCCAAGGCCTACCTTCTGAATACGTTCTTTGATTTCTTCAAGATTTTTTTTGCATTCCGGAGTCCAGAGATTTTTGCGAATCAGTTTTTTATATTTCTTTGAACTAAGAGGCTTATCATTCCATTTTTTATTCCAGCGGAGACTCTGAATATCAATAAAGAAAAGAACTTCATTACAGCCTGTTCCGTAAAGGCAAGCACCTCGGGTACCATATTCACCGCCTTCGGCAACAGCACCAGCACCTGCACAGAACGGAATTCCGTGAGAATCTTCTATATAAATACAATTATTTTCTGCAATTACATTATCACACCAAATACTGCGGTCAAGGTAACCACAGTAATTGATTTTTCCCGGAGCGCTTGCTGTAACATGCATGAAAATCATATCATCTACTGCGCTGATCCAGGTACGGCGTGTAAATATTGTGCCCTCATCATCAGTATAAGTAACAAGAGTACAAGCCATATCAAGAAAAAGCTCGCTTCTGTAACTGCTTACTGCATTTTCATCTGCCTTATGCTGAAGCGGCCAGCCACAGGCAAGCCCATTGTTTTTGTTTGAGAAAAAATCTATATGAAAGTCGCCGGCAGTCTGATAGGCGCGCTGATTAAAACTTTTTCCGCTAAGGGCTTCAAAACCAAGCGACTGAGCTTCGAGAACACGCCCTTCATTTACAAGAGTTCTGATTTTACCGAGATTCTTTTTAGCATCGGGATTCGTTCTGTCCTGAGGACCTCCAGACCAGATGCCTTCTTCATTTAGCTGAATGACCTCATTACACGGATGAGCCTTTACCATACAGCCAAGACGGCCGTTTCCAAGAGGAAGATATTCTTCCCACTTCTGCGGTGGAACATTAAAAACTAATTTTGAATTCATAATCTGCCCCTAAGTCTAATGTAAAACCGCTTTGCAGTAAAGAAATAAATTTTAATCGATAAAAAGGTATGTTATAATTAACTTATGCAGGAATTAACTGTTCGCGTAAAAATTCCGTTTCTCTGGGGTAAGGCCGTTTTTAAGAAAACAAACTGGTCTCAGATTAATCTGATTGTAGGCCCAAACGGAAGTGGAAAAACACTTCTTGCACAGAATATCGCACAGCAGTTTGAAGCAGCCGGCTATTCCGTTAAATTCCTTAAATCAGACAGAAATTACAGCGACCAGATTCTGACTCTAAAAGATAATGAAAAAATCAGGCTGAAAATTGAAAAAGTGCTTTCCAGCATGTTTGGAAAATCCATCACCTTTATAGAAGATATTGATGGCACTTTGATTCCGATTGTAGAAAACAAGGCCTGGAATGTTGAATATATGCTTGAAGACGCGGAGTGTCACGGACTTAGGGAAATCATTTCGCTGCTGGTAAATCTTTATGATACAACCGGCGACGACTGTCTTTTTATTGATGAACCTGAACTTCATCTCCATCCGCAGTTCCAGACTTTCTTTATGAATGAAATAAGAAAAGAAGTTTCTCACAGCCAGCGCCGTATGTTCTTTTTGATTTCGCACTCCCCTTTTTATATTGATTTACGCTCTCCTGAGGAATTAACTGGAGTTATCGTTTGTCATGTGAATAAGGCGCCAACGAGTATTGAAGAATTAAATGATGAAGATGATGCGCTGTTCCGCAGATTCCTCCCACGCTTTAATACTTACCACAAGCAGTTCTTTTTTTCTGATAACCAGATTTTCGTGGAAGGCTATACCGATCAGCAGATGTTCACTTATCTTCTGACTTTTATTGAAAATGAGTACAGCGCTGCGGGCACAGGAATTATTGATGTTGGCGGTAAGGACGAGCTTGGAGTTTTCTGTAAGGTGTGCTCGCTGCTTGGAACCAACGGCCGAATTATTACTGACTTAGATTCACTTTTTTCCGGTAAGCTTCGTGATGTTGCAAATGAAGATGAACGGGTTATCGGCTGGCTTGAAAAACAGAAGGAAAGGCAGGCTGATTTTTACAGCTCAATCTTTTCAAAAAAAGAACTGGAACAGGAAATCAACTTAAGTAAACTGATTTTCAGACTTGAAAGATATCTGATTAAGATTTCGCAGGAGCTTCATAAATATTTCGAAAACAATAAGATTCCTGCAAAGCTGCAGCCTCTTATGGAAAAACTTTTTGTACTGCGGGAAAAGCATGAAAACGCAGAAAGCGTTGATACCTATAAAACTGTTCTCTTACAGGGCATCAATAATGTAAGTGATGAAATTGCAGAATGTTTACCTCGCGAGATTGCAGAAACAATTCCACTTATAAAGAACCTGGCCGCCTTTATTCTTGCGGCGGCTGAAGCAGCCAGAATCTACATTCTTCCTAAGGGCTGTATTGAACACTATTACACAAGGACCAGCATTCAATACATGCCGGTATCTGCAAAGGACAGACTTTTCCGTAACGAGCTGGAGTTTATTCAGGATGCGCACAGAAAAGCTGTGAGGAAGAATTATGCAGAATTGATTGAGCTCCTGGAAAAAGCGGCCGGAAGAAATTAACCGTAACTAGCGCTCATCATTAACAATGTGAATGACGCCGGGTGTTTTTAAGATTTCAGGGATACGTGTTCTCAAAAAGTCAGGTTTAATATTTGTCTCCGGAAGTTTTTCTATCGGAATCCATACAAGCTCTTCTTTTGCATTATTCCAGCCGTAACTTTCTGAATGAACATTCTTAGTTCCGTGGCTTTTCATCAGATAATAAAACTCAAGTACATGACAGTTCAAACCATCAAGACTATCTTCATGCCCATTAAAAAGATTCTCGCAGACAACGGCAAGATGATCTATTTCATAAGGGGTGCCGGTTTCTTCTTTTACCTCGCGCTTTACACAGTCTTCTGATTTTTCATTCATGTGAACGCCACCTCCCACAGAATAATAATATGGAGAGGTTGGATTTGTTACTGCAAGAAGGCAGCCATCTTCTATAATAATTGCTGCCGCTCTGTAACGGAACCAGTTATTCCCAACCTGATAACAGCAGTCCGGGTAACCGACTTTAATTTCACCAATTTCTTTGTTTTCCATTTTTAACTCCTATCTGAAAGTATACTGTCCTCAGGCTTTGAGCCAGCCCTGTGTAACGGCGTTATCAAGATTCTTTTCTACCCAGGTGTGACCACCGGTTAGAAAACGTATTCCTTAATTTCACAGTTACCGGTATTTGTGGAACTAAACTCTTCATTGGTTTCTGAATTGAAGTATGAATGAATCATTCTGGCAATTCCACCGTGTGTAACAAGAAGAAAAGTTTTATTTTCTTTTTCACTGCGAACCTTTAGTTCATCAAGCAGATTGTAGATTCTCTGGCCAAGACGAAGCATAGACTCTCCGCCGTTATAATCACAGGCAAACTGTTTTTTAGCTTCGTGGAAAACTCCAGGATATTTTTTCCATTCGTGACCTTCATATTCGCCAAAGTTCTGCTCAACAAGACGTGGTTCCAGAGTAAGTGGCAGCCCGTTTTCTTCAGCAATAATTTTTGCAGTGTCAGCAGCACGACTTAATGGAGAATGAAGAATTTCATCAATCTTAATTCCGCTTTCTTTGATTTTCTTTGCAAGCTCGTGTGCCTGCTCAATTCCTTTTGATGTAAGAGGCGTATCAGTGATTCCCTGAACCTTGCATTCAACGTTCCACTGAGATTCGCCATGACGAGTGATGTAGATGTGACTTTTCATTTTTTGAGTATATCACTAAACTGAAGTTATGAAAATCGTATTAATCAACGGCGTTAATCATAAAGGTTCAACATATCATATTGCCCGCGCAGTTGCAGAAAAAGCTGGCGGAGAAAATTCAGAAATTAAAGAATATTTTTTACCACGAGATTTCGGCTCATTTTGTCTGGGCTGTAATCAGTGTTTCAGTGTAGATAAAGCAAAATGTCCTCATTATGCGGCACTCACTCCAATAACGAATTCGCTTTTAGACGCAGATCTGATTATTCTTGCAAGTCCGGTTTATGTTTATCATGTCACCGGTGCAATGAAGGCCTTTCTTGACCACTACGGTTATATGTGGATGGCTCACAGACCTGAAGAAGTAATGTTCAAAAAGCAGGCAGTCTGCGTTTCAACTGCGGCAGGGGCTGGCATGAAATCTACTATAAAAGATATGGAAGACAGCCTCTTCTTCTGGGGAGTTGCAAAAACTTACAAAATCGGATTTGCTGTAAGAGCCGTAAATTGGGACGGTGTTACAGAAAAGAACAAACTGAAAATTGACCGCAAAGTAAATGCTGTTGCAAAATCAATTAGAAGAAATGACGGCAAGGTAAAGCCGGGCTTTAAGACAAAGGCCTTCTTCTTTTTGATGCACTTACTTGAACGCAACGGCTGGAATAAAGCAGATGTTAATTACTGGCACGAAAAAGGCTGGTGCGGCAATAAGCGTCCCTGGAAATAAATAACTACTTCGAGAGTCCCGAATCAGTCTCATCCAGAACGTTTGCAAAATATCCGCTTGAACTGATTGGCTCGCCGCCGTTTGTAAGATGATTTGTATCACCAAGACGCTCAACACGGAACCACGCCTGCCCCGCAAGCCGTTCCTCACTGTTCAAAATTGTGATTGAAGTTGGAGCAACATAAAAGCCCTGCCAGAGCTGCATTGGAGAAAGTCCCGTAAGGTGTGCAATAATCGTAAACATAACGCCAAGATGGCAGAAAAATACAAGAGTCGTCTCTTCGGGATAATCGTCCTTTATAGACTTCAGATGATAACGGTTTATCGGCTCACTCCAGTTGTGATTTGGAACCGGATTGCTTACATCATAAAAAGCTTTTTTGTTGCGGATATAACCGTACTGCTCGAGAATACCGTCGATACCATCGCAAACTTCCTGATAATATTTTTTGATTTTACCGGGTTTCATAAATTTTGTGTCGGCCCAGCGGTCTTTATCAAAAAAGTTTTTATCTGAGGTATAAAACTCCGGAAGAAGATCCCAGCACATTACGTTTTTACGGATCCAGAATTTGTTCGGATAATTCTTTGTCATGCGGGTTTTGTATTTGAACTCCTGAAGCCAGTTACAGGTAGTTGCTTCACGGCCAAGAGCTGCAAGAGTCGGAGCCGCTGTTGCACGGGCACGTCCCAGCGGAGACTGATAAAACGCTGTAATATTTTTCCATGAGCAGACACGTTTTGTAAGAAGCTCAACTTCGCGTTTTCCTTTAGGAGTTAAATCATCATGTTCATAATCAGGATCGCCGTGGCGGATGAATATCAGTCGCATTTTTTACCTCAAAATCATTATAACACAAAAAAAACTCTACGGAATACCCATAATTTTAAATTATTTCCTTAAACTCTACTCAAAATTCTACTCAGATAAACTACGCGTCGGGTTACAAGGGGAAAATACTGTGCTAATATTACAATGTCAGATGCCGGCAGAACTGACAGGAGGAAACATGAACGCTCAGAAAACTGGATTATTGATTTATGAGATGAGAACACGCAAAGGACTCACTCAGAAGGAACTTGCAGAAAAATGCAATGTTACAGATAAAGCAGTTTCAAAATGGGAACGCGGCGAAGGCTGCCCTGATGTTACTGTTCTGCCGAAGCTTGCTGAAATCTTTGGGATCGAAGTTGAAAGCCTTATGAACGGCGAGATTCCATTGAGTCAGGATGTGAGCGGAAAGACAATTAAGGTTTACAACTTCCGACAGCCGGACAGATATTCACGCGCTATGCAGCACACACTTGCAATTCTTGGAGATAACATCAGTAAGGCAATCAATCAGGAATTTACATCGATTTTGAACGGCCGCTGCGAGTTTAGCGTTGGAATGGTAGATCAGATGATTAACATTGAGTTTCTTCGCTCTATTCCAAAAAACTGCTTTTTCTATGATTTTGATTTTGCAAACCGTGGCTTTACAATTGAAGTTGACCCGCAGATTGCAAAAGTTCTTATGAAACAGGACTTTTCAAAGCATGAGGCCATTACAGATTTTGACCTTGATGTTTTTAAGAATTATTTTCTTAGTAAGATTTGCAAAGTGCTTACTGAAAAGACAGGTCTGAAAACAGAAAATGTTACAGCATCTGCAAATACAAATCTGATTCGCCAGGAAGAAAACAGAATGATGCTTCTGCTTGGGCTGAAGGGAAAAATTGATGGAACTGAAGGCTGGATAAACATTCAGCTCAGCGACACAGTTATAGATGACCTGTTACAGAGCGGCTGGTTCAATAATGATGTTCAGGGCAGAATAAAATATCAGAATCTCAAAAATATCAAAAGCAGTGAAACTCCAGATAATGTATTTATAGAGTTAGGCCGCTTCAGACCGGAGAACGTTGAACTTGAACCGGGCAAGATTTTGATTCTGGATAAAAAGGAAACTGATGGTCTTGATGTTGTGTACGAAAATCGTGTAATTCATACCGGTAAGACCGTGAGCATCGATGAACTTTTTGGAATTGAAATAGCAGAGACAACACAGCTTTCAGAAATCGAATATACTGAAAAGGATTATATTTCGATTCAGCTGGGAAGTGCCTCTCTGAAAAAAGAAGAAATTGCAGCACTGCACCAGGGGTCTTACATTACCTTGAAGCAGCGTGCCGGAGAATTCTCTCTGATTATCCGAGCCGGCAAAGTAATTGCCACCGGCGAAATCTGCATCGCCGATGATACTTTTGCAATCCGGATTATTGAGGTGAAATAATTTCATAAAACTCGCGGCCGGCTAACTTTTCGAAGTAGGCTTTGAGTTCAAAGTTTTTATCCCACTTACCTTGTGGATAATAGCCGTACCGCGCTTTTACGTCGTTCATGCGGTCTTCAAGATTAAGAGTGCCGTCGGCACCGCAGGTTGAATCAAGAAGCTGAATCAGACGGTCATAGTCGTCGTATTCGGCAGCGGCGAGAAGCTGTTTGACTTCTTCCATCTGATTATCTGAAATATCAATCTTACCAATGTAGTCTTCTGTTGTCTGCAGATTGAAGGAATGAGTCAGGCAGATTTGTGCGGCCTTCTCGTAGCCCATGGACATCAGAAAATAATAACCGTCGTAAACATGGGCGATGTAGGTATGACCTTCCTGACGGCCGATATCGTGAAGAAGGCCGTACACATAAGCGAGGTCAGGATTCATTTTTTCTTCACCACAATTCTGATTTACTGCCCGCGCAATTTTCTCCGCCGCCTGAGCCACCGCATAAGAGTGCTCGCTCCACGGACCTGGATTTTTCTTCACACCTTCTTCGAGTAAAAGTTCTGCCATACAGCATGAAGGCTCTGACTTCATGCCTGCCATCATTTCGAGTACGCGGGCATCACGTGCAATCATCACAATATTAAAATCGCTTGTATCACGGTACTGGCGGTTCGCAAGGGCGGCTTCTTTTATTGAAACAATGCGAAGTTCAAAGCCGGCCTCATCCTCGTAGGCGTCGAGGTTCTGACTGATGATTTTGAGATTACCGTGCTCGTCGTGTTCAATCTCGCATTTATAATAAAAATTATCCTGAACAAAAACCGTGTTCTCAGCAAGCCCTGATTTCTGATAACGAGACGCCACGCCGAACTCGCGCACACTCTCCGGCACAAGAACAAGTCCTACTTCTTCCTGCACCTCACGAGCCAAAGCAGAAATCTTATCTTCCCCTTCATGAATACCGCCACCGGGAAACTTGTAGTATCCGAGCTTTGTTGCATAAACAAGAGCAAGTTTATCATCACCAACATGAATAACCGCACGGGCAGAATCGCGTCTCGAACGCTTCCAGTCATCACCATAATTTTTCAAATCAATAGTAAAAAGCTGTTTCAATATTTTAATCCCATTACATAAATCTGACACGGATTTGCTTCATCCCAAAGCATCGGGAAAACTTCAAACTCCTTAAAGCCGAGCGCCTGGTAAAAACGGTTTGTTGCGTCATAATCATCATACATTCCCATCTTTACAGTTTTTACCTGTATAAACTCATAACCTTTTTCAACTGCGAAGGTCTTTGCCATATCAAAAAGCTGGCGACCAATTCCCTGTCTGTGATATTCCATGAGAACGCCCATAACGGCAAGTTCAACAGTTTCTTTTCCGGTTTCTTTCAGACACAAAAATCCGGCAGGCTTGTCGCCGTCATAGGCTACAAATGTTGACCGGTCGGCACTATCATTAATATACTCTTCGCGGGATTCTTCTACTGCAAACCAGTCTGGTAAAGCTTCCAGAACAAATCTTATGATTTTCTTTTTTTCATCGATATCACTAAGCTGTTTAATAATCATTCAAATCCTCTATATATAAAGTATATAAAACTTTTGACTGCTATGCTATAATTTCATTATGAAGACAATCACTCTTGGAAGTACAGGCATTACAACTCCTCAGAATGCATTTGGAGCGCTTCCTGTTCAGCGCGTTAATATGGAAACTGCTGTTGAGATTTTACATAGGGCCTGTGACGGCGGCATGACTTTCTTTGATACGGCACGCGCTTATTCTGATAGTGAAGAAAAAATGGGACAGGCTTTCGGGCGCGACAATGGCAAGTACGACCGCGAAAAGATTTTTATCGCAACCAAGTCTGCAGCAGAAACTCCGGAAAAACTTAAGGCCGACCTCGAGACCTCGCTCCGTAATCTTAAAACTGATTATATTGATATTTACCAGCTGCACTGCGTAAAGCAATGCTACCGCCCGGGCGACGGTACCGGTCTTTATGAAGTTCTACAGGAAGCAAAGGCACAGGGCAAAATCCGCCACATTGGAATTACTGCTCACAAAATCGGAATTGCAGAAGAGATTGCCGATAGCGGTCTTTATGAGACGCTGCAGTTCCCCTTCTCTTATCTTGCAACAGAACGCGACATTGCGCTTGTAGAAAAATGCAAGAAAAACAACGTTGGCTTTATTGCAATGAAAGGTCTCTCTGGAGGACTCCTCACTAACGCTAAAGCCTGTATGGCCTTTATGCTGCAGTATGATGTTCTTCCAATCTGGGGAATCCAAAGAATGAGTGAGCTCGAACAGTGGCTGGAGTTTTTCCACGAACAGCCGGAGCTTACCCCGGACCTCGATGCCATCATCAAAAAAGACCGCGATGAACTGCTTGGAGAATTCTGCCGTGGTTGTGGTTACTGTTCACCTTGTTCTGTTGGTATCACAATCAATCAGTGTGCCCGTATGAGCCAGATGATTCGCCGCGCTCCTTCAGAAGCCTGGCTCACTCCACACTGGCAGGAAGAAATGCTGAAAATAGAAAAATGCGTAGACTGCGGCGCCTGCCTCAAACGCTGCCCTTATGAGCTGAACATTCCGACACTGCTCCGCAAGAATCTTTTAGACTACAAAGAAATTCTTGCGGGGAAGAAGATTTAAAACCGGGGCGTTGCGGGGTTGGCGCAGGTAATAAGATAGAAGTTCATAGGTTAAACGCCGTACCTGCGCCTGAAGTTTTGCAAAGCAAAACTTCTAAACCTCTCCGTTTTATGATTACCCCGTTAGAAGGGGTAGCGCAAGACACCGCAGCAAAGCGAGGAGGCTTGCGCGCAGGGGAAGGCCTTCCCCTCCTCAACTATTGAAAATCCCGAATTTATGATTTATAATTTTACATGGGTGAGGACTACTGTCCTTTAGGGGAAAATAATGGCTTATGTAAAAAATCTCTTTGACCAGAATTTCATTCAGTATGCGAGTTACGTTATCCGCGACCGCGCTATTCCGGAAATTACAGACGGACTTAAACCTGTTCAGAGACGAATCATTCACACTCTCATTAAAACTGACGACGGACGCTTTGTGAAGGTTGCCAATGTGTGCGGTAAGGTTATGGCTTATCACCCGCACGGCGATGCTTCTATTTATACTGCCCTTGTAAATCTTGCAAACAAAGAAATCTTTATTGATAAGCAGGGAAACTTTGGTAACATGTACACAGGCGACGGAGCATCTGCTCCCCGATACATTGAGTGCCGCCTGCGCCCAATAACAAAGGACATCTTAAATACAAATCCGCGTATTACCCAATATGTTGATACTTACGACGGCCGCGATGTTGAACCGACCGCCTTCCAGGCAAAGCTGCCACTCGTTCTTATAATGGGAGCCGAAGGTATTGCGGTTGGTATGAGTACAAACATTCTCAGCCACAATATTCACGAAGTAATCGACGCAGAACGAAAATGCCTGCGCGGCGAAAAGTTCCAGATCTTCCCTGACTTCCCTACCGGCGGTCTCATTGATGTAAGCGAATATCAGGACGGTCTTGGAAAAATCATCACCCGTGCCAAGATGGACACCAGCGATGATAAAAAAATCGTCATCACAGAACTTCCTTACGGCTCGACCACAGAAAGCCTTTGTAACTCAATTGAAAAGGCTGTAAAAAACGGAAAAATCAAGGCAACCTCCATTCAGGACTATACTGCCGACAAAGTTAATATCGAAGTGCGTCTTCAGCGCGGTGTTTACACAAAGGATGTTGTAGATTCCCTCTACGCCTTTACCGACTGTGAGCAGACAATCTACTGTAACCTGCTTGTAATTAAAGACAACATGCCGGTGCAGATGACCTGTACTCAGGTGATTGAACATCACTCAAAACAGCTGGTCGGAATCTTAAAGGCAGAGCTCTTACTTGAAAAAGAAGACCTTACAGAAAAGCTGCACCTGCGAACCCTCGAACGCATTTTCGTAGAAGAGCGAATCTATAAAAAAATCGAGCAGCAGAAAACTGAAGAAGGCGTTATCAAGGCTGTAAAAGACGGCTTTAAGCCATTTGCAAAAGAACTGATTCGCCCGATTACAGATGAAGATGTTGATCATCTTTTGAAAATCCCAATCCGCCGAATCTCTCTTTACGATATGAGCAAAAACCGTGCCGAGGTTGAAGCAATCAATGCCCGCATTAAAGAAATCAATAAGCTGCTCAAGCACCTCGTTGATTACGCAATCAGCTGGCTGGACGGAATTGAAAAGAAGCTGGCTGTACTTGGAGAGGATGCTCTTGTACGCCACACTGAAATTACAAACATCAACGCCGTTGACGTAAAGGCCGTTACAAAGCGCGACCTTGCACTTCGCTACGACGAAAAAAATGGAAACCTTGGAACAGAAGTTTCTGGCGGAAACGAACTTTTCAAAGTTACCCCATACGACAAGATTCTTTATGTTCGAAAGAGCGGAATCTATTCTGTTTCAGAAACTCCGAAAAAACTTTTTGTTGGACCAGAAATGCGCTACTGCGGATTTGCTGACAAGGAAAGTCTTTCAAAGGTTCTGTTTACAATTTTGTACCGCGACCCTAAAACACAGTTTGTTCACATCAAGCGCTGTAAAATCCAGGGCTTTATTATGAACCGCGACTACTTTTTTGCACCAGAAGGCTGCGAAGTTCTCCACGTAGATACCCGCAAGAGTTTTACCTTCCAGCTCAATTATGTTAAGAAGCCTCGTCTTAAGGTACTTACCGAAAAGTTCAAGGCCGACAAGTTTGAGGAAAAGAGCCTTAAAGCAAAGGGTATCCGCGTTGCCAACAAGGAAGTGCAGGATATTACAGTTGAATAATGTGTAAGGCCGCTGGCGGCCGTTGTTCAATAGCAAAGCG
>JAEEGJ010026392.1_pt1 | contig 11783 bp, 8 predicted proteins | sample 8958761 | NCBI WGS metagenome assembly JAEEGJ01 (sample SAMN16246546, study PRJNA631951) | gut metagenome | biome: gut microbiome; feature: rumen; material: RS-attached | host: Bos | place: Iran: Karaj | collected 2018-10
CGCCGACCTTGATGGTATAGACGCCTCCGATCAGGGAGGCGTGGACGTTCAGGATGGAAGGTCTGCCCATCTCGAAGCCCTGTTTGACCACGTAGTCGATGGTATCCTGCTCCCCGAAATACTTATATTTCAGCAGATAACCCGCCAGATCACCGTTGGCGCTGCCGGTCGCAGGATCTTCCTGATAGCCGGGGTCATCCATGAAGCATCTGGCCTGCAGCCCGCCTTCCACCTTCGTAAAAGCCAGCATGTTGCACTTCCAGAAGTCCTTGTGGTACCGGGTGAACGCCGGATGGTTGACCATGCAGCGGCTAAGGACGTCCGTGCTCTTTACGGGGATGCAGAACGCTTCCAGCCCGGTGGACGCCCACTGGACAGGATAGTTCTCGTCGATATCGTCTTCCGAGATGCTCAGAACTTCGGCAACTCTGGATTTATCCGCGAACATGCCGAATTCCGGCTGATTCTGCAGCATGGTGTAAACGCCGTCCTTTACCTCGACGGGGATCTGGCCGACCTTCAGATTCAGATAGACGTGGTCCCCTTCGCCGCCTTCCAGCACCGTATGGATGACGTGGGACATACCGATCGTGGGATGACCCGCGAAGGGCACCTCGATCGCCGGCGTAAAGATGCGCACGTCGTAGCCGCCGTTCTCCTGTTTGCCGGACGTGATGAACGTGGTCTCGGAAAAATGCATTTCCTGCGCGATCTTCTGCATCTCTTCCGTGCTGAGCGGGCCGTCCGGGGTAAAGATCGCCACCTGGTTGCCCTGATACTTTGCTTCCGCGAATGCGTCGACGATGTAGAATTTCATGCTGCTGACTATAAACCGATTGCTTTTAGTGCGCTGCCAAAATCTTCGATCAGATCATCGATACTTTCCAAACCCACAGAGATGCGGATCATGCCGCCCGCAATTCCTGCGGCTTCCAGTTCCTCTTCCGTCAGGTGTATATGGGTCATGCTGGCGGGATGTTCGACCAGCGTTTCCGTATCGCCCAGGGAAACTGCGATGGAAGCGATATCCAGGTGGTTCATAAACACCCTGCCGCCTTCCCGGCCTCCCTTCACGACCACGGAGATCATGCCGCCGCCGGAGGTGAGCATCTCTTTCGCCAGGCCATAATTCTCATGAGACGGCAGTCCGGGATAAAGAACCTGTTCCACCTGAGGCTGCTGCTCCAGAAACTCCGCCAGTTTCTGCGCGTTTTCCGCATGCTTTCGGCAACGAAGTTCCATGGTCTTTAAGCCGCGTACGATCAGAAAAGCGGTATCGGGCGCCATGACGCTCCCCAGGTTCAGCAGAGAGCGCATGCGCAGATCGTACAGTCTGCGCTCGTCGTTCGTCAGCACAATGCCTCCAACGCAATCGCCGTGACCGGATGCATATTTCGTCATGCTCTCGATGACCACATCGATTCCAAGTTCCGCCGGACGGCAGTTCCATGCGCCGGCAAACGTGTTATCCGTCATGGTCGTGATGCCGTATTTCCGCCCCAATCCGGCAAGCGCCCGCAGGTCCGTCACTTTCATGGCAGGATTCGCGATCGTTTCCGTATACAGCACCTTGGTATTGGGCCTGATCGCCGCTTCCACAGCCGCAGGGTCGGAAAAATCCACTGCGGTGGTCTCTACGCCGAAACGGGGCAGTTCCGTTCCCATGATCGCGCTCGTTGCGGAATAGGTGGAATCCGAGTAGACGATATGATCTCCTGCGCTTACGGCGATGAACAGCGCCGCATTGATCGCGCCGACGCCGCTGGCATAGGCGACTGCACCGCGGCAGCCGTGCAGAGCGGCATAGCGCTCTTCCAACTCAGCCGTGCTGGGGTTGGAAGAGCGGGCGTAGACATACCAGCGGTCCGTACAGGACGGATCCTCTGTCTTCTCAAATTCTCCGGCACAGATATCCGTCGAACTAAACTTGTATGTGGAAGTCCTGTAAACAGGGAAAGTGACCGTGCCAAACCCGTCCGCGATACTGCGGGCATGCATCTGTTTTGTGGCAAAGCCTTTTGCTGTCTCGCCTCTCATAGAATCCTCCTGTATTATGAAGAACAAACTCATCTGCCTTTACTATACAGCCCGTGTAGGAAGCCTGTCCAATACAGGAAAACCGCCATTATTTATAGTTTTTTCCTATATGCCAGCTCGCTATCCCTTCTCTATTTCCTCTTCCAGCAATGCCACAAAACTCTTGATGAGAGGAGATGGGCTGAGATTTGCAGGAACGATCCACCCAACGGTAAGGGCTCCGGCATTTTTTACGGGAACCGCAACATGTTTCGTGCCGGTCCGTTCTTTTTCCGTTACATAACCGGTTCCTATATCATATGCCAGGCATGAATCCATAGCGATCATGGAGGCATGCAGATCCGTCACGACGACCTGCTTCGCAGGGGTCACGCGGACAAAAGGCACCTCCTCGGAAAAAGACCGGTGGGAACCTTTCTGTTCATATACGATCGCGGGGTACTCTGAAAGGTCTGAAAAGGTAACGCTCTCTTTCCCCGCCAACGGATGATCCTCGTGCATAAATGCGCAGACCGGAAAGCTGCGCAGCGGATGAAAACGGATGTTTTCCCTCTCTAATGTCCGTTCTGCAGTCCCTCCGCCGTGTTCCGACAGATACAGAATGCCTATATCGCTCTTCAGCGTGGCCACATTATTGATGACATCCTCCGTTCGCGTCAGGTCGATACGGAAGGAGTACGAGTCTGCGGTTTCCTGCCGGATAAGCCGCTGAAATGCCTCACAGACGAACGTATAGTGCTGGGAGGAAACGGAAAAGCGCTGCGCGGCAGCCTTTTGGTGAAATGCTTCCCGCAGTTGATTCTCGCAGTCCGTCATCTGGTTCGCATAGGAGATCAGCTTCAATCCGTCTTCCGTGATCTGCAAAGATCTCGTACTGCGGTCGAAGATCGTGATTCCCAATTCGTCTTCCAGGCTGCGCACCATGGCGCTGAGACTGGGCTGCGCTAGGAACAATTTTCGAGCCGCAGCACTGAAAGAACCTTCTTCCGCGATGGTCAGAACGTATTTTAACTGTTGGAGTGTCATATGATTGTCCTCAGATCATTGCCATGAAAGATATATATTCTTTTTCTATGAATTATTCTACCTAAGAGAGAAGATTTTGCAAATGGATCGAGATGCGGAAGTTTCTCACACTATGCTATAATGTCAAAAAAGAGTTCGTATCCAGATAGGAGGACCCCATGAAGATCACGAAGATCGACCTGCTGACCGTAGGCGGGTTGGACATTATCAGTTTTACCTTCTGCCGCGTCTACACCGACGCAGGCATCTACGGCGACGGCGAAGTCGCCGGCATCCACGGCAGCGGTCACGCAGCGTTCGCCATGCTGCAGGATTTCGCGAAATATCTGATCGGCAAGGACCCGATGAAGACCGAACTGCTCTGGGAGGACATGTTCAAGACCAGCTTCTGGGGCCAGAACGGCGGACCCGCGGTGTTCAACGCCATGAGCGCCTACGACATCGCCTGCTGGGACATCAAGGGCAAGTATTTCGGCGTACCGGTCAGCACGCTGCTGGGCGGCGCCAGCCGGGACAGCATCCGCTGTTACGCAAGCCAGCTGCAGGACGGCTGGTGGCCGCTGGATGAAAACGGCTATTCCGTACCCCACACGGCCATCACGCTGGCGGAGATCGAGACCGCCTGCAGGCAGGCTGTGGCGGAGGGCTTCGACTGCGTCAAGATCGACTGCCTGAACTACGACGCGGAAGGCAAGCGCCCGACCCGCGCCATGCGCGAGCAGATGCTGGAGCCGGATTATCTCAACCTGTTCAAAAAACGCATCGAATGCGTACGCAAAGCCATCGGGCCCGACGTGCAGCTGATCGTGGAGAACCACTCCCGCCTCGACAGCTTCGGCGCCTGCCAGATCGCGGAGATCGCGAAAGATTACAACATCCTGTATTTCGAAGAGCCCAACACGCCTTCGGCCTTCACAGCGGAATACCTGAAGGAGAAGATCGACATCCCCCTCGCCATGGGCGAGCGCATCTACACCCGCTGGCAGTACATCCCCTACCTGGAGAACCGCACGCTGCGCATCATCCAGCCGGATATCTCGAACTGTGGCGGCTACACGGAGACGAAAAAAGTCTGCGACATGGCTCATGCCTACGACGTGGGCGTGCAGATCCATACCTGCGGCAGCCCCCTGTCCACCCATATCGCGCTGCAGCTGGAAGCGGTCATCCCCAATTTCGCCATCCACGAGCACCATTCTCTGCTGCGCAACATCAAGACGCCTATCACCAAGTACAACTGGCAGCCGGAGAACGGCTGTCTGCCCGTGCCCACGGAACCGGGCATCGGCAACGAGCTGATCCCGAAAGCCTGGGAAATGGCTATCGCGAAGACGACGATCGAATAAAAAGCACAACAAAAGGGCTGCCCGCGTGGGCAGCCTTTTTCTTACGTTCATTTTATCCGTTGTATTTTCTGACGTCCGCCAGGTTCGTGTGCTGCGGATTCGCCCGTGAATACGGCGTCGGCACTGTGTGGGTCAGCACGTTGATGCTGCCCCGCTCGTCGATGCCGTCCTTGCCGGGCACATACCAGACGCCTTCGCTCATCGCGATGACCCCGGGAATGATGCGGTCGGTCACGTAAGCCGTCGTGCGCGATACGCCGCGGTCGTTGAAGACCTCGACGCGGTCGCCGTCCGCGATGCCGCGCGCCGCGGCGTCTTTCTTCGAGATCCAAACCCTGGGCGGATCCAGTTCCTCCATCAGCACGTTGTTGTCGTGGATGGAATGGGCCCTTCTCTTCGTATGGTAGGCGATCAGCTGCAGCGGATACTCAGCCTGCTTCGGGTCGCGCGGACCTTCGTAGCAGTCCAGGAAGCCCGGGATCGCCGGCACGTCTTTCCAGTGCATATCCCAAAGCTTCTTCGAGAAGATCTCGATCTTGCCGCTGGGAGTCTTGAACGGCACGCCGTCTTTGATGTTCTCCTCGAAGCTGATATTTCGCTCCGGCAGTTGCCACACGTGGATCCCGTTTTCTCTGAACTCGTCGAACGGCTTCAGTTCCGGGCGGTCCGGGAAGTCCGCGGCCATCTTTTCATACAGATAGCGCAGCCAGTCCTCCGCGGTCTCCTTGCCGGCGCGGAACGCCTCTCCGTAACCCAGCAGATCCGCGCAGTCCCGGATCCACTCGTATTCGAAGCGGCATCCGAACAGCGGGTCGACGCAGTGATTGTTGTACAGGAAATAGAAATTGTTGTCCCAGGAAGGAACGATATTATCCTGTTCCAGGAACGAAGGCGCAGGCAGCACCACGTCGGCGTACCATGCCGCGGGAGTCATGAAGACGTTGGAGAACACCAGCATCTCCAGCTTGCCGGGCGTCTTGTACATCTCGATCGTCTCGTTGATGTTCGAATGCTGGCTGAGCGTCTGGCCGTTCGCCAGGGAGAATACCAGTTTGACCCCGGTATCCAGTTTATCGCCGCCCCACAGCTGCATTTCCGGGGAAAAGATCTCCGGCTCCATGACCGCGCGGGTCCACAGGAAGCTCGGGATGCTCAAGCCGTAGGGATTCTCATATTCGCACACGTCCGGCGAAACGGTTCGGTTCGCCTGCCAGCCAGTGCCGGCGCTGTTGCCGCCGGGGATGCCGACGTAGCCGCACAGGCACGCGAGCGCCATGAAGCAGCGGGCGGTCTGTTCGCCGTTGCCGGTGCGCTGCGGCGCAAGGCCGGACAGCAGGCAGCCGGGTTTCGCCGTCGCATAACGGATCGCCAGATCCTCGATCCTCTTCGCCGGCACGCCGCAGATCGCCTCCGCCCATTCGGGCGTCTTTTCGACGCCGTCCTTCTTGCCGAACAGGTAAGAATAATACGACTCGCCTGCCGGCACGCCTTCCGGCATGTGGTCTTCGTCGAAACCGACGCAGAACTGATCCATAAAGGCCTGATCCTGCAGGCCGTTTTTCCAGATGGTATAGCACATGGCGTCCGCCATGGCGCCGTCGGAGCTCGGCCGGATGGGGATCCATTCGTCCGCCAGCGTCAGCACGGTCTCGGAGACGCGCGGATCGATGACCACGATGGGGATGCCCTTCTCCTTGCACTTCGCCAGCGCGTTGTTCATGAACGGGCCGAAGTGGTTCTCCGCCGGATTATGTCCCCACAGGATGATGAGATTCGAATTCAGAACGTCGTATACGTCGTTCGAGCCGCCCCCCATCCTGCCGTACGTGATCTCCATCATGTCCATGACGCAGGTGCAGCTGTAGCCGTTGCGGGTCTCGAGCCAGCCGCCGTCGAGGCCGAGCAGCCTGCGCACAAAGCGGTCGCCCCGCGCGCTGGCGGAGATGCCGGACGCGTTGGTGACGTAGCGGGCGCCGGGACCGAAGCGCTCTTTCGTACTGCGGATCTCATCCGCGACCGTCTTTGCCGCTTCCTCCCACGATACCCTGCGGAACAGGCCCTCGCCCCGTTCGCCTCTCCTTACCATGGGATAGCGCAGCCGGTCGGCGGTCAGGAACGTATAGCGATAGGAACGTCCGCGCTGGCAGCCCGTGAACGGCAGGAACGTCTTCTCCGGCTCCGTGGAGAGCACACAGCCCTCCTGGACTCTCGCCAGCATCTGGCACTTGGCTCCGCAGTCGTTGACGTTCGCGACGCGCACCTTTTTCGCGGGTTCGACGGAAATGGCGGGTTTCCGCCTCCAGGCTCCCGGCGCGGGCATTTCCGCGCTTCCGGGAACGTCCGGGAGCGCCCCTTTGACCGCTGCCGTCAGCAGATCCGACAGTTTCGCCAGTTCCGTGAGCCCCGCCGCGGAGATCCACTTTTTTACGGATCCGCCCTCCAGCGCTTCGCAGAACGCCTTGACCGTATCGCCCAGATACAGGTCGATAAAGCGCTTCGGCTCGTCCGTGACCGAGCCGGGATCGTCCGCGCGGCAGCCGTACAGATAAGCCAGGAACGACAGTTCTTCTCCCAGATAATCCGGCGGATTGCCGTCGATATGCCGCGGCTGCCAGCCGCAGGCTTTATAGAATTGGATGACCTCCCGAGTTACTTCGCTCAGGAGCAGTTTCGTACCGCTCTTCGCGCAGGACGTCCACAGAGGCACGTAGAGATTTGCGTTCGTGCCTTTCAGCAGGTCGTCGTATTCGATCTGCGTCAGGGCGCTTTCGACGCCGAGTGCCGGCGCTGCTTTGCGCCAGCTTTCCAGGCTTTCAAAGAATGCCGCGAGTTTACTGAAGAAAAAAGAATATCCTTTTGCGTCCATATCGACCGGTAACCTCTCTGTTCGAGTTATAGCCTTCGATTATATTGTAAACGATTCTCTGCATCCGCAAAAGCGAAAGAATGCAGACAGACCGAGAAACACTGTGATAAACTGGAAGCAGAGGTGATTTCTATGGAAGATTTTAAAAGACAAGTCATCGAACTGGCGACGACCTACGGCGGCAAGATCCTGCTTGCTCTCATCGTCCTGATCGTCGGGCTCTTTGTGATCAAGGCCCTGAAGCGGGTGGCCGGCAAGGCCATCGAACGCACGAAGCTGGACGAAACGGTAAAGGTGCTGGCAAAGAAAGTCGTTCAGGCGCTGCTTTACGTCATCCTGATCATCAGCGTCATCGAGATCCTCGGGGTCTCCATGTCGAGCGTGATCGCGGTGCTGGCCTCCTGCGGCCTGGCCGTCGGTCTGGCGATGCAGGGAGCGCTGGCCAATCTGGCGGGCGGCCTGATGATCCTGATCTTCAAGCCGTTCAAGGTAGGCGACTATATCGACTCGACCGGCGCGGAAGGCGTCGTGAAGGACATCAGCATCTTCTACACGACCGTCATGACCCTCGACAACAAAAAGATCAGCGTGCCTAACGGCGACCTGATGAACGCGAACGTGGTGAATTACTCTTCCGAGAAGACGCGCCGCATCGACCAGGAATACAAGATCACGAACGACAGCGACCTCGAAAACGTCAAAGCCGTGCTGCTGCAAGCGGTCACAGGCACGCAGGGCGTGCTGGCCGACCCGGCTCCGTTCGCCCGCCTGACCGGCGTGGACGACGATACGTACCTGTTTACCGTACGCGCCTGGTGCGAGACGCCCGAGTACTGGAACGTCTATTTCGACGTGATCGAGAACTGCAGCAAAGCGCTGCGCGAACACGGCATCGACGATCCGGAGGAGCGCATCGCAGTACGCCTCGTGAAGGAAGACGAATAGCGTCTAGATCCGGTAGAACGTCTGCACCGAATCCGCGATCAGCGTGCCCGCTTCGTCCCAGACCTCGCATACGAGCGTGCAGATCGTCCGGCCGAGTTTGCGCGGGGTGACCCGGGCAGTCAGAACAGAGCCCTCTTTTCCGGGCTTGTAGAACTGCATGGAACTGTTCAGGGTCACCTCGTCCCCGACGAGGATGCGCATGAACGCGGCGCCGGCGATGTCGCACAGCGCTGCGACCGCGCCGCCCTGCACCGTGCCGTGGCCGTTGAGCAGGTCGTGCGTGACGCGCATGGAAGCGGTCAGGCTGCCGTCCTCGCACACCGTTACGTTTTCGATCCCCATCAGCCCGTAGAAGCGGACGTCGCCCTCGGGCAGGTGAAAGATGTCTTCGAGTTTCCAGATCTTTTCCGTCGCCATAATCTACCTCAGAAACAGTTTTACGAGTTTTTCCATGCGCTCCGTGTATGGCTGGTAGCGCATGCCCAGATCGAGCCAGGTCTTCTTATCCACGATGCCTTTCTCGTGGGTAAAGCAGTCGAAACCGGCCTTGCCGTGGTAAGAGCCCATGCCGGATTCGCCCACGCCGCCGAAGCCCATGCTGCTGTTCGCCAGATGGATGATGACGTCGTTGACGCAGCCGCCGCCATAGCGCACGTGATCCACGAAATATCTGGCAAATCCGGGGTTTTCCGTGAACACGTACAGCGCCAGAGGCTTTTCGTTGCCTTCGATGTAGTTGATCACGTCCAGCGCGTATTCGTACTCCAGGATGGGGAGGACCGGGCCGAAGATCTCCTGCTGCATCACCGCATCGTCCGGCGTGACGTCCGTCAGGATCGTGGGTTCGATCTTCAGCAGATCTTTGTCCAGCCGTCCGCCGTAGACGGTCTTCGCCGGATCGATCAGGGACGCGATGCGGTCGAAATGCTTTTCGTTGATGATCTTTCCGTAATCCTTGTTGTCGAGATAATCGCCGAACTGGCCTTTCGTCTGGCGGATGACCGCTTCGAGGAAGGCTTCCTTGACGTCCTTATGCACGAACACGTAGTCCGGGGCGACGCAGGTCTGGCCGCAGTTCAGGAACTTGCCGAACACGATGCGCCTTGCGGCAACCTCGATCTTGGCGTCCTGATCCACGATGACAGGGCTCTTGCCGCCCAGTTCCAGCGTGCAGGGAGTCAGATGCTTCGCGGCTTTTTCCAGAACGGTGCGGCCTACGGCCTTGCTGCCGGTGAAGAAGATCTTGTCCCATTTCTCTTCCAGGAGCGCCGTGTTCTCTTCCCTGCCGCCGGTCACGACTGCCGCGTATGCTTCGGGAAGCGCCGCGCGCACGATCTCCGCCACGATATTGCTGGTCGCGGGAGAATACGCCGACGGTTTGATCACCACGGTGTTGCCCGCCGCGATGGCGTCCACCGCGGGTTCCAGCGACAGCAGGACGGGATAGTTCCAGGGGCTCATGATCAGCACGTTCCCCAGAGGTTCCGGATGCACGTAGGTCCGGGAGGCGAACTGCGCCAGCGGCGTGCGCTTTTTCTGATTTCTCGCCAGCTTATCCACGTGGCGGATCTGCCAGTCGATCTCCGACAGCAGCATGCCGGTCTCGCACATGTAGCTTTCCATCTCGGATTTGCCCAGATCCTGCTTCAGGCACTCCGCGATCTCGCTCTGATAGCGGACGATGGTCTGCCGCAGTTTGAACAGCGCGTCCGTCCGGTAATCCGGATCGAGCGTGGCGCCGGAGGCGAAGAACGCCCGCTGTTTCTCGACGATGCGTCTCAGTTCATCTCTTTCCATGCTGTTCCTCCCATTCCTCTTTCAAGATCCCGTAATAACGGCGGCTTTTCAGGCTGTCCACGTGCCATTCGTAGTTTCTTCGCTCTCCCTCGAAAACGAGGCCGCATTTTTCCATGACCCGCGCGGAACGCAGGTTGTCCGCGACGCAGGTGCCGTCCACGCGCCAGGCGCCGTCTTCCTCGAAGGCGTAGCGCAGCAGTTCCGCCAGCGCTTCGGAAGCATAGCCCTGCCCCCAGTGTTTTCTCTGCAGAAAATAACCGAATTCCACGCGCTTGCCCGCGGGGCTCCGCTCCAGCACGGAGTAGCCGATCCCGCCCATGTATTCCCCGCTTACGGGATCTGCCATGACGAGGAACACGAAGTCGCGGTCCGCGGGATCTTCGTATTTCGACGCGGCGCACAGAGCCAGATTGTCCAGACTTTCCGCAAAGGAATGCGAAAAGACGTCCTGGATGTAGTACATCACGTCCGGGTCGGTGATGAGCGCGTTATGGGCCTGCAGGTCGTCCCAGCGGTATTCGCGGAGCAGCAGGCGGGATGTGGTCAAAGTGATCTCTTTCATCTTCTTAATACTTTTCCGCTTCTGGCGCCGGTGTGGACGCCGTCTTTCGCCGTGAGCACGCCGTTGACGTAGACGCGGGCGATGCCGCTGCAGGGTCTGCAGGGATCGAGATACGTCGGATCGTCGTGGATGGTCCCGGCGTCGAACAGGCAGAGATCCGCCCAGTACCCTTCCTTCAGCAGCCCTCTGTCGGAAAAGCCCAGCCGCTTCGCGGGAAGACCTGTCATTTTATACACGGCGGTCTCCAGCGGGAACAGGCCTCTTTCCCGGCAGTAGTGGCTCAGCACTCTGGGGAAAGCGCCGAACGATCTGGGATGGGGTTTGCCCGGATAGTCCAGATCGTACGCCCAGCCGTCGGAACCGATCATGACGAACGGCGCCTGCATGATGCGCTCCACGTCCTCCTCGCACATGCCGAAGTTGACCTCGCTGGCGTCGTTGCCGTTGCGGGTGACGATGGCAAGGCAGGCTTCCGCCGGGGTCACGCCCATCCTCTCCGCGATCTCGGCGGTATTCTTTCCGATGTATTTCTTATCGTCCGGATGCACGGCGTAGCCGAGGAAGATGTCCTTCCAGCGGTCGCCGATCATCTCTTCTGTTTCTTTCAGCAGTTTTGCCCGGGTCGCGCCGTCCTTCAGCCGTTCCATCAGCGCGGGAATGCCGCCCTCGAAGGCCCAGGAAGGCAGGTTGCTGGCGTAATACGTGGAACTGGCGATGTACGGATACTGATCCGCCCAGGCGTCCACGCCCCTCGCTCTCGCGTCCTCGATCAGCTGCAGCGTCTCGACGGACCGGCCCCACATCTCGCGGCGGATCAGCTTGTGGTGCGAGATCTGCAGGGAAGCGCCGCTGTTCTCCGCAATGCGGATCGCTTCGGGCAGCGCGTCGAAGATGTGAAGATTCTCGTTGCGCATATGGGTCGCGTAGAACGTGCCGTATTGCGCGGCCACTCTGCTGAGCTCCGTCAGTTCCGCCTCGTCCGAGAACGTGCCGGGCGCGTAGATCAGACCGGAGGAAAGGAAATAAGCGCCTTCGTCGAACGACGCGGCCAGCATGGCCTTCATGTCCTCCAGTTCCGCCGCCGTCGCCTTCCGGGGTTCGAACCCCATGGCCGCGATGCGGATCGCGCCGTGACCCACGCCGCAGGCGAAGTTCTCCGACGGACGGACTTCTTTTTCCACGTAGTCCAGGAATTCGCCGAAGG
>JAEEGJ010026394.1_pt1 | contig 11782 bp, 9 predicted proteins | sample 8958761 | NCBI WGS metagenome assembly JAEEGJ01 (sample SAMN16246546, study PRJNA631951) | gut metagenome | biome: gut microbiome; feature: rumen; material: RS-attached | host: Bos | place: Iran: Karaj | collected 2018-10
CAACTGGAAGGAACTGAGTTCGATGACATAGTACTCATGTGGCTCTTCAGCCACCTGGAGTGCCAGCGAGTTACCGATGTTTCCTGCCAGACCTACGTCATAGCCAGCTTCCTTGAAGATATGATAGATCAGCGAGGTCGTCGTGGTCTTACCGTTAGATCCTGTGATGCAGATCATCTTGGAATTGGTATAGCGCCCAGCGAATTCTATCTCACTGATGATATGAATCCCCTTGTCGGTAGCTTTCTTGACCATCGGCGCTGTTTCTGGAATGCCGGGACTCTTGATAATCTCGTCGGCATTGAGTATCTTCTCCTCCGTATGATGTCCTTCTTCCCACTCAATCTGACGGTCGTCGAGCATCTTCTTGTATTTGTCTGCAATTTTCGACATGTCCGATACGAACACGTCGAAGCCTTCCTTCTTAGCGAGAACAGCAGCTCCGGCACCGCTCTCTCCAGCTCCTAATATAACGATTCTTTTCATTTTTCTATCTCATCTTTAATGTTATAATTGTCAATGCGGCCAGGATGATGGATACAATCCAGAAACGGATGGTAATCTTTGACTCGTGGAATGGACGATGCGGCCATCCCTTGAAGATATATGTGCTGGTGGCATCCAGTTGGGAATCGAGCTTGCGGAAGGTGTCGTGAATCGGGGTTGCCCTGAACACGCGTATGCGCTTACCCTTGCGCTTCTGAATCTTGAACCACTGAGTCTGGATGATGACGCTGAGGTTTTCTACCACGAAGATGCCACATAGGATCGGCAGCAACAATTCCTTATGGATGATGACGGCACAGACACCGATGATGCCACCGATGGTCAGAGAGCCGGTGTCGCCCATGAAAATCTGGGCGGGGAAAGCATTGTACCATAAGAAACCGATCATGGCACCGACGAAGGCACAGAGGAAGACCACCAACTCTTCGGCCTGCGGGATGTACATGATGTCGAAATAAGAAGCAAAGCCTATGTGTGCAGACACGTAGGCCAGGATGCCTAGTGCGATACCAATAATAGCCGAGTTTCCGGCGCACATACCATCCATGCCGTCGTTCAGGTTGGCTCCATTGGAAATGCCCGTCACCACAAAGATAGTGATGAACACGAAGAGCATCCAGCCGGCAGCCACTTTGTATTCTCCGCAGAACGACATGATATCAGAGTAGTTCAGATTGTGATTCTTGAAGAATGGTATCGTCGTCTGTAGAGACTTGACAGCCTCACTTTTATGTTTTACGACCATCTCCTGATTCTGTTGTTTGACGCTGACGTTCTCGCGCACTACGGCGTCGGGGCTTAACCACAGCGTCAGACCCACGATAAAGCCAATACTGACTTGTCCGACAATCTTCCATTTACCTTTCAGACCATCCTTGTTGCGACGGAATATCTTGATGTAGTCATCCAAGAATCCGAGGAATCCCAACCATACGGTCGTGATGATCATGAGAATCAAGTAGATATTCCGGATACGTCCGAGCAAGAGCACGGGTATCAGTATGCTGACAATGATGATGATGCCACCCATGGTGGGAACACCCTTCTTCTCCACACCAAAGGGATCGATGCTCGGGTCGCGCTCGGTCTCAAAGATCTTTCTCCGTTTCATCCATTTGATGAACCTTTCACCGAACCATGCAGAAATCAATAGTGCCAGGATGAGCGTCAGTATGGCCCTGAACGAGACATAAGACCACATGTGCGATCCTGGAATATGATATTCGTCAAGAAGTCTGAACAGATAGTATAACATAATCTCTCTTATTTAATATTGAAAATCTCCCTGACCACCTCTTTGTCGTCGAAATGATGCTTGACGCCCTGAATCTCCTGATAGTCTTCATGTCCCTTGCCGGCGATGAGGATGACGTCGCCTTTCTCGGCCATCATACATGCTGTGCGTATAGCTTCACGACGATCCACGATGCTGATCACCTTCTTCATTTGTTTCTGATCAAGGCCGGCAAGCATATCGTTGATGATGTCTTGTGGCTCCTCGAAACGGGGGTTGTCACTGGTGATGATGACCCTGTCGCTCTGCTTGACAGCTTCCTGTGCCATGAGCGGGCGCTTACCTTTGTCGCGGTTGCCACCAGCACCACAGACGGTGATGACCTTCCCCTTTCCATCCAGTACCTCGTGGATGGCGTTGAGTACGTTTTCCAGAGCATCAGGCGTATGTGCGTAATCGACAATGGCCGTATAGCCTTCAGGGGCGTGAATCGGTTCCAGTCGTCCACTGACACTCTTCAGTGTGCTTAAGATGACCAGGATGTCTTCGGGAGCCTTGCCTAACATGACTGCAGCGCCATATACTGCGAGCAGATTGCTGACATTGAATTTACCGATGAACTGTACGCCGACCTCCTTGCCGTTGATGTCGAGATACATGCCTTCGAAATGACACTCGATAAGCTTTGCTTTGAAGTCAGCCATGGTGCGCGTCGAGTAGGTCTTGATCTGAGCCTTGCAGTTCTGAACCATGACTGCCCCGTTCTTGTCGTCGGCGTTGGTAATGGCGAAGGCCTCCTTTGGCAGACCGTCAAAGAATGCTTTCTTCGCATTACGATAATTCTCGAATGTCCCGTGGTAGTCCAGATGGTCGCGTGTGAGGTTGGTAAAGATACCACCCGCAAAAGTCAAACCGCCAATACGCTTCTGAGCAATCGCATGGCTGCTGCACTCCATGAAGGCATACTCACAACCCGCTTCGACCATCTGTGCCAACAAATGGTTCAGTTCGATAGGATCAGGTGTGGTATGGTCGGTGGGGATGGCCTTGTCCTCAATATAGTTGCAAACGGTGGATAACAAGCCGCACTTATGTCCGAACTTGCGGAACATATTATATAATAAGGTGGCAATGGTGGTCTTTCCATTGGTGCCCGTGACACCCACAAGTTTCAGTTTCCTGGAAGGATCACCGTAGAAGGCCGTGGCAACTTTACCAACCTCGTCTTCTGTTGATGCCACCGCAATGTATGTCACGCCTGGTTCCCGCTTGTTGGGGAAGTATTCGCATAAGACTGCGGCTGCACCTTGTTCGATGGCTTTCGGGATAAACTTGTGTCCGTCGGTCTGAGTACCCGGAATCGCAATGAACAGATGTCCGTCTTCAATACGCCTTGAGTCGATATTGACACCCGTTATCTCAATGTCATCCTTTCCCAGGATATTGAGAACCTCAACATTTTTCAGCAGTTCACTTAATTTCATATCGTATCCTTTTAGTATTCCAATATCAGTTCACATACCATGCCTTGCTTGGCTATTGTTCCAGCATGGATGCTTTGTGATTTCACCTTTCCTCTGCCTCTGAGACGGGCTTTTACGCCTGTGCTCTCCAGGAGATAGACCGCATCGCTGGCCCCCATGCCGATAACGTTTGGTATGGTGTTCTTAGCACTCTTAACATGTTTGAGCGAAACGCTTTTTCCGTCTTTCTGGGCGATACCCCAGACAGGATTCCCTTCTACATAAGAACCACCCCAATCGTGGTTTGCCTTCATGCCCAAGTCTTTCAGGACGTTGTTGGCAGCCAGGATGTCGCCATTTTTCACATCAGGGATGAAGACAGACGCCGTGTCGCGTGCGTCATCGACGCTACGTTTCAGATGTTGTGCCATTACCCCTTCAGCGATATGGTGGAAGACGACACCGCTCATACCACCACCCGATGCTGGGAGTCCTGATTTCTTAATACAAACGATGCAGGTATAGCGAGGATTATCTGCCGGGAAGAATCCTGCAAACGACAGCCAGTAGCGCGTTGTTCCCGAATGGTAGCCGCCGTATTGGTCTGCCACCTGAGCAGTACCCGTCTTGCCTGCCACTTTAAATGATTTAGATCCAGCCTTCCGGCCCAGGCCCTGGCTGACGACATGTTCCAAGATAGTCTGCATCGTCTTGATAGCCTGTGGCTTTGCAATCCGCTCTTTCAGGACGACAGGTTCAAATTCTTTCACGACTTGACCATCCTTCATAAGCTGTTTGACGAATCGCGGCTGCATCATCTTACCATTGTTGGCAATAGCATTATAGAAAGATACCGTATTGATGGGTGCTATCTGCGTCTCGTAGCCAATACTCATCCATGGGAGTGTCGTCTTACTCCAATATTTGGAACGATCGGTGGTCTTTGTGTCTGGCATGCGGATCATCGGTGGATGATAGCCCACGATAGGAATCTTCAGGTCTTCATGAATACCGACTCGATAGAGGCCTTCAACATATTTCGTAGGATTGTTGCCATAGAACTTATCAATGACATAGCTCACGCCAATGTTGGAACTGACCTCAAGTGCCCGAGCCACGTTGATGTCCTGATAACCGCCGCGTCGCCAGTTGTGATCTTTCATCGGACGGCCATGCATCTCCATGACACCACAGCCGGTATGAATCACGAAGCTGGTATCTACCACACCGTCGTCGAGTGCAACCAAGAAGGAAGCTACCTTGAAGACCGATCCCGGTTCGCATCGATAACTGACGGCATTGTTGACCATCTCATGATATTCGCCATCGGCGCCCTTCGACATGTTTACAATAGCTTTTATGTCACCCGTCTTTACCTCCATCAAGATGGCGACACCCATCTCACCATTCACCTGAGGGTCTTTCAGTTCGTCAATGAGTGCACGTTCTGCGAGGTCCTGCATACCGACGTCAATCGTCGTGACGATGTCATAACCGTCGATAGGATTCTGTACAGGAATGTCCATAAATTTGTTCAGTACCTTTCGGCGGTGCATGAGACCATTTGTTCCTCTCAGCAGAGAGTCGAATGACAATTCCAGGCCGTTCTTGGCACTATCTTTTGCACCGAACATCGAGCCGATGGTACGTTGGGCAAGGGTACCAAATGGATGGTTGCGAGAGTTGAACTCATCCCAATGAAAGCCACTCTTGTTCTTGGACTCCTTGAAGATGGGGAGTTTCTTGACTTCACAGAAGGTGTTGTAGTCAATACGTCGTGGCCATATTGCCCAGTGACGTGCACCGGCAATACCGTTCTTCATGACTTTGTTCTTGCCTTCCAGAAGATGCTCCTTGAATTCGCCTGCCGTCTTGCTGGGGAATATCTGATTCAGTCCGATACAGATGCTGTCAATCTTCTCAGCCCAGATGGAGTCGCGCTTGCGGATACCGATGGAATCGTTTCTTCCTGCCTGGAAATCGACATAGATCTTATATTCCGGAATACTGCTGGCCATCAACTGTCCATCACAACTCAGGATATTGCCGCGACTCGGTTTTACGCTGACGCTGTCACGTTTCAGGCGATCTGCCACTTGCGTCCAATAGGTCTTTTTGGCAGTCATGATATACATGGCCTTGCCAACTACGGCAAAACCAATCAATGTCATGACTACTGCGATGGCGAAGTAGCGAGGCATTACCTTATCGCTTTTAAACTTACTCATTCCGTCTCTTTATTCTGGTACATTAATAATATAAGGTGGCTGGTCAGCAATGTGGAGCAGACTGTCTTTGTTTTGCTTTAATGCGTCGAGCACATGGCTTTCGCGGCATTTCTCTGTCAGTGTACTTGAACTGGTCAGTGCTTTGTATTTGGCATCCATCAGTTCGTTCTCCAGCTTGTCGATCGTGAGCAGGTCTTGTTGGCACTGGTACCGAACAGCCACATAGGCGATACAGAAAACAACCATCAGTACGAAGAGCCATATCTGGCGTCGCACCATGTCGGCCGTCAAGAAGTCTCCGCCAAGAATGGTCCTTAATGTCAGGGCCGGTGTCAGCTTAGGGTCTTCCTCGCTGGCCTTCTCCTTGATGAGCTGGATGGCTTTCTTAGCCTGTTCCTTCATCTCGGAAGCCTCTTCTTTCAGAACAACATCCTTTTGTGATACGTCCTGAGGCTCTTTTCCTATATTGTCTTTTGTTGCCATATGCTTTAATATGCTATATCTTTTCCGCAATTCTCAGTTTGGCACTGCGACTGCGTGGATTTCGTTCCTGTTCTTCTTCGTCGGGTATTATCACCTTGTTGCTTATTGGCTTGAAGGGAGCCTCCGAGCGTCCGAAGAAGTCCTTCTTTAATTTACCCTCTGTATTGCCAGTCTTCATCATGTTCTTGACGATCCGATCTTCGAGGGAGTGATAGGTGATGACAGAGAGCCTGCCCCCAGGAGCAAGCACCTCACAAGCGCCATGAAGCATCTCTTTCAGTGCCGCCATCTCATGATTGACCTCGATGCGCAGAGCCTGGAAGAGCTTGGCTGTCTCCTTTTTCTCACGCTCACGCATGAATAGCTTCTCAGTGGTCTTCATCAGGTCGCCTGTGGTGGCGATAGGACTTCCGGTTCTGGCTTTCACGACGGCTGCCGCTATCTTACGTGCATTCTTCAGTTCTCCATATAAATAGAAGATATCTGCGAGCTGCTCTTCGTCGTAGCTGTTGAGGACTTCTGCTGCTGTGAAGCCAGACCGTTTGTTCATCCTCATGTCAAGAGGCGCGTCAAAACGGAATGAGAAGCCGCGTGTCTCGTCGTCGAAATGATGGCTTGACACGCCGAGGTCGGCTAATAGTCCGTCAATATGCTCTACGCCGTAGTAGCGCATCCAGTTCCGGACATATCTAAAGTTGCTCCTGACAAAGGTAAATCTATCATCGTCGATGATGTTTTTCTCTGCATCTTCATCTTGATCGAAGCTATAAAGATGTCCTTTGGATGAGAGATGTCGCAATATTTCCCTGCTATGTCCCCCTCCGCCGAAAGTGACATCAACATAAACACCGTCGGGCTTGATGTCAAGCCCGTCGATGCTCTCCTGAAGGAGTACTGGAATGTGGTATGTCTCAGCCGTCTTTATCATAGAGCATCGCCAGCGTTCATTATATTTTCAAATTCCTTACCGAATTCCTCTTCTGTCTGGAGTGTCTGTTTCAGATTCTGTGGTGACCAGATCTCAATGGTGTCGTCCATGCCGATAAACTGGATGTCCTGTTCTATTTCTGCTGTTTTCAATAAACGCTTGGAAATAAGGAAACGGCCATTGCCGTCGAGGTTTACCACTTCTGCTTCAGAAACGAACTGCCGGAAGATCTGCTGATGATCATGCTTCCAAAGGCGCAACTGACTTTTCAGCAAATCGAGTCGCCCGTTCCATACGCTTTCAGGATAGAGCACCAGACATTTCTGGAAAACATCCTTTCTCAGCACCAGGTTTTCTTCGCCAGATGCCTGTAGCACCTTGCGGAAAGTGGCTGGTAGGAAGGCTCTTCCTTTAGCGTCGGTCTTTGCTTCTATGTTACCTAAAAAACGCATACGTACATCTATTAATAGAATTCGGTCACAAAGTTAGGCATTTTTCCCCACTTTACACCACATTTCCCCACTTTTTTTTGATTTTAACTTTATTTTATTGATTTGTCCCCTTTGTGTGTATAAAAGACATTTAAAAACAAACTTTTTTCTTTAAAACTTGCACGTATTTGAAAGAAATGTGCTATTTTTGCAGATTGTTAGCGATTATTATAAAGAAAAATGGTAGCTGTTACTGAAAAGACAATCGACATCGATGAGATTCTGAAGGGCAAAATGGGCCCGAAAGCAAAGTTCGTTCCTGGTTTTATGGTGAACTGGCTGAAGCGGATTGTTCATCAGGATCAGGTGAATGCTTTTCTTTGGGAAAGTCGTGACAAGACCGGTGTGGACTGGCTTGAGGAGTGCGTCAGGTATCTGGATATGACCTTGAAGATAGAAGGTAAGGAAAATCTGCCGAGTCCAGATGATAAGCGGCTTTACACCTTTGTCAGCAATCATCCTTTAGGGGGTGAAGACGGTGTTGCCTTAGGAGCTGTGATAGGCCGGCGCTATGACGGACGGTTCCGTTACCTTGTCAATGACCTGCTGATGAATCTGCCAGGACTTGCTCCACTTTGCATACCTATCAACAAGACAGGTAAGCAGGGTCGTGATTTCCCTGCTATGGTAGAAGCTGGGTTTAAGAGTGACCATCATATGCTATTGTTTCCTGCGGGACTTTGTTCAAGAAAACATCATGGTGTCATAGAGGATATCCGCTGGACCAAGACCTTTGTATCCAAAAGTGTCGAATATCAGCGTGATGTGGTGCCCATCCATTTTAGCGGACAAAATTCTAATTTCTTCTATCGTCTGGCCAATTTCAGCGACAGATTCCTTCCCTTTAATCTGGCGATGTTGTTTTTGGTTGACGAGATGTATAAGAATGTGCATAAGACCTTTGAAATCAGGATCGGGAAACCGATTCCCTGGCAGACTTTTGATAAGAGTAAGACACCGATGGAATGGGCGCAATTTGTCAAACGTCAGGTCTATTTATTAGGAAAAGAGTAAAACATAAACCAATATTCAAAAAACCGAACTGATGGAACAGGAGATTATTCAGCCAATCGAGAAAGAAGTTCTCAAGCGTGAGCTAACGCCAGAGTTACAGCTTCGCATGACCAACAAGAGCCATAATGAGATCTATGTCATTACGGCTCATAGTGCGCCCAATGTGATGAAAGAAATCGGACGCCTGCGCGAAATCGCTTTCCGAGAAGCTGGAGGAGGAACAGGCAAGTCGATGGATATCGATGAATTTGATACCTGCGAGAACTGCTACAAACAGCTGATTGTCTGGAATCCTGAGGCTGAAGAGATTATCGGTGGCTATCGTTATCTTGAGGGTACAAGTTGGGAGATGGATGAGCATGGTCAGCCCAAGTTGGCTACCAGTCATATGTTTCATTTCTCGGAAAAGTTCATCAAGGAGTACATGCCCTATACCATCGAACTAGGACGTTCGTTTGTGTCGTTACCTTATCAAAGCACGCGTATGGGTGCTAAAAGTCTTTTTGCTCTCGATAACCTTTGGGATGGACTGGGAGCACTGACAGTCATCAAACCGAACGTGAAATATTTCTTCGGTAAGATGACGATGTATCCTTCCTATATCCGTAAGGGACGAGACATGATTCTCTATTTCCTGAAAAAGCATTTCGACGATAAGGAAAAGCTGATTATCCCGATGAAACCGTTGAAAATCGAAACCGACTTTACTGAATTGGCCAAGATTTTCTATGAGGATGATTTCAAGAAAGACTATAAGATCCTGAATACCGAGATCCGGAAACTCGGCTATAATATCCCGCCACTTGTCAATGCTTATATGAGTCTTTCGCCAACGATGAAACTCTTTGGTACGGCTATCAACTATGGTTTTGGTGATGTCGAAGAGACGGGTATCTTGATTTCTATCGATGAAATCTTGGAAGACAAGCGTGTGCGCCACATCGATTCTTTCATTAAGGAGCATCCTGAAGCCTTGAAGATTACGAGTGGTGCCAATAAGGTCATCTATAAGGAGAAGAAAGACTAAAAATCCACGTTGCCTATGAAAATTTGTGTTTCAGTGGTGCTGATGCTTTTCAGTGTCAGTGCTTTTTCGCAGTCCTTGGATAAACATCATCTGCTGTTGGATAGTCGGCTTGAAGCATCCTCAAAATCACGTTATGCTTTTCGTACCCTGCAGGAGGCTGTTGCCCATTTCACCGATGAGACGACACTATATGTAGCACCGGGTGTGTATTGGGTGGATCATCCTGATACACCAAAGGTCGTAGTCGGTGCAGATGGACGTGAGCCATTTGGGATGGTTGTCAAGGCGAAAAAACTCCATTTTATCGGTCTTGACAAGGATCCTCGGAACACAGTGTTTGCCTCACAACGTGGACAGATGGAGGGGGCTGTCGGTAATTTCACCATGTTCGATTTCTGGTGTGACGAGCTGACGGTAGAAAACATGACGTTGGGTAACTTCTGCAATGTGGACCTTGACTATCCGCTCGATCCTGCTCTTTCCCGTAAGAAACGGAGTGAGAGTATCACGCAAGCGCATGTCGGGTATGTTCATGGACAGTCTCTGCGAGCTAAAAATGTCCGTTTCATCAGTCGTCTGAATCTTAATCCGCTCAATGGTGCGGCTCATTCGTACTATGAAAACTGTCATTTCGAATGTACCGACGACGCACTTAATGGCACGGCTGTCTATAGGCACTGCGAAGTGGATCTGTATGGGCAGAAACCCTTTTGGAGCACATTCGGCAAGGGTGCTTTGTTTATTGACTGTGATTTCAACGTAAAAAGCGATAACCGGGAGATGTACTTCTGTAAGCAGGGTGGTCCTGTAACCCTGATTAACAGTCGCTATCATGCGCCATCAGATAGCCTCTATATTGGTTGGACACCCTATCCGCAGAAGTGGCTTCGTTGTTATCAGCAGGATTTTACACTGAATGGCAAACCTTATGTCATCGGTCATCAGCAGATAGAGAATACCATCATTTTGTCCGATTTCAACGCTAAAAAGCAAACTGTTCCTCCTTATGTATGGATCAGCCGTCATGAGGCAGAGATGCAAGTGGGTGGGAAAGATACGCTTCACTTGCAGGCATTCGCTGATGGGCAGAAGATTCAATGGGTGATTCGTCCTCCTTATCATCTGGTTGCTGCTGTGAGTGCGGGTCAGGGTGATTCTGTTATCGTGAGTTTGGCGTGTGACCAGGTTGATGACGTTTGTGAAATCCCTGTGATGGCTTTTGCGGGTCAGGCCTGTGCTGTATGTATGGTGAAAGTCTATCCTGCGCAATTGCCCCCACCGGTACTGAGGAAAGCCCCCAGTATTTCTGGCTTTACCACGTTGAAGCTTGACTATGAACTCCAGCTCGACAGCCTTCGAGATGAGTCTTCTATCATTTGGTATCGAGATGATATCCCTGTCAGTGTCAGTCACGGAATGCCTCAGCGTACTTATCGTCTGACAGCAGCAGACAAAGGTCATGTGATTACGGCAGAGATACGGCCCAAAAATAACCGCAGTGATTATGGTGAGGCTAAGAGGGCTAAGCATGTGAGCAATCTTAACTTTTCTCCACTGAGCGTAGTGGAAACCGACTTCCACGATTTCCCCTGTCAGTGGCAGAAAGAATTGTTGCCTGGCTACTGGACAGTAGATGGGTATAAGCCTGCTGATACGGCAGAATTTCAATGGTCCTTTGATCCGAACAAGCCGATGTGGGCGTATGGTGAGGGCTTTAATGGGGCAGTCGGTAAAGGACTCCTCCAGGCACAGCGTGGCGCCCGTCTGATGTATATGCCGTTGCAAGGTACTTATCATGATATGGCACTGACGCTTGAAGTTGACCCCACCAAGACGGCAGGACAGGGCTTCGGTTCTGCCACGGGACAGTATATGGATGTCTGTCTGAAATTTGATCCCATTACGTTGACAGGCTATGGTCTGCGTATCATCCGTACTACGAAGTCGGCAAGGGCAGTGGATTTCTACCTTATAGAATATCAAGACGGACAGATAAATCCCCTTACTGACCCCATCTCATCGACCTGTTATCGCACTGGTTGTACCATTCAGTTACAAGTGGAAGGTAAACGACTGACAGCGCACGTAGAGACCAAGACGCCTCAGCCTGAAGGCAGTCAGTTACCCCATGTCGTTGATCTTGCTGCCGACATTATGCCTAATTCCTATGGCGGTATTGCCATCCAGCATACAGGTTCTTGTGGTGAGAGTACTACGATGCTTCATCATCTAGTGGCCACTTATGACCGTTAAAGAAATTTAAAATGGATGACTTCGATGCAAGATTTTCATCTTTTGGAGTTTAGTAGGTAGATGAACCAATTAGACAAAAGAAAAGATGAAGAAGTTATTCTTATTGATGATCCCTGTCCTTGCTGCACTCATGAGTTGCAGTGATGGCTCCCCT
>JAEEGJ010026395.1_pt1 | contig 11782 bp, 7 predicted proteins | sample 8958761 | NCBI WGS metagenome assembly JAEEGJ01 (sample SAMN16246546, study PRJNA631951) | gut metagenome | biome: gut microbiome; feature: rumen; material: RS-attached | host: Bos | place: Iran: Karaj | collected 2018-10
AGACCTGCATATATCTTCTTTCGCTCTGCGATTTTGGTGGAACCTGTCAGCAGGGCGAAGTTGATGTCCATGTCCTTCAGTTGCTCTTGAAGCGTGGCAAAATGCTGTGTGGCAAGGATTTCCGTGGGTGCCATCAGGCAGGCTTGGAAGCCGTTGTCCAAAGCGAGGAGCATCACCATTAATGCGACGATGGTCTTGCCGCTACCCACGTCGCCTTGCAGCAGGCGGTTCATCTGGTGCCCCGATCCTAAATCCTTGCGGATTTCCTTGATGACGCGCTTCTGGGCGTTGGTTAATGGGAAAGGCAGGTGGTCGCGGTAAAAGCTGTTGAAATAGTCGCCCACCACATTAAAAACATGCCCCTTGACCGCTTGCTCGCGGTGCATCTTATTGCGCAGCATCTTCAGTTGGAAGAAGAAATGCTCCTCATATTTCAGTCGGCGCGTGGCCTGCTGGATTTCGATGTTGTTGGAGGGCAGATGAATCTCATAATAAGCGTAGCGGCGCGGTATCAACTGCTCTTGTTCGATGAGGGCTTTGGGTAGTGTCTCGGGAATGTATTCATACACTTGTTGCAGGATGAGCTTCTGTAATTTGGCGATGGCACGGGTACCCAAACCGTGGTCTTTCATGCGCTCCGTGGTGTTGTAGACGCCTTGCAGCCCCTCCCCGATGAGCGGGTCCTTGGGGTCGTACTCCTCGATTTCAGGGTGGACGAAGTTGAAGTTGTGGTTAAACTCGCTCGCCTTACCGAAAAGCACATATTTCACGCCCGACTTGAAGCGGTTTTTGATCCATTTCAGGCCGCGAAACCACACCACTTCGATGCTGCCCGTCTCGTCGCTGAAAAGACCCGTGGCTCGTGTTGCCCTCGGTGCGCCAATGAGCTTGATGTTGGAGATGGTACCGACGAGCTGGTAATAGACGGTATCATCGTTGATGTAGGCCACCTTCTGGATATGGCTGCGGTCGATGTAACGGAACGGAAACTGGTTGAGCATGTCCTGATAGGTGGACACGCCCAACTCCTTCTTCAGGATTTCGGCCTTCTTCGGCCCTACACCCTTCAGATAGGCGATGTTCGTTTGCAGCAGATTCTGTTCCATGCTACAAAAGTATGGTTTTTCCGCATCCTGGCCAAATTTTCATAGCTGTTGCGTGAATTTTAACTATCTTTGCCGCCTCAACATCCAATGAAAAATGAAATTATACTTCTTCATCATCATAGCAGCTGCCTTGCTGTTGGCTGCTTGCAGCAACGGTAACCACAACCGTTCTGACGAGAGTCGACCTGCAAAGAAAACCGTCGTCGTGCCGCAATTCAATGCTGATTCTGCCTACCAATATGTGGCACAGCAAACTCATTTCGGTCCGCGTGTGCCGCTTACTGAAGCCCATGCTTTGTGTGCCGAATGGCTCACCGAAAAACTCAACGAATTTGCCGACACGGTCATCGTACAGGATTTCCGAACACGGCTCTACGACGGTCGCGGCATCGACGGGAAAAATCTTATTGGCGTATTCAATCCTACAGCCAAGAAGCGTATCGTGCTTTGCGCTCACTGGGATTCGCGTCCCTTCGCCGACCACGACCCCGACACGGCCAACAACTACAAACCCATCGATGGTGCTAATGATGGAGCTAGCGGTGTGGGTGTGTTGCTTGAATGTGCCAGACATTTCCACGAAACGCCCCTTCGCGAAGGCGTTGGCATTGACATTGTCTTTTTCGACCTTGAGGACTATGGACCGCATCAGGATGTAGCGGAGGACTATTACGACGACGAGAACAACTACTGGGCCTTGGGCTCGCAATATTGGTCCAAGCATCCACACATCTACGGTTATAAGGCCTACTACGGCATCCTTCTTGACATGGTGGGCGGTAGCGAGCCGAACTTCCCGAAGGAATACTACTCCCAAAGCTATGCTGTTTGGGTAAGTAATAAGGTATGGCACCGCGCTCACGATCTCGGCTATCGGCCTTATTTCAGTAACGAGCTTAGCACCATCATCAGTGACGACCATGTGCCCATGAACCAAATCGCGGGTATTCCCACTATCGACATCATTGACTTGCAGCCCAACAGCAGCAACCACTGTTTCCCTGAAGTTTGGCACACGCTAAACGACAACCTCGAACATATTGACAAGACCACGCTGGGTATGGTCGGCGATGTGCTGCTGCATGTGATTTACGAAGAATAATAGAAAATCAAGGTTCCTCGATAGGCAGAGGCAACCACATCTTGTTGACCGACCGTCCGCCGACAATGCCAAAGCCGTTAGTGACATTGGAATAGGTCTGTATGGGCTCGGCGTAAATCTGCAAGGCCACATCGCCTTGATTGCAGGTGTTCAGATAGTTGTAATATTCCTTGCTGAGGTGCTCCAAGACAAAAAGAGCACGGAAATAGTCGGGGTCAAATTCTTCATCTTCTTCGTCGATGTCGCAAGAGAAGTATACCTTCACTTTCAGGCGATATGAGCTACCGTCGAAGAGCATGTCGGTGAACACGCCTTCGGGACGGGTGTCGAGGTCGCTGGCATCGAAAAAGTCGTTCTCCGTAAAACTGCTTGCGCCAAAAACCGGGTCGTCATAGTCGAAACTGATGTAATACCTGTTCTGGTCATCCGAAAGACTGATATGCCGACCCTCGATGAGCCTGAAGCAATCGGTCTTCCCAGGATTGGGGTCGGTGATGGTGAGGGTCAAGTCTATATAGCCTGCCACACTATAATACAAGGTGTCGCCATATTCCCCCGTCTCGTAGTCATACTCCCTCACATACCCTCCGCTCCAATCCGTTACTTCATAATCCATTTGGCAGTCGACAGCTTTCGGTAGCGGACTCGTCGCGCCTCCCGCCTCGTCAAAACTATTGGCAGTAGCCGTTATCTTCACCACATCGCCTTCTTGGGGTTGATAGTCGTTGTAATATCCTGGAATCAGACGGTAGTCGGGCAGGCCGTACATTTCCCAAACGGTGTCGAAAAAGGGCGTCATCTCACCGATAAGTTGGTCGTTCACGTAGAGTGAGGCCACCAAATCGGAGGGAGCGGCGGTGTTGGGCATGTCCAAGAAGAAATAACTCTTGCTGATGTAAGCCTCGACGCGCTGCTCTGGTTCCATTAGGCTGTTGATGACCAGTTTAGGGTCGGATTGCTCGCCGTTGAATTCGATTTCTTTCTCGCAGGAAGTAAGGAGTATTGCGGTCGCGATGGTGATTAATGCTAGAATGTTGGTTTTCATAACTCAAAACTTAAAACTATAACTAACCGAGGGAATAATCGGGAACAGACTCGCCTGCATCAGTCTTTTCTTTTCCTGGCCGGTGGCTTCGTCCCAGCCGTAGTCAGTGTAGACGACCCAGGGGTTGTTGTGGTTGTAGGCGTTGTAGACGCTGATGTTCCAGGTGCGGATGCCGTGTTTCTTCTGCTTGTGGAAATTCATGCCCAAGTCGAGGCGGTGGTAGTTTCCCATGCGGAAGTTGTTGCGTTCCAAAGCATTGATAGAGGAAATATACCCCCAGTCGTCGGGCAGGCCTTGATATATCTGGGTGCCGAGGGTGCCGCAGTTGCCGCTGCTGAAGACCCAGGTGGCGTTGAGGTCGAAGCGATCGTTGAACTTGTGCTGCACGGTGATGCTGATGTCGTGGCGACGGTCGTATTTGGCGGGGAACACCTTGCCTTGGTTGATTTCCATGCCCTCGCGGTCGAACTGGCGTTTGGCGTGCGCCCAAGTGTAACCAATCCAGCCCGTTGTCTTGCCGAAGCTGCGCTGCACGAGGAACTCCACACCGTAGGACCAACCCCGACCGAGGCAAATCTTGTTCTCCCAAGTCTCGGAGGAGCCGTAGAACGATGCGCCATCCTTGTATTCCAAGAGGTTGTCCATGGTCTTGTAGTAACCCTCAATGGAGATGTCGAACAATTTAGGAATCTCGTAAAACGCGCCAAGTGACCACTGATGGGCTTTCATCGGCTCGACCTTGGCAGTGACGGGTACCCAGAGGTCGGTGGGCAGGCTCAAACTGCTGTTGGAGAGCAAGTGGACGTATTGCGTCATGTAGGCATAGCCCGCCTTGAGCGAGAGGTTGGAGGCCAACATCACGCTGGTACTCAAGCGTGGCTGCACACTATGGTAGGTTTTACCCTGGACGGTGAAGGTTGAGTAATGCACACCCGCGTTAACGCGGAAGATGTCGCCGAAAGTCATGTTGTCCTCGGCATAGAGTGCCGTCTCGTGGGCAAAGACGTTGGATGCACCCATGATTGTGTCGATGTTGAATTGATTTACTTCGATTATTTTCACCGATTGCACCTCGGGGCGGAACATGTGATAGGTGTAGTTGCCACCAAAGCGGATTTCATGGTTCGGCAGGGGGGTATAGTCAAAGTCGACTTTGGCCGTCAGGTCGTTGATGCCCGACTTGTAGGCCATGTTGAAATTGTTTTTGATAGCGGCATCATATTGTAGATAGGTGTATTCCTCACTGATTTCCATACCCAGGTTGTGGCGGTATTGCGTGTAGTTGACCGAGGCATCCATGAAGAGTTTTTGCGACAGCACATGGTTCCAGCGCAACGAGGCCACTTTGTTACCCCATTTCCAATTAAGACCCATGTAGTTGGAATACTGGACATCGTCGTAAGCATAGTCCTTGTATTTCACGCCGAAGAAGATGGCATCGTCGCCCGTGTAGAAACTCAAATACAAGCGGTCCTTGTCAGAGATTTTCCAGTTGAGTTTGGCGTTGAAGTCGTAGAAGTTGTAGCCTACATTCAGCTTGTTCATGCCAGGGTCTTGGCGCTTTATTATCCAAAGGGCGGGCTTGATGAGCAGGTCGCCGTAGGTGCGACGGAACGAGAGGTTGAACGAGAGTTTATCCTTCACAATCGGGCCTTCAAAGTTCAGTTTCGACGAAATCAAGCCGATGCTCACGTTACCGTGGTACTTTTGCATGTCGCCTTCCTTCATGCGGATGTCGACCACCGACGAGAGGCGGCCTCCGAAATGTGCGGGGAAGCTGCCTTTATATAAGGTGACATTTTTCAAGGCATCGGGATTGAAGACCGAGAAGAAGCCCAAGGCATGGTTGACGTTGTAGACGGGCACACCGTCCAAAAGCAGCAAATTCTCGTCGGGACCGCCACCACGCACATACATGCCTGCCGAGCCTTCCGAGCCGTTCTGCACGCCAGGCAGCAACTGTATGGCTTTCAATACATCGGCCTCGCCAAAAAGGGTTGGGATACTCTTGATTTGCTGTACGGGCAGCTCTACCACACTCATCTGCGGGCTGCGGGCGCTCACCGTGGCGCGCGTACCTTCAACCACCACTTCTTCCAAAGTGGTATTGGCGACGAGCGCAAAGTTGAGGTTGAGGTTTTCCTTCAGGTCGAAGGCTTGGTTTTGCTGCGCATAGCCCACGTATGAGATTTGCAAATCCACTTGACCTTGGTCCAAAGTCAAGGTGTAGAATCCGTAACTATTTGTGGCGCAGCCTTTTCCAGAGTTCTTGTCGAAGACGGTCGCCCCGATGAGGGTTTCCTTGCTGGCGGCATCCATGACATAGCCACTGATAGTGCGTTTCTGCGCGAAACTTGGCAAACAAGCCAACACAAGGCCGATGACGAGAAGCCATTGGCGGAAATAATGATGTTTCATTTCGATTTGTATTATCGATGGTTTAACGACAAACCATCTGTTTTATTGCATAATCCAGTCCGCAGCGGCTTCGATTACGTTGTCGATGCCTTGGGCGGTGCAGGAGGGGTCGAGGATGACACGCTCTTGAGGCGGAACGCCGTTCTCATAATTGCCGCCATCGATGGCGATGGTGCGCGTAATGCTGAAACGATAGGTCCAGCCGTTGGGCAGGGCACCGCCGTTGGGCAGGCCGAGGCCGCCACCGCTGTAGTCGCCAAAGAGACGAATGTTGTCGTAGGCCATTGTACAAATGGCGAAAAACGAGGTCGCGCTATAAGAGCCACGGTCGATGAGCACGGCTACAGGTTTGGTATAAGCCGGTTCTGTGAAGACGTCGGTGTAGTCAATACTGTCAGCATGGACAGTAGTAAGTTCCGTGAAGGCATCATGTTCGGGTCCCGACTTGATTTGGGTTTGGTAGAGCGCTTGTCCGTGGTTGTCGAAGATGGAAAGCAACTGACGGATGTTGTCGATGCTGCCGCCACCATTCTGTCGTAGGTCGAGAATCAGACCATCGCAGTCCTGGTAGCGGTTGAGGAGATACGCTAGGTTATTCTCTGTGACAGCGTCCATGAAAGAGGAATAACGGATGTAAGCCACTTTGCCGTCACGGATGGCGTTGTGGGCAAGACTCCCCGTTGTGTGGTAGTTGACAGTCAGGTAGTTAAGCATGACCACTTGTTCATCAATGTTTTTCTCCGCATACATCTTGTAGTATACCGAGTCGTTGTGCGACACGTCAAAGGCGGAAATCAGGTTGGTATGGCCGTCTTTTAGGGTGTTGAGCATAGCACCACATACGTGGAAGAAGCTATCCAATTCTATCTCGTCATACACCATGGGGCGATACACTTCATAGACTGAGTCCCAGTCGACGCCTTTCACGTCAAAGAAGGCATATTGCTGGTCCAGTTTATTCCAAAGGTAATCAAACACGCTGACAGGGTCGTTAGGCTCATCTTGTTCCATAAAAGCGCGTTCGCAAGAAGCGAAGGCAAAGGCGGTAAGACTGAGTAAAAGGAAATATATCTTTTTCATGGGTTTCATTAATTAATGTTGAACAAAAAGTTAAGGTTAAGTGAATGGAGGGCATTGTCGAAGCGATAGACGTCTTGTTTCCCGGTGGTGAGGTAATCCCAGCGATAGGAGAGACCTATGCGGTTGCCGTTCAATAGATTGAAAAACAGTCCAATATCAGTGCTAAGTCCAGGTAACAACTTGCCAAAGGTCACGTATTCTTGCAAGACGGTATTGGCCACGTTGATGTCGCTGGAGTAGTTGTCCATATAGGCATAGCCAGGGCGAATCACTAAGCCAGCCAAGGGCAGTGTCAGTTTGCCGTAGGCCGTCAAAAGGTTGTGGCCGCCTCCACGGATGAAAGCGAAATCATAGCTCAGCATCCCCTCGGCGCAGAGGTTTTCAAATGCTGAAACTCCTGTTGCTGCATTCATCATCGAAGGAATTTCCTTGATGTCATAGTAGGTCTGTAGACCACCGCCGACCCAAAGGTGCAAACGGTTGCGTTTGCTGTCATAGAAACGGTATAGGAAATCGGTCTTGTTGTCGATGTCGAAGGAAGTTCCTCCAGTTTCCAACATGTTGGCAAACACTCGGGTTTCGTTTTGAATGTGGCAGCGGCGCCACTCGACGGTAATACCCAAGCCTAGGTTGCCGCCCACACCCATATAACGGAAGGGGATGGTGCCGTTGTCATAGCAGTCGGCGATGTTACCACCTGCCGAAAGGTTGAGCCAAATGGGGACCTTGCTTTTTCGGACTGGTTGGGGCAGCCTGCCGATTTCGTCCTCCACAATCTCTTTCCAAAGCTGATACCCCAAGCCATTAATATGCAGACCATCGTTGGAATACTTAGGATTCAGTTTGCCTTCTTCGGTAGCAAAACGGCTATAGAGGTCCAAATAGGTGACGTCTTCCTCTTCAGCCATGGTCTTCAGCATCCCATTGATGACGGCCACGTCTTGCCAACGTTTGGTGTGACCCGAGAAATAACCATAGCAGTCGTTGACGGGCAGGATACTCTGAACGATGACCTTGGTGCGCGGCGACTCAGCTTTAATGCGTCGCACGACTTCACGCACATCCATGGCGATGGTGTCGTTGCTGTGACCCCAATTCATGTCGTTGGTGCCGATCATAAGGAACACCATGGCGGGATGGCCTTTGGTGATGGTCTTAAGGCGGTTGAGCACACCTGGAGTGACATCGCCGCTGATGCCACGGTTCTTGCAATTGGCGTTTTGGAACAACTCGCACCACTCACCACCGTCGGTGATGCTGTTGCCGAGGAAGATGATGTCGTTTTCGGAGGTCGGCATAGCCTCAAAAAGGAGTTCACGTTGGTCGTAGTAGGTGCCGAATTTGCCCGTGATTTGGGCAAAAGTTTGCGTTGTCATTAGGAAAATGACGGCAATTAAAATCTGTTTAAACTTCATTATAATGTTACTGTTTGTTGATTTCGTGCCGCAAAGATACAGCATTTCAACAAATATCCTTACCTTTGCACCCGTTTTTCAAAATAACAACACTATGGAATCAACGAACAAACCCTCAACCTGTGAAAACAGGTTCAAGCGTTACACAGTAACCACGGCCTTGCCTTATGCTAACGGCCCCGTCCACATCGGTCACCTTGCCGGCGTCTATATCCCCGCCGACACCTACGTCCGCTATCTGCGAATGCGTGGCGAAGAGGTTCTGTTTGTCGGTGGTTCCGACGAGCACGGTGTGCCCATCACCATCAAAGCCGAAAAAGAAGGCTGCACACCTCAGGACATCGTGGACCGTTACCACGAAATCATCAAGAAGTCGTTCGAGGAACTAGGCATCAGTTATGATGTCTACTCGCGTACCTCTTCAAAGATGCATCGTGCCACGGCCCAGGAGTTTTTCAAGAAGCTTTATGACGAAGGGAAGTTCATCGAGAAGGAGACCGAGCAATACTTCGACCCCGAACGGCAAAAGTTCCTTTCGGATAGATATATCGTGGGCACTTGCCCAAAATGCGGGGCCGACGGTGCTTACGGCGACCAGTGCGAAAAATGCGGCAGCTCTTTGAGTCCCGACGAACTCATCAACCCGCACTCGCAACTCAGCGGTGCCGCCTTGGTGAAGAAGCCGACCAAACACTGGTACCTGCCTCTCGACCAATACGAGCCTTGGCTTCGTGAATGGATTCTTGAAGGCCACAAAGAATGGAAGACCAACGTTTACGGTCAGGTGAAGAGCTGGCTTGACGGTGGCCTACAGCCCCGTGCCGTCACCCGTGACCTCGATTGGGGTGTTCCTGTCCCGATTGAAGGCACAGAAGGCAAGGTGCTGTATGTTTGGTTCGATGCCCCCATAGGCTACATCAGCAACACCAAAGAGATTTGCGAACAACGTGGCGAGAACTGGGAAAAATGGTGGAAAGACCCTGAGACCAAGCTGGTACATTTCATAGGTAAAGACAACATCGTGTTCCACTGCATCATTTTCCCTTGCATGATGAAGGCCTACGGCGATTATATCATGCCCGACAATGTGCCTGCCAACGAGTTCCTTAACCTTGAGAACGACAAGATTTCGACCTCACGCAATTGGGCTGTTTGGCTGCACGAATATCTTCAGGAGTTCCCTGGCAAACAAGACGTGCTACGTTATGTTTTGACTGCCAATGCGCCTGAGACCAAGGACAACAACTTCACTTGGAAGGACTATCAAGATCGCAACAACAACGAACTGTTGGCTATCTTCGGCAACTTCGTCAACCGCACTTTGGTACTGACGCATAAGTATTATGAAGGTGCCGTGCCCGCTTTGGTGGGTATGAACGATACCGACCAGGCTGTCATTGCTGAGATGGTCAGCTATGCCGGAAAGATTGGTCGTTTGATTGAGACCTACAAATTCCGTGAAGCCCTTTCCGAGCTGATGAACCTCGCCCGCCTCGGTAACAAGTACCTCACCGACAACGAGCCTTGGAAACAAATCAAGACCGACCCTGAACGCGTGAAGACGGTGATGGCGGTAAGTTTGCAAATCGTGGCACACCTCGCCATTTTGAGTGAGCCTTTCCTGCCCTTCAGTGCGAAGAAGTTGCAGAACATGATTCGTTTATTGTTCAAGGGTTGGGACGATGCCGAAAAGACGGTCTTGCTGCCCGAAGGCCTTGTGATAGGTCAGCCCGAGTTGCTCTTCGAGAAGGTCGAGGACAGCGTGGTGGCGGCCCAATTGCAGAAGCTGGAGGACACCAAGAAAGCCAACCAACTCAACGCTTGGAAGCCGGCCGAAGTGAAGCCCAATGTCAGCTTCGATGATTTTATGAAGGTTGACATCCGCGTGGGTACCATCCTCGAATGCCAAAAGGTGCCAAAAGCCGACAAGCTGCTCCAGTTCCTCATCGACGACGGCATGAACAAGCGTACCATCGTGAGTGGTATCGCCAAGTATTATACTGAGCCTGAAAAGCTGGTCGGCAAACAAGTCTGCTTCATTGCCAACTTCGAACCGCGTAAACTTAAAGGTGTGGTCAGCGAGGGTATGATCCTTTCCGCCGAGGACAAGGACGGACGTTTGGTGCTGTTAACACCGAGCGATTTGGTGACCCCAGGTTGTAATGTGGGATAAATAACAAAGGAATCATTATGAACGCTTTAACCAGAACAGATTATCAATTCCCTGGCCAGACCAAGGTCTATCACGGCAAGGTCCGCGATTGTTATTTCATCAACGACGAATACATGGTGATGGTCGCCACCGACCGCATCTCGGCTTTCGACGTCATCCTGCCCAAGGGCATCCCCTATAAGGGACAGGTGCTCAACCAGATTGCCGCCATGTTCCTCGACGCCACTGCCGACATCGTCCCCAACTGGAAGCTTGCCACCCCCGACCCGATGGTCACGGTAGGCCGACTCTGCAAGCCTTTCCCCATCGAGATGATCATCCGTGGCTACCTCACCGGCAGTTCGTGGCGCACCTACAAAAGCGGTCAGCACACCATCTGCGGGGTGCAGATTCCTGACGGCATGAAGGAACACCAACGTTTCGCCGAGCCTATCATCACCCCGACCACCAAGGCCGAAGAAGGCCACGATGAGGACATCTCACGCGAGGAAATCATCAGCCGTGGACTCATCAGCGAAGAGGACTACGTTCAAATCGAGGACATCACCCGCAAGCTCTTCCAGCGTGGCACCGAAATCGCTGCCAAGCAAGGCTTGATCCTCGTCGACACCAAATACGAGTTCGGCAAGATTGGCGACCAAATCGTGCTGATGGACGAGATCCACACCCCCGACTCGTCGCGTTACTTCATCGCCGACCAATACGAGGAGCGCTTCGCCAAAGGCGAGCCGCAGGTACAGCTATCGAAGGAGTTTGTCCGCGAGTGGCTGATGGCCAACGGCTTCCAAGGCAAGGAAGGCCAGCAAGTGCCCGAGATGACGCCCGAATATGTCAACAGCGTTTCGGAACGTTACATTGAGCTTTATGAGAAGGTGACTGGACACAAGTTTGAAAAGGCTCCCGATTCGGAAGACCTGGTCAAACGAATTGAAAAGAACGTGATGAACTATTTGAAGCTGTAAGATTTACTATTGCTTATGGCCTATGACTATGGCCGCTCTTACAAAAGTGAGAGTGGCCATAGTCTTTTTGTCACAGGCCTATTTCTATGAAATGTCCATCCTTAAAATTCACCACGCTGCGATAGCCAGCTTTCTTCAAGGCTTCCTCTGCGGCTTCAAATTCAAGTGTGATTTCGCTGAAATGGTGGGCATCGGCAGAGATGATGGCAGGAACACCCATCTTGCAGGCCTCTTCCATCAGCCATGGCGAAGGATAGAATCCGTTGTAGCGTTTCTTGTAAATGCCGCGCGTGTTGATTTCCATTACCAGACCTTTCTCGCGGATGAGGTCGAGGGTCTCCAAGGCTAGTTTGCGGTACCAAGGCTCGTCTTCGTGAAAGTATCTATCGCGGTTGTGCATCTTGATTTTGTCGAAGTGGGCAATAATGTCAAACTGCTCGTTTTCGATCATTTCATTCGACTGCTCAAAGAACCGACGCAC
>JAEEGJ010026398.1_pt1 | contig 11781 bp, 8 predicted proteins | sample 8958761 | NCBI WGS metagenome assembly JAEEGJ01 (sample SAMN16246546, study PRJNA631951) | gut metagenome | biome: gut microbiome; feature: rumen; material: RS-attached | host: Bos | place: Iran: Karaj | collected 2018-10
TCATTGTGCTTCTGATTATAGGTATACAGATCGTGAAGCGTGAATCCGTCGTGACAGGTGAGGAAATTTACCGACGCGTTGTGTCCTCTGACTTCGGGGATATACAGATCGGGCGATCCCATCATCCTTTTGGCTACATCGCAGGCTTTTCCCGGATCGCCTTTCAGGAAGGATCTCATATCATCCCTGTATCTTCCGTTCCACTCGGCCCATCTGTTCCAGGAAGGGAATGTGCCTACCTGATATAATCCGCCCGCATCCCATGCCTCCGCGATCAGCTTTACATTTCCAAGGATGGGGTCATATGCAAGGCTCTGCAAAAGCGGCGGCTTGCTCATGGGAGATCCGTCTTCATTTCTACCCAGAATAGATGCAAGATCGAATCTGAATCCATCGATATGATATGTGATTACCCAGTATCTGAGACAGTCTAAGATGAAATTCTGAACGATCGGGTGGTTACAGTTAAGGGTATTTCCGCATCCCGAGAAATTATAGTAATATCCGTCCGGTGTGAGCAGATAGTAGATATTGTTATCGATTCCCTTAAAAGAAAACACCGGCCCGTGCTCGTTTCCTTCAGCGGTGTGATTGAACACAACATCCAATAAGACATCAATGTCATTTTCATGACAAAGCTTTATAAGCTCTTTTAATTCCGTACCTTCCCGGTTGAACTCTACGGCCGATGTGTAGCTGGTATTGGGTGAAAAGAAAGAGACGGTATTATACCCCCAATAATCCATAAGCTCTCTTCCGTAGAAATCCCTGTGATCAAGGGTCTCATCAAATTCAAAGATGGGCATAAGCTCAAGTGCATTTACACCCAGCTCTTTCAGATAAGGAAGCTTTTCCATTATGCCTGCGAAGGTTCCCGCCTTATCGCCCGTTCCCGATGATTTATCCTTGGTAAAACCTCTTACGTGCATCTCATAGATCACCAGGTCTTCCATGGGCTTATGCTTTCTCGTGCGTCTGCCCCAGTCAAAATTGTTCTTGACGACCCTTGCCTTATATATGGAATCGTTATAGGTTCCCCACTTGCTCTGGCCGGTAACGGCTTTCGCATAAGGGTCCAGTATTATCTTGTTTTTGTCGAAAATAAGACCACGCGACGGATCATACGGTCCGTCGAATCTGTATGCGTATTCGAATTCTTCTATATCAATGTCGAATACGATCATCGACCAGACATTTCCTATTCTGTAATTGTCCGGAAAGGGAAGAACGGCATAAGGAACATTGCTTTCTCTTTTAAAAAGAAGAAGCTCGCAATAATATGCCTGATTTGATGAAATGGTGAAATTAACACCGGTAGGTATGGCCGTTGCTCCGTTCAGTTCATAAATTCCGGGACGGACTCCGTATCCGGCGATAACATCATAAGGCTCCATATGGATCTCTCCGAGATTGGAAAGAGCCGCACGAAAATCCGTAATGGTCGCAAATTTATTGACCGCATTGTTGGTCTCAAGAGCTATGGTCTTTTTCTTTTCCGAAGATTCTTTAACAGCTTCAACGGAATCAGTCTTTTTTTCTGCGGGTTTTGTTTTGACCGACGGGGCCTTTGACACCCCTTTAGAGTTCTTTGAAGGGGTCTTCTTTCCTGTGCTTTCTGCCATGAAAAATCCTCCCCTAAGAAACGTCCTACAGACCCATAGATTATATCATTTTTTGCCTTATTTGCATATATCGGGGGCTTGTGATAGTATCTTTCGGTGCCTGAAGACTGATTTCGGGCAAGTAATCGTAAGGAGAACATGAAAAAATGGAAAAGAAAACAAGAAATCTGCTTATCGGATTGGGAGTATTTGTTGCTCTGATCGCTATAGTGCTTATCATCTTCAACCTGTATAAGCCCCAGTCTCAGCCCGCACCCGCCGCAGAGACCGAAACCTCAGAAACCGAAGAGTCAGTAAATACCGACGAACAGTCCGAAGAAGCCGAAATCGAAGAGGATCAGGCGGCTGATGATCAGACTTCTGATGATGCTGCTGACGATGCAGCTGCAGAGGGATCTAAGAACATCATTATCGAGGTTAAGGATTCCGAAGGAAACGTAACCACATATGAAGTAACCACCGATGCTGAATTCCTCAGACAGGCTATGGATGAGGCTGAAGGACTTACCTATGAAGGAACCGACAGCGAATATGGTATGATGGTAGAGGTCGTTAACGGAGAGCAGGCAATTTACGCTGAGGACAACGCTTACTGGGCTTTCTATGTAAACGGAGAGTACGGCAACTACGGCATTGATTCACAGCCCGTTACCGACGGCGACACCTATTCAATAGTTTACGAAGCAGCTAACTAAATTTATAACCGGCAGGCTTCATAAGTCTGCCGGCATTTTATATGAAGAAATTATTCAGTATCAAAGACATCGCATATATAGGAATGGCGGTAGCGCTCATTGAAAGCTGCAAGATGGCTCTTGCTTTCCTTCCAAACATCGAGCTGACTTCGTTTTGGCTCGTGATGTTTACCCTGCTCATGGGATGGAAGACTCTTATCATCGTACCGATTTTTGTTGCGATCGAAGGGAGTCTGTACGGGCCTCATGTCTGGGTAATAATGTATCTGTATGTCTGGCCGATACTGATCCTGTTAACCCTTCTCTTCCGTAAAAATGATAAGGCCTTGTTTTGGGCACTGCTTTCCGGATTCTTCGGTCTTGCATTCGGTGCTCTATGTACCCCCGCACAGGTTATCTTCTTTGTAAAAGCCAAGACTTTGGAGGCGGGATTTAAGGCCGGATTTGCCTGGTGGATCTCCGGCATCCCCTATGACGTTGCCCATGCGATCGGCAACTTTACGATAATGCTGGTTCTATACAGGCCCATACGAATTGCGGTTAATAAATTAAAAACTTTTTCACATTGACGCATCCGCGAAAAAAATATATAGTATTGAAGTTGGCATAGCCAATGAATTGGAGAAGTATCGAAGCGGTCATAACGGGGCGCACTCGAAATGCGTTTGCCCTCCGGGGCACGAGGGTTCGAATCCCTCCTTCTCCGCTAAATAATAAAACCCTCGTGAGGTATAGATCACGAGGGTTTTATTATTTCAGACCATATTTCTGTTTTTCTCAGGGATTCGTTCCCGTTTCGCAAATATATATTCCGATGCGCGTCTTCCCATTTCGGCCACCGCAACCGCTCCGAAAAAATCCAAAATGACATGTTGTCTGACAAATAAGGTACTCAGGAAAACCAATATGCTCATGCAGATCATCGAGATCTTAAAACCTCGATTTAATCCTTTTGTCTCAATGGCGAACTTCATGCATATGTAACTTTCAAGACAATGCACTGAGGGAAACAGATTGGTGGGTGCATCCAAACTGTAAAGTCCTGCAACCACTTTATCTAATAATCCGTTTCCGGTAACCGCTTCTCTTACCATTATTGTGGGAAATGCCACGAAAATGATTCCAACCAATACTTTGGATATCATCTCGCCGTACATAACCCTGTAACAATACTCCTTGCTCTGTCGTCCGATACAGATATACCCTATGATCCACTGAAGAAACGCAAGCAGATAGGGGACGATAAATACGGAAACATACGGAATACGACGATCCAGAGGAGTGGAAATATCGTAGTGTGTCATTCCCTCGGTAAATAACCTGGTTCCAAAATAGGCCAAATAATTCAATGCAAGCATCGCAGCAAGCGGAAAAATCGAATAATCGGGTATTATTTTTTTGATGAACTTCATAAAACCAAAATCTTAAACTAAAACTTTAATACAACATCCATGCCCAGTTTGACGGGCATCTCTTCATTCGAAGTCTGCTTTTCACACAATCTCCGTTTGGTCAATACTACTATGGAAGACCCGCCGTATTCGAAATAGCCTTTTTCTTCACCGATACGGGCTTCATCCCCTGCAGCATATCCCGAATTTGATATCTTGCCTACAAGAAGTGCTCCGACTTCCATCTGTACTATTTTTCCGTATTTTTCGGTATCAAAAACAGCATACTCTCTGGAGTTTTGTACAAAGACGGGAAATGTCTCATGACATACAGGCTTTACCGAATGAAGTATTCCCGGAATAAACCTTGTTTTCTCAACCTTTCCCGATGCACAGAATACATACCTGTGATAATGGGAAGGAGTAAGCCTGAAGATAAGCGCAGTACCACCGATGAATTCCTTGGCAAGATTTTCATCATCAAGTAATTCTTTAAGTGAGTACAAAGTGTTCTTTATATTGAATACGCTTGTCTCACTGATATCCGATACGGTAAGCAATCCGTCACTCGGGCAGATCAGATCACATTCTTCAACAACTCTTTTACCCGGTTTTATTTTCCTGGTAAAGAAATCGTTAAAAGACCCGTATCCGCCTTCGGGCACTATGTAGTCTTCGATATCTATATTGTTTTTTCTGATAAAAGAGGGAACAAACGCGGCTGATATCCGAGAGGATAAGACCTTTGCCGCGCTCTTCGAAACTTTGGGATTAACAAGACCCTTCAGGAAAAATCTTCCCACAGGTGTCTTGTATAAGAAATCAACACTACGACTTTCGCTCATAAATAATCAGCTCCTGCCAACAGGAAAAGTTCAAAAAACTCAACCAATCCAATGACAAGCATAACGATCTTTCCGATCATCTTGGGCTTTCTGATCTCAACTCCGCTGATAAATCCGATAGTTACTACGATCATAAGAGCCAGATAGCCGAAAACGTCGGACAATTGAAAACGATCCTTGATCAAATATAAAAGAGGAAGAAGGATTGCAATGGTCGTTACGGGAACGCCGAGGTAATATTCTCTTGCCTCTTCGGTAGTTTTCTGTCTTTCAAGTTCCTGAACGTTGTAGTACGCAAGTCGGATAATTGCACATAAAACATATGCCGCACCGATAAGTCCCGCTACAGTGCTCTGTCCTGCGATCATGAATACAAATATGGCGGGAAGCACGCCGAAACTTACGAGATCACAGAGTGAATCGATCTCAATTCCGAAATGCTTCTCAAAACGGTTTCTTTCTTTTGTCGAAGCGATTGCTCCGTCAAACATATCGCAGATACCCGAACACATCAGGCATATGACACTCCCGATATAGTTCTGTCTGATCGCATCCATAATTCCGGTAAATGCAAAAAGCATGCCGATATATGTAAGAACTACCGTATAGTTGTAGAATCCTATTATTCTTTTCTTATCCATTCTTCTTCCTTAATACCATGTCCAAGTTAAAAAGCATACAAATTATAGCGCTACATATCGTGAAAGTCTACTTTTCAGACAATTTCGTAATCTGATCCTCTAAATGCACACAAAAAGCCCGAGAAAGGACTCTCGGGCTTTCAGGTATTTCCGCTTAGATAAGATCGTTTTGAAATCTCGACAAATGCTCGTAAGGAAGGATCAGTCGACCACGATACAATCCGCATCCGTCGTTTACCATATTATTGTCCGTGGCACCGAACATATTTACATCAACCTTGCTAAGATCCAGCTTTTGAAGAAGCATTACTCTTTCATACGCATCGTCGAAATAAATATTTTCACCTACGGGAATCTCTTCTCTTCTGGCACGTTCGTTTTCCTGAGTCTTCTCATAACCAAGATGATTTGCAGGACCTATCTCGGCATTATCGTCCATCTCTTTGGTCCTGATCTGTACTTCGATGTTACTTCTTGATGTATTGTCAAAGAAAGCGATATGAAGAGATCTGTAATCATTATCATTGGGATTCTCTATATAATCCCTGTAATACTGCTTATAAGGATCGGCTATTCTCGTACTTATCGTCTCAAGTCCGGATATCTCAGGTTTAAATCCTCTCTCCTCCAAGAAGTCCGGAAGAGCATCCGCTATTTCATACAGATACTCAAGCTCCATCTCATACTTTTCATCACCGAGTTTCAAATGGCATTTCGGCAGTGATATAACTATCCTGTATGCGATAAAATCCTTGATCCGTCCTATCCTGTCCTTGATCTCGGCTTCCGAGGGATAACCTCCCGTCTTCATATGATAGTCGTATATGTATTCAACTATCTTACCGTTGATCTTTTCTTCAAGCCTTATAATGGATTTGATCCTTCCTTTGAAGGTAAATGCAAGGAACGGATATTTATCCGCCATATATCTGTAAAACTCTCTTATCTTCTGAGACTGAGCCGTAAGGAAATCATTATGCTCCAGCAGATCTATCATTAAAAGAAGCAGATTGCTGTGTGCAATATCAACTCCGTTGTTGGTATCGATCGCGCTCTGTTTAAGATCCCGTGAATATGAATGAAGAATCTTTACTACCGTATCTCCGTTATACAAATAATCGTTCAGTGAAATCATACTATACCCCTATTCCATAAAACAAAGTATCCGTTCTTTCTTCATATCGTTACACAATCTGAAATCCATTTCGGATACATCAAACACTTTAACAATACTTTTAAGTTCTTCCTCATGCCTGTCAAAGCCGGTTACCCGTTTATCACATATTTCAAGAAGTTCCGGATGATAATGTATCGTCTTTTCATTTTCGAAGATCGCATTGTACAAAATCCCCGCTTCAACCAGATCCTGGAAGAAGTGGCTTCCGTATGATAACTCCGGATTATACCCCGCTCTTGAATCCGAGATCTCACATATGGCATTAAACTCGCTTATGTCGGAAAAGAGAGCGGGCACGCCAAGTTCGGGAGATGATGTTCCGATCCTTCCAGGTGACATGAGAAGCATCTTCTTATCCTTACCCCTCATGGCCCAGTTAAGTTTTCCGATCATCTGGGCGACTCTGTACTTATCCTTGTAAGGCATGTTGTAGTAACCAACGGGATCGATCATGACTATCACATCGAGTTTTTCAAATCGCGACAGTCCCATTGAGGAACCCCTGCATTCAAATACGATCTTGCTCTCATCAACATCTTCGGGAAATTCTGCTTCTTCCGTGTCATGAAATACCTGAAGCGGTCTGCACTGAAGAAGGTTGATGACATAGTCCCCGTCTTCCGATAGATTGACCGTAAACTCCGTATCAACGGGATAATCGTATTCTTTTTGAATCGCGGAAAGCATCTCCCGCATCTTAAGCATGAGATCTTCTTTTTCTACGATCCCCTGACAGGAAACAAATTCGATATCCCTGGATTGTCCGCGTTCCCTGAAGATCCTTTCGGTATCAAAGTCATGTTCGAAGAGAAGCTTTTTCATGAATGCAGGAAGATACGGCTTAACCACATCGGGATCCACCTGCTCAAGTTTTCCCTCAGCCCTGTTCATTAGCTCCAGTTTCTTCTGAGAATATTGATGCTTCTCCGTACAATTCCTTGCTGTGGTAGCCTTTGGTTTATCAAGGCTTACGAGTCTGGGATAGGAGCCTTCCGTTCTGTCTACGGCAGAAGTTCCGAGTCCCATTACAAGCCTTAACATTCCCGCATCCGGATCCAGCTCATCCATGAATCTGTAGGGGCTGTATGAATAACCGACGCCTGCAACACAGGGCATGTAATACTCGCCGTAATACGATCCCGAAACTCTCTGAACAAGAAGTGCCATCTGCTCGTCCCTTGCCTGAAGCCCTCTCCTGCTTCTGTAATCAAGAGCGGATCTGCTCATCGTACTTGCATAGACTGTTCTTACAGCATTCTCAAGTTCTTCGAGACGATGATCCATATCCCCGGAATTAGAGCAAAAGACCGATTCATATTTACCCGCAAATGCATTTCCGAATCCGTCCTCCAAAATAGAACTGGATCTGACAATAATGGGATCCTGTCCGTAATACTCAAGAAGCTTTACAAACTGCTCTTCCATTTCACCGGAAAACTTTCCTGCAAGAAGTCTTTCGGAGAACTCCTCCGCAAGTGAAAAGTATTCTTCCTTACTTCGCTGTCTGACTCTCAGATCCCAGAAATCATTTTCTACTATAAAAGAATAGAACACATCGGAACCGATGTAGAAAGAATCATGAGGTTCAAGCTTTCTGTAGATATCGGGGCATTTGTTTTCAAGGATCTTTCTTGCAAGAAGCATGCCGCAAGCTTTACCGCCGATCATTCCCGTTCCGATCATGCGCTTTCTTACGCCGAGATAATCACGGGGCGTAAAGTTTTCTTTTATCATCGCACGCATTCTCTCATCGCGGGACATCATGATATTACACATGCGGTGACATCTTTCGGTAACATCCATACCGTTTTCATACATGGACTCCGTCAGATTGAAGAACCGATCCCAGCTGTCCATGTTTCCCCGGTCGGGTGAAGATGCATTTTCACCCAGCACCTGATAGAACTTGCTCGCCATAACTCCGTCCAGTATCGGCTTGAAGTCCCCTGTTTTCGGATTATAGAGATGGGGCAGATGCATGGTTTCGGAATATCTGTTCCATACTTTATCCGGACGCACATATACATTTTCACTGTCCGCATAAACATCAAGGAAGAGCTGAGTGGTATCCCTTATCTTGGCTATCGCCTGAAAAGAATGCTTGCCCCTGATAAGAGGGAAGAATGCAACCGTATCCAGGATAAACAGATAGGGACAAGTTACCCTGAAGAAATTTCCCATCATCAGATCTGTCGCCCACGCGGTCTGAAGTTCCGACAGACAATCGAAAACATAGAAAGCATCCCTGCCTTCACGCCTGATATGTTCATGTATCTCTACGGTAAAGTTTTCGAACCTGTGATTAAGTTCGACATTTATTATCTTAAGGCCTTCACGTTCTTCAAGAAGAGGTTCGTGAGATGCAAACCTGAAATATATCAGATTCCTGTTATCGCGAATGGCCTGATCCACATAAGGCTTCATGAACAGTTTAAACTGTTCCAGATCATCGACGCGCCATACAACATTATCGCCGAGACGTATATTGTCAAAGTTTACATCCATTTGCGGAATTCCCGACAACACTCTGTCAAACGCAGCCATTTCGTTCTCCTTTCCGAATCCGATAAAAAAAGACAAAGGCGTCCTGTAACAGACGTCTTTGCCTTAATACAATCATACTATAATGTTACATGTTTTTCCAGCACGGATTAGGTCTTATTTCACACCGTCATCCATAGCGAATCTGTAGTTACCGCTTAATATGATGTTTGAATCTTCCTGAACAAGTATTTCAATCCTGACCCTGACTGCATTTTCATAATCCGGAGCAGGAATGTACTTATATACATAGCCTGTGGGTGCGGACAGATATACATGCCCGTCTTCAAATTCAATACCTATTATATCCGACCAGACAATCTTCTCAAGCTGGTTATGCTTCTCAAAAGGCTTGACGTGTATGCCGACCCATAAATCTGAAGTAAAGGGTCTTTTCTGGAACACATTAAACTCTTGCCTTGCGTTGTCCCATTGGTAACCGATATTCTCATCAAGGTAATCGGCAAAATACTGACTGTCATATCTGGTTAATTTATAACTGCCTCCGCCAGTTTCCACGATGCAAAGTCCGTACTGAGATATTCCTGTGCCGGTTCCTTCGCATTCCGCGATCAGATATTCATCCTCTCCGTCTCCGTCCGCGTCAAACTTCTCGATCTTCGGACCATATGCCCCCATGGCAATATCTACGGGATATTCCTGTTCTCCGTCCACGATCACGGATTTTCCGGTCACATAGTCCTGTCTGAGATACACCGATCCATCCGAGGAGAAATAATCATATACATTTCCCTCGGATTTTTCAGGCACCACGTGTGCCATATACGAATCAAACAGCTGAAGATAATCAAAGGGCTCATCTCCAAGCAAAAGTCTTATTGCAAGATGTGGACCTGTTGAATTACCGGTAGAACCGATAGTGCCGATAACATCACCTGCACTTACCACATCGTTTACATTTACGCTTACTTCTTCAAGATGACAGTATGTAACCGTAATAAGTCCTGCGGACTCTACTATATAATTTCCGTCCTTATCATCAAATCCCGTTTCTTTTATGGTGCCGTCCGTAGCCGCATATACGGGATCACCGGGCGCTCCGGCAATATCCGTTTCGGGATGATAGTTTTCCTCGTCCGTACTGAACTGTCTGGTCACCACATCATTATCCGTAGGCCATACAAATGTATGGGGTTCCACCTCTACGACATCAACATCTCCAAGATCTCCCAAAGGATTAACTCCGAGAACAAACTCCTCTCCGTCCGCAAGCTTTACCATATTGAAATTATCGGATCCTTCGGAAACATAAAACAGACTATCCTCCGATACCGTGAATCTGTTTAATCTTTCGGTTCCCGTCATCTCTGCATTATCGGTCATGGTAAGGATTCCTTCTTCAATGGAATATGTACCTGTACCGATGAAACTGCTGATGGGAGATTCATACCATGTATAGGTCCCGTCAGGAAGAAACGAAATGCTGAAATTTATAAGTTTATCCGAAGCCATACCGTTAAGGATATAAGCGTTTAAGCTGTAGTAATAAACTCTTTCTTCATCAAATACATACGGCTGATCTTCCGAAGTTTGAGTTTCGCCGCCTGGCTGTGCATCACTTACAGACTCATCCTTCTTAGGATTTGTCAGGAAGCAAACCGCCAGAACCACACACGCAACAAGTGAAGCAATGATGATCCAGAAAGCAGGCCTTTTATAATTCAGAACATTCTTTATACGCATCTTTACTCCGGTCTCTCCAAATGCAACGGGACACGCTGCAATCCTTCTTCTCTGAACACTGCAATTAAGTAGTGCCTGGGAATATGCGGCCATATAATCACTGCTCTTATCACGGATCACCTTTTCATCACATGCGGATTCTATATCCCTGCACAGAAGAACATATGCAAGCCAGCTTAAGGGATTAAACCAATATACTGCCAGAAGTGCGTATCCCAAAGGTTTCCATACATAATCGCATCTCTTCAAATGCGCCTTTTCATGAGCCAGAACAAGCTCAAGAGTTTCACTGTCCATTCCCGAAGGCACATATATAACGGGGCGAAGTATTCCCAGTATAAAAGGCGACTTAACCTCATCGCATTCCATAATTCCTTTTTCAAGAAACGCAGCTTCCCTTACACTTCTTTTGATCTTCGCATAACTGATAAATGCATACACAGCCATAGCAAAGATTCCGGCAAGCCAGATAATGCCGGCGGCGGCCACTATCACATGCATGGGATTTACACTGTTTGCCCGGTCCGGCGCAAATGCCGTTTCCATTACAGGATTGACCGCACTGTTAACTGCATAGATTCCGGATTCAATATGAGGAGTATTCGTAACCTCAATATTTGCAGGCACCACTTCGCTGCTGGGAAGAAGACTCAGTGCACTCTCAAGTGAAAAGGGAACCATAAGCCTTATAGCAACCAATGCCCACAGCAGGCAGGTAACCCATTTGGGTGCTTTTTTCAAAAGAAGTCTTACTGCGATAACAGCCAGGATCAGCCATGACGCGCTGTAAGACAGATTCAATATTTTAAGAAAAACTGTACTCATTTCTTATTTCCCTTCTTGAACTCATCGATCATCTTCTGGATCTCATCAACTTCCGCATTGGATAATTTCTTTCGGGAAGTAAATGCCGCGATAAATGCAGGAAGCGATCCTTCATATGAATCCTCGATTATCTGCTCACTCTTTGCAGAGTAAAAATCTTCCCTGCTCATAAGAGTTCTCACCACGCCGTCCTCATTTTGAAGAAGGCCTTTTTCACAAAGCTTTCTGAGTACCGTATATGTGGTGGGTTTCTTCCATCCCAGTTCTTTTTCACAAAGCTTTACCAGCTCTCCCGAGCCGTTAGGTTCATTTGCCCATACAATATCCGCAAATCTCTCTT
>JAEEGJ010026399.1_pt1 | contig 11778 bp, 8 predicted proteins | sample 8958761 | NCBI WGS metagenome assembly JAEEGJ01 (sample SAMN16246546, study PRJNA631951) | gut metagenome | biome: gut microbiome; feature: rumen; material: RS-attached | host: Bos | place: Iran: Karaj | collected 2018-10
AAATAATGGTATGACTGCATTACAGTCAATACCATTATCTCTATTCAATATATGAAAAGTCCAAGCATAATTCACCCATGAGAAGCTACAATCCCCGGGTGAATATCTTCGAACAAGACCGATTTTGAGGTCGTGGGAAATCTTAGCTTTTGACAAATCAAAGGGGATGGACATGTTAGCATACGCCTTAACATAATCAGCGATGTGGCTGTGATGTTTAACGGTCACAACATGATAGTCGTATTGGTCGAGATCAATATCATCAACCACTAATGAGTCAGAAACAGATTGACATTGTGAAATAGCTTCGTTTGTCCCGCAGTAGGCATTTGCTGCAAGGCATGCAAAGGAGAGGCTCATTATCATGAGCATCACGATCGGGCCATATTTACGTAATCCATCCATTCAGGGTGCAAAAATACACTTTTTTTTCGAATAGAGGATAATTTTTATCAACAGGAGAAAGTCCTACCGACTGTAATAGCGAATGACCTTTTCCAATGTCTCACGGCAGACGGGGCAGAAGTCGTTGTAGCTGATGCTGTTCATGGTGCAATGGAGGGTAGGGCGATAGACGCCTTTGGCCACGTAACCGCCACCTTCATAGACACCTATACGGTCGTAGTCGGGATGCCCTTTACTGACGGGCGGGGTGGGGATCGGGGTGCCGCTCTCCACTTTGTCTGCCCATTTGGAGCCGAAATCGACCAAAGTGGTCAAGTTGGGCTCGGTGGGTTCCACGCCTTCGGGGTAGAAGTCCTGAACGGAAACTTCGGAGGTGTAGTACTCGTCGGCGAGTCCGCCGATGAGGTGTCCCATTTCGTGAACCACCACGTAGTCAGGATATTGTCCGTGGTTATAGACGGTGCAGTAGAAGTTGTAGATGCCGCCGCCGCCGTATTTCTCGCTATTGCAGATGATGATGATGGCGTCGTAGGGTGCGTCGTCGGCCACTTCGTGGAGGTTCCAGACGCCCGGGCACATCAAATAGCGGTCGAGGTCGAGAGCATTGTAGGTGCAGTTCAGCAATGTTTTGACAAAGAGGTTGTTCTGTGGCTGAGTGATGCCTGACTGTTCCGAGAATCCCTTGATGGCGCGGATGTTCACGTGTCGGCGGTTCTCCTTGTAGGGTGTGCAGTTCATCACATATTTGGCGAAGCGTTTCATGTCGTAGCGGAGCGTTTTCGCATCGCTTTTGGCGTAGCCGTCGGGGATGAAGAGGATGTCGATGGCCTTTTTGGGGGAGTTGCCTTTATGGAGGTTCATCACGGCGTACTCTTTCCGGGCTTTCTCCATCGGCAGTTTTTCAGGATCCAGCACTGTGTCTTTCAGCATCGTGGCGGTTCGGTAGCGGTCGAAGGAGATAAAGCGCACGCGGACGGGTTTCGTTGGCATCGGGATGTTGACGCACTCCTCCATTTGGGCGATTTCGGTTTCGCCCCTTTCGGTGGTGCGGTATTCTGTGAAGAGGCAGGAGTAGCTGCGGCTGAAGATCAGCTTCCGCGAGGCGTTGTCGATTACTTCGACCAGGAGGTCTCCGTAGTGATAGGGCTCCACCAGCTGCGAGCGCGTGCCGTTCCAGTGGTTCACTTGGGTGAAATGATGGAACTGCAGTTTCTCCACGTTCTTGTTTCCGATGTGCAAATAATTGATTCGCAGAGTTTTATCTACAAAATATTCGTTAAAGTGCTGAGCATAAGTCAAATTGAGGGTGCAAAATGCAACCACCAAGGCAATCACGTATTTTTTCATAAAGATACTATTGTGTGGATCTACAACTATTTCAGCAGCAGCTGGTTGTATTTCCGTAACGATTCCAACAGGTTGACTCTCACGTGGATGAAGTCGTCCGTACCGGCCTCTTTGAGTGCGTCGATGCATTCGGTGGGGTTGCCGGCCACGAGGAACGGAGTGTTCGGGAATTGCGCCTTGCACTGTTTAGCCGCTTCCACGCCGAGGGTGGCGTACTCCTCGTCGGAGCTGCAGACCACGATGAGGTCGGGTTTCGCTTCACCCACAGCCTTCACGCCCTCTTCGACAGTGGCGAAACCGGCGGGCTCGACAATCTGGTAGCCAGCGCATCCGAAGAAGTTGGTGATGAAACCTGCACGAGCCTGACGCATGGCCAGGTTACCGACTTTCAACAGGAAGACGGACGGGCGGTGGTTGTTTTTCGCGTATTTTTCGGTTTCCAGACGCAGTTCTTCGAACGCCATGGCGCCGCGGTAGGTCTTCAGTCCCTCGTTTTCGTCTTTCACGATGCGTTCGATCTTGTCGGCCATCGTCTCGTTGATGTTCGGGAATTGGTTGGTGCCGAGCAGCACGTAGCGGCGGGTGGCGATGTTCATATCGCGTTTCTGGCAGCTCTCCTCGATGGCGGCCTTCATCGTGCCCTCTTCGATAGCTTTGAGAGCACCGCCTTGTTGTTCAACACTTTGGAACAGTTTCCAAGCGTTTTCCGCGATGGAGTTGGTGAGATTTTCGACATAGTAGGAGCCGGCGGCGGGATCGACCACGCGGTCCATGAAAGCCTCTTCCTTGAGGATCACCTGCACGTTGCGAGAGATACGGCGGGAGAATTCATCGGATTCCTTGTAGGCCACGTCGAACGGTTGCAGCGAGATGGAGTCGGAACCGCCGATGACGGCTGACATACCCTCCGTGGTGCTGCGGAGCATGTTGACGTAAGGATCGTAAAGGGTTTTGTTCCAAGTGGATGCAACGGTATTGATATGGATTTTGTATGCGCAGTCGCATTCCGGCTTGTATTGGGCCACCATGGTGGACCAGAGCAGACGGGTGGCGCGCAGTTTGGCGATTTCCATGAAATAGTTGGAACCGACGGAGAGCGTGAGTTGCATCCGGGAGGCCACTTTTTCGGGTTTGAGGCCCTTTTCCGTGCAGAATGCCAGGTATTCGTTGGCCAGACTGAGTGTGTAGGCCAACTCTTGCACGATAGTGGCGCCGGCGTTGTGCAACACGATGCCGTTCACGTTGATGACCTTGAAGTTTTTCATGCAGCCGTTCAGCTCGATGAGTTCGACGGCCTGTTTCATGTCTTCTTCGGCGGATTTCCAGAACTTGTTATGTTTGAGGCGGTAGATCAGCGGATCGAAGTTGAGGCTGCCTTGCACCTTTTCTTTGTCGAAATTGTTGGTTTCCACGTAGTTGACAAAGCTCTTCATCAGGTCGAGATAGCTTTTCACGTGGTTGAACTGAACACCGTTGACGTTCAGGTCGATGCCATGGAGCAGAGTGGCGAGAGCCGCGTCGTTGTTGACATTGGCGGCGTTGAAAGCGATGCAGGTGGCACCGCGTTTCAGTGCGTCCACTGCGATGGCGTTGGCCTTGGCGGGGTCGGCCTCCTCCACCTCTTGCACGATGTCCCAGTGGTTGTCGTGTGTGTTGACACCGCGGGTGTAGGGGAACTCGCCCGGCATCGTTTTCAGATAGTCGAGGTTCTCCAGGTTTTCAGCGCGATAGTAGGGACGAACCTGAAAACCTTCGTCGGTTCTCCATACTAATTTCTTCTCATAATCAGCGCCTTTGAGGTCTTTATTGATGGTGGCTTCCCATTGCTCCGTGGTCACGGGCGGGAATTCGGTGAATAATTTTTCGTCGTTCATATTCCTTTTATATTTGAGCGGGCAAAGATACAAATTTTTAGGAAAGATGGATTTTTGTTTGTCATTTAAAAAAAGCGTATCTTTGCGGATTGTTTTTCCAATTCACGATCGAAAAATTTTTTAGAAATGACAATCGAAGAGATTAAAAATTTGGTACAAGGAGAAGTGGTCTGTGGTGAAGATTATCTGGACAGCCGTGTTGAATGTGTCTTCGCCTCCGACTTGATGAGCGATGTCCTTACGCTGAAAAATGTCAATAACTTACTGTTGCTCACTGGTTTGAGCAATCTGCAGTCGATTCGCACCTGCGAGATGTCGGACATTAACTACATGCTGATTGTACGCGGCAAGGAGGTGACGGAAGAGATGAAGGAGCTGGCCGAAGACAACGACATGGTCGTCATCCGCACCACATACTCGATGTATAAGACTGCGGGAATCCTGTACAATGCCGGGCTGTCGGCCGTTTATTAAATCTGTTTATTAACCAAAAATCGCATTATGAATTTTACTTACCACGTTGAAGGCGGCGATTTCACCAATGCGGGTTCCACATCCAGCCAGGTGAAACGGATGCTCAAGAAGATTGGGGTGAGCCCCGAAATTGTCAAGAAGACGGTTGTCGCCCTGTACGAGGCGGAGGTCAATATTGTGGCACACGCCTATCGCGGCGACATCACCGTGGATTTGGAAGAGGACCACATCAAGATTGTGCTCGACGATGAGGGTCCCGGCATTCCCGATATCGACAAGGCTATGCAGAAGGGCTATTCCACTGCCTCCCAGAAAGTCCGGGAGATGGGATTCGGTGCTGGCATGGGTCTTCCCAACATCAAGAACAATTCCGACTCGTTGAACATCACCTCCGAGGTCGGCAAAGGCACCACCATTGAAATGATCAATTATTTCCAGTAGAAACGTGCCATGGCCCGCCTCTATAACCCCCATTAACCATTAACCGTTAACCTTCTAACCTCAATAACCTATAACCCATAACCAATAACCACTCATCATGGCTATCGATTTTCACCACGCATTAAAATTCAAATACGACCTTTGCATCGGTTGTTCCCATTGCACGGGTGTCTGTCCCACCAGCGCCATCCATGTGGATGACGGCCATCCGGTGCTGGACCCGAACCGCTGTGTCGATTGCGGTCGCTGCTATGTGGCCTGTCCGGTGAACGCCATCTATATCGAGCAGGACGACTTCCAGACGGTTTACGACTACAAGTACCCCGTTTTGCTGGTACCGTCCATCTTTTTGGCGCAATTCGAGGAGAAAATCCGCGAACGGACGATTCTTTCCGCGCTGCTGCACATCGGTTTCAAGTATGTGTATGAGGTGGAAAAGAGCGTCGATTTCCTGAAGGAGTATCTTCGCAGGGATATGGAAGGCGGAAACTTGCCGTGTGAAAAACCTGTCATCTCATCCTTCTGTCCGGCCATTGTGCGCTTGATACAGGTGAAGTTCCCCGTTTTGGTGGATAATATCTATCTTTCGAAAGCGCCTTTCGACATGACGGCCGAGTATATTAAAAAGAGTTTGTTGGAGAAAGGGGTGAAGGCGGAGGACATAGGTATTTTCTATGTCACGCCGTGTGCCGCGAAAATTGCAGCCATCAAGAGTCCTGTGGGTGAGGACAAATCTCCTGTGAATGGGGTTATCAATATGAACTATCTGTACAGCAAGGTGTTGCGTGTAATCAAGACAGGAGAATACCAGATGTGCGATGAGTCGGTGCGATTCCATCGGCTGTCGAAGGCCAGCATCACTTACCCGCTTACGGGCGGTGAAACCAAGATGCTGCGCACGGGTCGCAACCTGGCTATTGACGACATCCACAACGTCTCCGAATTCCTGGAGAAAGTGGAGGATGAAGATATACAAGATATTGATTTTCTTGAACTTAGAGCCTGCGATGGAAGTTGTTGCGGCGGTATCCTCACGGCAGAGAACCGTTTCCTCATGATCGAGCGCCAGCGCAAAAGAATGGCAAAGTGTTCCGAGGAGGTGGATGCGGAAGACAATGACTTGCTCAACTATTTCGACTATTTGGCCGACAAACGGCACGTGAGTGTGGTGGAGCCGCGTTCCATGGACAAGATGGACGACAATGTGGCGGCGGCCATGCAGAAGATGAAACGGGCGTTCGAGATCAACCAGAACCTGCCGCAGGTCGATTGCCACCTGTGCGGCTACCCCTCCTGCAAGGCGCTTTCCGAAGCCGTGGTCACCGACAAGGCGCAGATCCAGCAATGCATTTTCGTGCAACGGGCCATGGAGCACTATGACCTGATGACCCCCAAGGAGGCGCACGACATCTCCGCGAAAGTCTGGGGCGCGAAGAAGACGGACCCGACGTTGGCGAAAAACCTGAATCTTTAATTAGTTAGCAGTTAGCAGTTTTGAGAATATGCAGGGACGTATCGCATACGTCCACCATCTATCATGCAAACCGTATTGAGTATTTTTTGGAACGCATTCAAGGAGTCAGTGTCCATCACGCTGTTGGTGTTGTTGTTGATGGCGGTGGTGGAATCTATAAACATCTCATCATCAGGACGTTTATTTAAGAAATTGCATGGTCGTCCCGTGGCGGAGGTGGCTTTGGCCTGCCTGCTGGGCGCGATTCCAGGGTGTGCCGGCGGTTTCGTCGTGGTATCGATGTTCACGCACCGGTTGCTCTCTTTTGGGGCGCTGGTGGGCGGTATGATCGCCACCTTCGGTGACGAAGCGCTCTTCCTCGCGGCGCAAAGCCCGAAATACGCTCTCCTGCTGACCGGAATTCTGTACGTTGTCGGTTTTATCGCCGGACTGATATTGTTGAAAGTACCTGAAAACAAGATTGTTGACTTTGGCGATCATGACTTCGTCCTCCATGAGGAACCCCAACATACGCGCATGGACCCCGAGAATCATCATTGGCGGGAACGCATTGTGCATTTCCTGCGCGAGCATGTGTGGGAACATGTCGTCAAAAATCACGCCCTGACCCTTTTTCTCTATGCTTTCGGGACGCTCATAGTGTTGGGTGTAATTAACCAATTCGTTGATTTGCAAACTATTATGGAGACTGAGGTTTGGACCAAATGGCTGTTGTTGCTGATTGCGGTGGCAGTCGGTTTCCTGCCGGTTTCGGGTCCTCATCTCATTTTCGTGATGCTCTTCCTGCAGGGCAGCATCCCGTTCTCGATACTGTTGGCCAATTCCATTGCCCAAAACGGTCACGCCGGTATCCCCCTGATTGCCCAATCCAGACGCAATTTCTTGGTTATGAAAGGGATAACGATGGTGTTGGGGCTACTGGCAGGTGCAGTGCTCCTGGCCTTTTAAAACGTAGAGACGCGCTAAAGCACTTCCCCACATCATCGCATCATCGCATCATCGCATCATCGCACAATCGTGATTGAACCGTTCCAGCTGATGGTTTTCGCTTTGCCTTTATAGCTGAAGGAGTAGTAATAGACGCCGTCGGAGAGACCTTCGCCGGAGAAGACGTTGCTTCCCATGTTGATTTGTCCGTCTTTGGCCCAAGTGTCGTAGTTCTTGACGTGATAGACCACTTTGCCCCATCGGTCGCTGATGCGCAGCTCGTTGTGGCGGTAATGGTCGGGATCTTCGGGGTTGATGTCGGTGTTGAGGTTCTCGATCGCCCACACGTCGTTGACGCCGTCACCATTGGGGGTGATGACGTTCGGGAAGCGCAGGTCTTCTTCGATGACCACCACGTGGCTCACGGAGTCGCCGCAACCGGATTCGGTGGTCAGGGACAACGTCACGATGTAGTCGCCCCAGCTGCTGTACATGTGCGTGGGGTTGGTTTCGTCCTCTGTGCTCTCTCCGTCGCCGAAAGTCCAGACAATGTGGTTCATCGGGCTTTCGGTGACGTTGGAGGAGATGTATGAGGTGAAGACAATTTCACCGTTGGTTTCGCTCATCATGCATATTTCGGGAGCGGCGACGAAATCGACCTGAGGTTGGGGGGCGGTGGAGATGTAGTTCCATCTGATGAGGGAGTCTTTGCATCCTTCGGCGGTGGTGACGACCAGTTTTACCGAGAAGGTGCCGGCATTTTCAAAGTGGAAAATCGGGTTGGTTTCCGAAGAGTATTCCACAATGCTGTTATCGTCAAACACATACCATTGGCAGAGCATGCTGTCGGAGGCGGTGTTCGTGAGGTTGGTGAAGCGCGAAATCACGGGCGTGCAGCCGGAGGTGACATCGGCTTCGAAATCCACTTGCGGCAGGTCCCAGAAGTTCACCAGCACTGTGTCGGAGCTGCGGCAGGTGGTGTGGGTCTCCTCGTTGGGCATCTCGATTTCGAGGACATATTCTCCTGAGGTGATCACTTCGATATGGTCGGTGGCATCACCGGTGTTCCAAAAGAAGGTGGCATTGGTGTCCGTATAATGGGGGTCCAAAACAGCCACTTCGCCGGTGCAGAGCCATTGGTCGGGACCAAGATTGGGCTTGTAGGTGTTGACCACGTTGATGTAGATGCTGTCGTAGGTCCAGAGATTCACGCAAGGCAGATCGGCATGTGCCCAGAGATAGTACCATCCGCTGTCGCTCACGTCGGCATCGTTCAATGTGAAGGGCTGGTCCCAAATCGTATCGTTGCTTGGTGTGACTACGAAAACGGTGTCTATCGGATCGGAGATGTAGTCGAAAACGATGTCTTCGTGCAGACAGTAGGTGTTGCGCATCATGAGTTTGGTGGCAATACTGCTGTTAAAGCTCTTTCCTTCAAGGAAGACGCCGGAATCGTAGGAGTTGTCGCCGACGTTGCTGATGGCGAGGTGCATGTGGTAGGTTTCGCAGGCCAGGATTTTGCCTTCGGCGGTAAATCCCACTGTGCGGCCGTTGTATTCCACGCCGTTTTGGCCGGTGGTGCTGGCGATGAAGTAGGCGGCATAGGTGCCGTTGTAGCATCCGGGGTCGTTATTGCCGCCTCCGCCGTTCACCGTACTGATGGAGACAGGAAGCCCGACGGGGTTTGCGGCAGTCACCGTGCCGGGCACAACTGCCACATTCCGGGTAGTGGTGAGACCGGTCACGGGGTCGGGACCGGTGAGAAAGAAGACAAAAATGTCGTTGAAGGTGGCGCAGACGAAAGTCGGATACTCTTCGGAGCCAAAGACGTAGTTGAAGGCGAACGTGTCGGCGTAGGCTAAGAAATCGAAATCCAGTGCCGCGCTACTGTAGAGGGTGGAGGTCGCCAAGCCGGACTGTTGCAGTACAGGGTCGGTGTAGTAGTTGGTGATGGCCTGCGAGGAGGATCCGGAGCTGTTCGGACCGGCGGCCACGGTGACCGCGCCGGTGGTCATCACCAGACCTGAGTCGAACGGGAACTGGGTATAGTTATTCCGTTGGAAAGTGCCGATCTGATTGTAGGTCACGTTGCCCGTTTGGTTGTTGAACTTACCGTTGGTGATTTCCACAGCTTCACCCTGAAGGTGATATTTCAGGATGGTGTCGATATGGGTGCCCTGCAGCGATTGCACGGTCACATTGTTGTTCTGCGCCCACAATGTAACATGAAGGCCCGCAAGCAAAAGTATAATGGAAAGTAGAAATCGTTTCATACCCTGTAATTTAAATGATTTTATCATAACATAAGATTTGGCAAAGATACATTTTTTATACAACAAATCACTTCGGAAATTTTTTTGTTTTTTAAATTTCCCTCTCTATATATATTTAGTCGCGTGAGGTCGCGAAAACATCACATCGGGTGGCGTTTTTTTTTTGAGGCCTTTTAAAACAAGTAGAGACGATGCGCGCATCGTCTCTACAGAGGGAATTAGTTTCAGGTTTCAGGTAGTCACGTGCTATTGAAACTTGAAACCTGAAACCAATTTAGTTTATCCGCAGTAGAAATATTCCTTCACCATCTTCGCCATCAGCTCAGGATCTTTGGCGATTTCCTTACGGATGGATTTGTCCTTGAAGGATTTGAGTTGTTTGATGATGTCGTCGATCATGGAGCGGTCGAAGACACCGTGCGCTTCGAAGATTTCGCGGTGGTTGCTGAGTTCGTCGGCGGATTCCCAGCAGGAGGCGGGCAATTGGGCGAGTTTCTCGACCAGTGCCTTGTTCTCGGCGCGGTGGATATCGACATCGACGTAGGTGGATTCAGCGAATTCGAGGGCGTTCTCCATTTCGAAGCCGTGGCGGGCGGCGCAGACGAGGCCGGCTAACAGCAGGTAGATGTCGGCGGAGCCGTCCGGGCAGCGGAATTCGACGGTTTGTTTCTGGGAGCGGTCTTTGTTGACGGCCTTCTCCAGCGGGTTGAGTTCGGCCACGATGTCGTTCTTGTGGGTCCAGCCCAGGGGCACGCGCACGAGCACGGAGCGGTTGCGGTCGCCCCAGCATACGGACGGGGGAGCTTCCTGATGGGGCACCAGGCGGAAGTAGGAGGTCGGGTTGGTGTTGCCGAAGGCGGTCAGGGAGCCTGCGCAGGTCATGTAGCCTGCGATGGCTGTCTTGGCGATGGAGTTAAGCTTGCCCTTGGTCACCATCTGGTTCTTGCCCTTGCCATCGACGATGCAGGTGTGGATATGGAGACCGCTGCCGGCCTTGCCGGCGGTGATCTTCGGGGAGAAGGTGACGTCGAAGCCATATTCGTAAGCGAGGTTGCGGATGATCCACTTGGCCAGGATCAACTGGTCGGCGGCATCTTGAACGTCGGTGACGAGGAATTCGATTTCGTTCTGCTCATAGATTTTGCCATCCATGGTGAAGTTGCCCACTTCGGAGTGGCCGTATTTGATGAGGCCGCCCATCTTGGCGATGTTGAGCATGCACTCTGCGCGGAAATGTTCGAATTTGGTGAACGGGGAGGACTCGTGGTAACCTCTTTGGTCGGGGATGGTGAAGAGGTCGTCTTCCTCGCCGATGACGTAATATTCGAGCTCGCCCATGGCCTGGAAGTAGTTGCCGGTCACTTCGGTGAACGACTTGGCAGCCTTGCGCAGGATGTATTCGGGAGAGTTCTCCAGCGGTTTTCCATCCTTGTTATAATAGGAACAAAGGAAGGACAACGTCGGAATTTCCGCAAACGGGTTGATAAAGGCGGTAGAAAAACGCGGAATCACATACAGGTCGGAAGAGCCCGCGTGGATGAAAGCCGGGAAGATGTTGGAGCCGTCCACACGCTCGCCGTTGGAAAGAATCTGCTCCAGATAATCGCGGCTGTTCAAAATGAAGCCTAACGTTTTCAAACGACCGTCACCGGCAACATAGTGGAAATTAATCATTCTGATCTCATTTTCTTCCACAAATTTGATCATGTCGGCTTTGGTGAACTCCTTCGGACTTTTCTTCAAATAGTTTACCAAAGGATTCAAACTCATTACAGTGCTTTCTTTCATAATACTATATTTTTTTATTGTTAGATTGCGATTTTACGGGTGCAAAGATAGTACAAAATATTGGGATTTCAGCGGGTTTTAAACAAAAAAAGGGGCCGGCGTTTGCCGGCCCCTTCGCTTTATCGTTTATGGTAAGGATTACTTCGTGATGAAGACCTTGTAGTTGGCCATGCCATTCTCCGTGCTCAGGCGTACCATGTAGGTGCCCGTGGCAACGTTCAGGCTGATGACCTCCGTGTTGCTGTTCACCTTGCCCGTGTAGATCAGCTTGCCGTAAACATCGTAGATAGCAACGTTGTCGATGCGTACACCGTTGTCGTTGGTGATATAGACGTTGTTCTGGGAAGCGTACACGCGGGCGAGATCGCTCACGCGGTTCTCAATGCCCGTATGGTCGATTTCAGGCGTAGCCTTTGTACGGAACACCATAGCATTGGACCATTCGCTGACGAGGTTGGCAGCGCAATGAGCGCGCACCTGCCATGAGTAGGTGGTGTTCGGGGTCAAGCCCGTAGCGTTGTACAGGTTGGTGGTAGCAGTAGCCTCGACGAAGGTTGTGCTGCCCTGAGCCTTGTAACGCACATCGTAGCTTTGAGCACCAGCGTGATACCATGTGAAGGTTGCGGAGGTGGTGTCGATGTTGATGGTGTAGAGGTTGCTCGGCACATCGCACACACTCTGCTTGAAGGTGGCGTTGATCGTGTGGTTCTCCACCACATTCACGAAGGTGTATGTGCCTACAGCACCCATGTTGATGCCATCCACCATCACCTTG
>JAEEGJ010026400.1_pt1 | contig 11777 bp, 8 predicted proteins | sample 8958761 | NCBI WGS metagenome assembly JAEEGJ01 (sample SAMN16246546, study PRJNA631951) | gut metagenome | biome: gut microbiome; feature: rumen; material: RS-attached | host: Bos | place: Iran: Karaj | collected 2018-10
TCATGCTATTCTCGAAGTTCGTGGTAAGGACGGTGTTGGTGCTGTAATGGATAACATGGAACTGGAACGTGAAAGAGGTATTACAATCCAGTCTGCTGCTACTCAGGTTCAGTGGAAAGACTACACAATCAACCTTATCGACACACCGGGACACGTAGACTTCACAGTAGAAGTTGAACGCTCACTCCGCGTTTTGGATGGAGCTATCATGATTTTGTGTGCCGTTGCCGGTGTTCAGTCACAGTCAATCACTGTAGACCGCCAGCTCAAACGCTACCATGTACCTCGTGTTGCATTTGTTAACAAGTGTGACCGTCAGGGTGCTAATCCTATCCGCGTTCGCATGCAGCTTCGCGAAAAGCTTGGTCTTAACGCTTACATGATGGAGCTCCCAATTGGTTTGGAAGACAAGCTCGAAGGTGTTGTAGACCTGGTTGGAATGAAGGCAATTTATTTTGACGGACCAAACGGTGAAGATGTTCGTGTTGCCGAAATCCCGGCTGCTATGAAGGCAGATGCAGACAAATATCGTGAAGAACTTTTGGACGCTGCTTCTATGTTCGATGATTCTTTGATGGAAGAAATCATGGAAAACGGATACGACGGCGTTGCAGAAGAAAAAGTAATTGCTGCTATCCGTAAGGGAACTTTGGCAGAACAGTTTGTAGGTGTATTCTGTGGTTCTGCTCACGTAAACAAGGGTATTCAGCCTTTGCTCGACGCTGTAGTTCGCTACCTTCCAAATCCTACAGAAGTTGTTAACACTGCTTATGATCTTGATAACAACGAACAGGAAATCACTCTTGAATCTGTAGATACAAAGCCAACTGTTGCTCTTGCATTCAAGCTTGACGACGGACAGTATGGTCAGCTTACATATACTCGTGTATATCAGGGAAAAATCAAGAAGGGTGAAGAACTTTACAACACTCGTTCTAAGAAGCGCTTTAAGGTTGGACGTCTTGTACGTATGAACTCTGCTCAGATGGAAGATATTACAGAAGGATGTGCAGGTGATATCGTTGCACTCTTTGGTGTAGACTGTGCTTCTGGTGATACTTTCGTAAACGGCGGAATCAACTACTCAATGGCTTCTATGTACGTTCCAGAACCTGTAATTTCTCTTTCTATCACTCCAAAGGATAAGCAGGCAGAAATGCAGATGGGTAAGGCTCTTAACCGCTTTACTAAGGAAGACCCAACATTCCAGACATATACAGATCCTGAATCTGGTGAAACAATCATCAAGGGTATGGGTGAGCTTCACCTTGCTGTATACGTTGAACGTATGAAGCGTGAATATAACTGTGAAGTAGTAACAGGTGCTCCTCAGGTAGCTTACCGTGAATCTATCACAACTCAGGGTGACTTCAACTACACACATAAGAAACAGACTGGTGGTTCTGGTCAGTACGGTCGTGTTGCCGGATTCATGGAACCAGATTCAGAAAAAGACTACGAGTTCGTAGACGCAATCAAGGGTGGTGCTATTCCTAACGAATTCATCCCTTCTTGTGATAAAGGTTTCCGCAAGGCTATTACAGAAGGTTCTTTGATTGGTGCTCCAATCGTTGGTGTTAAGATTACAATCAATGATGGTCAGTCACACCCAGTAGACTCTAACGATAACGCATTCCAGCAGGCTGCTATTGGTGCTTTCCGTGAAGGTTATGCAAAGGCTAAGCCGGTTATTCTTGAACCAATCATGAAGGTACAGATGACTGCACCTACAGAATTCCAGGGTAACTTGTTCGGTCTTATCAACCAGCGCCGTGGTGTAATTATCGATTCAACAGATGAAAACAATACTTCTACTGTAAACGCAGAAGTTCCACTTTCAGAAATGTTCGGATTCTCTACTATCCTCCGTTCTTCTACTCAGGGTAAGGGTGAATTCACAATGGAATTTGAAAAGTATGGTAAAGTTCCAAACAATGTTTCTGAAGAACTTCAGGCTAAATACAAGGAAGAGCGCGCAAAAGCTGCCGCTGCTAAGAAATAAGGAGAGCAGTTATGGAAAAGAAAGATTTAATCGCTCACAGTCCTGTTCGCTACTTTGACAATGCTACTAGTGCAGGTCTTAAAGATGGGGAAATGGGTCTTGTAACTGCAAAGAAAGGTCTTGGAAAAACTTCTATTCTTGTTCAGTTTGGAATTGATTCACTTTTGAACGACAAGGCTTTGGTTCACGTTTCTTTTGACCAGCAGTCATCAAACGTTATTGCATGGTACTCAAGCGTAATGGCAGAAGTTGCTAAGAAAAAGAATATCAACCTTGATGAAGTTAGCGAAGAAATTGTACGCAACCGCACAATCCTTAACTTCAACCAGGAAACATTTACTTTGCCAAAGGTTGTAAATACACTTAAAGCACTTAAGGAAGGCGGAATTAAGATTGGTTCTGTTGTAGTAGACGGACTTGATCTTGGTAAGACTTCTGCTGCCGATCTTAAAGTATTTGCAGACTTTGTAAAGGCAGAAAAAATGACAGCATGGTTCAGCTATACAAACGAAGCTGCAGACCTTAAGGGCACACTTGATGCCGACAAGCTTGCAGACTTTGCTACAGTTGGACACCTTGCAGCAAGCGGAAACGCTCTTTCTCTCACAATTCTTAAAAATGGTGACGGAAAAGCTAACCTTGATGCAAAGACTTTGTTGTTTACAAAGTAACTGACCTTTGGGGTCCCTTAAGAAAACGCGTCGTTCTTTTTGGATGACGCGTTTTTTTTATTTGACACAACTCCCTTTTATCTATAAATTAACAGTATGTACGGATTTTTACTTAAGAAAAACTTTTGCGACGGATGGGATAATCTTTTTTCGGTTGTCATTATTAATGTTCTTTTCCTGGTATGTATGGTTGGCATTATCATGCTTTCTGCCTTTGTTACAAGCATACTTGGAGAAAATACCACGGACATGATGTTCCTCCTCATTCAAACCGGAATCCTTTTTGTGGGTGTATTTATTGCCTGTACAATAGATCTGGCTTATGGCGAAGTTGCTGTAAAGATTGCCGATTTTGAAAGCCCACGCTTCAGCCAGTTTTTTAAGAATATTCCGGGTGTTCTGCTTCATTCCTTTTTATTTTCTCTGCTCATTGTAGGAATTACCTTTGTATCAGCTTACTGCATTCATTTTTATATTATCCAGCAGCAGTCCATGATAAGTCTTTTTATTGGTGCACTTATTTTCTGGATTGATATTTTTATTGCTCTTTCTTTGCAGTGGTTTGTACCAATACGCAGCACCTTCCACAACGGCTTTATCAAATGTCTTAAAAAGTGCTTTATTATTTTTATGGATAATACAGGTTTTTCTATCTTTATGGCCTTGTATACAATTATTCTGGGCGCACTGTCAATTCTACCTATAGGATTTTTCCCTTCTATTGCGGGAATTGGTATTGCCAAAGCTAATGCGTTCCGTCTTAGAATGTACAAATATGATTATCTGGAAGAGCATCCGGAACTTAAAACTCCGCGTGAACGCCGCCAGATTCCGTGGGAAGAGCTTATTTTTGAAGACAGAGAAACTCTTGGACCACGCAAGCTGCGCTCCTTCCTGTTTCCGTGGAAAGAAGATTAGAATAAATGGCAAACACAAGCATTTCGCAGGTTTCGCATATCCATTCGCTCACTGCAGATTTTCTGAAAAAACGTCTGGCACAGAACGGGTTTGATGATTTTGCGTCTTCGCATGGAAACATTCTTTTTCAGCTTAGCGTTAACAAATCCATTACAATGAAAGAGCTTGCAGCCAAAATAAACCGCGACAAATCTACAACTACCGTTCTTGTCCGCAAGCTTGAACAGGAAGGTCTTGTAAGCGTAGTCCCCTCCCCCGAAGATCGCCGCAACAAAATCCTGAGCCTAACCCAAAAAGGCACCGAGTACAACGCGCTTATGAAAAAGCTGTCTAAGGAGCTTGTGGCAAAGTTTTACAAAGGGTTTACAAAGGAAGAAGTTGAGCAGTTTGGAGAGTTTTTAAAACGAATTGAAGAGAATTTCAACGGGCAATGACGAGGTCCTCTTGACATTAGTTTTATATAAAACTATTATGTCTATACTATGAAAAAAATACTTTTAGTTTTATTATCCTCATTAATCCTTTTTGGCAGCTGCAAGGCAGTTTCTTCAAAAAAAATGTCTGTTGCAGTTTTTATTCCGGGTATCTGTGCAGACAGTCCAACCTATGCAATGCTCCGCGATGGAGTTATTCGTGCTATAGATGAGTACAACGACGGCAAAGAGCCTGAAAAAAAGGCCCAGCTTTATCTGCTCGAAGCAGGAACTAATCAGTCTGAGTGGCCTGCTAAAATCACAGCGCTTGCTGCCGAACAGAAATACGATGTAATAATTTCTTCTAACCCTTCTCTGCCCGAAATTGTTGAACCAATTATCCAGCAGTTCCCTTCACAAAAGTTTATTCTGCTTGATGCAGAGTGCAGCGGAAACTCAAACATCTGTACTGTCTGCTACAATCAGTATGAGCAGTCATATCTTACAGGTTATATCGCAGGCCTTATGAGTAAATCAAACAAGCTTGGTCTTATTGCGGCTCAGGAATATCCTGTAATGAACAACATTATCTATCCATATTTTGAAAAGGGTGCAAAGGACGCTAACCGTTCTGCAACTGTAGACTTTAGAATTGTAGGAAACTGGTACGATGCCAGCAAGGGTGCAATGCTTGCCGATGTTCTTTATCAAAGTGGAGTTGATGTAATTCTTCCAATCTGTGGAGGAGCTTCTCAAGGTGTTATTAATTCTGCAGTAAACAACAACTTTTATATTACCTGGTTTGATAACAACGGCTTTGACAAGGCACCAGGAAACATTATCTCCAGCACAGTTATGAAACAGGAAGAACTTGCCCATCTTATGACAACTGAATTCTTAAAGGGCAAGACCAGCTGGGGTACTGCAAAAATGCTCGGTGTTAAAGACGGCTATGTAGACTTTGTTCAGGATGACCCGCTTTACGAAGAAACTGTACCAGGCGATGTTAGAGCAAAGATGAGTCAGCTGCTGGATGACATTAAGAGCGGAAAATTGGTTATAAAATAACACTTCGACAAGCTCAGGGACCACACATTTTGCTCAGGGACCACATGACTTTAGAACTCCGCGACATAAGCCTGCGTTATTCAAAAAAAATTGTTCTCCAAAATCTTAGCATTCGGTTTGAGGGTGCTAAGATTCATGCGCTTCTTGGCGAAAACGGAGCGGGAAAATCAACCACAGCAAATATCATCTGCGGAGAATTACAGCCAGACAGCGGTGAGCTTTTTTTGGACGATAAGCCCGTTAGTTTTGCAAATCCTAAGGCTGCTATTGAACACGGAATCTGTTATGTTCATCAGACACCAATGCTTGCAGATTCTATTAGTGTAAAAGAAAACCTGCTGCTTGGTATAAAAAAAGAATATCAGAAAAATATTGTTCCTGTAACTAAAATGTGGATTCCAACGCTTAATCTTGCAACACGTGTAAAAGAACTAAGCGGCGGCATGAGATTTTTTATTGCGCTGTGCAGTGCACTTATTAAACAACCCAAGCTGCTGCTTTTGGACGAACCCACTGCCCTGCTTGATGACACACAAAAAGCATTTCTTTTTGAAAACCTTACCACGCTGGCGCAAAACGGCATGAACATAATTTTAATTACCCACAACATGGACGAAGCCGAAAAATACTGCGATACAATAGATTTTCTGGAAGAAGGAAAGCTTGCTCCCAAAAAGCCTCTGCCCAAGCTTAACGCAAAAAACAGGAACGACAAAATCACTCTTATACAGGACCTTACAGACGACGGCCTGGCAACGCTTGAAAAAAAATTAATCAACTGGATTGTTTCTTCTGACAGAAAGAGCTGTGCTATTATTCCTACCAACAGAAAATATACTGCTTCTAATCCAAACCTTACGGTTTTACAGATGCTCACGAGTGCGCTTGATATCCCCGAAAATCAAAAGCTCCAGGCCGCACTTGAAATGATAAATAATGCGGGAGTAAACATAACACCTTCTGAAAAATGCAAAAATCTTTCGGGGGGAATGCTTCAAAAGCTTATATTTGAACGCGAGCTTTATAAAAACCCATCTTTTCTTTTGCTGTGTAATCCTCTGCAGGGGCTCGACACTCTTACCTGCAACAAAACAATTGAACGCATAAAGAAAACTGCTCAAAACGGAGCCTGCGTGCTTGTTCTTGCTAACGGCAAACTGGAGGCTCTGTAATGTATTACTTTGGATTAATGCTAAGCCTTGCCACAGTTTATATGCTTGCGGGTCTTGGTGCAACGCTAAGCCTCAAAACAAGACAGATTAATCTTGCGGGCGAAGGCCTTATTTATGCGGGAGGCTTTGTAACAGCAATTATACTCGACGCAATGGGTGCGCTAAAGGTTCCTTCGTTTTTTGCAATTCTCACCGCTTTTAGTGCAAGCCTTATTCTTGGTGCACTGCTCATGCTTTTCTGCGAGTTTTTGCACAAATACAAAAATGCAGATTTTCTTCTTACAACCTTTATAACCTCGTCTGCACTTATTCCTCTTATAGACGGGCTTATTGCAGGCCCCTTTAGAACAAAAACAGGAAACCTTCTTGCAACGCCATATCTTATTCAGTCCTATAGATTTAAAAGTATTCTTAAACCGTCGCCGCTCAACGCTTCTATCTTTATTGCTGTCATACTCTGTATTGCGGCTCATTTCTTTTTTGCAAAAACACGCAGTGGTAAACGCACAAATATTTACGGAATAAGTCCTTCGTTTGCAAAATACTCGGGCTTTAACTGTACTGCAATGACCTTTAGCTCTGCGGCTCTGTCGGGTGCGCTTCACACAATGGCGGGTGCGGTTGCAGTCTGCGGAACCTACTACACCTGTCATTCAAGCTTTTATGTAAGCATGGGCTGGAATGCACTTTCGGTTGCAATGCTTGCCGGGACAAAACCATTGCTTCTTATTCCTTCTTCTATTTTTGTTTCGCTGCTTATGACTTATTCGGGAAAGCTTGCACTCTACTCTAATTTTGATTTTGATATAAGCACGCTAATTCAGGCTGTAATTCTTTTTGCAATTTCCATGGGTTCGTTTTTCAGGAGGGACAAATGATAGAAATAATTGCTTTTTCGTGTCCGCTCCTGCTAGCTGGCACCGGCGCCCTGTTCAGTGAATACGCAGGCTGTCTGGCCCTTTTTCTTGACGGCATAATTACCTTTGGCGGATTTTTAACTTACATGTTTACAGTTCTTACAGGTTCGGTTGTACTTGGTATAATTCTTAACTGTCTTTGCTCTACCCTGCTTGCACTGCTTTTTGCTTTTATTGTAGAACGTTTTAAGGCCGAGCGCTTTATTGCTGCAATTGCCATAAACCTTTTGTTTGGCGCTCTTGTATCTTTGATTTCTTCTTTTGTATTCAAAACCCGCGGAGTTCTTTCTTCGCCGCTTTATAATTTTAAGATTCTGCCGGTAAATATTTTTACACTTTGTATAACTCTTGTGCTCATAACCGCTGCCCTGCTGTTTTTGACAAAAACTCAAAAAGGAATATATTTTAGAATTACAGGAACAGATGCAGATGTACTTTTAGTGCGCGGAGTTTCTCCAGGCCTTTACAGAATTCTTTCCTGGGCAATTACTGCATTCTTTGGTTCTATTGCGGGTGCAGTTATGACGCTGCGTATTTCTTCCTTTGTTCCAAACCTTGCAAGCGGAAAAGGCTGGCTTGCTCTAGCTGCTGTTTTTATGGGAAGAAAAAAGCTCTGGCAAATCTGTCTTTTTGCAGTTGTTTTTTGTGTGATTGAATATGCAGCTGTTCTTATTCAGAATATAATTCCGACAATACCTTCTTCGGTTATTCTTGCCCTGCCGTATATTGTGTCACTTTTAATTGTAATGGTTACAAAATAAGATTAACGTTTATTCGGGTTTGTATTCTTCAACTTCTTCCAGATTGAATTCTATTTCGTCTCCGGCGGAAGCAATTTCTTGTGCAGAAGGTACTGAATTTTCGTCTGCGCCGGCACCCATGGCATTTGTTATTGCAAGAAACTTTTCGGCTTCTTCATCCATGAGTTCAGGAGATACTGCAGTTTCAATGACATTTTCTTTATCTGCATTTTCTACCGCCTTGTCCACATCCTCTTTTGTCTTAAACTGTTCAAGGATATTTTCAAGCTCGGTCATATTCTTGTAGCTTTCTTTACTTGCATCGCTAACACCCTTCATTCTGCTTACAATATCTGCAGTTCCCTTTTCAATCTTTTTGATGGAAAGAGTTGCTTCAAAGAACTTGTCGTTCATTGCATCAACATCCTGGGAAATGCTCTTCTGCTGTTCTGCAAGTTGTTTACAATGCGAGTTTATCTGATCTGCGGCTGTAAATTCTTCTTCTGTCTTAATCTTTACATCCTGCATCTGGCTGTCAATTTTTTCAATTCCGGTTGTAATTTCATTGAGTGACGAAATTACGTCTACAGCATGCTGACGTACCTTTGTAAAGGCAGCAGCGGCTTCGTTACTTGAATTATTTGCAGTGTTTACAGATTCAATAATACCGTTGATTACGTTGGAAATTGTAGCAGCGTTTTCGGAAGTACTTTCTGCAAGAGAACGAATTTCTTCTGCAACTACAGCAAAGCCTTTTCCGGCCTCACCTGCATGGGCAGATTCAATTGCGGCGTTCATAGAAAGAAGGTTTGTCTGCTCGGCTACATTATCAATAATCGTAATTACTTCTTTAATCTCATCAAGCTGACCCGAGATTACCTTGAGCAAATCATGTGTATTAGAAATCTTTTCGTCACCATCACTAACAAGATGATGCATTTCCTGTGCCATTGCAGAACGCTCTACGGCCATGGTCTTGATATAATCGAGAGTTTCTACAGCTTCGAGTACTGTCTTTGAGCTGTGTTCAATTGCCTGAGCCTGAGTCTCATTATTTTCTACCAGAGTGTCTACCTGTCTGTTCATCTCCGAAATTGAGAAAATTGCTTTTTTAACAACATCTATAAGATAATCAAACTGATTTGAAATTTTCTGAATGTTCAAATCAATTTCTGCGGTTGCAGCGGCTGTACTGTTGGCGGCATCATTAATTGTATAGCCAGAAGAAATTGCCTTGGTTGCAGTAACCTTAACAACAGTAAAGAAGTCGTTTATCTGATCAACCATTTCGTTGATATTCTGCATGAGAGATTTAATTTCCATGCTGCCCTTTGGTTCTACGCTTACAGTAAAATCTTTTTCTGCAAGTGTAGAGGTCATATCGCGAACCTTAACAATATTTCTGGCAACCTTGGTTGTTACAGAAAGAATGAGCGACAGAATAAGGGTACAGGCAATAATTGCAATAATCAGAATTCCAAATGCAATGATGCGTTCCTGCTTTGCAACATATTCATCTATCATTTTGTAGGATTGTTCAGAAACTTCGCTAAGCTGACCATAGTTTTTTCGGATTTCTGTAATATCATAACTGCTTGTCTGGGCAATGTTCATGAGCTTTGCAACTCCCTCGTTATCCGAAAGGAAGTTGTAGGCTTCTCTAATACCATATTTTTGAACAAGCATGTAGGTGTTGTCATCAAGAAAAATACTTTCTATTTCACGGAATTTTGCATCAAGACGTGCAAGACCGTTTGTAAATAGATAGAACAGTTCGCGCGACTGTTTAAGGATTGCAGTATATTCTTCCGGGAAATATTTGATTGCCGGGTCATTAAAAAGAATTTCAATGTGTTCGTCCAGACCGTCCATGAGCTTTTCCCACTCATAATAGGCGGTACTCTGTTCAAAACCCCAGTACTCCATTTCGTCCATGTAATTAATAATTTCGCTTAACTGTTTTTGTGTCTGTGACTGTACAAGCTGATATTCTTTAACGCGCTGAATGAGACTAAAACCAAAAAGCGACAGTACAGAAAGAGCGGCTACCTGGATAACTGAGACTAATGTAATTACAAGAAATTTATTACGTAATTTCATAAAACTACTTCTACTCTTATAATATCGGCAGATTTATGAAAAGTCTACATCTTTTCGAGGTACGGCACCAGAACAAGCTTCATAGCGTTCTTGATTACCTGGAGTGTGCAGGATGCTAAGTAGAGGCGTGCCCCGGCAAGCTGCTTGTCGTCTGCGTTTATAATCGGGCAGTTCTGATAGAACTTGCTGAAAAGCTTTGCAGTTTCGTAAACGTAAGCAGCAACTTCGCTAGGGTTTAGTCCTTCAGCTGCCTTTGCAATTACAGTCGGATAATCTCCAAGCTGGCGGATAAGTGCCCATTCATCTTCTGAGGTGAGGAGAGCTACTGCGTCGTCGGAATCGTTCTGTGTAAGACCTGCTTCTGCGGCTTTGCCTAAGATTGAATTTATGCGTGCGCCCATGTACTGAAGGTACGGACCTGTGTTTCCGTTAAAGCTCAAGCTTTCTTCCGGATTAAAGAGCATGTCTTTAATTGGAGTTGCCTGCAGCATGTAGTAATGAAGAGCACCAAGAGCTACCTTTTCTGCAACTTCGTCTGCGTCTCCTACTTCGCTGTCGCGGCCACGTTCTTTAATTGCAGCAAGTGCATCTGCGTGGAGTGAGTCGATCAAGTCGTCGGCGTCTACTACTGTTCCTTCGCGGCTCTTCATTCTTCCGCTTGGAAGATTTACAAGACCGTAGCTAAGGTGATAAAGCTTGTCTGCCCAGTCAAAGCCGAGTTTCTTTAAGATATGGAACAGAATCTTAAAATGGTAGTTCTGTTCGCTTGCTACAACGTATACCAGCTGGTTGAATGCCCAGTCGTCGTGGCGGCTGATTGCAGTACCTATATCTTGGGTTATGTAAACTGAGGTGCCGTCTTTTCGGAGAAGTACTTTTTCGTGATTGTCTTCGTCTTTACCCTTGCCTACTACGTCGGTTACGTCTATACGGACAGAACCGTCGTCTGCGCGGAAGAATACTCCCTTGTCCAGGCCTTTAAGGATTTCGTCTTTTCCTTTAAGGTAGGTTTCGCTTTCAAAATAATATTTATCAAAGCTGATTCCTGTACGTTTGTAAGTAGCCATCATTCCGTCAAAGGTCCAGCCGTTCATTTTTTCCCAGAGGGCGTGAACTTCTTTGTCACCTGCTTCCCATTTGATGAGCATGTCTTCTGCGGCCTGCGCTGCTTCGGGGTGTGCGGTTTCGGGCTTGTCTTTTTCGCCTTTGAGATATTTGTCAAACTCTACGTAGCACTGTCCTACAAAGTGGTCGCCTTTCATACCAAGACTTTCCGGAGTATCGCCGTTTGCTTCGTGGAAAAGCTTGTAAGCAAGCATAGATTTACAAATATGGATTCCTCGGTTATTGACAATGATTGTACGGAAAACTTCTGCTCCTGCCATCTTTAAAATACGGCTAACAGATTCTCCAAGAGCATCGTTTCGCAGGTGACCAAGATGAAGCGGCTTATTTGTATTTGGCGAAGAATATTCAACCATTACCTTGCGACCTTCAAAAGGCTTTTTTTCCTGCTGATTAAAGCTTCCATAATTTTCGCCCTGTGAGGATATTGATGATAAAATCGGGTATGCAGCACCTGCTTTATCCAGCTTAAGATTTACATAAGGTCCAACAGCAAGCACCTGTCCAAGTCCAGCTGATTTTGCTTTTTCTGCAGCAATTTTTGCAACTTCCGCTGCAATCTGAGGAGGAGCCATGCGCAGTGCCTTTGCAAAAACAAACATTGGAGAACCAAGGTCGCCCATTGCAGGATCCGGAGCATTCTGAACTACA
>JAEEGJ010026401.1_pt1 | contig 11777 bp, 9 predicted proteins | sample 8958761 | NCBI WGS metagenome assembly JAEEGJ01 (sample SAMN16246546, study PRJNA631951) | gut metagenome | biome: gut microbiome; feature: rumen; material: RS-attached | host: Bos | place: Iran: Karaj | collected 2018-10
ACGACGGCAGACCGTCGGAATCGGAAGAAATAAGTACGGATCTGACGTTTTCTGTAGACGATTCAGAGGCCGCAAGGCCTCTTTCTTGTTGCGTGAGTTCGTTGTTCTTTGTAATAGAATATAGGTGATGAATAATGGGGACGACATATGAATATCATCGAAATCAGAGACAATGTTTTTCTTTTGAACACTTTGCATACTTCCTATCTTTATTTTCTCAGAAGAAACCTTGCGACGAAACTTTATATTCATGATCTTACAATCGATGAGTGTCAGTATTACATGGGACACGAAATCGATTCTAGGCGGGTCTTAAGATCTGACTTTTCAGATGAAGACATGTTATACTCTATCTACAAGAAACTCCTTAATGACCCGTTATCTGACATATGTCTGCTTTGAGAATACGACAGATAATAGATATGGCTGTTATAAGGGGAGCATATTGGGAGCACAAAAACTAAAAAAGCCTTTAAATAAAGGCTTTTTTGATTGTTTTCGTCTATTCCCACTCGATTGTGCTGACATATTTCCATTGATAGCCGTATGCAATATCACCCTGTCTGTTTGGATTGACAGCCGCACAAACTGCGTTCGATTTTGATCCGTCAATGCTTTCACATGCTGAAGCGATGCTTGGAAAAGTACAGATATAATGTCCTTCCATATCATATTTGTTTATCGGTTTGGATCCTTCAAGGTTTCTGGTAATGGTTGTCTTTCGCGACTCTTGATCCTTATGTTTCTATTATAAACCTTTCTTGGCGGACCTCTATCTTACAAGCGTCTTCCTCAGGTTTGCGAAGACTTTTTCTTTGACGGATGCATACTGTTTGAGTTCCTCTAAACTCAACCCATCGTAACACAAAGCCCGATAATCTTCTTCTGCCTTATCAAATTGGTCATCAAGCAGCCCTGCAACATATTCATATTCCATCGCTTTGTCGGAAAAAATATCGAGATTGACCAGTTTCAGATGACCGGCAGCGACCAGTTTTGTCAAAGCGAGCGCACAGGAAGCCGGCGAGATCCGGCAAGCCGAAGCGATCTCTTCGATCGATGCGGGTCCCTTTCTCTTGTAAAGGAAATAAAGGATGCCGATATCATTCCCGTCCAGTTCATTCTGATCGGCAATGGCTTTCAGCAGTTGTTCGAACATCACTTCAGAAAGCCTGTCGAACCGCAATTCAAAGGTCATCCCATCATCAAACAGGATCGAAGAACCGTTCTCTTCACCAAGCTTTTTCGTTTCTTCAACGATAGGCAAGGCAAATGCATCGGTACTCACAGCGACCAGAAAACCGTATATGATCGGTTTTCTTGCCTCATAGTCATCCTTATCCAGGATCTGTTTGTAGAAACTGTCATAATAGCGTATTACGCCTGTCTTCATCTTGACCATGCTCTGTATGTTCAGATTCTTTGCCACAAGGGAACCTTCGCTCTTAACGTAGTAATATACCGGCGATTTCAAAACAAAGATCTTATCCACATGCAGCAGATACTGCAGATTGAATATCGCATCCTCGCTGAAAGATATATTTTCATCCATGATCAGATGATGATCATCGATGATCTTTTTGCGATAGAGCTTGTTCCAGATGACACCATAATAGAAATCTGCCGGAGACAGAAGCATCTTGTCTGCATATTCGGCCAATGTCAGCACACCGCCTTTGCGGATCGAACCTTTTTTTGAGATCTTGTCATCGATCACCCTGTAGAAATCTGCGATGACCATGTCGGCATCTTCTTCTTCCATTGAACGGACAAGAAGTTTCGTGGAATCGAAAGGAAGCCAGTCGTCGACATCGATGAACTGGATATAATCGCCCGTTGCCATCGAAAGACCGACGTTCCGTGTTGCAGAAACACCGCTGTTTTCCTTATGGATCGGTATGATCCTCTTATCCTTTTTGGCATACTCGCTTATGACCTTAAAAGAACCGTCCTTGCTGCCGTCATCGATAACGATGACCTCGATATCCTTATGATCCTGTGCCAATACAGAATCCAGACATCTGGGAATGGATTTTTCTCCGTTATAGACTGGAATGATGATGCTTACTTTGCTCATAGATCCCCCTATTTAAACAATATGTATTTCTCAAGTGGAAACAGAACGATCAGCTGTACGAAACCCGCCGCATACATCGCGACCGTACGGGCAAATGCCTTCAGATCCGTTTTCATCAATGCGGAAACGACCACGCCCTGCAGCCACGTCGTGAACAGGATCAGGGAAAACAGTATCAGACAGTATGCCGGAAGCGACCACTTTCTGCCCTTTCCTTTAAAGACTGATCGCATGTTCAGAAAATAGCCGAATATATTGGCGATCAGATTAGACAGGAAAAACGGCAGTACATAGCCCCAGGTGACGACACCGTCAACTACATATTTGCTTGGGCTGTCAAACAACGCTTTCGCATCGAAAACGCCCCTCAATGCTTCCGGGAGTTTTTCGGTAAAACCGTCAAAAACAAAAGGAAGTACATTAGCCAGTATCAACTGTACCCCGGCGATCAGCATACCTGTCAGGTTAAATTTGACGAACTGCCAGATCGTATTTCCTTCGAATCTCTTATCCAGTTTTTCGATCCACTTCATTTTTCACCAACATTCTTATTATATGTCTTTATGATGCAAAAAAGAAAAGCGGGCTTTTCGGCCCGCTTCGCTCTTTTATGAAAGGAACGATTAACCTAATTCTGCGAAGTACTTGATCGTTCTTACCATCTGAGATGTGTAAGAGTTTTCGTTATCGTACAATTTGTTTTTACGTTTTATCTTAGTTAATTATGCTGTATTATTCGTTTGTTATCGAATCTTTGTATTTTAGCCTTGCTTGCCAGATAGAACCTTGCTTTCTTTTTAGTAGTCTTATGCTGTAGCTGCTATATTTCATAAGGTCTTTGTCTCCATACCACAAACTATAAAAAGAAAAGCCTCAGAAGAGGCTTAAAATAAGGTTTTTTGCGTGTTTTTACGGTCTTTTCTATTCCCACTCGATTGTACTGACCGGTTTATCGGAGAAATCCCAGAGCACTCTGTTGATGCCCGGTACTTCCTTGATGATCCTGTCTCTGATCCTGTATAAGGTCTTGTATGGGATCTCGTAGGATTTTGCGGTAACAGCGTCTCTGGTGTTGATAGCTCTGATGACAGCTGCCCAGCCCATGTAACGCTTGCCGTCCTTGATGCCGGTGGACTTCAGATCGGGAATGACACAGAAGTACTGCCAGGGTCTGTCTTTGAGCTTGCCGATCTCTTCCCTGACGATGGCGTCTGCTTCCCTCAAGGCATTGAGTCTGTCTTTCGTGATGGCGCCGACGCATCTGACGCCCAGTCCCGGACCCGGGAACGGCTGCCTGTAGACCATCGTCTTGGGCAGACCTAACGCTTCACCGACGACTCTGACCTCGTCCTTGTAGAGGTATTTGACCGGTTCGACCAGTTCAAAGTCGAATTCCTTGGGCATGCCGCCGACATTGTGATGGGCTTTGACACTTTTTGATTCCAGGATGTCGGGGTAGATGGTCCCCTGCGCAAGATATTTCACGTTTTTGATCTTCTTCGCTTCTTTTGTGAAAACTTCGATGAAGACTCTGCCGATGATCTTTCTCTTCTGTTCTGGATCGGATACGCCTTTGAGTTCCTTGAGGAACTTGTTTGAAGCATCGACATATTTCAGGTTGGCACCGAGGTTCTTTTCAAACACTTCGATGACCTGTTCCGATTCGCCTTTCCTCAGCAGTCCGTGATTGACATGTACACAGACCAGGTTCTTGCCGATGGCTCTGATCAGAAGGGCCGCGACGACCGATGAGTCGACACCGCCGGATAATGCCAGCAGCACTTTTTCATCACCGACCTGTTTTCTGATCGCTTCGATCTGCTGGTCGATGAATCTGTCCGCTGCTTTCTTTGTTGTGATGCGTTTTAAACTTGCAGGTCTTTTATCCATTTGCTTTACCTCCGCTGCTGTTTTTCAGTAAGACATCGTGTGCGCCGCCTTCGACGATCGAAGTGGATGATACCAGAGTGAGCTTCGCTTTCTTCTGGAATTCGGGGATCGTGACGGCTCCGCAGTTGCACATGGTCGATTTGATCTTATAAGTTGTCAGTCTGACGTTTTCCTTCAGGCTTCCGGCATATGGCACATAGGAATCGACGCCTTCCTCAAAGGAGAGCTTGGAGGCACCGCCCATGTCGTATCTCTGCCAGTTGCGGGCTCTGGCCGAACCTTCGCCCCAGTATTCTTTATAGTAGGTTCCGTTGATCATGACCTTGTTGGTCGGTGATTCATCGAATCTTGCGAAATACCTTCCAAGCATCACGAAGTCGGCACCCATGGCAAGCGCCAGTGTGATGTGATGGTCGTAGACGACACCGCCGTCGGAACATACGGGAACGTAGACACCGGTCTTCTTGTAGTAGGCATCTCTGGCCTTGCATACTTCCATGATGGCTGATGCCTGGCCTCTGCCGATGCCTTTCGTCTCTCTGGTGATGCAGATACTGCCGCCGCCGATACCGACTTTGACGAAGTCCGCTCCTGCATCTGCCAGGAAGTTGAAGCCTTCCGCATCGACGACATTGCCGGCTCCGCATCTGACCTTTCCTTTGTATTTCTTTCTGATCCAGTCCAGGGTCTCCGCCTGCCAGTCGGAGAATCCTTCGGAAGAATCGATGCACAGCACATCGACACCTGCTTTGACCAGTGCCGGAACTCTGTCCTTGTAATCTCTGGAGTTGATGCCGGCTCCGACGATATATCTCTTGTCATCATCCAGCAGTTCATCCGGATGATCCTTGTGTGATTCATAGTCCTTTCTGAAGACCAGTGATCTCAGGTTGCCTTTCTTGTCTACGATCGGCAAGGTATTCAGCTTGTGATCCCAGATGATGTCGTTTGCTTCAGAGAGAGTGACATCGTCTGTTGCGGTGATCAGTTTGTTTTTCGGTGTCATGAATGTTTCGACCTTGGCATCCATCGGCGTTCTGGAGATGCGGTAGTCTCTTGATGTGACCAGGCCCAGGAGTTTTCCGCTTCCCGTACCGTCTTCGGTGACGGCGATCGTGGAGTGGGATGTCCTTTCCTTGAGATCCAGCACATCTTTGAGTGTCGCATCGGGACGGATGTTGGAATCACTCGGTACGAAACCGGCTTTATAGGATTTGGCCTTTCTGACCATCTCCGCCTGTGACTCAATGCTCTGGGCACCGAAGATGAAGGCAACGCCTCCCTCGGCCGCCAGGGCAACGGCCAGCTGATTTCCGGATACTGACTGCATGATCGCCGATACCATCGGGATGTTCATCGTCAGTGCGGATTTTTCGCCTTTCTTATAACGGTCGAGCGGCGTCTTGAGCGACACATTGTCCGGCGTGCACTTCTTGGTGGTATGTCCCGGTATCAGCAGATATTCATTAAAGGTATGAGATACTTCACTGATCAGTTTTGCCATGATTTTCTCCTTTAAATACAACAATACTTTAGCTCTCACTAAAGTATTGAATTTTAATATATTATATATCTTTTTTTATCCTTGTGCTCTGTCTCCTAATGTCAGGATCAGATTCAGGATGATGCCTGCGATCGCCGCACCGGCAACACAGGGAATGTTCATTGAGAAGAAGGGGATCGTGCCGCCGAAAGCGTACTGTCCGCCTAAGCCGATGATGCATACCAGGGCGATGACGGCGATGTTTTTGGAATCGAACATCGAGACGCCTTTGTCGATCAGGATCGCAATACCCTGGGCTGCGATCGCACCGAAGCAGTATACTTCAATGCCGCCGATGACAGCCAGAGGAATGCCGTAGATGATCTGGATCAGCGGTGTGAAGCAGGAGACGACCATCGCGATGATCGAAGCAACGAACAGCACCGGTACTGAGAAGACTCTGGTAATGGCCATCAGGGAAATGTTTTCGCCGTAGTTGGTTCCGGCAGGTCCGCCGACAAAACCGGAGACCATGTCGCACAGACCGTCACCGATCAGGTTCTCACCCAGCAGTCCGACCAGGTCGTATCTGCCTTTTCCTTTTTCTCTGGCGACGTCATTGACATAGATGTCCAGCTGGTACATGTGGGCCGTTGATTCGGGGATCGTGGCGATCGCGATCGGCATGATACCGATCAGCGCCTGCCATGAGAACTTCGGGAAGGTGAATGCCGGCAAGGCAAAGAAAGATCCGTCACCCAGTCTGAAGGATGAGGCCGCCAGTGCTTCAGCCGGTACCGAACGGAACAGATTGACGCCGCCGGCGAAGTTGAACACAGCTGCAAGGACGCATCCGGTGAGGACACCCAATAATAAGGGAAGCTGTGACATCAGGCCTTTCAGATATCTGGCATAGATGCAGGTGGACAGGAAAGTGACCAGTCCGACGATCAGCCAGGCCGTCGCAACAGCAGAGCCCTGAGTGACATCCAGTCCGTTGACGGAATTGCCGATACCCAGGAAGTCGGCCATGGCGTTTCCTGCCAGGGTCAGACCGATGACCATCGAGACCGAACCGGTAATGGAAGCCGGAAGGAATTTCTCAACTTTTTCCGCACCGAACTTCTTGACGATCAGGCCGGCTGCGATCGATACGAAACCGGACATGATGATGCCGAACTGAGCTTTGGAGATCAGTTCCGGCGGAAGGATGCCGCTTGCCTGCCAGGAGGCGATCTGCTCGGCAGAACCTTCAGCCAGAGCCATGGCACTGACGGCAGACAGATAAGCGAACGATGATCCGTAATACAGCGGGATCCTGCGCTTCGTGATCAGAATAAAACACAGGGTCGCAAGTCCGGACGCGAAAATCGTCGTTGAGACCTGAAACCCTGTGATCAGAGCAACCGTGATTGTGGCAGGGAACATGACGATGACCTGCTGCAGTGCATAAAGCATCAGCTTCCCGAAGGAAGGTGTTTCATCAGGCAGGTAACCGGTTTTTTGATTCTTGTCAGACATATATTTACCCCTCTTTCAATGGGCCTGATCTTAAAGAAAAAGATCCCCCTTCCGGAGGATCACAGATACCTTCTGCATGGTCTTTATTCCCTCCGGAATTCAAACCCATTGGAAACAGATTAACAGATTCTGTCAGACAATTCAACAGAATTCTTGCAAAAAAAGAAAGTTTTGTATTATAGTTAGAATCAAGAATTTATCCCCTGTTTGACAGGAAGACAAGCACGGCAGAAACCTTAAGCGTCATCAGCGGTCTGCCGTTTTCTTTTTCCCCTGAAATCAGAATCTGATCGGTAGTACAAACAAATTGCAGAGGTAAACAATATCATGAATGTGACGCAACTCAAGACAAGACTTATCAATGCCTGTAAGGTAGTGATGGCAGCGTAGGAAGAGCTGACACAGATCCTTGCGGGCGGCACGGCCGGTGAAATGACGGCTCTGGAACAAACCTGCATATGTACCTGTTTTCTTCAAAGAATAAAAAGTCTATAATAGATTTATATATTTAAGGAGTTTTACATTATGGCAGAAAAGAAAAAGAAAAAATATGTCGCTGCTTCTCCTGAAGCAGAAGAAAATCTGAAGCGCGAAAAAAGCGAAAAAAGCGAACAGCCTGTCAGAATCAAGGAAGCAAAACCGGTAGGCAATGCAAAGGGTCTGCGTATCGGTGCAGTCCTGCTCTGGGTCCTGGCTCTGGCACTTGAAGTTGCTGCCCTCATGGTATTCCTGGGCAAGTTCGATCTCAAATTCATGCCTCAGATGTACCAGCTGATCGGCTTCCTGGTACTTGATCTGATCGCCGTCATCGTCGGTGCTCAGTTCTGGAAGAAAGCCAATCACATCGATCCGGTATCTGAAGAGAATCAGCTCAAGTTCTGGTTATGGAACAACATGGGCCTGATCGCCTGCGCGATCTGCTTCTTCCCGTTCATCGTCCTGGTTCTGACCAACAAGGATGCTGACAAGAAGACCAAGACCATCGCAACCGTCGCAGCTGTCATCTGTCTGCTGATCGGCGGTGTCGCATCTTACGACTGGAACCCGGTATCCATCGAGCAGAAAGAAGCTGCAATGGATGTCTTAGGTTCCGAAACAGTATACTGGTCAACGTTCGGCAAGGTCTATCATACACACGACGACTGCCCGCACCTCAACCGTTCCGAAACACTGACTTACGGTACCGTTGAACAGGCGATCGCAGCCAACAGAGTCAGACTCTGCAAGACCTGCGCAAAGGAAGACGGCATTTCCGGTGTCGCACTGGAGAATTAAATAAACAGTATTCTCTGAAACCGCTCTTAACAGGGCGGTTTTTCTTTTATAAAATGAATATAGAATATGATCCGTTTTGATACACTGACATCCGGGTCCAGAGCCATCATCTGTATATCCGTTATTCTGATGTGCGGTTTTCTGATGACCAGGATCACCAAACTCTTATCTCTGCCTAATGTCACGGCCTATATCGTGACCGGCATCCTGCTGGGTCCCTACGCCCTGAACATCATACCCTTGTCTTTTGTGGAAGGCAGCAGTTTCCTGCCGGATATCGCCTTATCTTTCATCGCATTTTCAACAGGTGAATTTTTCCGTATCGAAACACTGAAGAAAAGCGGAAAGAAAGCGCTGATCATCACGGTCTGCGAAGCGCTGGCCGCTTTTGTCCTGGTCTTTGTCCTGTCGCGTTTCATCCTGCATCTGGATCTGCCGTTTTCACTGGTGCTTTCAGCACTGGCTACTGCGACCGCTCCGGCTTCGACGATGATGACGATACGGCAGACAGGCGCTTCCGGTGATTTTGTGGAGACACTGCTGCAGGTCGTTGCCCTGGACGATGTCCTGGCGCTGCTTGCTTATTCGGCGGCAGTGGCGGTCTGCGAATCCTGTTCCGGATCAGGCAATGTTGAATTCATGAGTATCATCAGACCGATCATTGAGAATATCGTTGCCGTCATCGGCGGTGCGCTGTTCGGTCTTCTGTTAAGAGATTTCATTCAGAAAAAACGTTCCCATGACAACCGTCTGATCGTTTCGCTGGCGATCATCTTCGGCTACTGCGGCATCTGTACGATCTTTGATATTTCGCCGCTCTTAGGCTGCATGGTGATGTCGACGGTCTACATCAATCTGACCGGCGATACAAGACTCTTCAAGCAGCTGAATTATTTCTCACCGCCGATCCTGCTTCTGTTCTTCGTGCGCTCCGGTATCAATTTCAATCTGGATGCGCTGTTTGACAACAGCAATACCGTCGGAACTTATTCGCTGTTTGTGATCGGTGTCCTGTATTTTGTTACCCGCATCATCGGCAAGTATATCGGAACCTGGCTGGGGTGCAAAGCCACAGGCAAATCCGGGACCGTCAGCCGCTATCTGGGACTGGCACTGTTCCCGCAGGCCGGTGTGGCCATCGGTCTGGCAGCGCTGGGTGCCCGCATCATCGGCGGAAGTTCCGGACTGGCGCTGAACACTGTCATCATGACCTCCAGTATCCTCTATGAACTGGTCGGGCCGGTCGCAGCCAAAACAGCGCTGCAGCTGTCGGGATCCTTCCCCGAAAACGACAAACCGAAGAAACGGAACGACATCGTTTCTTCCCAGATCATGGAAAACGAAAAAGCCTATGATGAGGCGATTCAGGAAGAAGAAGGGAACCGATGATCATGTCGGTTCTTTTGAAATACAGAAGGTATATATAACATGAAAAAAATCGATAATTCAAAAAATTACTTTGCGGGACTGATCGTCGTCCTGACTGTCATCTACATCGTTGACGAGATTGCATCGGCGATGAACAGCTCCATGCAGCCGTATGTGCTGATCGATCTGTTCAAGGTACCGGGCGGAAACATTCTGGCTCCCGAATATGCCAAAGCCGTTTCCACAGCGACCGTCTTGTCGATCCCCGGCTACTGCTTCATGTTTCTGACACCGTTCTACAAAGCGCTTGCCGACCGCTTCGGCAGACGTCTGTTTCTGATCATCAACACCGCCGTCATGGGTCTGGGCCTGCTGGTCTGTTTTCTGGCGCCGAACTATTACGTTTATGTGCTGGGCGTCATGATGGTGACCTTTGTTCAGACCAACGACATGCAGGTGATGTATATCATGGAGACGGCTCCGGAGAATCACAGGGCCAAGCTGTGTTCGATCACGAAAGCGATCGCCCTGGCCGGCGTTTCCCTGATCGGTGTCTGCCGCAAGTATTTCTATGACCCGGAAGTCTTCTCTTCCTGGCGCTATGTATTTATCGTTCCGGCGCTGTTAGGGATCGCTGTGGGACTCGGCTGTATTCCTTTCGTGAAAGAAACACCTGTCTTCCTCAATCGGAAAACAGAAAAAGAAGAAAAGGAACAGAAGAAGGAAGACAAGGGCGGTGTCCTTCCGGCTTTCCGATACATCTTCAGAAACAGACAGATGCGTTCCATCTGTTTTGCCGGTTTTGTCTTCTGTCTGGCGACAGGTATCACCAGCTATTACACGACCATTACGGCAGCCGCTGTTTCCGGCGGCGCCTTGAAAGAAAGCGACATCAATCTCTTCATGATCGTCTATCCCTTCGTCAACGCTTTCGTCACGTTCTTTTCCGGCTTCTTCTCCGACAGACTCGGCAGAAAGAAAGCGAGCGTCCTTCTTTCCGCTCTGGCAGCTTCAGGATTGCTGGTGTTTGTTCTGGGATCGAGATTCGGCTGGGGAGGATTGATCATTGCCTTGGGATACGGTGTCTTCATCGACGGTCTGTGGTCGGTATCAGATACGATGATACTGGTCATGGCAGGGGAAAGCACACCGACTCAGTTAAGGGCTTCCGTCTACGGGGCCAACGGCATGATCTCGGGCATCGGCATGCTGATAGGGATCGTCGTGATGGTCTTAGGCATCAACTTTGCCGGATCTGAAAACGTCGGACTTCTGTCACTGATCACAACGCTGCCCTTTGTCCTTCTGGCAATGATCATGCTGATGAAAAACGTCAGAGAAACCAACGGTCAGGATCTGAACAAAGTAGGAGAGTAAGAAATGTCGATTGAACGCGTTGAACAGTGGCGTGCTGAATGCAAGGCAAACGACACGATCAGAGATGAGGGATTGAAAATACCTGATGACGTCACCAGGTTTCTTGATATCAGTTACGGCCCTTATGAGGAGAACGTCCTCGATGTCTATGTTCCCAAAGGAACGGATCATAAAATACCGTGTATCATCTCGATACACGGCGGCGGCTGGACCTATGGGGACAAGGAACTTTACCAGCATTACTGCATGCGTCTTTGTCAGAGAGGTTTCTCTGTGGTCAACTTCACCTACCGTCTGGCACCGGAACACAGATACCCGGCAGCACTGGAAGACTGTTTCAAAGTCTTTAAGTGGGTCAGAGAAAATCATGAAAACTATTTTATCGATTATGACAACCTCTTCCTGGTGGGAGATTCTGCCGGTGCCCAGCTGGCGCATCAGTGTCTGACGATCCTGACCAATCACAGATACCGGAAACTCTTCGACCTGAATGTTCCGGACGATCTGAAATTCAATGCCTGCGGTCTCAACTGCGGTGTCTATTATCTGTTTGTCAACAGGATCTTCAAACCGAGCGAGACTTTCATGACGACCGACTACCTGCCGGAAGACTACAAGTCTTATCTGAAGCAGTACAAGGTCGTTTCAAACATGACAAAAAACTTTCCGCCGTCTTTCGTCATGACGGCGCATGAAGACTTTCTGAAATTCATGTCGCTTCCCCTTTATCTGAAACTGAGATTACTGAATGTGGAATGTGAATATCATATCTATTGGGAAAAAGGA
>JAEEGJ010026404.1_pt1 | contig 11776 bp, 9 predicted proteins | sample 8958761 | NCBI WGS metagenome assembly JAEEGJ01 (sample SAMN16246546, study PRJNA631951) | gut metagenome | biome: gut microbiome; feature: rumen; material: RS-attached | host: Bos | place: Iran: Karaj | collected 2018-10
CGCTGTTCGGAGCCAATCGCAGGGGTGATTTCGTCGGGATGCCCACCTGCTGGCCACACAACGACCGCAGCGATTCCATTGGTAATGACACCAATATCATCCTGTTAGATATCGACCTGTTGCTGATGAAAAAGACCTTGCAGGAGGTGCTTGATTTTGTAAATGATAACAGGGTTTGCAGCGTTCCAGGGCTCACATTCATGGCTTCATTGTCAGACAGTAACGGCAATGTGCTGCATATTGTCCCCGGACATGGTTTCAGGTTTTACGAGAAGCCAGCGTATAAGATTATGACCAATTTTCCACCTTTTGTACAGCATCCGCCAAAGCACCCGTGGATGGGTCTGGATCGCTATCAAAAGGCAGAGGAGCTGCTCAGCATGGCAACTGACGACTTTGATGTGAAAGATTGTTTCAACGTACTTAAAGAAGTGTCTCAAACGGTCTGTCCTACTGTGATTTCAATGGTTTTCGACGTTACTGAAAGAACCGTATATTGGTGTTACGACCGCAACTATAATCAAATTGAAGCGAAAAGTTTTTGAAATGTCATACAAGATGGAAACAAGAAAACAAATAGCGGTGGAAAAGAAACAATGTGGCCTCAACTGCGCGCAGGCGGTGCTCTGCACCTACGCCGACATTGCAGGCATCGACGAGGAGACCGCAATACGCCTTGCCGCTCCCTTTGGGGCGGGAATGGGCAATATGGAAGGGACTTGTGGCGCCATTACTGGTGCTGGTCTCGTATTGGGACTAGCAAGCAAAGGCCCCTCGACGAAACAGATGCGCCAGATCATGAACAAGTTCCAGGAGCGCAATGGAGCCACACAATGCAAGTTGTTGAAAGGTGTTGGCACAGGAAAAGTCCTTCGCGAGTGCTCCGATTGCGTGGCTGATGCGGCCGAGTTTTTGGAAGAACAAATTGGTTGAAAACAGATAAAATGAATAAATCACCGATTATCGGCGTCACTCCCCTTTGGGATGCGGAACGTAAGAGCGTTTGGATGTTGCCGGATTATTTGGAGGGCATCAAGGCTGCGGGAGGTATTCCCGTCGTCCTGCCTCTCGAAATGTCGGAAGAGGACGCAAATCGTATAGTGGAAACCTGCGATGGATTCCTGTTTACCGGCGGTCAGGATGTCACCCCAGAGCTTTATAGGATGAAGGATGTCACAGGAACCATTGTTCCCAGCCTGGAACGTGATAGGTTGGAAACACTTTTGTTGGAGAAAGCCCTGCAAGCCGACAAGGCTATCCTCGGCATCTGCCGTGGTCTTCAGTTCATCAATGTGTTTTTGGGCGGTACGCTTTGGCAGGATTTGCCCTCGCAGCACCCGTCAGACACTGTCCATCGGCAAGGCAAGCCTTACGGTGTCCCGACACATCAAGTCAGCATCAGCGGTGAACTTCGGTCATTATTGGGCAAAGACATCCTCCAAGTGAACACGCTGCACCACCAAGCTGTCAAAGACCTCGCTGATGGTTTGATGCCGATGGCTGTCGCGCCTGACGGCCTCATCGAAGCGGCAAGGATGACGAGCAAGCGTTTTGTCTGGGCCGTGCAATGGCATCCTGAATATATGTTCAAAACCGATGCGGATAGTTTGGCTATATTTTCTTGTTTTGTTAGGCATTGTTCAGAGTGATAGCGTTTGAAAAGAATACTATTTAGCTGCCGTAAAGGTTTCTTTTCTTTGTGGCGGTTTTGCTTGTCGCTTAGTGAGGAAAAGCGTACCTTTGCAGCCATTATGAATTGGATTACTTTCGGCAAAGAAAAAGCCCCTACATTGCTGCTCATTCCCGGACTGGGGGTATCTTACGAGATATTTCTGCCACTTGTCCGCTTGTTGGAAGAGCGTTTCCGAATCGTCGCGGTTGAAGTGGATGGTTTCACTTTGGGCAAACAAACACGCTTCACCTCCGTTGATGACCAAGCCGCGCAAGTGATTACATACGTTCAGAAGCACCTTAACGGCCATTTGGATTGCACCTACGGGCTTTCGTTGGGTGGAAAGATATTGTCGCGTGTGCTGGAACGCGATGAAATAACCATTGACCACGCCATCCTTGACGCGGCACCATTGTTGCCCTTGCCACGCTGGTTGGTCGGGCCATTGCGTTATTATCAGGCATTCAACGTGTGGACCTGCTACCGTTGGACAAGGTTTTGGAGATGGGTGTTCCATTCCCATTATTTTGACATACTGCTTGACGAATGTAAAAAGACCTATCCTTTCGGAGGCAGACAAGCCGTTCTGGATGGTTATAAGTCCGTTTATACCAACAAATTAGAGCGTATATCAGGAAAAGACATTCATTTCTGGTATGGCACGAAGGAAGCCTTTGTAGCCAAGCCCCAAGCGAAACACTTGCTCACGCTTTGTCCAGAGACGCACATCCAAATCTTCAACGGCATGAACCACGGCCAACTGTTGGTTGACCATCCTGATGAAGTGGCTGAGAGAATGATTGACCTAATAGAACATCGAAACTGAAAATATTCATGATAAACATTGATACATCCAACATGTGCTCGCACTTGCAGAAGAAGCTGTTTGAAGAAAATGGCAAATACCATCGTCTATGGATGGCGATGCAAGACGACCCTGAACTAACTGCTGTAGTTCGCTCACGGCAACTATACATCTATCGCAACGGCAAGAAAGTGTTGGTATTGGCGGGAAAGGCTGCTCCAAAAATCATCAGGGAGGATCCTATTTGTGGGATGTTGTCAAACTGAAAAACAAGATGGACTTTCATTTTAACACGCATAGCGGAAAATAGACTACCTTTGCAACCATGATGAGATACTACATAGTAGACGCTTTCACCAGCCAGCCCTTTGGTGGAAACCCTGCCGGCGTGGTGTTGCTGGGAAGTGACGCCTTCCCCAATGAGGAACTGATGCTAAAGGTGGCAGCCGAACTGCGCTATTCCGAGACGGCGTTCGTCCGCATTCTCTCGCCGAGGGAATACCATGCGCGCTACTTCACGCCCAAGGCCGAAGTGGAGCTGTGCGGACATGCCACCATTGCCACTTTCTCGCTGTTACACCAGATGCAATTGGCAAAGGGCGAATGCCTATGCCACACGCTGGCGGGCGACCTTCGCATTGAGGTGGGCGAAAAGGTGATGATGCAGATGGCCACTCCGCGCATTGTTGCCACCATCGAAGATACCGATGAGATTTATAGGGCCCTTGGCGTGACTGACTACCAGCCGACCCTGCCTATGCAAGTCGCATATTCTGGTCTATCCGACCTCATGATTCCCATCTCTGATGTGACGACGCTTAACGGCCTGCAGCCCGACATGGAAGCCATCTCGGCCATCACTCAAAAACTCAAAGCGGTGAGTTTCCACGTGTTTGCCTTCGGTAACGACGGCTACACTGCCCATGTCCGCGACTTCGCTCCACTATACGACATCCCTGAGGAATCGGCCACGGGTACCGCTAACGCCGCACTGACGCATTATCTTGCCGTCAACGGAGCCATCCCACCTCAAGGCGACTTCGCTTTCCTTCAAGGCGAAGCCATGGGAAGGCCTTCGGTGGTGGCCACACGCATCACCACCGATGGAAATATCTATGTCGGCGGCACCGCTTATGTACTCGCTACTGGGGAATTCAACCTCGCAAGAATCTAATATTCAATACGACAAATGAACTGGATCATTCTTATCATCGCCGGCCTTTGTGAAACGGGTTTCGCCTTCTGCCTTGGTAAAACCAAACTGGCCGTTGGCACTGAATGGTGGCTATGGATTACGGGCTTCGGCCTGCTCTATGTGCTGAGTGCCGTGCTTTTGGCGAAAGCCACCCAGACCATCCCCATCGGCGTTGCCTATCCTGTCTGGACAGGCATCGGTGCCGTGGGTGCAGTGTTGTTGGGCATCTTCGTCTTCCACGAGCCTGCCACTTTCTGGAGGGTGTTTTTCCTCAGTACGCTGATTCTTTCTATTGTCGGGCTTAAAATTGTCGGCTAAATGGCTTTATTATATCGAAGAATCTTCGAAAAGCTTCAGCTTTGAGAACTTCGAGTTGGGACAAAAAGAAGTGCTGATGCAATAGTTTCCCCAGTGGGCTAAACTTATTGAGAGGCTCAGTTGATGAGTATTGAAAGCACATGAGAAATGTATTGATAAAAGCATTATCTTTGCCGCGTCGAAAGCCTTCACTATGAGGCGAAATAACAAACATATTGCCCTGTTTCTTTTGGCAGTCTATCTGCCGATGTGGCTGCTGTCGGCATTCCACGTCCATACGGAGCGTGATGTTTATTGCAACGTGGCAAATGAGCAGCAAACGGGATCGTCTTCCGACTATGACGAGGATGACTGTTTGTTGTGCCAGTTCCTGCAACAGCCTTACGAGGAAGCCACGCAAGTGACCTTACAAGCCAACTTGCCCGTCTTTTCGGTTCAAGAGGTGATGCCAACGTCCATAGTAGCCTCGGCTTTCGAAGGGCTTCAAGTTTCACGAGCACCCCCTTTCTGTTTATAAATTATTGGCAATCAATCTATTATTTCACTAATTTTTTAAACAGAACAACTATGAAAAAATTAATTTTATGGTTGTCGTTGGCGTATGTATTGCCGATGACAGCACAGAGCTTGCCTGACTCTACCGATATATTCTTCAGGCATTTGGAATTAAAGGAAGTGATGGTGACAGGAGCCGTGGGCGACATGAAAATGAAAGAAACGCCCATGCCCATTATGATATTGCAAACCAAGGAGTTACGCCAACTACCATCCACAAATCTAATCGATGCCATCGCCAAACAGCCAGGCGTGGCGCAGATTACCACAGGCGGCGGCATCTCCAAGCCCATCATTCGTGGATTGGGCTACAACCGCATCGTAGTCATCAACGATGGCATCCGTCAGGAAGGCCAGCAGTGGGGCGACGAGCACGGCATCGAGATAGACGCCAATGAAGTGGGAACGGTGGAGATTCTGAAGGGTCCCGCCAGCCTCATGTACGGTTCCGATGCTTTGGGTGGTGTGTTGGTTTTCAAAGGGATGCCTGCCCAACCCGAAGGCAGCATCAAAGGTAAGGTAAACACTGAATATCAGACCAATAACGGTTTGATTGGGGCTTCGTTCAACCTTGCTGGCAACCAAAAGGGCTTTATTTGGGATGCGCGTTACAGCGAGAAACACGCCCATGCTTATAAGAACCGTTTTGACGGCTACGTGCCTAATTCCCAGTTCAATGAGCGTGCCTTTTCGCTCAAGGCGGGACTGATGCGCAGCTGGGGATTCTCCAACCTTAAATTCAGTTATTATAACCTCAACCCGAGCATCGTGGAAGGTGAACGCGACACGGTGACAGGCGAGTTGGTTTCAGAAGACGGCAACCTGCTGTCGTATCGTCACGGTCTGCCCTACCAGCGGGTGTATCACTACAAGGCGGTATCGGAGAGTTTCATCAACCTGTCGTCGGGGCATCTGAAGGTGATAGCCGGCTATCAGCAGAACCGCCGAAAGGAGTTTGAGGAATCGGCTGACGAATATGGCCTCTATCTGCAACTGCACACGCTGAACTACGACGTCCGTTATGTTTCGGAGGAGCGGTCGGGCTGGAAATTCTCGACGGGCATCAACGGTATGGGGCAAAAGTCGATCAATTTGGGTGAAGAGTATCTTATCCCTGATTATGGCTTGTTTGACGCAGGTGTGTATGCCACGGCCTCCAAAGTGTTGGGCCGCTGGAATCTAAGCGGCGGACTCCGTTACGACTATCGCTATCTTGATGCCAAAAGATTGGTGGAAGATGGTGAGGAGCGTTTCAAGGACTTCAATCGGCATTTCCATGGAATTACGGGCAGCGTGGGTGCAACGTGTGAGGTCACTGAACAATTGGATTTCAAGTTGAACTTGGCCCGTGGTTTCCGCGCCCCCAACATCAGCGAGTTGGCTTCCAACGGAGAGCATGAAGGCTCGTTGCGCTACGAGATTGGCAATCCTGACTTTAAGCCGGAATACAGTCTGCAGGCCGACTTCGGCTTCGACTATGCCACACGCTATTTCGAACTGCATGGTTCCCTGTTTGCCAACCTTATCGACAACTATATCTACCTGCACCGAATCGACAGCATCATTGAGCCTGATTTGATGACTTTTGCCTACGCTCAAGGCGAGGCGATGCTACTTGGTTTCGAGGCTGGTGTCGATATCCATCCCTTCCATGCCCTCCATATCGGGTCGGCTTTCTCCTACGTCAACGCCCAATTGCTGCATCAGCCTGAGGTGATGCGTTGGCTGCCCATGACACCGGCGCCGCGTCTTTCGGTGGATGTGAAATATGAACTTACGCACGACGGCGAGGTGTTCAACAACGCTTATATTGCCGCCCGTATGGATTGGTGCCTGAAGCAAGACCATTATTATGCCGCTTACGACACCGAGACGATGACGCCCTCGTATCTGCTGATAGGACTTTCAGCAGGAACGGATGTCTTGATCAAAGGCAGGAAAATGGCTGAACTGGCCTTGATTGTGGATAACCTGACAAATGTGTGCTACCAGGACCATTTGAGCCGACTGAAATATGCCGACTTCAATGTGGTGACCGGCAGGCAAGGCGTATTCAACATAGGACGCAATATCGTCTTCAAGCTGATGATACCTATTGGCTGACACTTTGATTGAGTCGTCCGAATCCATGTTAACCTATCACCACATCCAACACCATCATTAGAACGAATTCTATAGCGAAGCCAATGGTGCTGAGGATGGAATACTCGTATTGATTTGGCTTGAAATCAGATTCTGGGTCGGAAAAAATACAGAAAACGCTGTTGGATTTCAATTCATTTTTGTACTTTTGTCCCCATCAATACAAAAAACGATGGAAAAACCGAAATTTGTTATCGCCATCAACCGCGAATTCGGTTCGGGTGGCAGGGAAATCGCCTACAAACTCGGCGAGTTGCTTGGTGTCAACGTTTACGACAAAGCCATTCTCGACACCTTGACCTCCAAATTCAACCTAACCGTTGAGGAGATGCAGCGTATCAAAGCCACCAAACCCAACTGGTGGAACGACTTCTGTCGGTTCTACCAACAATTCGGCGCCGTTGGACAGGGTGGCTACACGCAACCCGAAGACCGTGAGTTGACCTCGCAACAAATCTATCTTGCCGAGGCGCAAATCCTCCGCGATCTGGCCGAGCAAGAGTCGTGCATCATCATCGGGCGCACCGGATTCCATATCTTCAGGAACCACCCTTACGCCATGAAGATTTTCTTCATCGCCGACAGGAAAGCCCGCGTGAAACGCGTCATGGAGAAGTTTGCCTTGGATGAGGACGCTGCCAACATGCGCATCGATAAAATCGACGAAGCCCGCGACACTTATACGAAGACGATCGCCGGCGTGTCGCGTTACGACGCCCGCAACTACGATTTCGTGTTCAACGTCACTCAGTTCCCCACCGAACTTGTAGCACAGTTCCTCGCAGACAACATCAGGAAGAAGTTCCCGTTCATAACGGAATAGACTTGTACTTGGCCTTGTTGGGGTTGGCCTTAGTTTTCATGGATGCTGATGTCAGTAACGTCGCAACGTAAGGAATGTTTTCCTCCTATCGTTCTTTACTCTTTTCGTCTGCAACAGGCACACAAAACCTTGTCCACAGCATTCCAGTTTTGATGATTTAGTAAATAAAAATCGCCATTTATGGGGATTGTCTCATCTTCTGCAAAGACGGGATTTTGCAGCATCATTTGTTTATGCCATCCTCGTCATGCGGCTGGCTGAGTGTGCAATGAAAAGACAGGCACATTCTATTCTGCCTCCTCATTATTGATGAGCCACGAAGCCGAAAATCCCCACTGATGGGGATTGGACTGCCAGGACAAAAGCGGGAATTTTGCCGTCGTAATTGAATAATAGTGTTCACTATGAAACTGAAAACGATAGCAAAATGTGCCGCATTAGCTTTGACATTGTGCGTCAGCTCTTTGCAGGCACAAGATTCCATCACGACGAAACCTCGCTTGACCATTGGCGGTTACGGCGAGGCCGTCTACACCCGCAACTTTTATAGCGACAACATGTTCCGCTATTCCCATGCCGAGCGGTACAAAGACGCCAAGGGCCATGGTCGCATCGACCTGCCCCATGTCGTCGTCAACCTGGGCTACGACTTCGGCAAGGGTTGGAGCATGGGTAGCGAAATCGAGTTTGAGCATGGCGGCAGCGAAGTAGCCATGGAAATTGAGGCAGAAGAGACCGGCGAATTCGAACACGAGATCGAACGCGGCGGCGAAGTGGCACTCGAACAGTTCTGGCTCCAGAAGTCGTTCGGCAAGGGCTTCAACATCCGTATGGGACACATCGTGGTGCCCGTCGGACAGACCAACAACGCCCACTTGCCCACCGAGTTCTTCACCTGCTACCGTCCCGAAGGCGAGTTTAACATCATGCCCTGCACATGGCACGAGACGGGCATCAGCCTGTGGGGTAAGCTCGGTGACTGGCGCTACGAGGCCATGGTCATCCCCGCCTTGAACTCCAACATGTTCAACAACGCTAACTGGGTGAAGAACGGTTCCGCCTCGGGCTATGAGTTTCGCGTGGCCAACAACCTGGCCGGTGCCTTGCGCATCGACAACTACAGCATCAAAAACCTGCATCTCGGCGTGAGCGGCTACATCGGCAACACCTTTAATAATGATATCGTCACTAACGAGTTCAGCGAGACCAGCCAATACAAGGATGTGAAAGGCACCGTCGTCATCGGTACGGCTGAGTTCGACTACAAAGGCCATGGCCTCGTGGTGCGCGGCAACTTCGACTATGGTTACCTCGGCAACGCCAATCTCATCTCGTCGTGGAACAAGAACCAGAATCACCAAAGTTTCTCGCCTTATCCGCGCTCCTTGGTCGGGGAGAAAGCCATCGCCTATGGTGGTGAGATCGCCTACGACATCATGCACCCGATGCATAACACCAGTGACCAAAAGCTCTACCTCTTTGGCCGCTATGATTACTACGACACCTACATCCCCACCGCCAACGCCCTCACCGACTACCAATGGACCGACCGCCATGTGATGACCCTCGGCGTGAATTATTATCCCATCCCGCAGGTCGTCATCAAGGCGGAATACGCCAAACGGTTTTTGAAGGAGCAATACAATGACGAACCGATGTTCTCCTTAGGTGTGGCTTATAGCGGGTTCTTTACGAAATAGATTCCCCTATGGGGATTGGAGGTGGAATATAGTTTTTATGCGGCGGCTGATGATGTTACAAATGGGCAACTTGTTCTTGCCGCCGCTGTTTAACACATCAACAGCACTCCATTCCCCGAAGGGGAAACTCATAATAGAAACAACTTTAAAAACATAATCAAATGAAGAAATTATTCAAATCCGCAGCCATAGTCGCTGCATCCCTACTGTTGACAGTGAACCTCAGTTCCTGCAACAAAGACCCACAAGACAACACCGAGGAGGCCAACAAAGCCACGAAAGAGGCCATCGTCAAACAGTACCTCAACCACACGGTGTACCCAACCTACGCCAATTTGGCCAACGAAGCCGACAAGCTCGTCGAGAATCTTGAAGCCTTGAAAGCCAACAAGACCCAAGCCAACGTAAACGCCGCCACCGCGACCTTCCTCGAAGCCCGCCACTGGTGGGAAATGAGCGAGGCTTTCCTCTTCGGTGCCGCCTCCGACTTCGGCATCGACCCACACATCGACTCCTGGCCGCTTGACGAAGATGCCTTCAACCGCCTGATGTCGAGTCCCAACATGATTGCCCAATTGGCCAACGACGAAGACGGCTCCGTGGCTGGCGAACAGCTCGGTAACGCCCTGCTCGGCTTCCATGGCATCGAGTACATCCTCTTCCGTGAAGGTCAACCTCGCAATGTGAACGAAATTAACGATGACATGATGACCTACGTGGTGTCTGTGTCGCGTGACCTGCGCAACCGTTGCTTCCAATTATAAGTGAGTTGGAACGCTGACGCTCCCCAAGCCCACAAAGACTTGATGGAAGAATTAGAGTTAAACACCACCGTCAACGGAGGCGACAACACCTACGGTGCCAACATGACCCAAAGTGGTCAAGCGGGTAGCACCTACGCCACCTTCACCAACGCCCTTGAGGCCATCGCTGACGGCTGCATCGACATCTCCGATGAGGTGGGCACTTCCAAAATCGGCAAGCCCCACACTGGCGAGGACGTGACTTACGTGGAGTCGCCCTACAGTCAAAAGTCCATCAAGGACTTCTACGACAACATCACCAGCGTCAAGAACGCCTACATGGGCGGCATGGAAGGGCAGAGAGACGAGTCCATGTCACTGCACACCTACATCAAGGACTACAATAAAGAGCTTGACACCAAGACGATGAATGCCATCGAGAATGCCCTGACGAAGATTCAAGCCATGAAGGCACCATTCGTCCAATTCTATGCCGATGCTACTGCCGGAGAAGCTATGGAAGCCTGCCAAGACCTTTCCGACGTAATGGCCGAGGTGAAGGCTGAATTGTCCAAAATCGATAGAAAATGATAACAACCGCTTCGCGTCATTGCGAGGAACGAAGCAATCCAGACAAAAACTAAACCCCTAGATTGCTTCGTCGTTCCTCCTCGCAATGACGCAAAGCGACAAATAAAATAAGAACAATTATTAAAACAAACACCATGATGAATCATAAACCATTTGGCATTCTTGCCCTTGCAGGACTCATGTTTTTGGCTTCCTGCAAACCCGACGACCCCATTCCGACAGTCGTCAGCGAAGAGACCTACGCCGGCGGTGAACTAGGCACCACCTTCAACAGGTCGGCCACCGCCTATGAAGACCCAACTCCTGCCACCGAACAGGCTGGTCTGACCACCGCGTTTAAGTATGGAGAAGCTTTCTTTGAGCGCACTTACACACAGAGCAACGAGCCTTTCAAAGGCTTGGGACCGCTTTACATCCGCAGCTCGTGCATCGCCTGCCATCCTGGTTACGGCCACGGCATGAGGATGAACCGTTACCGTGCCGACGATTGGGGCAACGGCTACCTGCTCGTCGTCACTGACCGCAACGACACCTACCTCAGTTCTCTTACAGGCATGCCGCAAACCAAGGCCGTGGCACCTTTCAAGGCACCCATCGATGAGACCCAAATCCAAATCAACTGGCTGAGCTATGTGGACGAATGGGGCAACCAATTCCCTGACGGCGAGACCTATAGCCTCACCTATCCCGAAGTATATATCCCTGAAGAGGCATATTACGTCCCGCTGCAAGTGGGCGGCAACGAAATCCCATACAGCGATGTGGTGGTGCGCCTTGAATCCACCATCGGCATTTATGGCACCGGCCTCATCGACGCCATTCCCGACGACTCGCTGAAGGCGCAATACCAGAAAGAATACAACGACAACTACATGCAAAACGGCATCAATCCTGCAATGTGGGCTGGCGGCGACTGGGCTCCAACGGGCTTGTACGGCAACACCAACCACCCGAAACGTTATACCTACGCCCTTACGCGTGGTCCTTTGCAAGACGCTCCAGGTGCCAACGCCATCTGGAACATCACCAATGTGACACACCGCACCAAAATGGGTCACTACATGACCACTGCCTACGCACAAAAAGCCTCACAAGACCCCGATGTGCAGGCCGAGTTCTACAACTATTTCCCACAATACAACCTCACAGGCAATGTGGAGACCGACATCTACAACTACCTGATGATGAACGACCAAATCCCTGAGTCGCTGAAAGTTCCGGAGATGAAAGAC
>JAEEGJ010026407.1_pt1 | contig 11774 bp, 6 predicted proteins | sample 8958761 | NCBI WGS metagenome assembly JAEEGJ01 (sample SAMN16246546, study PRJNA631951) | gut metagenome | biome: gut microbiome; feature: rumen; material: RS-attached | host: Bos | place: Iran: Karaj | collected 2018-10
AAGTTCAAGCCGTCGCCACCCAGACATCCGTTGGAGTTCATCGGTCCCCCGGGATTTATAGGATCTGGCTGGATGTTTGAGTCTGGGTTAGAGTAAGAGAATGAGTATGTCTTTACTTGATTGGGGTTCACAACCATGCTTTGCGCCAGTTGATAGCCTTCCTCTCTCAATGTGCTGTCGTTCCTCACGATGGGATACAAGGCCAGCGTGTCGCTCAACTCGTAGTTCAACCTCACATTCAAGTTGCGGCATTTACGCACTTCATCAGAGGTTGACGTGTGGGTGTACCTGAACGGCATCACCGCCACGGTGACGATGTGGTTCTCGCCCGCGAGGAAGCCCTCGTCAACGACCCACGCCATCTGGGAGGGGTAGGAAACACCGGAGAAATATGCCGCAGTGTCAGGCAGCGTGACAGGCGGAGGCGTGCCGGATTCATCGGGAAACCACGGACTTTGGCAGGGATAGAGCAGATGACCGAGATTCGTGTTGGTCCATCTGGTGGATGATGCTGTCACGGTAAAGTTTGTCGCATTGTAGGGCACCGAGAAACGTATGTAGTCTATGGGAAGCGATGGCATACCCGGCTCACCGCCATTATACAGGTCTCCATACCTGACTGTGGAATAGGTCACACCGCCCAATGTGTCAGTGCCGACGGTCAGGCTGTTACCATAGGTCGCCAGGTATTGGACAAAATTGACAGCGGTCAGGGCCTGGGGAACAAACATCAGTGCCACGGCAGCCATCAGTGATAGTACTAGCTTTTTCATGGCTGTGGTGTTTTATTTGGTCAATATCATCTGCTTGCTGTCAATCAGCTTGCCGTCGGCAACGAGGGCATACAGGTACATGCCAGCCTTCAGGTCATGGGCGGTGAGCGTCACCTGGCTCTCGCCGCGTCCCGTGGCAGGGATGCTCTTGAGCTGTGCGCCCTGCATGTCATAGATGTAGATATCTGCCTTTGATACATTCTGAGGCAGCGAGTAGCGGATGACGGTCTCGCTGTTCCAGGGGTTTGGCGCGTTCTGGTAGAGTCTGGCGGCATTAATTCCCGATTCTGCCTCGGCCAATCCTGACTGCTGTGGGGCAAGCATCAGAGGTGCTTCTTCATCGATATTTTCACCTTTCAGCTCGGCCAGTTCGGCGCGCAGTTCGTTGATGGACTGTACCAGGATGGGTATCAGACCGATGTAATCAACATACATGTAGCCCTTGCTGTCGGTATGCACGAGCTGCGGGAAGACTTCTTTCACATTCTGGGCCAGGAAACCGTAACGCTCGCTGTCGTCTTTTTGACGGTTTGACCTGTTTCTCAGGTTATAGGTGACCGCATCCAGGTTCTTTAATGAAGGCAACACTTCGCCCACAGGCTCCACATTTTCCTTGAAGCGCTCATCGGACTGGATTAGCACGGTACCTGCAGTCAAATCATACTTGAAGTGGAATCGGTTATCCTCTTCAGGGTTGCAGTACAGCACAGTGTCGGCTACGGGACCGAAATCTGTTTTCATGGTCAAATAGATGCCTTTCTTGCCATGCAGCCACAGTCGGTCGGTGTTGGTCGTACCCAATTCACCGATGGCGACGAAAGCACTGTCACCGAAAGCGATATGTCCACCGGCACCGTAAGTGGCCTCCTTACCAAAGACTTTCAGAAAGGAAACCGTGTCGGGGTCATTGTCATTCACCATGGGGTTCACACCGATTTCAGCGTGACCGTTGTTGCAGATGATCAATTGTGCGTTGATTTGGCTGACGCTAGACAGCAGGCAGAAAACTGCCAAAATAATAATCTTTTTCATTGTGCTATTTATTAAAAGTTAATAAAATGAGTGTTTCATTTCTTATAAATTCCGATTTCATCGAAGGAATGGCAAATCTAATAGTTACAAAAGTAGCCCTCAAAGATGTTGCCAGTGGGTGATTCAATGATGATTTTGTAATCAGCATCAGAGAGGGTGGAGATGTCAACTGTATCATAATAGCCGTTGACCTCGGTAGAGATTACAGTATTTAGAGTTGACAGTGAGATGATTTCCACATCATAATAGTCCACTATACCCTCTCCAACAATGGTAATCAAGTGTATTTCAACATCACAATATGCAGCAGGCATATCTACGGGAACCGGTTGATCAAAATGAGTGTGATTGTTTCCCGGGTAATGTAGATTGATATTTGCTTCGTCTCGTGCCAAACAGAGCAAAGAAGACAGTGATAATAATACTAATAATAACTTTCTCATAATGTAATCAATTAATGGTTAATAAAAATGGCAAATGGATTGGTTAAAAGTAATCAATCCACTTGCAAAATTATAATAAAAAAATCGGAAATACGCAAAAATGCGGTTAACATTTTTGAGGCTTAAAATCCTGATAACAAGGATACTAAAAAATTAATTTTTTAACATCGATTTTTAGGGGTAAAATGACGGTTTTCATTTCTCCTGTAAATCGCCTTTCAGGTACATCTTGATGAAATCGTCAAATCGGACATCTATGCCCAGTTTTTCCTTCATCAGCCTTCTCTTGTTGTTGCTGACCGTCACGGCAGTGGTGTAGTTCATGCATAGTTTGATGATCTGGGGCGACACGTCGGCACAGACCAGCCAGCAAAAGTGCAACTCCCTCGGGGTGAGTTGCGGATAATTCTTTTCCAAGAAAGATGCGAAACCGTCGTACTCAAGGTCAACGGCAGATTTCAGTTTTTTCCAGAAAGATGCCTTTGGGGTAAGCAGGCGTATCTCCCTGTTCTCGTGAAAGCCTTTGATCAGGCTGCTTAATGACAGTGGCTTTTTAACCTTGTCCCCCGACTTGATCAGGATGCGAACGTCATCATACAACTCGCTGAGCGCAGCATTTCTCTCGCGCACGATAGCTGACGCAAGCCTGTGAACATCCTGGTGTTGCTGTTCCAACTGGCGGTTCTTCCTGTTGACCCGGGACAGTTGCTGATTGATCTGATGAATTCTTGCCTGGTCTTTCTTGCGCTCGGTCAGTAACTCGGTGACCTGTTTCTCTGATTCTTCGACCATTTTCCTGATTTCCTGCTCGGCTGCATTCAGTTCCTGCTGGAATTGCCGTTTTTTGTGGTCGATGCGTTTCCTTGTCACAACCAGGATGCCGACAAACAGAAGAAGGCTCAGCGCGACAAGCAGCAGGATCCTTACATTATGATTTTTCTCCTGCTGTGTCAGTTGCAAGGCAACATCACATTCGAGTTCTTGTGCCAATAAGGTCGAATTGAAGGTGTTTTCAAGTATCCTGCGGTGGATATTCTCGGCTTTGGCACTATACACACCGTAGTCCAGCATGTTGTTGGCAGCCTCCGCCAATTCTGCCTGCAGCAGGTAATGGTTGAAGCTGTCTTGGGGTGCCACAGGAGACGGAATCATTGAAGCGACCCAATAAGCAGAGTCCATTTGCCCCATTCTGATAAATGACCTGGCTGCATAGTAATAGAAAAGATTCTCATAACAGACGTCTTTGCCATTATTGATGATGTCCAATGCCAGCGCTTTGGTTTGAAGATAATCCTCGAGATAGAAACAGATACCAGCCAATTTGGATTGATAGAAATACTGATTGGAAAGGTTGGCTGACCGCGCTAGTGATATCGCCTGGCTGAGCAACAAACGGGCACTGTCGTTATTGATTCTATACAGATAGGAGCCCAAATTCCCCATTGCTATGACGATATAATTGGTATCTCGGCAAGCCATAAAGCAGTCCATTGCCTTGCGCATCCTCGCTCTGACAGCACTATCCGCATCCGCAACATGATATTGGTATAATTCACCGATTCTCAAGTTGCAAAATCCCAGGTTGAAATAGTCGTAGGAATCGGCTACGGTCTCGGCATGCTTGTAATAGAACATGGCGCTGTCGGGGTGGCCCAGTTCTTCCATGACGGCGCCTTTATAGATATAGGCGCGGGTGAGTTTCTCGCGCTCGTTGCTGTGGTTGCTGTAGTAGTTGAGGGCACGGTTGATGGCGCTGTCACTGGTAGCAACGATGTAGCAGCGGTAGCGTGCCTGGGTCAGCAGCAGGTCGCGGTAAGCGCGGTCGCCCTCGCTGGAGAGGCTATCGGGGCTGACCGCCTCGACCAGCGCCAGGGTGCTGTCAGGCAGAGTCCGCATCAGGCTGTCGGCAGCCACAAGACGGCTGTCATAGTGTGGCACACGGCTACAGCCCGTGACCACCGCCACAAGCACCACCAGCATCACCAATATGACAACAGGCAACCGTTTCATCGCTACAAAGATAGTAAATTAGTTTTGAGCGAGCGCTTTGTTTGTCAAACAACTTATACAACGATGAACAACAAAAAACAACCTTGTTCATTTTTAACAACTGATTGATCTGATTGAACTGAGGCTGTCGCATTCCATTCATCAAACAACGATGAACAACCACAACAACTTGTTCAGCGTTTTTAAAACACAGATTACGCTGATTTTCACGAAAACAAATCCGTATAATCAGCGTAATCCGCGTTAAAACATATTCGTGAAAGCCCCGCAAGACGTCTGCGGAAACCTCCCTAAACTTATCGTGTCAGCAATCAGTTGGCAGCCATGAAGTCCTCCACATCCTTGGGATGGTATGGGATGCGCTTCTCGCCCAGGAAGCGGCAGCCGTCGGCGGTGATGAGGATGTCGTCCTCGATGCGGATGCCACCGAAGTCCTTGTAGGTCTCCAACTTGTCGAAGTTCAAGAACTCGGCGCAGTGGCCGCTGGCGCGCCAGTCGTCGATGAGGGCGGGAATGAAGTAGATGCCTGGCTCATCGGTCACGACAAAGCCTTCCTGCAAGCGACGTCCCATGCGCAGGGCATTGGTGCCGAACTGGTCCAAACGGGGACGTGTCTCCTCGTCAAATCCCACGTAGATCTGACCCAAGCCTTCCATATCATGCACGTCCATACCCATCATGTGACCCAGGCCGTGGGGCAGGAACATGGCGTGGGCACCGGCAGCAACGGCCTCGTCCACGTCACCCTTCATCAGACCCAGTTCCTTGAGGCGCTCGGTCATCAGGCGGCAAACGGCCATGTGCACGTCAAAGTACTTCATGCCGGGCTTGGAGATGCCCAGGGCCAGATCATGGCACTCCTCGACGATGCTGTAGATCTCCAGCTGGCGCTGGTCATACTTGCCCGTGACGGGCATCGTGCGGGTGTTGTCGCTGCAATAGAACTCCATGGTCTCCGCACCGCAGTCACACAGGGCGAGCCTGCCGGCCTCGAGCGGGGCCATCGACGGATTGCCGTGCATGATCTCGCCATGCTGCGAGAAGATGGTGGCAAAGCTCACTTTGGCGCCGTAGCTCTCGGCAATGCCGTCAATCTGGCCGCCGATAAATTTCTCGGTCACGCCCGGCTTGATCAGGCGCATCGCGGTGGTGTGCATCAGGTAGCCCACCTCGGCGGCGCGCTCCAGTTCGACAATCTCCTCGGCCGTCTTCACCGATCGCATGTTGATCACCGCCATGCGCAGGTCGTGGCTCACTGCCTCGGCCTGCTTGTCGGGGTGGATGCCCAGCAGGTCCATGATCTGGATCTTGGTATCGTGGCGGTAAGGCGGCAGGAAGTGGATGCGGCGGCCTTTGGCCTTGGCTTCGTCACAGATGACCTGCAACTGCTTCATGGGAGCCGAGTTGGCCACGCCCACCTGGGCAGCCATGTCGGCCACGCTGTCCACCGAGCCATACCACACGATGTCCTCGATGTCGATGTCATCGCCCACCAGGATTTCCTTATTGTTGTCGATGTCAATCACGCCCACCAGACCGTCGCGCTGCTGACCGAAGTAGTACAGGAACGTCGAATCCTGGCGGAAGGGATAGTAAGCGTTATTGGGATAATTACACGGCGACTCGTTGTTGCCGAACAGCAGAACCACGCCGTCGCCCACGAGCTTCTTCAACTCGTTGCGTCTCTCGATGTAAGTCTCTTTCTTAAACATAATAATATCGTATTTAGTTTCCGGTTTATCTCTTGATTATCTCCTATCCTAAAGCCTACTCCATCGGTATCGCCTTGATGGTGCCCAGCTTGCGCACGGTCACCTTGCTGGGATTGCCCTTGTAATAGACCTTGCCCGTGCCGCTGCCGCTCACCTTGAGCAAGCCGCCGTCGACGTTGCAGCCCAGCCTGCCGGTGCCCATGATGCGGCACGTCACGTTGGTCGCGGTCACATTGTCGGCTTGGATTTCGCCCGTTCCCACAAGGCGCAAATACAGGTCGTCACAGGAACCGTCGGCAATGATTTTGCCCTTGCCGCTCAGGATCTGCAACTCGAGCTTCGATGCCCTCAGTCCCCTGGCGATGACCTTGCCGTTGTCGATGAGAATCACCTTGAACTCCTTCATCGGGGGCAAGCCATAAAGCCGCAGGGTGCTGTCTCCGGCATTCTCGGCATTCTCGAGCGACGATGAATAGACCGTGATGGTGGGCAGGTCTCCCGTGCGCTCATACTCGTCAACCACCTGGATGCTCAACTGCCCCTTGCTGGACAGGGAGAACATGATGTGGTCGGCGATATCCTGGGTGCACGTGAGCACCGCCAGGCCCGCCGAGTCGGCATTGCAACGGTAGTTCACGTTGATGTTATCGATCAGCGCCAATCGTGAGAAATTTCCCACTTTCACCTCATGACGCGTGACTTGGGCCATGCCTGCCAGCGCCACGAGGGCCATCAGCACGATGCTAATCAATCCTCGCTTCATTTTCCTCTAGGTTTTGGTTGTCTAAATTCGGTAATATGTCGTTCTCGATGTGGTCGAGAATGGTATCGAGTTCCTGACGCGTGTTTGCCTGCAGCATGGCGATGCGTAGCGGCCTGAAGTTGCGGATGCCCTTGAACAGCGGCGTGGCAGCCAGGTGACGGCGGATGTGCAGGATGCCGCGGTACTCGTCGATGCGGTCGATGCTCTCGTCGATCTGGCGGCGTATCAGCGCCATCTTCTCGGTATTGCTGATGACGGGCACCTCACCCGTGAGCAGGTACTGTTTCATCTCCCTGAAAATCCATGGTGCGCCAATGCTGGCACGGCCCACCATCACGCCGTCAACGCCGTAGCGGTCAAAGCACTCCTTGAGGCGCTGCGGGGTGGTCACGTCGCCGTTGCCAATGATGGGAATCTTCATGCGCGGATTGTTCTTCACCTCGCCAATGAGTGTCCAGTCGGCCTCGCCGCTGTAGATCTGTGAACGCGTGCGCCCATGGATGGTGAGGGCCGCGATGCCACAGTCCTGCAGCTGCTCGGCGAGCTCGACAATAATCTTGTTGTCATGGTCCCAGCCCAGGCGGGTCTTTACCGTCACGGGCAAGTCAACGGCCTTGACGATGGCACTGGTAATCTCAAGCATCAGGGGTATGTTGCGCAGCATGCCGGCTCCCGAGCCCTTGCCCGCGATCTTCTTGACGGGACAACCCCAGTTGATGTCGATGAAATCGGGCTTGGCGGTAGCGGCGATACGTGCCGCCTCGACCATGGCATCCTTGAAGCGACCATAGATCTGGATGGCGGCAGGACGCTCGCCGGGGGCAATCGCCATCTTCTGGAACGAGCGTTCGATGCTGCGTATCAGCGCGTCGGCACTGACAAACTCGGTATAGACCATGTCGGCCCCCTGCTCACGGCAGATGAGCCTGAACGACTGGTCAGTCACATCCTCCATGGGTGCCAGCATCACGGGGCGTTCGCCCAAGTCTATATTCCCGATTTTCATCGTGCTTTTGTTCCTCAAGATTTGTTTTAGCACTGCGAAATTACGACATTTTGCCCAATCAGCCAAAATAATCTATCCCCTTCAGCTTTTTTAAGGTTCCAAATCAACGAATCCAGCGACACTGATGAGGGTATAAAAAAGCTGCCGCATGATGACATGCGGCAGCCGGAAATAATTGAATGGTTGGTTATGAACCGATAGTGAGCTTAATGGTGGAGACGTTGCTGCCGCTGCGGCCCTGCACGATGTAGATGCCGCGTGACAGATGGGAAAGGCCCATGCTTTCCTTGCCGCTGGCGATTACCTGACCATGGAGGTTATATACGGTAATCAGGCCGGGATAGCTCACCTGCTTGCCGTTGATCTGGATAACAGGCGCAGCGTCGATAAGACACTCGATAACGGTGGCCTGGTCCTCGGTCACGCCGGCACCGGTGATGGTGAAGAAGTAGTCACGGTCGGCCACGATATCGTAGTCGGGCAACTGCACGCCGTTGTTCCAGTTGTTGAAGATCAGGTGGTAGTTGCCGCTATTGGCATTGAGCAGGAACACCTTGTAGTTGATGCCGTTGACGATGGAATCGCCCACGCTGGCCTCGCCGGGCCAAGCGCCGAAGAGTTCGCTGTCACCCCAAGCATACAGGCCCAGGGCATCCCAACCGGTCTGGTCGTTGACAAAGATGTAGTGCTGGCTCTCGGGAATTTTGGGCAGCTCGCCGCTGATGGCGAAGTCGTCGATACCCAGTGCCATGGCACCCTGTGCGGCATCACCGCTGGCCACGCTGATGTTCCAGGCCAGATACAGGTCACAGCCGCGCGAGAGCTTGGTGGGAAGCACGCCGCTCACGGGAACCACATCGCCAGGCACGGTCTCGTAGCCGATGGTCTCGGCATCGGGGGCGAAATAGGTGTAGAAACCGTTCCCGGCACTGGTCCAGTTGCGGCCGTCGATGCTGTAGTACAGCTGCACGGCAAAGCCGGCGCTGTTGTTACCCTTACGGTACTTCTCAACGTTGTAGTTGACGTTCACGTTCTCGATGTCCTTCTTGCCCGTGTTCAGCAAGTGGGCATACACGTTGACGCAGCGCGTGCCATTAGCCATACCGGTCGAGATGCCACCCAGGGCACGGTCGTCACCGGCATTGTCGCCAAAGTTCCACGTGCCGTTCTTGGCATTGCTGGGCAGGCTCACGCCGCCGCTGTACATTGTCTGGTCATCGGCCTGGTCGTAGCGGCCCACTGTGCGCGGGGCGGTCAGGATGCGGTCGATGCGCCAGGCCTCGGGCAACGTGGCGGTGGCGTCCTCGCCCATCACGTCAAAGCTCTCGCTGGCGTTCAGGACGCTTTCGTTCAGTTCGATGGCGGGATAGGTCACCACCTCGGTCAGGGCAGTAGCCACCTTGACGGTAGCGTTCTGGGTGAAGTCACCAGTAGTGGCGGTCACGGTATACTCGCCGTTGGTGCCGTTGCTGGTGAATACCAGGTTGGCGTCAATGTCGCCGCCGTCGCTCAGGGTCATCTCCACGGGAGTGGGAGCGTCGATTTCCATGCCGAACTGGTCGCGCACGGTCACCTTGTAATGTACCTGGCCGGCAGTGTGGTCCACATAGTTGGTGAAGCCGTTCAGGGCACGGCTGGCATAGCCGCGCATGGCAGCAGCATCGTTGCTGCTCAGGCCGCTGGGTGCCCAGGTGATTTCCATCGGGTCAACGCCGTAGATGAGGCCGTATTCCATCGCGGCAGCCATATAGGTGGCCTTGAGGGTCGGATGGCGGTCGTCGAGGAACCACGTCAGGGTGCCTGCGCTGCCCTCCAGGTCATAGACTTCCTGATAGGCCACGCCCACGGGGCACAGCGTCACGCCCAGGTCAAGGGCTACATCCTGGTAGTTCTTGACAAAGGTAGCGTTGAAGGCAGTGTAATTCTCCCAATCGCCGCTATAGGCCCAGTTCACGGGCACGATGATGATGGCGTTGGGGTTGGGGCAGTATTCGCGAATGTAGTCCACCCAGCGCTTCACGTTGGCACGGAAGGTCTCGATGTCGGTGCGGGGCAGCGAACTCTGCTCCTGCAGGATGATGTGGCTCCAGGCCTCGCTGCGCACGAGCATCTTGGCACCGGGGTTACCGTCCTCGGCCACACCGTCACCCTCGTCCCAATGGGTCTTGAGCGACTTGCCCAGCAGGGTGTGCTTGGTCCAGTTGGCATCCTTGCCCATGGCCTGGGCGATGCCGTTGAACACGGCGTCCTGGTCATTATAATAGATGAGGCTGTTGTTCAGCGAGAGCACCTTGACCTGCTCGGGCAACTCGGGCACGAGCACGACATTGGCGGGCTGCAGCGTCATCGTGGCGGGCGTCGAGGCGGCAATCACGAGGTTGTACTCGCCCGTCTCGAGGTTGAAGGTCACGTCATAGGTACCCGGAGCGGTCGACACCTTGCCCGTGGCGCCCTTGACGAGCGTGCCGCTGGTGTTGTCGCCGGTGAGGTCACTCTCGGCACCCCACACGCCGCCCATACCCAGGCGCTGATAGATGCGCCAGTGGCTGTAGCCGTCGCCCACGGCAGGCATGGTCACCTGGCCCTGGAAGGTCTTGCCCTCGACGAGTTTCAGCTCGCCCGAAGCGTCCATGTAGTTCCAGCCGTTGTTGTCGCCGATGACATAGACCGAGGTCAGGCCCGTGTCGTCATCGTCGCTCTCGAGCAGCAGGGTCGCTGCACCATTGTTGATGGTGAGGACGATGCGCTTGCACACAAACGAGAGTCCACCGCACGAGATGTTGTCGTTGGTGCCCAGCACAAGGCTGTAGGGAACACCCATCTGGATGCTGGTGCCGTTGCTGCCATAGTTGCAGGCACTGGTCCAGCCCGAGTCGGCAACCTTGAATTGGCCGCTGAGCGTCTTGTCATAGAGGGCATAGGTGCCGTTACCCTCGTCACTGAATTCCCAGTCGGTCACGGCGCCCCAGCTGTTCACCTCGCCACGCAGATAGATGCCAGAGGCGACAAAGGGAGGAATTGAGGGGTCAACATAGCCTTCGTAATTCTGAGGATCGGTGATTTCGGCAATCTCGTCCTTGGTGAGGCAGAGGTAGTAATCGCGGTCAGCGGTGATGCTGGTGTTCAGGCTGTTGCTGAAGCCGTCGGTGAAGGTGAGCGCGTGCTCGTTGCCGTCCATGTCAAGTGACCACACCTTGTAGGTCACGCCATTGACAACAGCACTGCTGCTGGGCAGCTGAGCCTCGGCACCATCCATGCTTAAATACAGATTGCTCCACTTGGTCACATCCTCGACATAAATGTAGCAGGACTGATCCTGTGAGGCAAAGGTTGCATCAATCACCACATTGTCAATCGACAAACCCATCGCCTTGTTGGGGCTGGTGCCACTGGCAACGCTGATGTTCCAAGCCAGGTACAGGTCGGCACCAGATGCAAGGTCCACCATGAGCTGCTTGCCGGCGATGGCGGTGGTGCTGATGGGAACCACTGCAGCGCCCTGAGTGGCAGCATCGGGAGCAAAGAAGGTGTAGAAGTCCTCACCCGCATTGTTCCACGTGACACCATCGGTCGAGACGTACAGTTGCACAGCAAAACCGGCGGCATTGTCACCGTCGCGGTACTTCTCGATGTCATAATTCAAAGTGAGCTTTGTGATGGCTTCATTGCCGGCATTGTGCAGGCAAGTCATCACGTTGATGCAGCGTGTGCCGCCGTCAACAGTGGTCGACAGGCCGCCCACCGAGCAATCGCTGGGCTGGCTGCTTGAAGCGAAATTCCAGGTGCCGTTCTTGGCGTTGCTGGCCAGGCTCGTGCCACCGGTGTACATCACCTCGGTTGCTGCATTGGCATAGCTGCCGACAGTGCGGGGCGCACCCATCTGGCGTTCTACACGCCAACCCTGTGGCATGACAAGTGTTGCGGCCTGGGCATCATTGTCCCACATGCCGTCAAAATTCTGGGTCCCCTGGGATGCTTCGGCAGAGAGTTGCAGCACATCCTGGGCGCTAGCACTTCCGCTCCACACGCAGGCGA
>JAEEGJ010026413.1_pt1 | contig 11771 bp, 5 predicted proteins | sample 8958761 | NCBI WGS metagenome assembly JAEEGJ01 (sample SAMN16246546, study PRJNA631951) | gut metagenome | biome: gut microbiome; feature: rumen; material: RS-attached | host: Bos | place: Iran: Karaj | collected 2018-10
CGTCGTAGTTCTCGAAATGGTCCGGCTGGCGGAACAGCAGGCCCGGGGCCATGTTGCCCGGGATGAACGAGAAGTCCGCCCGGTTGTTCCCGTAGAAGACCTGCTTGGGACGGGCCGCCCCCACGGCCGCCACGAAGGAATAGTTGTGGTAGGGATGGCAGCCGAAGAGCCAGGACGGGACCTTGTAGATGTGTTCCTTGCCCACGATGTCGGGATAGTGCCGGTGCGCATTGCAAACGGTGGTGCCGAAGCCGGTCACGGCCCCGCCACCGGCCCAGTTCCCGAGGCCGATGGGGACCCCGTAGGGATTCTCCTTCTCCAGCGACAGGATATAGTCCCGGTACTGCTCCACGTAGGGCCGCAGTTTCTCCTTATAGGCCTCATCCAGGTACGGGACCGCATCGAGGGCGGTGCCCAGGGCGGCCATCGGCATCCGTTCCAGGGCCGGCCAGACGGTCTTTTCGAACTGTTCCAGATACTGGGGCTCCTTCGTGGAGACATACAGCTGGAGGGCGGTGGAGATGGCGCCGAAGCGGTTGTTCCGCCGCCCCTGGGTGGTGTCGGCCGCCTGGAGGGCGGTCGCCTCGGCCTGCAGGCGGAGGGACTGCTTCAGGGCGCGGGCGGCCAGGTCCGGGTCGAAGTCCGCGAGGACGCGGCTGGCCGCGGCGAAGACCGTCGCCGCCTCCAGGTCCAGGCCGGGGTTCCGGCTGGTGAAGGCCCACATGTCGTCCGGCGTGCCGCTGGACTTGCCGTCGGCCGATTTCTCGTAGGGTTTCAGGCGCGGGTCGTAGTGCAGGCCGTCCGTGATGCCGGCGGCGTCGCCCAGGTGGTGGTAGTTGTCCAGGACCGAGTTCGAAAGGGTCTGAGACATGTGGCCGATCTTCTCGGCCTGCGCCACGAGGTTCAGGACGCCGTGCTCGATGTACTGGAGGATGTCCGGGACGCCGTCGGGCCGATGGAGCTCCACGTAGCGCTGCTCTTCACTGACGAAAGTCTCGTCCCTTTCGGAACGGAACTGTTCCCAGAGGGTGATGAGGTTCCGGACCACGTTGATGTTGGAGCCGGTCTCGATGTCGAAGTCGCCCGCATCGAAGTAGCCGCCCACGTTCAGACCCGGAATGAGTTCCAGCGCCTTGTACTTCGTATCCGTCGAAGGGCCCTGCCAGTGCAGGTCGAAGTGGTCCGTCCCCGGAGGCGCCTGGAGATAGCCCTCCTTGAAGGGCTCCCCGTGCCAGAGGCGGTAGGCCTCGTGGACGGCCATGTGGTTCATGTGGACCGGAATCCAGACATCGCTCGTCGCCACCGTGATCTTGTCATAGACGGACGGGTCGATGATGAAGTTCCCCGTCTGAACATCGCCGTATTGGATATAATAGACGCCGGGTTCCCGGACGGACGAGAAGTCGAACTTCGCGTAGTTGTACTTATAAAAGGGGCCCCAGAGCTTCACGGGACCGTCGAAGGCCTTCTTCGCGGAGCCGTCGGCCTCCACCTTCCACAGGCCGGCCTTCGCCTTCACCTTGTCCTTCTTGTCCAGTTCGATGACGGCAATCTTCGGCTGGTCGGGGACGTAGCCCATCTGGGAGAAGCCCACGTTGGGTTCCCGGATCCAGCCGGGGACGGCATTGGGCTCCACGGTCCAGGAGACGACCTTGCCGGTCTGACCGGCCGGAAGGACGCTCCGCAGCACGAACCAGCCGTTCTGGGCGAGCATCCGGCCGTCGTAGAGGCCGAGCTCGTTCTCGCTGGTGATCTTGATCATCCGCTGCGGGTCGTCCGGCGCGAAGAGGAACTCGTGACCGGTATTGAGCGGCAGCGCTTCCACGAACTCGCCCGTTCCGCGGTCGTCATAGGTCCGATAGCCCTTGAACTGGCGGACTTTCTCCTCGTTGGGACGCGCCTTGGTGTCGCTCACCGCATAGCGGGGGAAGCGATTGGGCTTTCCGTCAACGAGATAGGCCTTGTTCCAGTACTGCGAGGGCAGGAACTCCAGGTTAAAGCCCGCCTCCCCCGCCAGTGCATCCGGGACGGGCTTGTCCAGGTAGACGGAGATTTCGAACGCCTTGCCCTTGGGCTCCACCACGACGCGGGAGTCGAAGTCGTACCAGTCGTAGCGCATGCCCACCTCGATCCGCTGCGCGAGCGTGTCGACGGTGCGGGAGGTCATCGTGGGTACCAGGTCCCACTGCTCCGGCGTGACGCTCAGGCGGACGGCGCCGCCCTGGACGGTGCGCACGCCGTGATGGACGATTTCGATGCCGGAATCCTTCTCGTCATTGAATCCTCCGCTGAAGGGATTGTTGAATACAAGGACGTTGACGCCCTGCCTTTCAAAGTAACCGAGATCGTTGAGTGCGAGGTCCGGCGCTTCGGACTGGCAGGCGGCCGCCAGGAACGCGGCGGCGGCGAAAAGAAGGAATCGTTTCATATACTGTAGGTTTAGTTTCGGGTGTTGTGGATTAGTTCCGGCAATTTACTGGGAATATGGAAGAACGGCTAGCAACTTTGTAGCAAAAAATATCAGTTTTGGCACATCGGCGCCCGCGGGTATCGGAAGGATGACGGGAAAAAGTTATATTTGTACAAAGTACAAACGATTATGCGCGCATTTCCTTTCGCTGTCCTGGCGGGGATTTTCCTCGCCGCCTGCTCGTCCTCCGTCCGCCCCGCGGAGCAGGACGGAACGGACCTCTGGCTCGCCGCCGGAAAGCCCTACGGGGAGGTTCTCGCCTCCGTTCAGACCGCCATCGACCCGGCCCTGCCGGCCGAAGGCTTCCACATCTATGACGCCGGCGGCGCCCGGCACATCGACGCCGGTTCCGAAGCCGGCCTGCGGTACGGCGTGTACGCCCTGCAGCGGGCGGAGGCGCTGGGACAGGCGGGCCCGGGCATGGACCTGCAGGAGAAGCCTTTCTACGACCTCCGGATCCTGAACCACTGGGACAACCTGGACGACACGGTGGAACGCGGCTACGCGGGCCTGTCCATGTGGGAATGGACCGCGGCGGAGATTCCCGAGGCGCGCATCCGCCGCTACGGCGAGCTCTGCGCGTCCATCGGCATCAACGGATCCGTGCTCAACAACGTGAATTCCAATCCCCTGATGCTGGACGCCGAACACATCGCCCGCGTGGCGAAGATCGCGGACATCCTCCGGGAATACGGCATCAAGACCTATATTTCCATCAAATGGACGAGCCCCATCTCCCTGGACGGCCTCAAGAGCGGCGATCCACTGGACCCGAAGGTGCGGGCGTGGTGGAAGGACAAGGCCGATGAGATCTATGCGGCCATTCCGGACTTCGGCGGCTTCCTCGTGAAGGCCAATTCCGAAGGCCAGGCCGGTCCGCAGGACTACGGCCGCACGCATGCGGACGGGGCCAACATGCTGGCGGAGGCTTTGAAACCCCACGGCGGAATCGTGATGTGGCGCGCCTTCGTGTACGCCCCCACGAGCCCCGACCGCGCGAACCAGGCCGTGGAGGAATTCCTCCCGCTGGACGGCCAATTCGCGGACAACGTGATCGTCCAGATCAAGAACGGGCCCGTGGATTTCCAGCCCCGCGAGCCCTTCAGCCCGCTGTTCGGCAAACTCCGTAACACGAAGATGATGATGGAGTTCCAGATCACGCAGGAATACCTGGGCTTCTCCAACCACCTGGCCTATCTCGGCACCATGTGGAAGGAATGTCTGGATTCCGACACATACCGGGACGGCCCCGGCTCCTCCGTCGCGAAGATGGTCACCGCCGTCGCCGGCGTCGCCAACACGGGCCAGGACGCCAATTTCACCGGCTATGTCTTCGCCCAGGCCAACTGGTACGCCTTCGGCCGCCTCGCCTGGAATCCGGAACTCAGCGCGGAGGAGATTGCCGATGAATGGGTCCGCCAGACCTTCCTGAAGCCCGAGGGGATGTCGCAGAAGGCCTTTGACAAGAAGTTCGTCGCGCCTGTGCACGATATCCTGATGGCCTCCCGCGAGGCCGTGGTGAACTATGAGATGCCCCTGGGCCTCCACCACCTGTTCGGCGGGACGCACTACGGACCGGCCCCGTGGGACCGGATGCCGCCCCGCCCGGACTGGCAGCCGGCCTATTACCACAAGGCTGACAGCGCCGGCATCGGCTTCGACCGCACGAAAAGCGGTTCCGACAACGTGGACCAATACAACGAGCCGCTGGCATCGACCTACGAGAACCTCGAGACCTGCCCGGAGAACCTGCTGCTGTGGTTCCATCATCTGCCGTGGGATTATAAACTGGCCTCCGGAAGGACGCTCTGGGACGAGATCTGCCTGCATTACGACCGCGGCATCCAGACCGTGGAGGGCTTCCGGAAGACCTGGCAGGAGCTGAAACCCTACGTCAGCCCCGCCCTGTGGGAAGAGACCGACCGGAAACTGACGATCCAGGCCAATGACGGCCGCTGGTGGCGCGACGCCAACGTGGGCTATTTCCAGACCTTCTCCGGCCGCCCGGTTCCGGAGGACGTGGAGCCGCTCCGCACACCCATCGACTCGCTCATTTTCCGCGTCCTCCTCTCCGACCGGCTGGGCATGCCGCAGCATGACGAGGAGGGCAATCCCATCATCGTTTCCATGAGACGTTTCAGAAGACCGTAACCATGAAGAGATTCCTGCTGGTGCTCGCCCTTGCGGCGAGCCTCTCCCCCGCTTTTGCACAGACCCGCGACTGGGTCACGACCTGGGCCACCGCCCTGCAGATCGCCGAACCGCACAACCGCCCGCCGGAGCCCGGCCTCGCCGCGAACTCCTTCCGGCAGATCGTGCAGGTCTCCATCGGCGGGAAAGCCATCCGGCTGCACCTGTCGAACCTCTTCAACGCGGATCCGACGGACATCCTCGGCGTGGAAGTCGCCGTGGCCAAGACCATGGGCGAAAGTCCTGAAATTGTGGAAGGTACGTCCGTCAAGCTGACCTTCGACGGCTGCCCGTTCGTCACCATGGCCCCGGGCGCTTCCGTGGTCTCGGACCCGGTTCCCTTCCCGCTGGAAGACCGGATGAACCTCGCCATCACGATCCAGTACGGGCGGATATCTTCGACGCTCCTGACCAGCCATCCGGGCTCCCGGACCACGTCCTACATCGCAGACGGCTACACCTCGGATTTCTCCGCGCCGGTCGCAACGACAAACCATTGGTACACCATCAGTTCCATTGACGTAAAACCGAGTCGCAAGAGCGCCGCCATCGCCGTCCTCGGCGATTCCATCACCGACGGCCGCGGCACCACGACCAACGGCCAGGACCGCTGGACCGACCAGCTTTCGAAGTCCCTCCTCGCGGATCCCGCCACCCGGAACCTTTCCGTGCTGAACTTCGGTCTCGGCGGAAACTGCATCCTCCGCGGCGGCCTCGGCCCTACCGGACAGAGCCGCTATGTCCGCGACCTCTTCTGCCATCCCGGCGTGAAGTACGTCATTCTTTTCGAGGGCACGAACGACCTCGGCGGGAGCCGCAACGGCATGGCCACCGCCGAAGGAATCAAGGAGGTCTGGACGAAGATTGTCGAGGAAGCGCACGAGCGGGGCATCAAGGTCTTCGGCGCGACCGTCACGCCGGTCAAGGGCAACGGTTACTATTCCCCGGACCACGAGGCTGGCCGCGTCGCCCTGAACGAGTGGATCCGCACGAGCGGCGTTTTCGACGGGGTCATCGACTTCGACCGGATGGTCGCCGACCCGGCGCAGCCTGACCGCCTGGATCCCGCCTTCCTCTACGAGAACGACTGGCTGCACCTGAACGCCGCCGGGTACGAAAAAATGGGCCATGGCATCGACCACGGCCTGTTCAAATAGTCTTGAAAAGGATCAGAAAGCCTGCGTAAACTGCTCGTTTTCAGCCTTGAACATCTTTTGCGCGTCCCTGACAGTCATGCCGGTGGACGCGTTTCCCAAATCGGGGACGTTGAAGGATTTCAGGTTGTAGAGATAGAAGTGCGCGGACTTCTGCGGTAGGACGAAGGGCTTGGTGGTACGGCCGTTCTCGTCGATGTGGCAGAAATACGGCTTGCCGTATTGGCCGTCGCCGCGCTTGCTGGCGAAGACGAACCAGCGGCTGTTCGAGGACCAGCTGTGGTAGGAGTCGGACTTGTTGCCCTTGATCTCGTCCATAGGCCGGATTTCGCCGGTGCGAAGGTCCGCCAGGAACAGCATGCATTCGGGATGGAACAGCGGGAAGGTGCCGTAGTTGGCGACGGTGAACATGAGCCAGCGGCCGTCCGGCGAGGCTTTCGGGTGGCAGACGGAGGCGTCGTGCGCCCGTCCGCTCCAGACGGTGTCCGCCCGTTCGCTGATGATGCCGGTCTCCGTGTCGAAATCCGCCCGGAGAAGGTCGTATTTGACTTCCATGATCCGCTCCGGCAGTTTCACGGTGTCCGCCACGCAGTAAAAGACCGATTTCCCGTCGGCGGAAAAGCACGGGAAGGTTTCGAACTTGTCGGCCCGGGCCAGGTACGGGACGTTGATCATCTTGTTGTTCTCGAAGTCCGCGACGGTGAGGTCGGAAGCGGAGTCGTAGACCTCCATCCGCGCGACGGATTCGGCATGGAAGCTGGGCAGGATGATGTTGGTGGAAAAGACGCCGAAACGGCCGCCGGGATGCAGTTCCCCGTACACGGTGGCGGAGAGCATGCCGTCCGCCTTGAGGGAGAGTTTCCGGAGCTTTCCGTTCTGGTTCAGGATGCTGCCGCCCTTGGGGCCGCGGATGTAATACAGGGAATAGTCTCCCCGCGACTGTCCATGGACATGGCAGTTCATGCAGGCGTTGTCCGTATGCTTCCAGTCGCAGATCGTCGTTTCGTCGAAATTCTCGATGCAGCGCTCCATGATGGAGATTTCATGGAACATCTGGTAGGACGGCTCGATGAGGCGGTAGGTAAGCCAGCCGTCGATGGCGTCCTCGCTCACGTACACGGACCAGCTGTCCGTGACCGGCTTCCCGTTCACGACGGCCTCCGCCGTCACGGAGATGACCTTGCCCTCGGAACCATCGACAAAGGCCTTCCATTTCTTGAGGTTCCACTCCACTTCGGCGCCCTTGAGGGTAACGGACCTGTCGCCGAGGGTGAAGGTGGTCCTGGCGTTCCGGACGCCGTCCATCGCATACCGGAAGTTGATCGGCGCAATGTTGGCCGGAATGGTAACGTATTTATAGTCAGGATAGATCACCAGGGGTCCCTCGCTGCCGTCCACGGCCGTGGCGGAATCCGCCCGTCCGCATCCCGGCAGGGCCAGGAGCACCGAAAGCAATAGGTATAGACAGTTGTGCCTCATATCATTGTTGCGCCTGCATCGCTTGCAGATAATAATACCAATACGTGTTCTTGAAAGCGTTCGGATTCCGTCCGAACCGACCCATCCGGTCCACTTCGGACACGTCGATCCCGTAGCGGGCGACTTCCTCCGGATTCAGCCGTCCCTGCTGGCTGAGCCAGATCAGGATGGCCTCGCGGTAGAGGTGGCCCGGGACCATCTCCTGCTCGTAATCCTCCATGAAACCGTCCAGGTTATAGCCCATCAGGTCGAAGCAGAGCAGGTATTCGCGGGCGACACTGTTGCCGGGGTCGGACTCCAGGAGGGCGTGCAGGACGGGACGGGGAAGGTCGGAATGATGGACGAAGTCCCTCCGGATCAGGCGCCTGCGGACCTTAGCCAGTTCCATCCGGGTGGCCTCGTCCTGGTGCTCGGGCATCATGCTGCGGGCCCATTGCCGATAGAAAAGGGTCTTGTCCAGGATACCGAGGTATTTCATCGCCGCGGCATCCTCGCCCATCGCCAGGTTCACCCTGGCCAGGCGGACCAGGAAACGGGTGCCGGTGTGCTTGGGCGAGGCCTGGAGCGAAGTGATGGCGCTCTGCTCCGCCACGGTCATGTCGCCGATCTGGAACCAGGCCTCTCCAGCCAGCGTGTTGGAGAACACCGCCCGCTCGGAGGACACCGGGAACAGCAGCGTAATGTGATGATTCTGAGAATGATTGAGGAGCTTCTCTCCCAGGCTGCCCTTCATCGCGCAGGCAAGGTTGTAGCAATAGCTCGCCTCTTCCATATACAGGTCCACCTTCGAGAGTTCCAGGACCTTGTCCCAGTTCTCCCGGGAGGTTTCGACATCCAGGCCGATGAGCCGTTCATAGTCCAGTTTGGGCCAGTTCCAGAACTTCCCGTAATCGGGGTGGTACGGCGTGCCGAGCGCCCAGACGCCGACGGCGGCAAACGCGACGGCGGCGACGGCTTTCTGCCACACCTTCGGGAACTGCAGCGCCGCCAGGATCAGGGCGAGGAACCCCAGGATGACCAGCGTATAGCGCGTCTGGTAGAGGTTTCCCATCTCGCGCAGGAAAGACCACGCGAAGAACAGGATGCCGACCACGAGGGAAGGCCAATGCCCCATGAAACGGCGGCAGATCCGGTACGCGACAACGCCGATGGCCAACAGGAGAAGCGTCACCACCAGCGGCCCGACGACGGGCAGGTGGAAGAACTGCTCCAGGAAATCGGCCGCGAAACGGGCCAGCCAGCCCGTTCCCCGGTAGGTTTCGGCGATGTAGTCGCCGTCATACAGGAACAGGTTCAGCTGTTCGCGGCGCATCAGGTGATAGGGGTACGCGAACTGGAAAAAAAGGAAGCTCCCCAGGAACGCCAGGGTCGTGCAAACGGGACCGGAATAGAATCTGTCTGCCTTCGTGTTCATAAGTGCAAATATGCGTTTTTTTTCGCATATTTCAAAAGAGAAAGGGCGGCTCCGTCAAGCCGCCCTTTCCGTCCATACCATCTATTTTACCAATTATTAACCAATTATTTATGGACGTTTTCTTCAGTATTTGCTAGTCGACGGGATAACCCGGATTCTGGTAGGCATCCTTCAGGGCCTTGTCCATCTTCATGTTGTCCAGCTGTCCCTGCGGGATCGGACGGAGGTAGTGGTACTTCTCGATCTTGCGGGTGACGGTGGCCGGGGTGTGGTCGGCCTTGCCGGGACCGCAGATCGTGTACGAGCCGGCGCGCTGGGCCCAGGTCTGCGTACGGACCAGGTCGAACCAGCGGAAGCCGTCGCCGAAGTACTCGCGCATACGCTCGTCAAGGATGTAGTCGATCGTGATGGTCGACGGGGTGGCGGCCGTCAGTTCCTCGCTGAAGTCAGCCTTGTACTCCTTGTCCCAGTTGACATTGTAGGACCACTTGCCGGCGCGGGCGCGCAGGACGTTGATGAGGTCGCGGGCGGACTTGCTGCCGGAAGCGCCCTTCACGGCAGCCTCGGCGGCGATGAAGTAGAACTCGGAGAACTTGGCGATGTTGAACGGACGCGTGTGGGCGGCGTTCGGCTGGCCGGTGCCGCTCGTGTTGGTACGATACGGGCCGAGCTTCCAGATCTTCGGGTACATCAGGCGGCTGACACCGCTCGGATTGACCACATAGTAGTCATAGTTGGCGCTGACGCCGAGCATGGAGATATTGGAATCAAAGGTGTACTGCACAGTGGGATCCTCCTCGTCGAGATACACGAGGAAAGCCTCGTTCTTGCCGATTTGGGCGTCGTTCGGGCCTAAGACATATTTCTGCTGGCCGCCGCCGCGCTCCCAGTTGGTGCGGAACACATAGACGAAGGTGCCGTCGTAACGGGAATCCTTGTCCCGGTCGATGAAGGTGGCGATAGCCTCCTGGGTCGGAGCCATACGGGACCAAGGACGGCCGCAATACTGCTGGTCGGTACGGAGCACCGGGTTGATGACCTTGCCGTCGTCGGCCTTGGCCGTCATGTTCGCATAGTTCCAGTTCATCATCCAGCCGGCGAAGTTATCCATGTCGCCGCCGCCGCTGTAACTGAGGCTCGCGCCGTTGTACTGCTCGGATTTCTCCGTGTGGTCGGCATAGAGCATGATCTCCTTGTTGCGGTCGTGGGCGCCGTCGCTGATCTGGTAGAAATTGTCCATCAGGCCATAGGGGCCGGGATTTTCAATGCCCTGAAGGGCCAGGTCATAGGCCTGCTGGAAGTACCATTTGGCGTCGTGGCCGTCAGGATCGGTGCGGCTGCACTCCGGATAGGTCGGGATCTGGCCCGGGTTCTCCAGCCACCAGGCATAGGTCAGATAGGCCTTGGCCAGGTACAGGCGGGCGAGGTTCTGGGTCGCAGTGCCCTTCAGGCGGGGATTCACGGGGAGGTCGGCGACCGCGGTCTTGAGGTCCGGGAAAATGGCCTTGGTATAGACCTCGGGAACGGTGTTGCGCGTGGATTCGCGGACCGTGGTGTTGTTGAACTTCAACTCGCCGTTGCCCAGGTCGAGCGGCACGCCGCCGAAGGTCTGGACCAGCTGGAAGTAGTCGAAGGCGCGGAAGAAGCGGGCCTCGGCGATCATCGCCTTGCTCAGGCCCACGGCCTCGGCGTTCTCGATGATGCCGCTGGCGGTGTTGATGTAGGTGAAGGCCTGGCCCCACAGGTTGTCGCTGCGGGAGGTGCTGGCGTTCAGGGAGCCGGCGCCGGACAGGTCGGCGTCCTTGAAGTTACCGTCGGCGGACTGGCCGTAAGTAGCCTCGTCAGTACCGGTGGTCAGGATGTTGTAGTAGTAGCCGTTGCCATACAGGAAACGGAGCTGGGCGTACAGGGCGGTCAGACCGCCTTCGACACCCTGGGCGGTGGAGAAGTAGTCGGGCGTATATTTGGCTTTGGGCGACTCCTCGAGGATCTTGTTGCAGGAACTGGCGAGGAGAGCGACACCGGCGATACCCAATGCGATTTTAGCTATATTTTTCATATTCGGTTCCGATTAGAAGGTTAAATTGACACCGATGAGGAAGTTGCGCGTGTTCGGCGTGTTGTAGCCCACGTAGGACATGCGGCCGGGGCCGGGACGGCCGGAAGCGGTGGAACCGCCGTTGGCGTTCGGTTCCGGATCCAGCCCGGTTTCACGGGTGAAGTCGGAGAAGAGCACGAGACCCGGGTTCTGCAGGGTGGCGTACAGACGGAGATTGTCGATGCCGGCGCGGCGCAGGCCCTGGAGCTTGTGGAAGTTGTAACCGAGCGTAATCGTGCGGATCTTGAAGTAGGAACCATTGAAGTAAGCCAGGGTGGAGGCGTACTTGGGGTTGTCGCTGCTCACGAGGGAACCCGGACGCGGGTAGTGGGCGCCCGTGTTCTCGGGAGTCCAGTAGTCGACGTCGAGCTGGCCGCGGCGGCCGGTGAGCATGTTCAGGTAGGAGTTGGCGCTGTGCAGGGAGGACAGCAGGATGCCGCCGGCCTGGAAGGCGCCGATCACGGTGAGGTCGAAGTTCTTGTAGCCCACGGTGGTGTTGAAACCGCCCTGGAAGATGGCCTCGGCGTTGATCGGAACGCGGTCGTTGGAGTCGATGGCGCGCTTCGGGGTGCCGTCTTCGTTGTATTCGCCATGGTACTTGACCTTGATGGAACCGACGGCCTGCTTCATGCCGTTCACCTCGGAGCTGGGTTCGAGGATGTCCATGTACTTGTCGCCGGGCTGCCAGAGACCGTCGTACTCGTAGTCATAGAGGCAGTTCAGCGGATAACCGACGAACCAGGCGTTGCCTTCGTCGCGGTCGGAACCGTCGGCCAGGGCCACGAGCTTGTTGCGGTTGGCATAGACGTTCAAACCGGCGGTCCAGGTCCAGTCACGGTTTTCGATGATCGTCCCGTTGAGGGTGAGTTCGACACCACGGTTCTGGGTGGCACCGATGTTGGCGGTGTAGGCGCTCACGCCGGAGGTGGAGGGCCGGCCGAGGTTGAGGAGGATGTCCTTGGTGGA
>JAEEGJ010026414.1_pt1 | contig 11771 bp, 12 predicted proteins | sample 8958761 | NCBI WGS metagenome assembly JAEEGJ01 (sample SAMN16246546, study PRJNA631951) | gut metagenome | biome: gut microbiome; feature: rumen; material: RS-attached | host: Bos | place: Iran: Karaj | collected 2018-10
AGTCTGGCAATAGCCGCTTTATTCATCTAAATTCACAGACAATGAAAGTCTCGTCATTTTCCTTGCAGTAATAGGATATGCCCACTGCGCTGTAGTTCTGGCCAAGTACGTTTGCCTTGTGTCCCGGGCTGAGCATCCAGGCATATACCACATTCTCAGGCCTTTGCTGATTGAGGTTAACAGCATGAGCAAGATTCTCACCATTGGTAAGCTTAGATACTGTACTCCAGAGTTTTCCGTTGGGTCTGTAATGCGAGAACTTCACGGAACACTCCTGTGCTCTTATGGCTGCCACCTTTTGGAGATCTTCATCCATTGCCACAGCCTCAAGGCCATTGGCCTCTCTCTCAGCATTTATATACGCAAGGACATCCTCTTCACTGGACGCCTTAGCTGTTATAGGAAGTAACCAAATACACATGGCAAAAATCATTGCCACGGACACGAAATATTTTTTCATAAAAGTATCTCCCCATTCATAGAACACAACAGTTTCTATAAACTAATGATACTTTATTTCGCGCCTAAATCCAGTAAAATACAGGGTTTTAAGACTTTTTTAAGACTATGTTAATCATGTTTCTTTTTATTTTAGAAACTTTTTATCAATTACTAATTGATTTAAATCCGTCATTTATATTTGATCCCAGAAATTTTATTTCTAAGCTCATATTCTTTGGTGCCGATGGAAAAGCATAATATCCAATCCGATCTCCCTCCAAAGGATAGTAGAAAACTTCATCTCCCACCGTGAAGGTGTCAGTCTCATAGGTTCCATAGTCCTGCTGTCTCACCAGGTAGCTGGGATTAAATCTTGGAATATCGTCTACCACGAGGTTAAAGCCCTTGTACGCCACCCACAGGCATATCAATGTGGCCACGGTCCTGAAAATCCAGTTCGCCACATCCTTGTTCCAGTCGATCTTGTTATAAAAATGGATAAAAATCCTTCCAAGAACAATGGCAAAGGTGAGGCACACATACACAATTCCATATCTTATGAGAGGAGCGCTGAAGAGCCAGAATATAAGGCATCCCACCATGGTTCCTCCTATGGTCAGAAAATCTGCCAGATTCACCATGCTCCTGTGGCTAAGCTTAAATACTTTATTCTCACCCTCATATTTTTTCCTGCCGGCAGTATTGCCTATGGCCAGAATAATGAAGTAGATAAAGCAGGCTGCATAGATAACTACTGCTATTATATCAAGAATTAACATCACCTTATTAATTCCACCAATAGAGGAAAACCAGTTGGGTATCCACTGGGATATCGGCATGTCACCATACTGTGCCACATCGGTGTATCCTCTTCCAAAGGTCTTTATTTCTTTTGCATCGTACTGGGCTACTCCCGCAGGAATCTCCCACTCAAAGTTAAAGAAATCCAGGAATGTAACCGGGTATAAGAGCCATCCGGAAATTATCACGTTTCTAATAAAGAATGGTATGGCAATGACAAAGCCCATAATCACAGAAGTAACAAGAGCTTTGATGTTTTTTCTTTTTACAAGTTTGTAGATAGGAATTACAGAAAGAAGCAGTATCGGAGCCGCTGACAGCTTTATGGTAACAGCGTATACTCCTGTCAGAGAAAGCAAAATATAGGGCAGAATAGAGTGCTCATGTCTCACGTTGAGATTCAGCCATCTGATGATAATATAAAAGACCATTACGGATAAATAATAATCAGAGGCAGGAGCCACCATTTCATCATAAATTGTGAAGAGATAGTAAATTGCCATAACCCTGGCGAAATCAGAAAGCACAAAGTGTCTTCTTCTGAATATATCCTTGATATCAAGGCACTGCCAGGAAAGAAGCAGGGCAAAAAAGCCCGCCATTACATGAAAAGACTGTCCTCCCAGAAAAGCCAGACTATAAAGGGCTGAAAGGGCAAAAGATGAACTGTTATAGGCCAGTCTCACATGGAGATTTCCAAGACCCTTAATAATGCCATAATCCTCGATCCAATGTATTGCCTGGGCATGATAAAGATCTGAATCGTAGTGCATTATGTCGTGGGCGGTGCCATAGGCCATAATAAAATATATCAACAAAAAGAATATATAATTCTTTTTAGATGCCATAATTCTATATATCTCGCTAACCTCACCAATGAGGTCATCTTTGAAATATACGGCTATAGCCAGGCAGACTAAAGCCATAATTAGATTTGCGCCAAATCCTATTCCCATGAAAAGGGACATAAACTGCGCATAAATTGTCGCTATCACCAGACCCGCAACGATGTAGCTGGCCTGATAATGTGCACTATATTTCTTTTTGCTGTTTTTACCTCTTTTGATTTTTTCTGTCTGCATGAAGTCAAAAGAGGAAACAATCTGCAAAAAGGCGTAGCCAATCAAGTATGTAGTTATAAGTACATAAATCCATATAGCTGCGACAACAAGCATATATTACAGTTTTCTCCAATAATTACTCACATCGCCACACAAACAGTGTAGCCTACAACTATTCCAAGAAGAGCTCCGAATAACACCTGAAGTGGTGTATGGCCTACAAATTCCTTAAGCTTCTGCTCCACAGGAATATCGCTCCCCATTTCAGAAAACCACTCCATCATGTTGTTGATAACTATAGCCTGCTTGCCGGTCTCGCGTCTTACTCCCATTGCATCATGCATTACTATAAGGGCCAGTACGCCGGCAATGGCGAATTCAAAACTTGCAGGGCTATAATAATAACAGGTTGAGGTTACAAGAGCCATAACAGTAGCTGAGTGGGAGCTAGGCATTCCGCCATCTCCCAGGAGCCTCTCTGAATTAAACTCTTTGTTCACCAGAATGTAAATAATTGTTTTTAATACCTGCGCAATGAACCATCCGAAGAAGGCCGCTATCAGTATCTTGTTGCTAAATAACTCATTAAAAAATAGCATTATAACTCCAATCTAAACATGGGCATAAATTACAGCAGCTCTTTAAGATATACATCAATTGCATCATGCCAGTCTGCAAATGAGAAATCTGTTGTAAGTTTGAGCATATAGTTCTCCAAGATACTGTAAGCAGGACGTGGAGCTGCCTGAGGATTCTTGGAGAGATATTCTTCAGTAGTTACATGGTTAACCCTTGTCTTCTTTCCGGCAAGTCTGAAGATTTCTTCAGTGAAATCTGCCCAGTTTGTGGAGCCTTCACAGGTTCCATGGAATGTTCCATAGTTATCGGTTGGAATAAGATAAGCAATGGCCTTGGCAAGCTCTAAAGTGCTTGTAGGTGTTCCCAGCTGATCCTTAACAACACTTACCTCATCATATTTCTCAGAAAGACCCAGCATTGTCTTTACAAAGTTCTTTCCATCTCCGTAAAGCCATGCTGTTCTTATGGTAAAGAATCTGTCAGCAAACTGCTTAACAAACTCTTCTCCTGCGAGCTTTGTCTTACCATATACGCTTACAGGTCCTGTCTTATCAAACTCGATATATGGTCTTGTTCCATTGCCTTCGAAGACATAGTCTGTGGAAACATGTACCAGCTTTGCGCCCACTTCTGTGGCAGCAATAGCAAGGTTTCTAGGCCCGATGGCATTAATCTTGTAGGAAAGATCCACATCTGACTCCTGCTTGTCTACAGCAGTATAAGCTGCACAGTTAACAATGGCAGAGGGCTTTACCTCCTTAGCCAGTTTAATAACTGCATCTACATTTGAAATATCAAGTGGTATGATTCCCTCGCCCTCAAAAACATCTGTATTTACAAGCTCATAATTCCCACTTTTATTAAGTTCCTTATTAATTGCTCTTCCAAGCTGTCCATTGCAACCTGTTACTATTATCTTTTCCATTCTTTTATCACCTTTCTATGGATTAGCCCAAAACGGACGGCATTTCTGCCGCCCGATTATAAATGCGAACTTATAATTATTCAGCGTATGTCACACCGTTAATATCGAATTTAGAGAAAGAACCGCCCTTTTCCTGAACAACAAAGATCATTGTTCTTCCTGTGTTCAATGTAATCTCTTCACCGTTGTCATCATAGTATGTAGTTGGATCATAATCAGACTTCTTCTCCCAGGTAATGTGGATCATCTTACCCTTGGTAATGAAGTATCCATCTCTGGTGGTGTCATGCATCTGGTAAGCAAGATATCCGTTATCATCTCTTACCTCATGATAAGTTCTCTGAATGATGACATTTGCAAATGAAAGCTGTTCGCCTGTTACCGCATCCTTCTGAGGATTGCCGTAAAGAGTCTTTAAATATACTTCCTTTTCTGCATCATAGGAAAGTGCTGACTTTGTTACAGGGAAGCTTGATGCCATGTTGATTTCTGTTGCATCAATAGCATTTGCATACTGATCTAAAGTATTAGGCTCTGTTACGCCTGTAAACTTAAAGTGAGGCTGTCCCTCAAACTGATCTCTGTGTGTAACTGAGAAGCCTGCCTTTTCGATAGCAGATGAAACATGCGCTCCGTCAGTGAAAGCAGTGTGCTCAGAGGTACTTCCCTCAGGAACACGGAAAAATGCGCCGTAATCTGATCCCATTACTCCACCGACACCATTTAAGTTGTCAACATCGTCTTTTCCTTCAGGTCTGTTAGAACCGTTTAAAACGCCCTTTACATAGAGCTCAGGTCCGCCGTAGTGAACAATAACCGGATCATACTCAAGTGCTGCATATACAAAGTAATCACGGATACTACGAATATTACCGATACGCTCAAGATTCTCCCAATCCTCAACGATACCCATCTGACGGCTCATGCTGCCCTCTTCCATAATCTCATAGAAAACAGCTACATTGCTAAGTCCGTACTGTGGCTGAGCTTCTTTATTGATAGGATACATAACTGCGAGAGGTCTTGTTGTATTGATCTTTTCATCAACCCACTGGTTAGTGAAGTAACTTCTTACCATTCCTTCTGCAGGAGGAGCATCCTCATCGATAACCTCTTCCTCTTCTGATGTTGCCTCTGTTGCTGCAGGTGTTACATCCTGAACATCTTCAAGTTTCTCAATACTAAGTCCGACAACAGCTTCATCGCTGGCTTTTCCGCAACCAAAAAGCATTGTTACAGCAAGACCTGCAACTAATGCAGCTTTTAACTTTTTCATTTCCCAAAACTCCCTCTTTAAAATTTTAACTCATGTGATTTTAACACAAGATAGTTCACTCGCCAAGTCCTGTTTCAATGGCCTGGGTAAGCGCCTGCATAGCCTCTTCTTCATCCGGGCCTTCGCACTTAAACTCCAGCTCATCGCCGCATTTGATGCATGCTCCCAAAACGCTCAGTACACTCTTTGCATTGGCTGTGTTATCACCGTAATTAAAAGTAATATGTGATTTATAGTTCATCGCCACTTTGCAAAGATTGCCGGCAGGACGAAGATGTAATCCTGTAGGATTGGTAATGACAACTTTTTTCGTTACCATTAAGCAGTTCCTCCTAAATTAATTCTGTTCAACTGTCACATAGACACTCACTGTTCCCTTTTCGGTCACACCCTCCGGAAGGAGCCAGTCTACATCAGCACTGTAGGTTCCGGCCGCAAGTTCCGTAAGGTCATTGGCTGCGAGTATTTCATCTACGCTCACACTGCCCTGAAGGGAATTCTCTGAAATGGCGTTAAGTGCGGTGGAAAGACCCTGAAGAGTAAGTGATACGGTGTCATACTCATTGTCATCCACATAGATCTTAAAGCCCTCAGCTTCTCCTTCAACGCTTATCTTGGAAACATTCACGTCGTAAGTTCTGCTCTCAACAGGTGATACATGTACCACCACGGAAACAGATCCGTTAAAGTCTTTATCTGCCAGAGTTACTCCCGACGGAAGGAACTGGCTCAAGTTATAGGTATAAGTCAGATTTGAATTAAGCCCATCAACATTTATGTTTGGATCATCTACATTGATCTCGTTTATTGACGAAAGAGTGCTGCTTCTGCCTGCTATCTGCACAGCGTCAGGGGTACTCTCAATCTCTTTTGTAAATATGTATCCGTTTGCCGGCTCTCCGGTCACTGTATAAGTGATCGGTACATACTTGGTCTCATAGATCACAACGTTGACTCTTACTGTCTTGATGTTCATTGAGACAAGCGAAGCATCAACCGGCTCTCCCTCGGAATCAAGGAGCACGATGTCAGCATCGGTTCCGATGTTGGAAGTAAATCCTGTGACATCGACATCTACCGTAGCGGATGCGATACGATTTACAACGGATTCAGGTCCGCTTATCCTCACCATGTTCTGCTCGGTGGAAACATCACCGATAACATATCCGTCGGCCAGTGAGCCCGATGTCGTTGCGCCAAGAGCAAGGGACTTGGATGCCTTTCTCTCTACGCTGAGCTTGACCATGTCGGAACTGGTGTCTATTTTCTCAATCTTGTCAAAGTACTTGTTGGTCTTAACATCGATGTTAACGGTATTGAAGCTTGAAAGCTCCTGCAGATCCGCTGTTGCAATAATGTTGTTAAGACTTAAGGAGTCTATTATTGATCTGGGTGCATAGATCGTCACACTGCTGATGGTATCACTGCCATCAAGAATGGTGTAAACCTGGCCCTGATCGGTAATAAGATTGGTGTTCTTAAGTGTTACGGGAATATTGTTGTACCTCACCGAAGTGATGGGGTCGTTTATGTTGGTTACAAGGAACCATACAACCATCGCAAATATCAGTGAAGCAAGCTTAAGTCCCCAGTTGGCCGTCAGTCTCTTCATTTTCTCACCTTGGCCTTTCTGGCAAGGTACTTGATGGGCGCTTCTTCCTCATGCTTGTCCTGAATAACCCTCAGGCGCTCCCTTAGCCTGTCACTGTCAAGAGCTCTTTCAAGCTCTCCTTCATATGCAACGCTTATCTTACCTGTCTCCTCTGAAACTATGATAACAAAGCAGTCTGAAGCCTCAGACACACCGATTCCTGCACGGTGTCTTGTTCCCAGTTCCTTACCGATTCCCATGTTGTCGGAAAGCGGAAGATAACAGGTTGCCGAGGTGATCCTGTCACCACGGATTATTACTGCTCCGTCGTGGAGCGGTGTATTATGCTCGAAAATATTGATGAGGAGCTGACTGGTTACTATTCCGTCCACATCAATACCGGTTCTCTCATACTCAGTAAGCGGATGATTCTGCTCAATAACGATAAGCGCTCCGGTTCTGACCTTGGCCATCTCAACGCAGGCTCTTGTGATCTCATTGAGAGTCTTGTCGGAGAACCTTCCGGAACTCTTCATATCACCCAGGGACAAGACATTGGAAAAGAAATTCTTCCTTCCCAGTTCTTCCAGCGCCTTCCTGAGCTCGGGCTGGAGTATTACCACGATAGCTATGATGGCGATACTGAATACCCTCTCAACAATCCACAGGATCGTCGACATGTTTAAAAGCGCACAGAGCAAAATGAACACAAGAATAACTATGACCCCCTTTAAAAGAGACCATAGTCTAGTACTTCTTGCCCATACCAGAATGTGATATATCAGAAACGCAATGATAAAAACTTCCAATACATCAGAAAATCTGATGGTTGGCATGTGAAGGCTTGTTCTGTTGAAGTCAAAAATAAAATCTATCTGATCCATGACATTCCCCAAAAACTAATCAGTGCTGCTCTCTTGCGCGGTTAATCTTTTTTACCTTCCTTTCGGGGGTTGCGACAGTAACCTTGGGCACTGCCTTGACATAGTAATAATACTCGTCATCTTCAAACTGAACCTTCTCGGTTCTGCTGTAATCCATGTTAAATGCAAAGAACTCAACCACCAGCATAAGCAGTGCCGAGATGATGGTTCCCAAGATAACCCCTGCGATCGATATCTGTGTATCTGACATGATATCTCCGATGAGGGTAAAGATCATAAGTCCGATGGAACCTGCTGCGATGGCGATCTTCCAGCAGTGATCGATTGAAGATCTTCTGATGATGTAAACCAGTACCAGGACAATGGCAAATACAATTATCATAACCATCATTTCCTTGTTGCCGATGATTCCATTGACGATCGTGGAAAATCCATTGGCTGCCTCCACTACTCCGTCACTGCCAAAGCTTGTGGCATTTGATGAGAAGTAGCCTATCATGTAGGAAATCACAAGTCCAAAGGAAACAGAAACTACTGACGCCGGTGTTCCCAGAAGTCCCATGGCCAGAGGCATAACATAAGGGATATGCATGAAGAAAAATATCGGTGTCAGAAGAACTGCCAAAGTGTCCTTAGGCGAAAATCTGAAGTACAAAAGGAACATCAGTATAAATATCACCAGCGCGATGAGCGCACACTCCATCGCCAGGGAATACAGATGACCTAAGATAAATGCTGCTGAAATGAACACAATAAAGTTAGCCGGAAGAATTGCGCACAAAAGTGAAGCCATCATGACAATGGCGATATTTGTAAGTGCGTCCATATATCCAAGCTTGCTGTTGATAACCAGGATAGACACAAGTGCCAGAAGGAATTTCCAGACGTATGTGATGTAGGTTTCATACTTGATGTAAAAGCGCTTTATATACTGTTTTAATTCCAATAGTGATGTCATGTCATTGTTCCTTTTCGTAAATTCTGGCTAATTTCTTAAGATCTGCATAATATGCCTTCATACTCTTACGCATCTTGCTGTAACGATAGGAATAAATGACATATGATACAAGAGAATACACGCCAACAAGCAGGAGGTAATACATCAAGTACCTCCTGCCGATAGCTAATAGATTTTCGGTATTGTATAAATTCGATAAAACGGTTTCAAAATTGCATAAAACATAGGTCGCGACTACTACTCCAAAGACAATAGTGGCGCTTATCAGTGATTTAAGAACATTGAATCCAATGTAGTCACTCTTAAAGTATGAATTGATTGCGTCGTTCTTCTTGCCCTCGCGATCTATGAAGGCAGCCATTTTGGTCATCAAAATGACTTTTTCTTCGTTTAACATCGCTGCTCCTTAAGTATCCAGGAAGCGCATTCCGGCCTTAGGCTCCTTCTTAACAGGCTGCTGAAGTGCAGGCTTTGGTTTTGCAAAGGTGCTGTTAAGAGTATTGGCCATGCTGGTCTTACACTTAGCACAAAATCTTCCTGTTGTTATAGGCTCTCCACAGCCCTCGCAGAGAAGCTGGATCGGAGAATCCTTAGAGAACATAAGTCTCTCTTCACGAATCCACTGCTGGATCTGCTTGGTAGAAACCTGGTTTTCTTCAGAGATCATTTTCAAGCTCGCAGTAGGATTGTCTTCTATGTACTGTTTTACCTTTTGGAAATCTTCCTCGATGGCCTTCTTACAAGGGTCACATATAGGCTGACCTCCGATGTAATTAAACATCTTCCCGCATCTTGCACAATTCCGTAAGTTCATAAGCTGACCTCCATATATTTAAGTAGTTTGCCCGATAGCAAGAGTCAAACAGTATATTTTTTGAACTCCCGCCATCCGAAACTCATGGGCGATCTCATCAATAGTACTTCCAGTTGTATAGATGTCATCGATAATAAGTACGCACTTAAATTTTACATCATTTTTGGCTATAATAAAAGCCTTTTTCAAATTATTACGGCGTCCGCGGGCGTCCAGTTCCTTCATTGGTGCTGTGTTTCTGACCCTTCTGACAGCGCTCCTAAAGACGGGTATGTGAAGCTGAGTGGAAACTGCCTTGGCATATACCTCTGCCTGATTGTAGCCCCTCTTTCTCTCTTTGGCGGGATACATCGGTACCGGAACTATCGCTTCAATGCCGAGAGCCTTCAGTTTCCTGCCAAGGATCTTGCCTGTGGCCCATCCGTAGAACTCGGCATATTCCTGCCTCCCCATGTACTTGAACCTGTATATGGATCCCGATACAGACCTGTAGGCAAAGACAGAATAACCCTTGTCAAAGTTATGCTTCGTCCGTCTGCAGTCCTCACAGTACTCCTGTGTGTCATCAGATAAAGGTTTTCCGCATTTTGCACAGGTTGCGCCTCTTACATATTCAATTTTTCCAAGGCACTTTCTGTGAATAAGTCCCGCTCTTTTTATGTGCCCGTCTCTGACTTCAAAGACCGGAACTACCCCGTCGCACACAGGGCACCTTCTGGGGTATAAAAGATCCAGTGCCCGTTTAAAACTCTGATGTATCAAATATTTCTATGATCCTGTCTTTCAATCCTGTATATCTCTTTAGCTGCTCCTCGTTCTCCACCATGCTCATAAGAGTCTGGCTGCTGCCGAGGATACACACCGTACTCCTGGCTCTGGTAACTGCCGTGTACAGAAGGTTCCTGTTAAGGAGTACTCTTGGCCCACCCAGTATCGGAAGCACAACTGCCGGGTACTCGCTTCCCTGGGACTTGTGGATGGTTATGGCATAGGCAAGCTCTATCTCATCGAGATCCGCATACGGATATCTTACCTGCCTTCCCTCATCAAACTCCACGATCACATCCTGTGAATAGTCGTTTATCTGTTTGATGACTCCCATGTCTCCGTTGAACACTCCGGTTCCGGAATCTATGGGGATGTTGAACTTACCGACAACCTCCCAGGTGGCCTGATAGTTGTTTCTTATCTGCATGACCTTGTCGCCCTCACGGAAGGTACAATCACCGTAGGTGTGTTCCTTCTTGTCCGGGGACGGAGGGTTTAGATGCTCCTGAAGAATAAGGTTGAGCTGCTGCGCCCCAAGAGGCCCTTTCTTCATAGGGGTCAGCACCTGAATATCGTAAGGACCTGAATCAACGTAGGACGGAAGCTTGTCCCTTATAAGCTGTACCATATGCTTGTAGATAACGCCCGCTTCACTCCTCTCAAGGAAAAAGAAGTCCTTGCTCTTGTTATCAAGAACCGGTTTTTCTCCGTCATGGATCCTGTGAGCGTTCATGACTATGTCACTCTCCTCGGCCTGCCTGAATATCTTTTTCAGATAGGTGGTTGGGAATTTGCCGCTGTCTATAAGATCCCTAAGGACCTGTCCGGGACCCACGCTGGGAAGCTGAGAGCTGTCGCCGACCAGTATCAGGTGTACTCCCGGCACAAGTGCCTTCAGCAGTGCGTAAAAGAGATGAATATCCACCATAGACATCTCATCAATGATGATCGCATCCGTCTCTAAGGGGTTATCTCTGTTTCTCTCAAAATGTACACCGGAACTCTTCACCGACATGTCATCGGACATCTGTCCCGAAACCTCCAGCAGTCTGTGAATGGTCTTGGCCTCATACCCTGTCGCCTCGGTCATTCTCTTGGCAGCTCTTCCTGTGGGTGCTGCCAGCATAATGTCCAGCCCCATCCCGGCATAATAGCTGATGATGGTGTTTATGGTGGTAGTCTTACCTGTTCCCGGGCCTCCGGTGATGATAACAACACCGTTGGTGATGCTCTGAAGCACTGCATTTCTCTGAAGATCGTCAAGTTCAATTCCCTTGCTCTCTTCAAGCTTCAATATGAGCTTCTTGTATTCCTCTTCCTGAGCAGGCGTTATGTTCTCCTGAAGATTAAGGCCCTCAAGCATGGCTGCGCAGCCCTGTTCCTCGTAGTAGAAGCTTGCTGCGTAAACCTGATCGTCACCTTTGCAGATGAGCTTGCGATCCATCATCAGATTAGATATGTGTGTCTCTATATTTTCCCTTCTGATCTCGTATCCGGGCCTTGTCTGCAGCACCTGTATGGTCCTTGCTATAAGGTCTTCCATGGGAAGATAGGTGTTACCATCTGCAGCTGATTGCGAGAGGGCATAGAGAATTCCGCTCCTGATACGATAATCGGAATCCACAAGGATTCCTGCTTTCTCAGCAATCTCATCGGCAGTCTTGAATCCGACG
>JAEEGJ010026416.1_pt1 | contig 11770 bp, 7 predicted proteins | sample 8958761 | NCBI WGS metagenome assembly JAEEGJ01 (sample SAMN16246546, study PRJNA631951) | gut metagenome | biome: gut microbiome; feature: rumen; material: RS-attached | host: Bos | place: Iran: Karaj | collected 2018-10
ACGAAGCCTATGTGGAGGAGCTGAAAAACTTCCCCAACACCCACATCCCGCTGAACACCCGCAAAGGGGATGCATCCTGCCATAAGATTGACATTTTCAAACGGCTGATGTGGTATTCATACAAAAACGACCAGTCGCATGTGCTTTATGCGTTACCGACCGAAAAGGTAAAGGAAATCATCGCGCTGAACAAGAAAGGGGAAAAAATCTCCGCCCTTGAGGATTACGCCGAGGTGAACCAGAACAAGGAGGAGGAGGTTGACTTCAACATGGACGACTTCAAAAAAATCAACGACTGACCATGAACATCCGCCGACTCGCACCTGCCTTCCTTGGAACCTGTCTCTGCCTCATTCTCATCTCCTGTACGGATAAGAATGACTTTGAAGCGCATCAGACGCTGAAGAATGAGACCTGGGACATGAACGCCCCCATCACCTTCACATTTGACATAACGGACACCTCCGCACCGTACCAGCTGGGGATGCACTTCCGCTATACCGACGACTTCCCCTGGCAGGACATTTTCCTTTTTCTTAAAACCACCCTCCCGGACGGACGCCTTTCGCGGGACACGCTGCACTGCATCCTGTTCGGGCCGGACGGAAAACCTTTGGGGAAGGGGCATCGCGTAAAAGAGTTGGAAATCGGATACAGCCTGCTGAAGTTCCCCATGTCAGGCCGGTACACACTCAGCTTCATCCAAGGGATGAGGGAGGAAAAGGTCCGGGGCATAGCCTCGTTCGGCATGTCACTTAAGAAAACGGAGTCTGCAACACAATAGCCTATCGCCATGACCAAGAGAAAAAAAACAGGACAAACGGCAAAAAAAAGGACAAACAGCAGCAAATTCCACCGCTGGTGGTGGAGGATCGTCATCGGCGGATGGGCATGCCTCTTCCTGGTGTTCCTGCTGATATCCCTCGGATGGATGGGATTCATGCCCTCCTTCGAAGACCTTGAGAACCCCAAGACAAACCTGGCCACCGAAGTGATTTCGGAAGACGGATACGTGCTCGGAAAATTCTATATTGAGAACCGTTCCAACATTTCATATAACCAGCTTTCCGAAAATCTGGTCCATGCACTGATCGCAACCGAGGACAGCCGCTTCTACCGGCATTCCGGCATCGACGCGAAGGCGCTGGCCCGTGTGGCGGTCGGGGTTGCGACAGGCAGACGCAAGGGTGGCGGAAGCACCATAACGCAGCAGCTGGCCAAAAACCTTTTTCCACGCAATCCCAACCCGAATGTGTTCCAACTGGTCTTCACCAAGTTCAAGGAATGGGTGGTTGCCGTCAAGCTGGAGCGGAACTATTCCAAAAACGAAATCATCTCCATGTATCTCAACACGGTTGATTTCGGAAACATGTCGCAAGGCATCAAATCGGCCGCAAAAACCTACTTTGACAAGACCCCGGGCGAACTGAACCTTGAGGAATCCGCCCTGCTGGTCGGCATGCTTAAGGCACCCACCTACTACAGCCCACGGCGCAATCCCGAAAACGCCCTCAACCGCCGCAACGTGGTGCTGTCGCAGATGCGCAAGTACAAATTCATTGACAAGGAGACATGCGCGGAGAGCCAGGCCAAGCCCATCGACCTCTCGCACTTCAAACTTCAGGATCACCGGAGCGGCATCGCCACCTATTTCAGGGAATACATCCGGCAGACCATAAACCAATGGGCAAAAGACAAGAAAAACCGCAAGCCGGACGGCAGTTCGTGGGACATCTACAAGGACGGGCTGAAAATCTACACCACCATCAACTACAGGATGCAGAAATATGCGGAAGAGGCTGTTGACGAATGGATTGTAAAGACACTCCAGCCCCAGTTCTTCGCACACTGGAAAGGGTATAAGAACGCCCCATTCTACCGCATCAACGAGGAGCAGACCGAACGCATCCTGACCAGCGCCATGAAAGGTTCCGACCGGTACCGCACCCTCAAAAAGGAGGGGAAGAGCGACGAGGAGATACGGAAAGTGTTCAACCAACCGGTCCGCATGTGGATATACACATGCAATGGGGAAAAGGACACCGTGATGTCCCCGATGGACTCCATCCGCTACATGAAATCGTTCCTCTCCTGCGGCCTGATGGCCATGGAACCTTCCACCGGCTACGTCAGGGCCTATGTTGGGGGAACCGACTACTATCATTTCCAATACGACCATGTGACCCAGGCACGGCGGCAGGTGGGTTCCACATTCAAACCTTTTGTCTACACCTTCGCCATGCAGCAGAAGGAGTTCGAACCCTGCACCAAAGTGCCCAACCTCCCTGTCACAATCGAGACAGAAACCGGAGAGCCGTGGACCCCGCGCAACTCCAATGACTATAAGGCGGGGCAGATGATCACACTGAAGGATGCCCTCGCCAATTCGTTGAACTATGTCTCCGCCTATCTTATGAAGCGCTTCGGCCCCAACGCCATCATCGCCCTGGTGCGCAAGATGGGCATCACAAGCGATATTCCGGCGGTTCCGTCCATCTGTCTGGGCACCTGCGAGTTGAGCCTGTATGAGATGGTTGGTGCCGTCAACACCTTCAACAACAAGGGAGTTTATGTGAAACCCATCTTCATCACCAAAATATGTAACAATAAGGGTAATGTCATAGCCACCTTCAACATGGAGCAGAACGAGGCGATGGATGAGGTCTCCGCCTACAAGACCGTACAGCTGATGAAGGGCGTTGTGGAATACGGCACCGGCGTGCGCCTGCACTACCGCTACAAACTGGACATGCCGATGGCCGGAAAGACCGGCACAACCGACAACAACTCCGACGGCTGGTTCATGGGCTATACACCGATGCTGACTGCCGGCGTATGGGTCGGCTGCGAGGACCGTGCGGCTCATTTCCGCTCCACAAATCTCGGACAAGGCGCCAACACCGCACTGCCGGTATGGGCCCTGTTCATGAAAAAATGCTATGCCGACCCCACACTGAAATTGGAAAAGTGCGATTTCACCAAACCGGACAATCCGGATGCCAACCTGAATTTCGACTGCAGCAGATACGAAGAGCAGGATGTACCTAAAAACAGCTATAATTTCGAATAATACAAAACCAATTATACCATACACACATACACCATGGAACCAACAATTAAAATAGCATGTGGAAGAGCGAGCCGCAAACTCGCCGAACTGATTGCAAAATCCTATCATCAGGAACTGGTGCAGACCGAAGTCTGCGTTTACAGCGACGGGGAGTTCCAACCGGCATTCTGCGAAAACCTGAGAGGATGCGATGTGTTTCTTGTCCAGTCCACCATCCCGCCTGCGGACAACCTCATGGAGCTGCTTTACATGATTGACGGAGCCCGCAGGGCCTCGGCGCACAAGATCATTGCCGTCATACCCTATTTCGGCATGGCGCGTCAGGACCGGAAGGACAAGCCCCGCATCCCGATAGGCGCAAAACTGGTGGCCAACCTGCTGACCGCGGCCGGCGTGGACCGTATTATCACCATGGACCTGCATGCGGACCAGATCCAAGGCTTTTTCGACATTCCTGTGGACAACATCTACGCCTCGCGCATTTTCCTGCCCTACCTGAAGAAAAGGAACTTTGAAAACCTCTGCATCGCCTCGCCCGACACCGGAGGAACCCGCAGGGCTGCATCCTACGCCAAATACCTTGATGCCGACCTGGCCATAGGCTACAAGCAGCGTCCGCGCCCCAATGAAATCGCCAACCTGCAGATTATCGGTGATGTGAAAGACAAGAACGTGGTGATTGTGGATGACATGGTCGACACCGCCGGCACGCTCTGCAAAGCGGCCAAGGCAATAAAGGAGGCGGGTGCAAAAAGCGTCCGCGCCATGTGCGTCCACGCAGTGCTTTCAGGAAACGCCTATGACAACCTTGCGAATTCCGTACTGGAAGAGCTGATTGTCACCGACACCATTCCGCTTAAAAAACCCTCCGACAGGATTACGGTGCTTTCTACCGGCAAGCTGTTTGCCGCAGTCATTGAGGGAGTGGTGAACAACAGCTCCATCAGCAACCTGTTCAACTACGACCATTTCAAGGACATTGCAATGGACGACATGCTGATTGAGAAATAGGTTTCCAATGGGAAAGGACACCTTCATCCGCATACAGGGGCTACGGGTCAACAACCTGCAAAATATCAGCCTGGATATTCCTCACAACAAACTGATTGTGATAACCGGTCTTTCCGGATCAGGCAAATCCTCACTCGCTTTCGACTCCCTGTATGCCGAAGGGCAGCAACGATACATTGAATCTCTGAGCGCCTATGCAAGGCAGTTCATGGGTAAAATTAAAAAACCTGATGCAGACCTGATTGCCGGCATTCCGCCGGCAATTGCCATCGAGCAGAAGGTGAATATCCGTAACCCGCGCTCCACATTGGGCACCACCACGGAAATCTACGAATATGTCAAACTGCTGTTCGCACGTCTGGGGAAGACCTACTCCCCCATTTCCGGCGAACTGGTCAGTCGGGACAGCGTGAAGGATGTGTGCAACTATATTTTCTCCTTTCCGGAAGAGAGGCGGTTCACACTTTACGCCCCTTTCAGGCCGGCTGCCGGACGCACTCCGGAGGAGCATCTCAGGCTGCTGCTGCAACAGGGTTATACACGTGTGAGCACCCTTGAGGGGATTGTTCCGATTGAGGAGCTGCTCGAACACCCTCTGCCGGACGCCGCGTCAATCAGGTTGCTGATTGACCGCTTCACCGCCTCGCAGGACGATGAGAACCGCGCACGTGTGGCCGAATCGGTGGAGACAGCCTTTTTTGAAGGGAACGGACAGTGCTCGCTTGAAAGCGACGACCCTTCCGAATCAAAACGTCATATCTCATTTTCCAACCTTTTCGAAAAGGACGGGATTCTTTTCAAGAAACCCAGCACCAACATGTTTTCCTTCAACACGCCATACGGGGCATGTCCCCATTGCGGAGGATTCGGAAACACCATCGGCATCGACCCCGACCTGGTGATTCCGGACAAAAGCCTCTCCGTCTATGAGGATGCCATCGCCTGCTGGCGCACGGAGAAGATGTCCGCCTACCGCGACGAACTCATCAGCTCCGCCGCCGCATCCGGTTTCCCCATCCACCGGCCAATCGAAAAGCTGAGCGAAAAGGAGTACGGTCTGCTATGGAGCGGCAACCAGTATTTCCACGGATTGGACTATTTCTTCCAATGGCTGGAGGAGAACAGCTATAAAATCCAATACCGCATCCTGCTCTCCCGCTACAAGGGGAAGACAACCTGCCCCGTCTGCCACGGAAGCAGGCTCAACAAGGAGACGGAATATGTCCGTGTGGGAGGAAAGAACATCCAGGAGATTATTGGAATGCCGATTGACAAATGTCTTGACTTTTTCAAAAATCTGCACTTTGACACCCCTCAGGAAGAGCAAATCGCGGAGGGGCTGCTGAAAGAGATCCGCACACGTCTGGAATGCCTCTGTGACCTCGGATTAAGCTATCTGACACTAAACCGTCCTTCAGGAACACTTTCCGGAGGTGAATCCCAACGGGTGCACTTGGCCGCCTCCTTGGGCAGCAGCCTTGTCGGCTCCCTCTACATACTTGACGAACCCAGCATAGGACTGCACAGCCGCGACAGCAACCGCCTGATCCAAGTGCTGAAACGGCTGCGGGACATCGGCAACACGGTGGTGGTGGTGGAGCATGACGAAGAAATAATCCGTTCCGCCGACCAGGTGATTGACACCGGACCCTATTCCGGCAGTCAGGGAGGGAACATTGTCTTCCAAGGAAGCGTGCCGGAGCTGCTGGAATCGAAGGAGAGCATTACCGCAGCCTTTTTGCGCGGCGAACGGCAGATTCCGGTACCGGACTACCGGCGTCCCGCCCACAAATTCCTGCGGCTGGAGAACGTGAGCCTGCACAACATCCATAACCTTTCCGTGGAGATTCCACTTGAGGTGCTGACGGTGGTCAGCGGTGTCTCCGGCAGCGGAAAATCCACATTGGTGAGGGATCTGCTCTTTCCGGCACTCCAACGGATGATGAACCAGAGGAAACTCTCTGCAGGCAACCGCTACGATGACATCCATCTTAAGGGGGATTTGTCGGCAATCGGGGCGGTATCCTTTGTGGACCAGAACCCCATCGGCCGTTCATCCCGCTCCAATCCGGCCACCTACATCGGGGCATTCGACTATATCCGCCAACTGTTTGCAGAACAGCCGCTTTCAAAGGCAAGAGGCTACAAACCGGGCTTTTTCTCCTTCAATGTGGAGGGTGGCAGGTGCGAAAACTGCCAGGGTGAAGGCCACCTGAAAATCAAGATGCAGTTCATGTCCGACATTGAAATCCCATGCGAGGAATGCAAGGGAAAATGCTACAAGGATGAGGCTCTGGAGGTGAAGGTCAACGGGAAAAGCATTGCCGACATCCTGCAGATGACAATCAGCGAGGCGGCAGCCTTCTTTGGAGAGATGAAGGAGGACAAGACAGCCCAAAACATCTGCAACAGCCTGCAGCCCCTGCTGGATGTAGGGCTGGGCTATCTGCAGATGGCGCAATCCTCCTCCACCCTGTCGGGCGGTGAGGCGCAACGCATCAAATTAGCCTACTTTTTGGGCAAAGGGCGTTCCCAGGAGAAAACACTGCTCATTTTTGACGAACCCACCACCGGACTGCACTTCCACGATGTGCAGAACCTGTACAAAACCTTCGGTGCGCTGCTGCAGCAAGGGCACAGTATCCTGGTCATCGAGCACCATCTTGACATCATAAAATGTGCCGACTGGGTTATCGAAATGGGGCCGGAAGGTGGCGATAAAGGCGGACAAGTGATTTTCACCGGCACACCGGAAGAGCTGTGCCATTGTGAGACCTCTTTTACAGCCCCCTATTTGTCAGAAAAATTAACCAATAATTTAAAATGATTTTAAATTTCATTTCATCCGCTTTGGATATTCAGAAACAGATTATTTTTGCATTTAATTATTAACCAAAAAAAACTACTTGTTATGGCTCATAAAATTGATCCTGAAAAATGTGTCGGTTGCGGTACCTGCATCGGTGAATGCCCCGTGGGCGCCATCTCCGAAGGCGATGTCTACACCATCAACGCTGACGAATGCGTGGACTGCGGTTCCTGCGCCAGCGTATGCCCGCAGGAGGCTATCCAACCGGAATAGTCTTCCCGGCATATCTGAAAAAAGCCTTGAAGCAACTGCCTCAAGGCTTTTTTTGTAACGTTCCTCATCCATGGAATAATATAGGGTGTGGGATTTTTCCGCACCGGGCGGCATTCCGTATTGGGATTTTGATTATTTTTGCAAATCTTAACATTAACCTTTTATACACTAACAGATGAAGAAAAAGGAAAACGAAACAAAGGAGAAAAAAATGATTTACCTTGATCCAAAAGCCGACCTGACCTTCAAGAAGGTCTTCGGAGAACACAAGCGGCTGGTGAAAAGCCTGCTCAACGCGCTGCTGCCCCTCTCGGAGGAGGAGCGGATTACAGGCGTTACCTACATGAATCCGGAACTGATTCCAGAGGCGCCCTGGCGCAAGAACACCATCGTGGATGTCTGCTGCACCGACAGACGGAACAGGAAATTCCTGGTGGAAATGCAGCTGCACTGGAACCCGGAGTTCAAAAAACGCGTTTTGCTCAACGCCGCCAAAGCCTATGTGCGCCAATCCAAACAGGGGGAGGGCTACAAGCTGCTGCAGCCGGTCTATTCGCTCAACCTTGTCAACGATGTGTTCGAAACGGACACGGAGGAATACTACCACCACTACAAGTTAGTGAACATCAAGAACACCGACAAGGTGATAGATGGCCTGCAGCTGGTGTTCGTGGAGCTGCCGAAGTTCAAACCGGACGGCCGTGCGGAAAAAAAGATGTACGACCTCTGGCTGCGCTACCTGACGGAGGTTGGCGAAGAGACCAGGAAGGTCCCTGCCGAACTGACCGCAAGCAAAGAGGTGGAGGAGGCGGTGAAACAGCTGCGCGTATCCGCCTTCAACGATGCCCAGTTGGCGGCTTATGAAAAATTCTGGGATGCCATCAGCGTGGAAAGGACATTCATTGAAAGTGCGGAAACCCGTTACCAAACCGGTCTGGAACAAGGCCGTGCTGAAGGTCGCACCGAAGGCCTGCAGGAAGGTCTGGAGAAAGGCCGCGCTGAAGGAAGAGCCGAAGAGCGCATCGTAATTGCCGCAAACATGAAGCGTTTGGGAATTCCGGCTGAGCAGATTGCCCAATCCACAGGGATGACCGTGGAGGAAATCAAAGGGATGTGAAAAACAACAGAGCCGCGCCGGGAGGCGCCGAGCCCTGTTGAAATATTTAAAAATTAATAATTTCCATGGTTAAAATAGGCGGGATATTGCCCCATCTATTTCTTCTTCACCAATCGGATGGAGCCTGCGTTACAAGTGTTGTGGGAGTGTATGTATACGCCGGTATTCGCCAAGAAATAGAGGTAATAGCCGCCACCCAGATACTTTGTGGATGACCAATAGAGGCCCTCTTTACCCATGGCGCCATAGGTTCCGTCACAATAGCGGATTCCCACTCCGGGCAGATAGATGGAATTGCCGTTGGGGCCGACCACGTTGTAGCCGTTCCCATCCCATGTGCAGGTGCACTGTTTGATGAGTTCATTCATTTGTTCCTGTGTAGGCACTTTGTCACCGAAAGCCGCTGCCGCCTCATCGAAGGTGTACAGATTGTAGGCGGTGTCCTTAGGGTTAAGCTCGTTCTTGGATTTCCACAGCGTACCGCTCGGCAGCCCCAAGTCCACATAGTCGCCATAATTCACCGGTTTGTTGTCTTTCTTTTCCTCCTCTTTCTGGCAGGAGAACGTTCCAATACCCAACAGTGCTATAACTGTAAGGGTTAAAATTGTTTTTAAGTTTGACTTTACCATTTTAAATGAAATTTAAATTAATATTACTATTTGAGAATTAATACTTTACTATTATCACACAAATCATCAGGCGCAAGGAATCCCTTAATATTTTTTCTAAATTTAGGTCATTCATTGGGGCCGCTGGTCTGATTTTAAACTGCTGTCAGAATTTTCGGGACCATTATACACTGTCCAGATAACTGTTAACTATTAACTGTGAACTATAAACTCTTCTCAACTGTCCGCCAAGGTCGTAGGTGTAGCCCACCACCTCGTTGTCAGGGTAGGTGATATTCAGAACACGTCCCCAGCTGTCATAGGTGAACTGTGTTGAAAGAGCAAGCGCATTGGTCAGGAACGGCAGAGCATAAATCCTTGTCTCCCTTGTAACCTCGCCCATGTTCCCGTACTCATAGTACATCACGCCGCTCTCGTCGTAGAGGGAATCGACTCGTCCATACTGGTCGTAATGGTAGATTGTTGTCAGCGCGTCATCGTAGCCCACGCTGTCCAGACGATGGGCGTTATAGTGGTAATGCGTGGTTTTGTTTTGGATGATTCCGTTCTCCAACCAGCTCTGCGTATGGGCGGAAAGGTTGCCGCCATTGTAGGTGAGGGATTCGGCAAGCCCACCCTCCACGTAGGTCAGCCTCCTGCCCAGCCAGTCGTAGGTGTAGGTGCGTTCCCAGTCATTGGTCACGCTGCTATAGACACTCGTGTTATCACCGACAGAATTATAGTCAAAATAGACAGGCTGCTGGCCGGAGGGATGGATGACCCAGGGCTTGATGGAAGAGTATAATATGTTATGAATTAATTCCATGTCTACAACTGCTGTCCAAATTTCGGGGACCTTTATACTATATTCATTATCTAATTTATGGTGTATGAAATATCATGATATAATAACTGTTGGTTCATTGTATCAATATATGTAACAATAAAACGGCAGGAAGAAACCTCATTTATTCTAAAAAAACCACCTCCCTGTTTTATATACCTATATATTGAACTATTGGGACTGCAATAATTGCATATATAGTCTTTGTCGTAACTATCAAATTTGCAGTTAATTATACTGTATAATGAAGTGTCTTTTATATTATAAATTCGAATAAATTCCGAATGAAAGAAATCACTTTTAGAATACTTTTCTTTTAAAGCAATTTTTTTTGAGGTTCCTTTTCCCAACATGTTATCAATTTTTTTATTCTCATTACAAGATGCTAATAGAAACATAATTAAAATAAAAAATATTGATTCACGGATTCCATCTTGAGTAACCATAATTAATACGCATTGATGATTTAATACCATTTAGCTTAGAAGCACCATTAACCATTCTTGTTTTTATTTCATTCATTACAGAACGATTTCCCCATTTTTGAGGATTAAAATCATATTCGTCATAAAATCCTACAATATTTCCAGAAGAATTCGTATAAACAGTTGCTTTTCCAAAGGCAAAGCTATAATTGTTGCTTTCATAAAAATTTATTTCCTTACAATGACCACTGTATGTTTTTCCTGATTTACCATATAACGTAACTTCTCCTTTATCAGTTACAGCATCTGCATTGTTTTTTATAAACAAAAGAATTCCAGCAAATTGCGCACCTGTCAATTTAACATCACCCTTTTCTTGCCAAAAAGAAGTAAATAAGTCTTGAGCTATTCCCTTTGTTGCATGGTCACGTATCCGATTACCAGTAGAGCCTAAATTATCACTACTCTTTGTTTCATTTCCATAATCAACTATAAAAACATCTCCCACTTTTAAATTGAGCACTCCTTTATTATTCACTGTGTATCCTTGCTCATTTAACATTTTTTTTGCAATTTCGGGTGAAGTATTAAGGTATTGTGCAAATGTCCAAGCATTATCACCTTTTTCTGCTATCAAATTACCCTCTTCATCAGGTTTCCATGCTTCCTCCCCACTCGGATCCACATACTTCACCGGATTGTTGGCGCAGTAGGCATACGGGGTCATCCAGAAGTACTTTTCGAACATGGGGTCACGGCTTGTGAACACTGGCGGTTTATAATACCTTGCTTCGTAGTAGTACATGCCGGTCTCTTCGTCAAGTTCCTTGGCGTTGAAGGAGTATTTGGGAATTATGTCATTGCCGAATGTGGCATTGTATTCCGTGGTGATTTCCCCGAAGGGAGCGTAGAGGAAGCCTTGGGTCACGTTCTGGTTCTGGTCTGTCACAAACGCGGTGGAACCAAGGTGGTTCATGTGATAATAGAAGATGTCGGAGGCAGTGCCGGTGGGTTGCAGGACGGTAACATCCACGGATGGCGTTTCAATAGGGACATCTCCCGCTTCGACCAGTTCCAGCAGGTCGGCACGGGCCTGCTCGTCAGCTTGCATGATGCGGAAGCCCAACCTGTCATTGTTGTTTGTGGCAATGGGAACCGTATTCTCTCCCAAACGGCTGGCAATTCGTTCGCTGCCGTTATAGTAGTGCTTGGTGTACTCCCCGTTATGGTTGAAGTTCACGTAGGCGTTGGGGTAGAACATCGCGCTTTGCAGCTGCAAATGCAACGGTTCAGGCTGGCCGTTCACCCACTGGTTCTGGTTAAGCATGGAGAGCTTGTAAGCCCTTGTGTTGGAAGCGTTGTAGCCATAATAGGCTTTTTTCCCTTCATTTCTTTCCTTTTTTCTTCTCCCGGAAAAAAAGAAAGAAACGAAGCAAAGAAAGGAAAAAAGAAGGTTACAAGGGGTAACCTCAGTACTCATTGTCGCATTCTGCCACTGTTGAAACATTTGAATCTCACGGGTTGTTAAAGTCATATCGCTGACATGCGGCGTAAAGGAAAAAATCCGTCTTCCATAGCATGGCTGCGGCGAAAGAACGATGCAAAGCGAAGCG
>JAEEGJ010026417.1_pt1 | contig 11770 bp, 22 predicted proteins | sample 8958761 | NCBI WGS metagenome assembly JAEEGJ01 (sample SAMN16246546, study PRJNA631951) | gut metagenome | biome: gut microbiome; feature: rumen; material: RS-attached | host: Bos | place: Iran: Karaj | collected 2018-10
ACACTTCGATGTCCAGCGCGAAATCGATCCGTGCACCTTCCGACTTGAGCTTCTCTGAGAGCGCTCTGGCCTGCGGAAGCGTCCGCGGGAATCCGTCCAGCACGTATCCGTCCTTGCAGTCTTCTTCGCGAAGTCTGGAGATCACAAGATCCGTGGTGAGTTCATCCGGAACCAGGAGCCCCTCGTCCATATAGGCTTTCGCCCGAAGGCCGAGTTCCGTTCCTTCTTTCAGGTTCTTGCGGAAAATGTCTCCGCTGGAAATGTGCGGAACGCCGTACTGTTCGGCAATTCTCAGAGCCTGTGTGCCTTTGCCTGCGCCGGGGGCGCCGAGCATGACGATCTTCATTCAGTCCATCTCCTTTGGTCCGGTGAATAACCGGTCACAAGATACCATTTGACAGGCCGCCCCCCAAACGGCGGACGGCCTGTTCTTTCATCAGAAAATGCTGTCGTACTCTCTCGAGACCATGCGGCCTTCGATCTGCTGCAGCGTTTCCAGAATGACGCCGACAATAATGATCAGTGAAGTTCCGAGGAAGCTGATGGATCCGGGGATCCTCAGCGCACCCGTCAGAACGATCGGGATCAGTGCGATGATCGAAAGACCGGTGGCACCGATGAACACGATCACGTTCAGAACGGAGTTCAGATATTCACTGGTAGGCTTGCCCGGACGGAAGCCCGGAACAAAGCCGCCCTGCTTCTTCAGGTTCTCCGCAACTTCGGTCGGGTTAAAGGTGATCGAAGTATAGAAATACGCGAAGACGAAGATCAGAAGGATGTAAAGGATCACGCCCAGCGAGTAGTACCACGGAAGGCCGGCCCTGAACCAGTAGCTCGGGCTCAGGATGCCGATCACGGTACCCCAGAAGCCGCCCGGATTGCCGCCCGCAAACTGCGAGATCATAGCCGGGATCGACAGGATGCTGGATGCAAAGATGACCGGGATGACGCTGGCCGTCAGGATCTTCAGCGGAATGTTGGAAGACTGTCCGCCCATGACGCGGCGTCCGACGATCTTGCCGGCATACTGTACCGGGATCTTGCGGATTGCGCCGTTCAGCCAGACCGTGAAGGTCAGGATCGCGAGGATCAGAACGATGGCTGCGGCAATCGCAACGACCTTCAGCGGGATGTTGTTGATCTTCGTAAAGGTCTCACTCGTGAAGAGCGTCTTGAAATCCGAGGGGATGCCGGAGAGGATGTTCACCAGAAGGACGATGGAAATACCATTTCCGATGCCCTTTTCGGTGATACGTTCGCCGACCCACATCAGGAACGCCGAGCCGGCCGTCAGCGCAATGACGCAGACGATCCAGTAGAAAGCGTTGTTCGTGGAGAACAGACCCTGGTTGCCGAATCCGATGGTCATTGCGATGGACTCGATGAGTGCCAGAACGACCGTCGCATAACGGGTATACTCCGCGATCTTCTTGCGGCCGTCATTACCGGAACGCTGAAGTTCTTCAAGCCGCGGAATGGCGACTGTCAGAAGTTCCATGATAATGGATGCCGTGATGTAAGGTGTGATCGAAAGCGCCAGGATGGAAAAGCTTTCAAGCGAGTTGCCGGTAAATGAATTGAAGATATTGAAAGCGCCTTCTTTGTTCAGATTCGCCAGATATTCCTTAATGACAGAGGAATCCGTACCGGGAACCGGAATCTGCGAACCGACACGCACCACGATGACCATGAAGAGCGTGAAGAGAATGCGCGTCCGGACGTCCTTGACTTCCCAGGCTTTTTTCAATGTCTTAAACATCAGATCACCTCGGCCGTACCGCCCGCTGCTTCAATTTTCGCTTTTGCGCTTTCGGAGAACGCGTTCACACGAACCGTAAGCTTTTTGGTCAGATCTCCATTGCCGAGGATCTTGACGCCGTCTCTCGGGTTCTTCACGATACCCGCGTCCATGAGCTTCTCGACGGTGACTTCTTCGCCGTTTTCGAAGCACTCAAGGCGATCGACGTTGATCGCAACGATCTCTTTGGAGTTTCTGTCTGTGAAGCCGCGCTTCGGCAGACGCCTGAACAGAGGCATCTGGCCGCCTTCAAATCCCGGACGCGGAGCGCCGGAACGGGCCTTCTGACCCTTGTGTCCCTTGCCGGCGGTCTTTCCGTTTCCGGATCCATGACCGCGGCCGCGGCGGAAATTGTCGTTCTGTGTAGAACCGGCTGCAGGAGTTAAATTCGATAAATTCATGATCTACCTCCGATTACTCTTCTACCTTCACCAGGTGTCTCACATGCCAGATCATGCCGCGGACGGCATCATTATCGGGCAGTTCGACTGTCTGATGCAGTTTGTGAAGTCCCAGCGCTTCGACCGTCTTTTTGTGCTTCGGAACCGCAGCGATCGGAGACTTGACAAGTGTGATCTTTAAAGTTTTGTTCTCTGCCATGACATGCCTCCAAATTACAGTTCTTCCACCGGCTTATTTCTAAGCGCGGAGACCTGCTCCGGCGTACGGATGGCCGCAAGACCGGAAAGGGTCGCAAGAACAACGTTCTGCTTGTTGTTGGAACCCAGGGACTTCGTACGGATGTTCCGGATGCCTGCGAGTTCGCAGACGGAACGGGCCGGGCCGCCGGCGATAATGCCGGTACCTTCTTTGGAGCGCTTCAGAAGGACTTCTGCGCTGCCGTAGGTGCCCACATAATCGTGCGGAATACTCTGGTTCTCATCCAGCGCAACGGTGATCAGGTGCTTTTCAGCTGCCTGTTTCGCCTTGCGGATCGCTTCCGGGACTTCCGCAGCCTTGCCGGTACCGACACCGACACGGCCCTTCTTGTCGCCGACAACGACGAGTGCGGAGAAACGCATGTTGCGGCCGCCCTTAACGACCTTGACGACGCGCCTGATGGCCACTACGCGATCTTCGAACTCGGATTCTTTCACTTCAGGGTTCTCACGCCTGTTGCGTCTGTCGCGCCTGTCGCGATTATCATTCGCCATATTCGTTCCTCCTTAAAACTTCAGACCCGCTTCGCGGGCAGCGTCTGCGAGCGCCTGGATCTTGCCGTGGTAGACAAAGCCGCCGCGGTCATAGACCACTTCCGTGATACCGGCTTCCAGCGCCTTCTTTCCGATGTATTCGCCGAGCGCCTTGGCGGCGGCGACATCGTTCGTCTTTTCGAGACCGAGGTCCTTCGTAAGTGTAGAAGCGGAAACCAGAGTCTTGCCGACCGTATCGTCGATGATCTGCACATACATGTGCTTGTCGCTTCTGAAGACGGACATTCTCGGACGTTCTGCCGTACCGTTGATATTTTTCCTCTGTCTCCTGTGCTTCTCGACACGGATTTCTTTTCTCGACTGTTTCGATACCATGTTCTACCTCCCCTTACTTCTTACCGGTCTTACCGGCTTTGCGGCGGATCTTCTCGGTGCTGTACTTCACACCCTTGCCCTTGTAAGGTTCCGGCGGACGCTTCGCGCGGATGTCCGCGGCGTACTGTCCGACTTTTTCCTTGTCAATGCCGGTGATCTCGATCGTTGTCTGGTTCGGGCAGGCGCTTTCGACGCCTTCCGGATCCGTCAGTTCGATCGGATGAGAATAGCCGAGGAAGAGGGTCAGAGTCTTGCCGCTCTTCTGCGCATGATAACCGGTTCCGTTGATCTGAAGGGTCTTCTTGAAGGACTCGTGAACGCCCTGCACCATGTTACGGAGAAGCGTCCTGGTCAGTCCGTGAAGAGCTCTTTCTCTCTTGAGATCGTTCGGACGAGACACCAGGATCTCGTTGTTCTCGATCTCGATCGTCATTTCGGGCGCGAGTTTTCTGGTGAGTTCACCCTTCGGCCCCTTGACCGTCACAACATTATTTTCTGCGATGTCCACAGTAACACCTGCGGGGATCGCGATTGGCATTTTCCCTATACGTGACATGCCCGTACCTCCAAATAATTCTTCAATGCTTACCAGATGTAGGCAAGCACTTCGCCGCCGACGTTCTGTCTGCGGGCTTCCTTGTCCGTCATCACGCCCTTGTTGGTGGAGATGATCGCGATGCCGAGGCCGTTCAGGACCTTCGGGAGATCTTCCTTGGACGCGAACACACGGAGACCGGGCTTCGAGATTCTCTTCAGACCCGAGATGATCTTCTGGTTCTTGTCGCGTCCATATTTCAGGGTGATACGGATGGTCTTGAAATCGCCGTCATCCACAAGTTCATACTTGGTGATGTAACCTTCGTCGACCAGGATCTGGGCGATGGAAAGTTTCATCTTGGAGGCCGGAACATCGACCGTATCGTGTTTTGCTGTATTCGCGTTACGGATTCTTGTAAGCATATCCGCAATCGGATCACTCATTGCCATAGTTTCTTCCCCCTTTACCAGCTGGCTTTACGGACACCCGGAATCTCGCCCTTATAGGCAAGCTCGCGGAAGCAGATGCGGCACACGCCGTATTTCCTAAGGTAGCCGTGCGGACGTCCGCAGATCCTGCAGCGTGTATAAGCCTGAGTAGAGAACTTAGGCGGCCGGGACTGACTGACTTTCTTAGACATTTTCGCCATGATTCAATTCCTCCTCTCAGTTCTTGGCCTTTTCAAACGGCATGTTGAAAAGGGTCAGGAGCGCACGCGCTTCTTCGTCGGTCTTCGCGGTGGTCACGAAACAAATGTCCATGCCGCGGGTCTTGTCGATCTTGTCATAGTCGATCTCGGGGAAGATCAGCTGCTCGCGGATACCCAGCGAGTAGTTGCCTCTGCCGTCGAACGCGTTCGCGTTGACGCCGCGGAAGTCGCGGACACGCGGAAGCGCGATGTTGATCAGACGATCCGCGAACTCGTACATACGGTTGCCGCGGAGGGTGACCTTGCAGCCGATCGGCATGCCTTCACGAAGCTTGAAGTTTGCGACAGACTTTTTCGCCTTGGTAATGACGGCGTGCTGTCCGGTGATCTTCTCCATGTCCGCGATCGCGGCATCCAGGAGCTTCACGTTCTCTTTCGCTTCGCCTACGCCCATGTTGACGACGATCTTCGAGAGCTTCGGGACTTCCATGACGTTCTTGTAGCCGAACTGCTTCGTGAGCGCCTGGACCATTTCGTTTTCGTACTGTTCGTATAATCTGGCTTTGCTCATATCCCTCTCCTTACGCGATCACGTCGCCGGTCTTCTTGTTGATGCGGACCTTCTTGCCGTCGCGCACTTCGAATCCGACCCGGACGCCCTTCCCGTTCTGGGCGATCATGACATTAGAGGCATGGATGGGGGCCTCGACTTCGATGATGCCGCCGTTGGGGTTCTTCTGACTGGCCTTCTCGTGTTTCTTGACCTTGTTCAGGCCTTCCACGATGACCGTGTTGTCCTTGGTGTTGACGTGAAGGACTTTGCCCTCACGGCCTTTTTCCTTACCTGCGATCACGATGACCGGATCGCCTTTTTTGATCTTCATTGCCATGTTGCGGCCTCCTTACAGCACTTCCGGCGCCAGGGAGACGATCTTCATGAACTGCTTGTCACGAAGCTCTCTTGCGACCGGCCCGAAGATACGGGTACCGCGCGGGGTCTTGTCATCGGTGATGATGACGGCGGCGTTCTCGTCGAAACGGATGGAAGAACCATCTTTCCTCTTGACGCCCTTGACCGTACGCACAACAACTGCCTTCACGACGTCGCCCTTTTTGACCATGCCGCCGGGGATGGCGTCTTTCACGGTCGCGACGATGATGTCGCCGATATTGGCATATCTTCTGACAGAACCGCCCATCACGCGGATGCAAAGGAGTTCCTTCGCGCCCGTGTTGTCAGCGACCGCCAGTCTTGATTCCTGCTGGATCATACTGATGCACTCCTTTCCCTTACTTCGCGCGTTCGATCACTTCGACGAGGCGCCATCTCTTCATCTTGGAGCGCGGCCTGGTTTCCATGACGCGGACGGTATCGCCTACGTTACAGGTGTTCTCGGCATCTTCAGCGTAAAGCTTGTAGGTCTTCTTCACGATCTTGCCGATCAGGGGATGCTTGACGTTGTCGATAACGGCGACAACGATGGTCTTGTCCATCTTGTTGGAGATGACTTTGCCCGTACGGGTCTTTCTCAGATTTCTTTCCATGCTGCGTCCCCCTTATTTCGCTTGAAGAAGCGTTTCGATCCTGGCAATGTTTCTGCGGACCTCACGGATCTTCGCGGTGTTGTCCAGCTGGTTCGTGGCGTTCTGGAACCGAAGATTGAACAGTTCCTTCTTCGCGTTGACCAGTTCTTCCGAAAGCTCGGACGCGGATTTCTTCTTCAGTCCGTCAAGATAATTCTTACTCTTCATCGGATGTACCGCCTTCCTCGCCGCGCTTGACGATCTTGCACTTCAGAGGCAGCTTGTAGATCGCGAGTTTCAGCGCTTCCTTCGCGGTCTCTTCCGGAACACCGGCGATCTCGAACAGAACGCGGCCCGGCTTCACAACGGCTACCCAGTATTCAACAGTTCCCTTACCGGAGCCCATACGGGTCTCGGCGGGTTTCGCAGTGACCGGCTTGTCCGGGAAGATCTTGATCCAGACCTGGCCGCCGCGCTTCACAAAACGGGTGATGGCGATACGGGCCGCCTCGATCTGATTGGACTTGATCCAGGCCGGCTCCATGGCTACGAGACCATATTCGCCATTCGATACTTTATTTCCTCTAAGCGCCTTGCCTGCCATCGTTCCGCGGAACTGTTTGCGGCGCTTGACTCTCTTCGGCATTAACATGGTTACTGCACGCCTCCTTCTTCATTTTTTCTGGTCGGAAGGATTTCGCCGTTGTAGATCCACACCTTGACGCCGACTTTGCCGTAAGTGGTGTTCGCTTCCGCGAAACCGTAGGCGATGTCTGCACGAAGGGTCTGAAGCGGGATCGTGCCTTCCGAATAGAACTCGCTCCTGGCGATCTCGGCGCCGCCGAGACGTCCGGCGCAGGAAGCCTTGATGCCCAGGACGCCGGCCTTCATGGCGCGCTGCATCGTGGACTTCATGGCGCGGCGGAAGGAAACACGGTTCTCAAGCTGGCGGGCAATGTCTTCCGCAACAAGCTGAGCGTCTTTCTCAGGACGTTTCACTTCCTTGATGTCGATGGAGAGCTTCTTGGTGGTAAGCTTCGCGACTTCACTCTTCAGTTTCTCGATCTCGGAACCGCCTTTGCCGATGACGAAACCGGGCTTCGCGGTGGAAATGATCACGCGCACACGGTCCGTGGAGCGCTCGATCTCGATCTTCGAGATGCCGGCGGCATACAGCCGCTTCTTCAGATAAACGCGGATCTTGTGGTCTTCGACCAGGTTGTCCGCAAAACCATTCTTGTCAGCATACCATCTGGAATCCCAATCCTTGATGATACCGACTCTCATGCCATGAGGATTAACTTTCTGACCCATCTTGCGCCCCCTTACTTCTTCTCATCCAGCACAACGGTAATGTGGCTCGACCGCTTCAGAATGCGGTACGCGCGACCCTGTGCTCTGGGCTGGATCCTCTTCATGGTCGGTGCCTGATTCGCGTAGCACTCGGCAACGTAGAGGTTGTCTTCTCTGAGACCCTGGTTGTTCATCGCATTTGCAGCGGCGCTTTCCAGAAGTTTCCGGATCAGTGTGGAAGCGTAACGGGGATTGTAGGTGACGATCCCGAGCGCTTCGGTGTAGCTCTTGCCGCGGATCGCGTCGAGTACGAAGCATGCCTTCTGTACCGGAACGCGGGCGTAGCTGAGCTTTGCGGACGGACGCGTGTCTTTGACAGCGTTCCGCTCTCTCTTGGCCTGGCTCCTATGTCCTTTTGCCATGGTTTTTAGCCTCCTCCAATAAACTTATGATTTGAATATCACACCCCGGCGGGAAAATGTTTCTCCCCCTGGCCGTGTGTGTCGCAGTGCAGGCACATACCTGCCCCACGGTCCCTCACCGGCCCCGGGGGATGATCCCCCGGGAACTTCGGTCAGAGTTATTTGCCTCAGGACTTCTTGTCGTCGCGGCCGTGGCCTCTGAAGGTACGGGTTGCGACAAACTCTCCGAGCTTGTGTCCGACCATGTCTTCTGTGACATAGACCGGAATGTGCTTCCTGCCGTCATGAACCGCAAATGTGTGGCCGACGAACGACGGGAAGATCGTGGAACGGCGGGACCAGGTCTTAATGACGGTCTTCTCGCCGGACGCGTTCAGCGCATCCACTTTCTTTAAGAGACTTGCGTCTGCAAAAGGTCCTTTTTTCAGCGAACGTGACATGTTCTTCCTCCCTTCGTTACTTGATGGCTCTGCCGTTGCGGCGTCTGACGATAAGCTTGTTGGAAGCCTTCTTCAGCTTCCTCGTCTTCATGCCGAGAGCAGGTTTGCCCCAGGGAGTGCTCGGGCCGGGACGGCCGATCGGGGCACGTCCTTCGCCGCCGCCGTGCGGGTGATCGTTGGGGTTCATGACAGAACCGCGGACCGTCGGGCGGATACCCATGTGACGCGTACGTCCGGCCTTACCGACATTCACGAGGTTGTGCTCGCCGTTGCCGACGATGCCCATCGTTGCGCGGCAGGTTGCCGGGACCATTCTCATCTCCCCGGAGGGAAGACGAAGCGTTGCATATTTGCCTTCCTTGGCCATGAGCTGGGCGCCTGCACCGGCAGAGCGGACCATCTGGGCGCCTGCGCCGGGATAAAGCTCCACACAGTGGACCATGGAACCGATCGGAACGTTGGCAAGAGGCAGGCAGTTGCCGACCTTCGCTTCCGCGTTCTCGCCGCTCATCAGCTTGTCGCCGACCTTGACGCCTTCGGCTGCAAGAATGTAGCTCTTGGAACCGTCTGCGTAAACAAGAAGCGCGATGTCCGCGGTTCTGTTCGGATCGTATTCGATCGCCCTGACCGTCGCTTCGATACCGTCTTTCTGACGCTTGAAGTCGATGATCCTGTAACGGCGTCTCGTGCCGCCGCCCTGATGGCGGACAGTGATCTTGCCCTGGTTGTTCCGGCCTGAATTCTTCTTCAGGACTACCGTCAGGCTCCGTTCGGGAGTGGACTTCGTGATATCCGCGAAATCCATACCGGACATCTGACGGCGGGAAGGCGTATAGGGATTATACTTTTTGATACCCATTTGTCTAATGTCTCCTTTAGATTTCTTATCGCACTTTTCTGTGCATATTCTTTCGGCCCGCCCGTGTCAGCGGTGCCTTTAAGCCTTACAGGCCGCTGTAGATCTCGATGTCCTTCGAGTCCTCAGTGAGCTGGATATAGGCCTTCTTGGTCTTCGCGGTACGGCCGATCGTGCGGCCGCGGCGCTTTTCCTTGCCGTCCATGTTGAGGGTGTTCACCTTCTGAACCTTCGTTCCCGGGAACATTTTCTCAACGGCTTCTTTGATCTGCGTCTTGTTCGCTTCCGGATGGACCAGGAACGTATAGCGCTTGGTTGCCATGCCGTCCATGGACTTCTCCGTGACGACCGGCGCCAGGATCACGTCATAATACTGAATGTTCGCCATTACGCATATACCTCCTCGAGTTTCCGGACGGCCTCTTCGGTCACGACAAAGCTGTCGTACTTGAGGACGTCATAGACGTTGACCTGTCTGTAGTCGATCATCTTGACGTTCGGAACATTGCGGGAAGCAAGCCTCAGTTCGTTCGAGGGCGCGTCGGCAACGACAAGCGCCTTCTTGAGCTTCAGACCGTCCAGGACGGCGACGAAATTCTTCGTCTTGGCTTCCGCAAGTTCCAGTTTGTCGAGAACGAAGATCTTCTCTTCTTCGACGCGGCTGGTCAGCGCGCTCTTAAGCGCAGCAACTTTTTCCTTCTTGTTGATCTTGAACGAGTAGTCACGGGGTGTCGGTGCAAACACCACGCCGCCGTGCGCCCACTGCGGAGCTCTCGTGGATCCCTGACGCGCGTGGCCGGTGCCCTTCTGACGATAAGGCTTCTTGCCGCCCCCGGAGACTTCGCCGCGGGTCTTCGCCTTCTGGGTGCCCTGGCGCATCGCTGCCAGATGAGCCGTGACGGCCATCTTGACGAGATGCTCGTTGATCTCGGTTCCGAAAAGGGCGTCGGAGAGTTCGACTTCGCCGATCTTCTCACCCTTCATATTGAATAAAGATACATTCGCCATGTCTTATGTCCTCCTCTGGTCAGCGCACGCTCTTCGCGGCCTCACGGATCGTGACAAGGCACTTCTTCGCGCCAGGCACGGAGCCTTTGACAAGGATGAGGTTCTGTTCGGCGTCAACACGGACGACCTTGAGGTTCTGGATCGTCACGGTATCGCTGCCCATGTGACCGGGCATGCCTTTTCCCTTCGGAACGCGTCCGGGGGTCGTCGAAGCCGCATTGGAGCCCTGATGACGGTGGAATTTGGAACCGTGCGCCATGGGTCCTCTGTGCTGTCCGAAACGCTTGATCGCGCCCTGATAGCCTTTGCCCTTCGAAACGGCAGTCGCATCGACGACGTCGCCGGCTTCAAAGATGTCGGCCTTGATCTCGTCCTTCACCGCGTAGTCTTCTGCGTTTTCCAGTCTGAATTCACGGATGAAACGCTTGTAGCTGACGCCGGCTTTGTCGAAGGTGCCCTTAAGGGGCTTCGAGACGAGTTTCTCACGAATGTCGGAAAATCCGACGACGACAGCCTTGTAGCCATCGTTCTCTTCCGTCTTCACCTGAAGGACGGGGCAGGGACCCGCGAGAAGCACGGTGACGGGAACGACAAGTCCGTTTTCATCGAAGACCTGCGTCATCCCGACCTTGGTTGCCAAGATTGCTTTCTTCATTAATAGTTCCTCCTGTTTCTACAGCGGATTGGGGCTCTCCCAATCATCCTAGAAAGGATAAGCTGTTGTTTCCTGTTTCTTTCCTCAGATCATCTTGATGTCGATCTGGACGCCGGCAGGCATCTCTTCTCTCGACAGAGCCTCAATGATCTTCGGGCTCGGCGCGACGATGTCGATCAGGCGCTTGTGTGTGCGCTGCTCGAACTGTTCGCGGGAATCCTTGTATTTGAACACCGCGCGGCAGATCGTCACGATCTGTTTCTTGGTGGGGAGCGGAACCGGTCCGCTGACCAGGGCGTCCGCCTTCTTGGCGCTGTCCACTAACTTCTTCGCCGCCTGGTCGATCAGCTGATGGTCGTATGCCTTCAGGATGATCCTCATAATGTTCTTCTGCATAAAAATAGTCGCCTCCTTTTCGCACTACTTTTCAGTGCAACAAGCGGTGACTGTACACATGTCCGTGTGTGTCCTTCCGACACCACACCATTCTCTCCGCAAAAAACCCGGAATTACGTTGTACAGTGACTTGTCGCCAGTTCTAGACTTGACATTCGCTCCGCGTAAAAACCCAACGGACAACCCTGTTGGCAACCTCACGCATCATAGCTATCATGCCACAGCGTCAGCCAATATAGCACATGTATTCTACGAATGCAAGTACTTTTTTGCCCTTCCGGGCAAAAAAGTTTACAGATCCATGCTCGCATGGAGATGGAAACTTGTTGGGACGGAAAGACTCAGAAATGCTTGATGTTTTCGAAGAAAACAGAAAGTGTTTCTGAGGCCTGGCGCAGTGTATAGCTGCGCCAAGGCAAAAAGCCACGAACCGTGAGGTTGCCCGCTGCTCTGCCCGTTTGGTGATTTACCGGCCCCCTCATGAGCAGCGAAGCAGTTTTCGAAGAAAAATGCGGGAGCTGCGAATGTTCTCAGGATCGCGGGAGCGCAAAGCGCGGAGCGATCCGTCCCCGTCCTTTTCACTCTTCTCTCCCATAAAAAGACCGTCCCCTTCCGGGAACGGTCTTTCATCGCTATCCCTCACCCTGCACGCAGGGCAG
>JAEEGJ010026420.1_pt1 | contig 11769 bp, 10 predicted proteins | sample 8958761 | NCBI WGS metagenome assembly JAEEGJ01 (sample SAMN16246546, study PRJNA631951) | gut metagenome | biome: gut microbiome; feature: rumen; material: RS-attached | host: Bos | place: Iran: Karaj | collected 2018-10
ATGTTCGTCCTTGCTTCATGCCTAACGAGGGTGACGATATTCTCGACACATACAAGGAGAAGAGAGCTCAGGCACTCTATTCCGAGGATGAGCGTCAGACACTCCGTCAGTCTCACAAGAATCCCCAGATCATCGAACTCTATGAGAAGTATCTGGGCGAGCCTAACTCTCACAAGGCTCACGAGCTCCTGCACACAACATATGCTGCAAGAGAGGGCTTCAACGAAGTTAAGAAGTAATCTTTACTTAAGTTAAAACAACAAAGGGGCACGCATATGCGGGCCCCTTTTTGTATTGAAAAACGTTTTTTCTTTGAATAATATTTATTCTAGGGATTTCGAAAAGAAGTTTTCGAACAAGAGGATAAGGAGAAAGATTATGAGATGTCCATTTTGCGGTGCGGATAATGACGGAAAGTTCTGCAGCAACTGCGGAACAAAGATGCCTCAGGAACAACAGGCCCCGGCACAGCCCGCACAGGAATATGTTCCCATTCAGCCTGCGCAGTACATTCCGGTAGAGCCGGAGCCTTCGCAGCAGGAATATGTGCCTATACAGCCGACCTATGCAACGCGCATCACGCAGCCCGTGCAGAAGCGCATCAAGTTCAACGGATGGTGCAACGCAGGTCTGGCGCTGTCTATTATTGCGTGGTTTACGATGGGTATTACGAGCCCGTTCGGTTTCATCTTCTCGCTGATCGGACTTTTCGATTCTGCCAGAAAGCATCAGCCCGGAAGAGGCAAGGCGATAGCAGGTCTCATAATGTCAGGGCTCATTATCTTTTCATTGGGTACCATTATCGCGGTCAGCTACAAGGATGTTAAGCAGACATTAGAAGACGGAGAGTTCGAATCACCTGTTGATATCATTCAGGCGATCGACGATGCGTTAGACAGGCAGGATTCTGATTACAAGAAAAAGGTTGATGCGGTAACCGTGAGGGATTGGGTAGAGCAAAGCGGCTCCCTGATCACTTTCAATACAGACGGTACGTTCAAGGTCTACCGCTCTGCAAGCGATAAGGAAGATAACTACTACTACGGCAAATTCAGGCTCTATAGGGGAAGCGACGCGTACGGCCAGATCACCAGGACCTACAGGAAATACGGTATAACCAACAGTGATCTGCAGGAACTCAAAAAGAGCTTTGCCACTCTCAAGGCCGATAATTACGTATGCCTCGTGCTCGATGTTGAAGGCGGCAAGATGGCCGGAGAGACCGTAAACGAAAAGAAGAAGGAAGTCTACTACGGCTATTTCGATGACGATAAGAAAGATCAGCTGGTTCTCGTTAACATGAAGAACAAGCTTAAGACCCATTATATTCCTCACTGATGAATAGCGAACTTCAGGCAAAACTCGATAAACTCAAAGCATATCTCAAGGGTCTGGGATCACTTGCCGTCGGATTCTCGGGCGGCGTTGATTCTACGTTCCTGATAGCAGTCGCGCATGAAGTCCTGGGAGACAGGGCGATCGCTGTGACCGAAGCGGATGCGGCAGTTCCGGGACGCGAGGTCAATGAGGCAAAGGAGTTCTGCGAGTCTCGCGGGATACGCCACATCACCTTTACGGTCGACCCTTTAACAGAGGAAGGCTACAGGAAGAACAGCTCCGAAAGGTGCTACTACTGCAAGCGGCTTATCTTCAGAGAGATAAGAAAGATCGCAGAAGAGAACGGGATCGAATATGTCGCGGAAGGCTCAAATATGGACGATCTTGGCGACTACCGTCCGGGTCTTCGCGCAGCCGCAGAGCTTGGCATCACGGCGCCTTTGAGGGAAGCGGGACTTACCAAATCCGACATCAGAGAGCTGTCAAAAGAGATGGGACTGCCCACGTGGAGCAAGCCTTCTTATGCGTGTCTTGCTTCGCGTTTCGTATACGGCGAAGAGATAACAAAAGAGAAGCTTTCCATGATCGATCAGGCAGAACAGTTCCTTATTGACCTGGGATTCATTGAAGAGCGCGTCCGTCTGCACGGAAAGCTCGCAAGGATCGAAGTTCCCGCAAAAGACATCACCCGCATCGCTTCAGAAGAGGTCCGCGGGAAGATATACGAAAGATTCAAAGAGATAGGATTTACCTACGTTACGCTTGACCTGAAGGGTTACCGGACAGGCAGCATGAACGAGACGCTCAGCTTGTGAGCTTTATCTTCGGCCTTGATCTGTTGATCTCAAAGCTTAAGAAGCAGATAAGCGCGGCCGCCGTACCCTGAAGATCGAAATGCGAATTGAATATGCCGATGCTGTTGGCATACTGCTCGCCGAGCTTAATCCCGGGAAGTCCAAGGCTGTACTCGAAAAAGAGATATGGCACGGCAACGTGCATTATCTCCTTGACGGTCTTTTTCTCGATCAGGAAAGTGCGCTTTGTTGTTATTACGGTGCCGGTCTTGCCGTGCACGAAAAGGCCGTTGTCATCGTAGAGGATCACCTTCTCATCGGGATCCAGTCTTGTGGAGATGCGGGGAAGGATGCCTCTCATCTTCTCTTCGCGAAGGCCGGGAGCGGAGATCTCCCCGTAGCCCATGAGGTAAGTCCTCATGTAATCTATGACCTGCGCGGATGTCTCGTAATCGTTTAACGTGCGTACGAAAGAAGTGACCGTGGGATTCATTTTCGCGTTGCCGGTAAGCATCTTGTAATCCCATTCATAGACGAACCAGTCCTTATTGACCGGCGCGTTCTCCATGGCTTTTTTCACGGACTCGTGCATCGTGAATTCTGACCCGCAGTACGGGCATACCATTACGTTTCTGTCGTAAGACGGCTCCATTTTGCCGGAGCAGTTGGGACACTTGTTTATCTGGATTCCTGCTTCTTCCAAGAGGTTACCTCACCTTCAGATAACTGACGATTCTATATCCTCCGCCAGTTTCTTGTACTTCCCGATAAGGATACCATGTTTTTCGTTTATGAGAGCAACATCTTCGCTTTCCGCTGCTTTCTCAAGAGTCTTGGCGAGGTCTGATAATTCTGTCGCGCCGACGGATCTGAGGTTGGATTTGAGAGCGTGAACATAGATCTGGTAGTTCTTCCAGTCAGAGTTGTCGTAGCATTCCTGCAGTGTCTTGGATTTCTCCGGGAATTCCGTTACGACTTCTTTTAGCATGTCGATATAGAACGGGATGTCGTCAGCGCAATATTTTAAGCCTTCTTCAGTGTTGAGGCCGATCTTTGCCGCGTTCTCGACTGCGGTCTGTCCGGCCGTGCCTTTGAAAACGGCGCCTGTTTCTTCGGGTGCGAACTCAAGGACATCGCCGTCTTCAACGGGTGCAGACGGTTCTGCCTTGGCACTCTCGGGAAGGTATTTGTTAAGTGTTGACGCGAGCTGGTCCAATTCGACCGGCTTGGAGAGATAGTCGTTGAACGTGGCGTCCAGATAGAGTTTTCTGGCACCTACGATCGCGTTCGCGGTAAGGGCGATCATGACGGTGTGATCGGGAACCAGGTCTTCCTCGCGCAATCTCTTGAGAGTCTCGATGCCGTCCATTCCGGGCATCATGTGATCCATGAAAACGATATCGTAGTCTTTCTCTCTCATGCGGTAGATCGCGCCGCTTCCGGAGACCTCCGCGTCTGGAGTTATCTTGAACAGACCGAGAAGGTTCTTGATGACCTTGAGGTTCATGTCGTTATCGTCAACAACGAGCACTTTTGCATTGGGATAGACAGCACCGGAAGATGCTTCGTCGGTTTCTTCGCTCTGAACGTTCACGGCTGCCTTATCCATCGGAGTATCGTCTATTACCGTCTGTGTAAGGTAGAAATAGAAGTTGGAGCCGTCGCCGTATGTGCTCTTTACCTCGAGCTTGGATCCCATCATCTCGAGCAGTTTTGTCGTGATGGGAAGGCCCAAGCCCGTGCCTTCGATCGTGCGGGTCTTGTTCTCGTCCAGACGCTCAAATGAATTGAAGAGCTTGGGGAGATCTTCTTCCCTGATGCCGATACCCGTGTCTATTACCTGCACGAACAAAGTGACTTTGTCGTCTTCTCTGGAACTGACCGAGATATCGAGCGTGACCGAGCCCTTGTCCGTGTATTTGACCGCGTTGGTGAGCAGATTTATTATGACCTGGCTTATCCTGAGGTCATCGCCGTAAAGCTCGGAGGGAAGGTCTTTGGAGGATCGGATGTTGAAGTCCAGCCCCTTTTCTTTCGCGCGCTGGACGACGGAGATCCTTAAGTTCTCAATGAGGTCTGAAGTATTGTAATTGACGGGGAGGAGCTCCATCTTGCCGTCTTCGATCTTGGAGAAATCGAGGATGCTGTTGATGAGGACGAGGAGTGATTTGCCGGCTCTCTTGATGTTGTGTGAGTAATCCAGGATCTCTTTGTCCTTTGCCTTGTGAAGGATCATCTCGTTCATGCCGAGGACCGCGTTGATAGGCGTTCTTATCTCGTGGGACATCTGCGCGAGGAACTCGCTCTTTGCCTGGTTCGCGAGCCTTTCGGTCTCTGCGATCTGGCGGCTCTCCTGCTCGTGGAGGGTCTTCTCCTGCGTACTCTTCTTGAGGTACTGGATGACCGACGTGAAGGCGAAGAATGCCATGATCCTGGGCAGTACGAAGAAGAGCGCCAGGAGCACGTAATTGGAATTGATCTCGAAATCGCCCGCTATGAGCCTTGCTGCTTCCTTATCGTGCGTAGATGTTGTAAGGACTAACATGTTCGCGTCGCAAAGGCCTATCGAGTAGCCTATCAGGACCGAAGCAAAGAAACCGACGCAGACGAGTACGAACGTATATCTGATGTATCTTGTCTTGTTGTAGAGGATCGCGCAGACCATCGGGAAGAGCATGAAGAGCGTTACATGGTACGAGAGCAGCATGTTGACGAAGGTGATCATGCCGACGAAAAAGAAGAGCATCAGGTAGTTGGATACGGAACGTTCAAAGCCTAGGACGAACTTTACAAGAATGGCGAAAACAACGAAGATCAGAACGCCTGCCAGGGAAGTGTTCATGATGTTCTGGTCTATGATGAAGATCTTCAGGACATTGAGCGTCCATGCGATGACCATGACGATCGCAGATACAAACATGCATTTGAGCGTGTATTTATTGGCTTTCAGGTAATCGGCGGTGATATCCATGTGTCAGCTCCTTCCAGGCAGCGAGCACCAACTTGTCAAAAACATTTTAGCACATGGACAATAAGAGTGTTATTAAAATATAAATATTATTTAATTATTTGTCTGAAGCCTCAAACGGCCCGAATGCTTTGAGTCCGGGCTCGAAAAGAAAAATCCCGGGCTTGCCGTGCATGTAATGGATCACGCCCGTGTATTTCTGTCCCTTGTAGTAGAGATAAAAGACCGGATTGATGCCCTTTTCCGCGATATTGTAAGTGAAGCTTTGGGACTTGCCGTTTATGTAGAGATTACCTTCGGTCCTGCCGGTAAACTCAAGTCTGGTGATGCCGTCAATGATCTGATTGCCGTCTTCGATCAGATCGAAATTACGGTATTTCACAAGGATATCGTCCGTGCTCATGCCGTTAAAGTCATCGACATATATGCTCCCGTCGAGCTTCATCAGATGCTCTGTAAACGTTGCCGTCTGTCCGGTCTGAGGGTCTTTTATCACACCCTGTACGCCTGAACTTGTCTTCTCGAAAACCACTTCCCACTGATCTGCCTTATAAGAACCCGTATCTGCATAGAAGTTCTCGAGGCTGCCTTCGACCTTCGGCCCCGTGGCCTTGTAGGTCATCCTTCTGTAGTACCGGTCAGGATCGATGTCCTTTGTTGTGAACATATATCCTTCGCCGTTCCCGCCGAAATGGCAGGAGATCTCTTCTTCGGCGCAGTACCAGTCGGGGTGGTCCTTTAAATATTCTGCTGCGTCAAAAGTCGCTTCACCGTTGCCGGACAGTGCGAGCATGGAGCCCATTGTTGCCGTGATCGCAGCGAGGTACATCATCATCTTGCGGATCTGCGAAGCCCTGCTCTTGCCGCCTGACGAGGCCTTTTTGCCGGTCGTGCCGTATCCGACCGGGTGGTCTAAGAATTCAGGCGTGGAAACATACACCTCTTTGGGCGTATGCAGTTCTTCCGGTACGTGAAATTCTTCGGGCATGGCAGTCAGATATTACGCTTCCTGATGGACTACTACCTGAGGGAACGGGATCTCGATACCTGCGTCATCGAACGCGATCTTGATCTCCCTGTTCATGATCCTCGGCGCGGTGAAAAGGTCTTTTTCGTTGATGGTCGCGGCGATCTTGAAAATTACGCCGCTGTCGCCTAATTCCTCGATACCTAAGTTTTTCGGATCTTCTATGAACACTTCGGGATACATTTCGCGGATCTTCGGGAAGAGCTCATTTAATACCTGTTCGACGTGTCTTACGTCTTCCTTATATGAGACCGAGACCGAGGTCGTTGCGATGCTCGCCGTCTGTGATCTGTTGAGGATGTTCTTGATGCTCGAGTTGTTTAAGATCTTGTAGTTGCTGCCCATTCCCTTGACGGTCGTAACGCGGATACCGATGTGATCGACCACGCCTCTGAAGCCGTCGACCTCGATATAATCGCCGACGTTGAACTGGTCCTCGAAAACAAGGAAGATACCCGTTACAACGTCTTCGATGAGGCTCTGCGCACCGAAGGAGATCGCGAGGGTGATGATTCCGGCGCCTGCTACGAGGGTGCTGACGTTAACGCCAACGGCAGACAATACCCAGAAGATGGTGATGATGGTCGTGATGTAGGTGAGGGCGCTGTCCATAAGAGTCTGGATCGATTTGCCCTTGCCGGTCTTGGGCTTGAGCTTTTCGATGATGTAAGCGCTGATCTTGGTGATGACGACCATCAGGAGGATGATCGCAATGACACGGAACAGCGTCGCCCAGTTGAATGTCAGTGAAGAGGTAAGATGTCCCACGTCACCGAAAATGCTCTTCCAGGTCTCGGAAAGAGCCTGCTTGGTCTCAGGTGACAGAAAAGGTATCAGTGTAGGATTCGAGATGATGATGAATGCAACAAGTATAACGACCCATTTAATGATCGTTCTGGGCTTGGTTATCTTGGGGATCTTAGGACTTATCATAAGCACCTCCGCAGATTTCGGATTATACAATTATACACCAGGGCAACTGATGCAACATTTAAGCCTGAAAACTTGTATTATAGATATAAAAATTAATGTTTCAGGGGTGATGATATGAAAAGAATCTTCTCGAAAATCCTGGTATCAGTATTATTGATGACTTCGGTATTCTCTTTTGCCGCGTGCGGCGACGGAACACACAGCGCGATAACTTCAAACTGGAAGTTCGAATCGGTCTCGGTTGACGGAAAGACGACCAGAGCCGCCGACATGCATGAAGATATAATGCCCATGATCACTATTGACGAAGACGGTCTGAACAAAGGCGAATACTTCGTCACCTACCGTCAGAACGGCAAGAACCACAGGGCTTCCATGTCCTTGGAGAACGGTAAGTACAGGATCGATTACGTCGATTCGAAAGAGGACATGATCGCCAAGGTGCGAGGCAACAAGCTTACTCTCACGATCGAAGGCAGGAAGGGCGCGAGCATTGTTTTCGTTGCTACCGCTGAAAAGGTGTTTATCCCCGCAGATGACACTAAGCCCGCCCCTGAATTTATGAAGGCAAAGATGACCGGTAAGGGCAAGGTCGAGATCACCAATGAGGGTGACAGCGAATACATGTACGGCAGATTCTACCAGTTAGAAGTCCAAAAGAAAGGAAAGTGGTGCTATGCCAGGGCTATAGAATCATTTGCCTGGACCGCGGAGGGTATAATCCTTCCCGCAGGCGGATCAAACACCGAGGAATACGATCTGTCGCACTACGGCAAATTGTTTTCGGGCAAATACAGGCTCGCTGTAGGCGAACAGAATGCCTGCATCTATGCTTACTTCACGGTAAATGATGACGGCTCGTTCTCATATCCGGACTGACCTGAAAACCTAATCTTACGCATGATATAATTACCCTGTCTAAAATATTAGGCAGGGGATTATTTTTATGGAAAACCAACCGGAACTGTATCCGAGCAAGTTAAAGCCGTGGCTTCATGTATTAGATGAAGGACACATGGCTACAGGCTTTGTCGTAGAAGGCGAAGACAAGGTGTGTGTCATAGACACCATGAACGGCTTTACCGATATCAAGAGCTACGTCAGGAGCTTTACCGACAAGCCTATAATTTTGGTCAACACGCACGGTCATCCGGATCACATTTTCGGTAACGTGTATTTCGATGAGGCATATATCCACCCCAAAGACCTGGCGCTTGCCGAATCGTTTGCCGAGGTCCCGGAATTCAAGGCCGCATGCGAGCAGCACGGCTTTGCCATGCCGCCGTTCAAGACGATAAAAGAAGGCGACGTTATAGACCTGGGAGGCAAGACTCTCGAAGTCTATGAGCTTCCCGGCCACACGCCCGGCGGAATACTGTTGCTCCTGAAAGAAGAGAGGATCCTTTTCGCAGGCGACTCTCTCAACCACTACCTCTGGATGATGCTCGACGGATGCCTGCCGCTGCCTGAATTTGCCAAGGCTTTGGACAGGGTAATGTTCCTTGAGGACAAGGCCGACTACATCCTTCACGGTCACGCGGCGGAGTTCGACGATATCTCGCTCATGAGATGCATCAGGCAGGGCGTTCAGGAGATAATCGACGGCAAGACAGAGGGTGACGAAGATTACGAATGGTTCGGAGGCGTTGCCAAAAAGCACGCTTTCAAGCTTATAGAAGGCAAGACATATTCCAAGGCTGACGAGAACATCATCTGCTATAACCCTTTATGAACCTGATAGAGATAACAGATCTTAACGCACCCGAACTGGACGTTTTCTCAAGGATAACGGAGCCGCAGCTCCGCACGTACTTTGAGCCCGAATTAGGCATCTTCCTAGCCGAGACGGGCAATGTGATCCTGCGCGCATTAGAGGCCGGATATGAGCCTTTGATGATGCTTGCCGAGACCGAGAAGATCGAATCTGAAGCGGGTCCTGTTTTCGAATGCATCGAGAAGCTCTGGGGCAAGGAAAAGCTCGATTCCATCCCCGTATATACCGCAAAGCACGAGATCGTTGTCAACCTCATCGGCTACAACCTCGTAAGAGGACTTTGGATGGCCTTGAGGAGGAAGCCCGAGATCCCGGCTCTTGAGTTCTGCAAGGATAAGAGACGCATCACGGTGCTTTTCGACGTCGTAAATCCCACGAATGTGGGCGCGATAATAAGGTCGGCAGCGGCTCTCGGAATGGACGGGGCACTGCTCACGCACGCTTCGGTCGATCCGCTCACCAGGCGTGCCGCGAGGGTCAGCATGGGAACGTGCTTCCAGATCCCGTGGTCGAGGGCGACGCTTGAGCAGTCAGAAGGAGTTAACCTGATCCGCCTTCTTCAGTCTTACGGGTTCAAGACCGTCGCGATGGCTCTGACGGAGGATTCGACCAGCATAGATAATGACGAGATAAGGGCGAACGAGAAGCTCGCGGTCATCATGGGATCGGAGGGCCCGGGACTTCCCAAGGAAGTCATAGCGGCCTGCGATTACCGCGTCATGATCCCGATGTACCACGGAGTAGATTCACTGAACGTTGCTGCCGCAAGCGCGGTCGCTTTCTGGGAGCTGATGAAATGAGCACGGAAAATACTTCTGACATCTCAAAGAACGGCTTCCTGCTGATATCCAAATACCGCGCGGTCCTCATGGGCATAGCGGCCATCTGGATCCATGTCTACCATACCTGGATCCACACGATAATAAACCCGCAGACCGGCTTTTGGACCGCCATGAGCAATATTGAGAACTACATTGCCCTCATAGGCAACTGCGGAGTCGACATCTTCCTTCTGATGTCGGGAATGGGCTTAACTTACGCGATAAAGAAGGATAAGCTCCCGGTGTTCTACTACAGACGCATAAGAAGAGTCTATCTGCCTTTTCTCATTGCGGCCGTTGTAAGCGCTGTGCTGGAGAAGTGGCCCCTTGCGAAGTTCATCGGCAATGCCAGCGGATATAATTTCTTTGCTGTCGATATCAATGAGTACTGCTGGTTTGTACCCGCGGTCATCACGCTCTATCTTTTCTTCCCGCTGTATTACATAGTCTTCGAAAAGGTTAAGAATAAACTCGTGTGCACGTCTGTAACGCTGCTCATCTGGCTGCTCCTGAATCTGATGCTGAGAAACGTCATGCGCGTTGACATGTACGGTTTTTTCAACAGAATACCCGTATTCCTTATCGGGATCTTTTTCGGGTACATGGCCCAAAACAGGAAGGATGTGGTCTTTAAGGCGTGGCACTATATCCTTTTGATCCTTGTTTTTGCCTTAAGCCTTTTCCTGCTCTATCTGTACAAATTCAGGAACTTCTCGATAGTGCTCGTGCAGGAAAAGCTCGTCATTCCCAACGGACTTTTTGCCGCGAGTTTCCCGTTCCTGGTCGCCAAACTCCTGGACCTGATCGAACGGCGTCTTCCGAAGACCGGCAGGGTTATTGCCAAAGTAATAGGCTTCTGGGGAATGATCTCGCTCGAGATATACCTTATCTACACGTGCTTCCTTGTCACGTTCTTTTCACCCATCGTTCTTGCGGTCCACTCTGTCGGAGCGTCGCCGTTTGTCGTCAATCTGGCCGTATTCGCTATCACCTCGCTGCTCGCGTGGGTGCTTTACCTGGCATGCACATACTTCTGGAAACTCGTTGAACTTCCTTTCAGGAGGAAGAAGACCGCTGACGGAAGCAATTAAAAATGCTATTCTTACACAAAAATGAGGCTTTGGTCATATGAGTAAAGATAAAAACAGCAGTTCAAATACAACCATCCTGTTAACCTTGTTCGCAGCACTTTTGCTGGCTCTTCTTCTGATGATCGGTTTTCTGTATATGGACTTAGGTCACAGGATAGAACTTCTGACCTATCAGAAGGTATCTACTCCCGAGGAGTTCTCCGCCATCGCAAACAAGCCGGACGGCAAATACTATCTGGGCTGCGATATCGATATGGACGGCATAGAATGGGTCCCGTTCACCTTCACGGGAAAGCTTGACGGCAACGGACACGAATTAAAGAACCTGACGGTTTCCGAATTGGGAAAAGCTGAACGCGACACCTATGACGGCAACTGGAAGACATACACAACGTCCTTTGCGGGACTTTTCGACGTTATAGAAGGCGCAACGATAAAGAACCTCACGCTCTCGTCGGTCTATGTCGGCATCAAGACGGACAAGCCCTGCTTTATCGGAACGATCGCGGGATACATGAGCGATTCGAAGATAATCAACTGCAAGATCAAGGGCGACGTTTACTTAAGAGCGCACGACAGGATGTTCGGCACAGGCGGCGCAGTCGGCTTCGGAAAGGGCTCCTTTGAGCAGGTCGAGACTGACGTTACGATCGTCTGCATCGATACGGACCGCAATACAAAGGACGAGCAGTTCATGGGCGGACTTATCGCCGCGGGATTCCCTGATGCCGTTAACTGCACGGTCAACATTGACGGATACGGTTCAGAGCACGGCTACGCCCACAACGGCGGCCTGATGGGCCTTTACGGCGTATATCCCAAGGGCGCGGAGCACAAGGGGAAGATCACCGGCAACCGCGTTTACGGAAAGATAACCTTCTTTGAAGAGAATGACGACCGCCGCGCATACTGCAAGCCCATGATCGGCGAGACGCTTACACCGGCTGCTGTCTTTGAGAATAACGGCGCGGATTTCAGGGCAGTTGAGGTAACCAACTACGATGCGGATCTTCTTCCCGAAGA
>JAEEGJ010026421.1_pt1 | contig 11769 bp, 9 predicted proteins | sample 8958761 | NCBI WGS metagenome assembly JAEEGJ01 (sample SAMN16246546, study PRJNA631951) | gut metagenome | biome: gut microbiome; feature: rumen; material: RS-attached | host: Bos | place: Iran: Karaj | collected 2018-10
TCAAGATTTCTCCTGCCGTAAGCACTGCATAGGCCTCTCTCTTTCTGCTCAGGTAGCCAGGCTTGCTTAGGCCTTCGTCAATATGGGCATAAGCGGCATCCACATGGCTTTCATCATATACTGTCCCTTGCTCACCGACAAGGCTGGTGCAGCCATAAAACATTGCGTAGGAAGAAGTCACTGAATCTGTAGTCCAGCCTTTGCTGGCATATATTGTTTCCAGATCATTACAGCCCCAGAACATGTAACGCATATTTGTCACATTCGAAGTGTTGAAACTGCTCAAGTCAAGGGACGTCAATGATCGACAGTCCTGAAACAGGCCTTCCATGTTTGTCACGTTCGAAGTGTTGAAACTGCTCACGTCAAGGGCAGTCAAAGAGTGGCAATTAACAAAAATCGCTGACATATCAGTCACATTAGAGGTGTTAAATCCACTTACATCAAGGAAAGTCAATGATGTACATTCCCTGAACATTGTCATCATTTCTGTCACTTTTGCAGTGTTGAAGTGGCTCAGGTCGAGGGTATCCAAGGATGTGCAGTACCCAAACATGTCATTCATGTTTGTTACATTCGAGGTATTGAAGCGGCTCAGGTTAAGGGAAGTCAATGACCTGCAGTACCCGAACATGGCTGCCATGCCTGTCACATTCGAGGTATTGAAGCCACTCAGGTCAAGGGAGGTCAAAGAACTGCAGCCAACGAACATGCTATTCATGCTTGTCACTTTGTCGGTGTTGAAGTTACTCAGGTCAAGGGAGGTCAAGGATCTGCAGTTACCAAACATTAAATTCATCTCTGTCACATTCGACGTATTGAAGTTACTCACATCAAGGGAGGTCAAAGAACTGCAGCCAGCGAACATTTCCCACATGTTTGTCACATTCGAGGTGTTGAAGCTACTCACGTCAAGGGTAGTCAAGGATTTGCAGTTGTGGAACATGCCAAACATGGTTGTCACCTTCGTGGTGTTAAAGCCGCTTATGTCAATGGATGTCAAAGATTCGCATTCAGCAAACATAAAGTCCATGTCTGTCACATTCGACGTGTTGAAGCCACTCACATCAAGAGAGGTCAGGGATGTGCAGAAATTAAACATGACCCTCATTGTCGTCACATTCGAGGTATTGAAGCTTTTCAGATCCAAGGAAGTCAAGGATTTGCAGCCGTTGAACATGCCTTCCATGTCGGTCACTGAATCAGTAATTAAATATTTGATTCCAGTAATGGAGTTAAGCTTTTCCATAGCGTTAAACCAACAGCGAGTGGAAGTGGGACGGGCGGCGACAAATGTGGTATCGAACACCACCCGGGTAACTTTTACATAATTTTCACGCCATTTGGGAACACTATCCTGAGCATTCACCAAATAGGACGTGCCCGAGCGGTTGGAACGCTCATTGTCATAGAAGAACGTCAGCGTGCTGTCGCCCTCAGTAAATACCGAATAAGCCTCTTGCGCCGAGGCTGCAATTGACACCAACATCAGCAACATCAGCATCAGGCATCGGCTTATGTATATCCTAAAAAAATTCGATTGTTTCATCGTTAAATGTTTATAGCTGGTTAATTTTTTCCATTGATTGAAACTGCAAAAATAGTAAATTTCCCAGTTGTTACCACATTTTTTTAGTGGACAGTATGGTAAGACTATATACAATTCTCCCCACTTCACAAGTTATGACAGGGAATTCCTTGTGAAGTGGGGATAGTGGGATGGGGTGAAACTACCTGATACGGGTTCCTCCACGCCTTCCATTAGTGGTATTGTTGTTATTATTCGTCTTCTTCTCGTCGCCATCCTTATAGGTGCCGTTCAGAATATCCATTTTGGTGGTGTGTGGAACGTCTTTTCTACCAGTGTATTCACCTTTACCACTTGAACTCGATGAAACGGGTTCACTATTAGGACGGTTGACCGTATTGCCTGTCGACGGACGGGTGACGGGAGTGGTGGGTCGGTTAATCGTATTGCCTGTCGACGGACGAGTCACTGTATTGTAGTCAGCGGAATTGTCAACTTTCTCGGTGGTGGTTTCAGGTTGCACTTGACCATTATTAGAATTATTGTCATTCCGGCCAAACAACAAAAAGAGAACCGTAACAACCAGGGCGGACAAGACAGCAATGACAATATAGTTAATCGTTCGCTGCCTGTTTTCTGCATCACGCCTATCCCTTCTTCTATTATTCATTTCTTCACTAGCCATAATTTCAATGTTTACAGGTTATACTTTCTATGATTAAGATTGTTGGTTTGACAAAAGTACATAAAAACATTTATTATTACACCTGTCGAATAAAAAAATATGACAAATAATCGATATGTTGGGGGAATCAGTTACCTTTGCAGGAGACAATCACATTATTATATAATAGACAATGGAACAGAACGAGATGATGAGCGGAATGCCGCGACGTGAACGTGCGGTGATGTACAAGCGCAGTTACAACTGCTGCCAGGCCGTGCTGCTGGCCTTTGCGCCAGAGCTGGGTTTACCTGAGGAGAAATTGCTGGCGATGGGAGCCTGTTTCGGCAGCGGAATGGGTTGTATGGAGGAGACCTGTGGTGCCCTGTGCGGTGCCCAAATAGCGCAGGGGTTGCTAAAATATGACAACTGCCGCATGAACCCTCAAGCCAGCCAATTGAGGGCCGAATTTGAACAACGTTGCGGCGCCACCCGCTGTAAAGACCTCAAGGGTGTGGGCAGTGATCATGGTGTGCTGTGCTCGTGTGAAGACTGCGTGCGACACGCTGTCGAGGCTCTAGAGGAAAAACTTTAACGCTTCTCTTGTTTCAAAAAACTTCAAAAAACTACACGAAAACATAGCGGTGAATTGGCGATAATTCACTAATTTTGCAGTCCAATTTAAGAGAGATTTTTTTATAGAATTCATAACTAACAAACATACAGACACTTTATCATGGGATGGTTTTCATTCACTCAAGAAATCGCTGTCGATTTAGGAACAGCCAACACCATTATCATCCATAACGACCGCATCGTCATCGACGAGCCGTCGGTAGTCGCCCTCGACTCCAAGACCAACAAGCCCATCGCCGTCGGCGAGCGCGCCCGCGAGATGCACGGCAAGGTGCATGAGGGTATCCGCACCGTCAGGCCCTTGAGCGACGGTGTGATTGCCGATTTCAATGCCGCTGAGCACATGATCCGCGGCATGATCAAGAAGGTGAGCGCCAAGAATCACTGGTTCTCCCCTTCCCTGCGCATGGTCGTCTGCGTCCCCTCGGGTTCGACCGAGGTTGAGATCCGCGCCGTGCGTGACTCTAGCGAACATGCTGGAGGCCGTGAGGTTTACATGATTTACGAGCCCATGGCTGCTGCGCTGGGTATCGGTCTTGACGTACTGGCTCCCGAGGGCAACATGATTGTTGACATCGGTGGCGGTACGACCGAGATCGCCGTTATCTCGCTGGGTGGTATCGTGAGCAACAAGAGCATCCGCACCGCCGGTGACGACCTGACTGAAGACATCCAGGAACACATGCGCCGCGCCCACAACGTGCGCGTTGGTGAGCGTACTGCCGAGGCCATCAAGATCAACGTGGGTTCTGCCCTCACTGACCTGGGTCCCGATGCTCCCGAGGATTTCATCATCCACGGTCCCAACCAGGTGAACTCGTTGCCCCTGGAGGTTCCCGTGACCTATCAGGAGGTGTGCCACTGCATTGAGAAGTCCATCTCCAAGATCGAGGCCGCTGTCCTCAGCGCCCTGGAGCAGACCCCGCCCGAGCTGTATCAGGACATCGTTCACAACGGTATCTTCCTGACTGGTGGTGGCGCGTTGCTGCGTGGCCTGGACCGCCGCTTGACCGACAAGATCGGCATTGAGTTCCATGTGGCCGAGGATCCCCTGCACGCTGTTGCCAAGGGTACCGGCATCGCATTGAAGAACATCAAGCACTTCAAGTTCCTCATGCGTTGATACTAAGGCATTAGGCATTAGGTGTAAGGCTTTAGGCAACCACCCTAAAACCTAAAGCCTAAAGCCTAAGACCTAAAGCCTATAAGCATGAACAATCTGCTCAACTTTTTCGTCAAACACAGTGCGTGGTTCATTTTCGCAATCTATGTGATATTGAGCCTCGTGCTGCTGTTTAAGGATAACCCTTACCAGCAGAGCGTCTATCTGACCTCGGCCAACTCCCTGAGTGCCGCTATCTATAAGGCGTTTAATGGCGTTACGTCCTATTTCCACTTGAGGGGCATCAACGAGAGCCTTCAAGAACGTAACGCCGCCCTGGAGATGGAACTGATTGAGCTGAAAGGACAACTCAGCCAACTGGAGTTGCAGTCGCCCGACTCGCTACGGCAGCCCGCACTGCGGCAATACGATTTCGTGATGGCACAGGTCATCAGCAACAGCATTGCCCAGCCCAACAACTATATCACCATTGACCGTGGTTTTATCGATGGCGTCCGTCCCGAGATGGGCGTTATCGACCAGAACGGCGTGGTGGGTATCGTCAATGTAGTGGGACCTCATGCCGCCCGCGTCGTCTCGTTGCTTAATCCGCACATGAGGCTCTCGTGCAAGTTGCGTAAAAACGACTTCTTTGGCAGCCTGGTGTGGGATGGCAAGAGTCCCCGCTATGCCGTGCTCGAGGAGTTGCCCAAACATGTCAAGTATCAGAAAGGCGACACCATCATCACCAGCGGCTACTCGGCAGTATTTCCCCCGGGTATCGTTGTGGGTATTGTCGAGGGTCTGGCACGAGGCACGACCGACAGTTTTGTGTCGTTACGCGTCAGGCTGACGACCAACTTCAGCCAGTTAAGCAACGTGCGCATCATCACCAACAGCATGAAGGAGCAGATCGACGCGTTGCGCCGCGCCGAGATGGGTATCGACACTGCTGCCAACATCCAGATGCGCCCTGAACTCAAACCCGAGATTGTGGATGTGGTGCCCTCGCAAGAGCAGTCCAGCAAGACGGAGAAACCCATGCAACAGCCCACCCAACCATCACAACCGGTTCAGCCCGTGACGCCCGTTCAACCGGCCCAACCCGTGCCTACACCCGAACAACCCGATAATCAAGGAGGAGAGCAGCCATGACCAAGACCGTGATCCAATTCATATTGCTCTTCCTGGCACTCATGGTGCTGCAGCTGGTGTGCAACAAGATTGTGTTGTTCAACGTGGCCATGCCCATCGTGTTCATCTACCTGATCCTGCGCCTGCCCGTTAACATGCATGGCGGATGGGTGTTGACCATCGCCTTCTTCACGGGCCTGATTGTGGACATCTTCAACAACACCCCGGGCATGAATGCGCTGGCATGCACCATTCTGGCAGCAGTCAGGCGCCCCGTGTTCAACCTGTTTGTTTCGCGCGAGACCGACATGAACGTCCCCATCCCCTCGGTGGACTCCATGGGCGTTGGCGATTATTTCAAGTACATGGGGACGCTCGTGACCCTGTATTGCGGTCTCATCTTCCTGATCCAGGCTTTCACGCTGCACAATATTGTGCTCACGCTTGCCCGCATTACCGCCAGCAGCGTCTTGTCGATCATCATCATTTTTGGGATGGACAGTTTAGTGAGCACACGCCGTGAGAAAAGATTATAACCTCGAGAAGCGCAAACTGGTCATCGGCGGCTTTATCGTGGTGATTGTCATCATCTACATCATCCGCCTGGTGCAGCTGCAACTGCTGGATAACACCTACAAGGCCCATGCCGACAACAACGCCTTCATGGAGAAGGTGATTTATCCGTCGCGTGGCCTCATCTATGACCGCAACGGCAAACTCGTGGTGTATAACACGCCCGAGTATGACCTGGTGATGATCCCCAAGGATGTAATCCCGTTTGACACCATCGACTTCTGCAACACGCTGCAAATCAGCCGCAGCGAGTTTGACCACCGCTGGGAGGAGATGAGAAAAAGCCGCAACTACTCTGCCTTTACCCAGCAGGTGTTCATGAATCACCTCACGCCCGAGGACTACGGCCGCTTGCAAGAGAAATTGTACCGCTTCCCGGGTTTCTACGTCGTACAGCGCATCCTGCGCCAGTACAACTACCCTGTCGCTGCCAATGTGCTGGGCGACATCCGCGAGGTCAATGCCCGCGACATCGAGAATGACGATTATTACCGTCCCGGGGACTATACTGGTGACCTGGGCATCGAGAAGAGTTACGAGAGTTGGCTGCGAGGAGTAAAGGGTAAGGAAATCCTCATCCGTGACGCAACGGGGAAAATCAAGGGGCGCTATAACGATGGTGCCGACGATGTGTCGCCCGTCGCAGGCAACAACCTGAAACTGAGCATCGACATTGAACTACAAGCCTACGGCGAACTGCTCATGCAGGGCAAGGTGGGCGCCATCGTGTGCATCGAGCCCAAGACGGGTGAAATCTTGGCGCTGGTATCAAGTCCGACCTATGACCCCGCGCTGCTCATGGGTAAAGAACGCGGCAAGAATTACCGCGACCTGGTCAACAACCGACTCAAACCCTTGTATGACCGTTCCATCATGGCGGCCTATCCTCCCGGCTCGACTTTCAAGCCCAGCCAGGGCCTGATTTTCCTTGACGAGGGCATTATCACGACTAGCACCATGTTCCCGTGCCATCGCGGCTATGTCAATGCGGGTTTGCGCGTCGGGTGCCACGGTCACGGCTCACCCATCAATCTTAAACCCGCCTTGCAGACGTCTTGCAACGCCTACTTCTGTTGGGGCTTCAAGTACATGATGGACAAGCGCTCCAAGTATGGCTCGACGGGCAAGGCCTTTGAAGTGTGGAAAAACCACATGGTGTCGATGGGCTATGGCTACAAACTGGGTATCGACATGCCTGGCGAGAGCCGCGGATTTATCCCCAATACCGCTTTCTATGACAAAATCTACGGTGCTGGCAAGTGGGTGGGACAAACCATCATCAGCGACGCCATCGGACAGGGCGAAATCCTTGCCACACCACTCCAGATTGCCAACCTGAGCGCCACTATCGCCAACCGCGGCTACTACATCACGCCCCATGTGGTGAAGAACATCGAGGGCGTGGGCGTGCTCAAGAAAAACCTGGAACGTCACGACACCGACATCGACAAGCGTTACTATCTCGACATTGTTGAGGGTATGCGCATGGCGGTGCTGGGTGGCACCTGTACCCGCGCCAACATTCCGGGTCTTGACGTCTGCGGCAAGACGGGTACTGCTCAAAACCCGCACGGACGTGACCACTCGGTGTTCATGGGCTTCGCGCCGATGAATGACCCCAAGATCGCCGTGTGCGTCTATGTCGAGAACGCTGGCTTTGGTGCCGCCTTCGGTGTGCCCATTGGTGCCCTGATGATTCAGCGTTACCTGCGGGGCAACTCGGCAGGCCTCCAGGCTCAAGGGCGTGCAATGGCAAGCCGCCACACCATCACCTATCCCAAGGTGAAGAAAACCCCTACCGGCACCCAGGCCGACAACAATAAGACCAAACCGTCAACAAAACCCGTTTCTAGCGATGGAAATAAGGAATGAAGATGAGAATACCAACCTATTGAGGTCGGTGGACTGGTTCACGATTGTCCTCTACCTCATCATGGTCGTTGCGGGAGCGGTGAGCATCTATGCCGCCACCTACGACTATGACCGCGCGAGCATGTTTGACCTGAGCGAGTTCTCGGGCAAGCAGTTCCTGTGGGCAGGTCTTTCTTTCCTCATCGGCTTCTCGCTGCTGCTGATTGACAAGCGCATCTATGAGGCCTACGCCTACCCCATTTACGGGTTCATGATATTGCTGCTGATCATCACCATATTTGTCGCGCCCGACATCAAGGGCTCACGATCATGGCTGGTGTTCGGACCCGTGAGCCTGCAACCCGCTGAATTTGCCAAAGCGGCGACTGCGCTTGCCCTGGCCAAACTCTTCAGCACCTACGGCTTTACCCTCAACGGCTGGCGCAACTATGCCATAGCCATCGGCATCATCTTACTGCCCATCCTGTGCATCATTCTGGAACGGGAGACCGGGTCGGCACTGGTTTACACGTCGCTCATCTTCGTCCTCTATCGTGAGGGCATGTCGGGCTTCGTGCTGTTTGCGGCCCTGATGGCAGTGGTCTATTTTGTGATAGTGCTCAAGTTTGCCGCCATCACACTGATGGGCATTCCTTTGGGTATGTTCATCGCCTTTATATTGGTGATGGTGCTCGTGGTGGGTATGTTGCTGGTTTATTGCCGCTCATGGATTTTGGGGCGCAACGTACTGTTGTGGTATCTGGTTACCGGAGCCATCGCTGGCGGACTCGCACTGGCTGGCGTGCATGTCAACGGCTATGCCTTCTTCCTGCCGGTCATCATCCTGTCACTGATCTACCTGCTCTATGGCATGTTGCACGATGACCTCAAGAAGGTACTCATCACCATCTGTTTTGCCGCAGCCTCGCTCGTGTTCATGTTTACTGTGAGTTTCGCCTTCAATAAGGTGCTGGAGCCGCATCAGCAAAAGCGTATCATGGTCACCCTGGGCATTGCCGATGACCCCCGAGGCGCCGGCTACAACGTCAACCAGAGCAAAATCGCCATCGGCAGCGGCGGCTTGGCGGGCAAGGGTTTCCTCAACGGCACACAGACCAAACTCAAGTATGTGCCTGAACCGCACACCGACTTCATCTATTGCACCATCGGCGAGGAGCAGGGCTTTGTCGGCAGCGTAGCGGTGCTCGTGCTTTTCCTGGCATTGATCCTGCGCATCATCACCATCGCCGAGCGCAACCACTCGACCTTCGCGCGAGTCTATGCCTATTGTGTCGCGTCCTATCTCATCTTCCACCTGGCCATCAACATCGGCATGGTCATCGGACTATGCCCCGTTATCGGCATCCCGCTACCCTTCTTCAGTTACGGCGGCTCCTCATTATGGGGTTTCACCTTCCTGCTCTTCATCCTACTGCGCATCGACGCCGACCGTGGCAACTACGGCTCCTGGTGAGTCATGCCGTTTCCGCAAAATGTTTTGACTCGATATAAAAGATTTACAGTAAAAAATTTGGTGGGTAACATAAAATCATTGTATCTTTGTAACCGCCATTAATTTAATCGTGGTTATTTTAATGGCAATTATATTAATTACAGTGATTGATTATGAAGTTCTATGATCGAGAAAAAGAGTTAGCCATACTCCAAAAGAATTGGGAGCAATCATCCCAGGGCTCAGTGATGACAACCCTTATCGGTCGGCGTCGCGTTGGCAAGACATCATTATTGCTCAAGAGCGTCGAAGGAAAAAGATATTTATATATATATGTTCCTAAGGACAACGAGCAGATGCTTTGTCTGCGGATCCAACGTCAAGCGGAGCGTGATTTGGGTCTCAACATATACGGGCAAGTCACTAGTTTTGGGCAATTATTTGAGAATCTGATAGCCTACGGAAAGGAAAATAACTACACCTTAATTATTGATGAATTCCAGAATCTGCTGAATGTCAATAAGGCTATTCCTGGCATGATTCAAGATATCTGGGACAGATACAAAAACGGCACTCATGTAAACTTGATTTTGTGCGGTTCCATTTATTCGATGATGAAACGCATCTTTGACAACAGCGATGAGCCCCTCTACGGACGCCGTGATTCGGCTATGAGACTTCTGCCCTTCGGCCCATCTACTCTCAAGATTATTCTCGGGGATTATAATCCGAACTACACTCCAGATGACTTGCTATGCTTGTATATGCTGACTGGTGGTGTGGCCAAATATGTCTCCCTGCTGATGGATGCTGGCGCCACTAACAAGGAAAAGATGCTGGATTATGCGCTCTCCAATGATTCGCCTATGTTGACCGAAGGCACAGAAATGCTGCTCTCGGAATTTGGACGCGACTATGGCACCTACTTTGCCATCATGGAACTAATAGCCAATGGCAAAACATCACAGACTGCTATTGACAGCATAATAGGTAAAAACACTGGTGCTTATCTGAACAATCTATCCCAAGAGTATGCGCTCATCAGCAAGAATGTGCCGGTGCTTAGCAAACCTGGCAATCGCAACATCCGCTGGCAAATCAACGATCCTTTCCTTCGCTACTGGTTCCGCTTCATTCACCCTTACCAGAACCTGATTGAGAGCCAGCAATTGAACCTGCTGCGTAGATATATTGACGAACATTACGACGAATACACGGGCAAAACGCTTGAAAGTTATTACCATTCCAAATATATGGAAAGTGGCCAATTCACACGCATCGGTAACTGGTGGGACCGTAAAGGACAATATGAAATCGACATGATTGCGATTAATGAATTTGATAAACACTGCGTCATTGCCGAAATCAAGCGCAACCGTCATAAAATCAACCTGGCCGAACTGAATTACAAAATCAGTTGTCTGCCACAGATATTCGGTGAATATTGCATTCAGAGTTGTGGGTTGTCACTTGAGGATATGTGATTATGAAAATAATTGGCATTATTTTTGCTTATACATTAAATGTATAGATGCAACGACTGTTGAGGACATATCTGACGGTATTGTGTGCCCTGTGTGCAACGGGTACACTTGAAGCTGCGCCCGAACTGCAGTTGCCAGCCGAGGCTCCAAAGCAGGAGGACTCGATACATGTGAGTCTCGTCACCTTCTATCCTGGAAGTGAGCCGCACAACATCTGGGGACACAGCGAAATCCGCGTCCAGCAAGGCCCTATTGACCTTTACTTTAACTACGGAGTGTTTGATTTTCAGGCGCCTGCGTTCATGTGGAGGTTTATGCTGGGCGAGACCGATTACATGTGTGTGCCCGTGCCGCGGGCATACGCCACGATGGGTATGGAAGGCCGTCGAATGGTGGAGCAGGAACTCAACCTGCCACAAGAAAGGGCACTCATGGTGAAAGAATTCCTGTGGAAAAACGCCCAGCCCGAGAACTGCACCTATCGTTACAAATTCCTGAGCGACAACTGCTCTACCCGCCCCCGCGACATCATCGAGATGGCAGCGGGCGACGGACTGCAATATCCCGCGATGGGCGACACGGCTGTCACTTATCGTGACATTTTGGCACACTATTGCCGCAATTATGCATGGGAAAAATTCGGCATCGACCTGGTGCTGGGTTGGGATACCGACACCCTGCTCGACCAGCGTGCCACCATGTTTATCCCCATGTTACTAATGGATGCCGTGGCCAATGCCACAGTCAATTATGGCGACACAACCGTGGCGCTGGTCAAGGCGACTACAGTACCCGTTGACGCCAGCACCGACGGCAAGGTCAAGCCGCCCACACCCTGGTACATATCTCCCATGGCTTTTGCCCTGCTCGTGCTGGCACTAACACTGCTCGTGAGCAGTGATGACTGGCGACGCCGCGACGTCTCGCGGTGGTTTGACACCATCATGTTTACCGCTGGCGGTGTGGCTGGCTGCATCCTGTTCTTCCTTATATTCTTCTCCACCCACGAGGCCACCACGCCCAACATCAACATCGCGTGGTTACACCCCCTGTTGCTGTTGCTGGCCGTGCTGCCCTGGTTCAAGAAAACCCGCAATGCCGCACGCTGGCTGCACGCCCTGAACGCGCTTGTCGTGGCCCTGCTCATGCTGGCATGGCCCTGGCAACCGCAGGTGGGCAACATCGCCTTCTTCCCGCTGATGGCGGCCATCGTGGTACGCTCTCTCACCAATGTATTCCTGCTGAGCCAACCCACCCGCGGCCCCACCTCTTCCAAATCACTCAGGAATTAGGAGTTAGAAGTCAGCGCTTAAAACCTAAAGCCTAAAAACCTAACACCTAAAG
>JAEEGJ010026424.1_pt1 | contig 11767 bp, 8 predicted proteins | sample 8958761 | NCBI WGS metagenome assembly JAEEGJ01 (sample SAMN16246546, study PRJNA631951) | gut metagenome | biome: gut microbiome; feature: rumen; material: RS-attached | host: Bos | place: Iran: Karaj | collected 2018-10
CGTATTTGTATTCGTGATTTTTGTTGATGAATTTGAGGTCAATTTCTGTGGGTACTGGAATTTCTGTATGGAGATACAGATTGCCCGTCAAGAAACGATAGTTTGTGTATGAAGGATTGCTGCTGCTAGATCCTGCACAACCCGCAAAAAAGAGGGCGAAGGTAAATGTGATGAATAAGATAAATTTTTTCATAATTCTCCTTTTTTATTTGAAAATAATAATAAATTATTCGCTTGTCTTTACTCTTGCGCCATTCAACTTGTAATAACGAATTTCTTTATTGTGAAACTTGCTTGGACTGTGGCGATTCCCGTCTTGGCGAATTCTGCGAATGTCAAAAATTGATTGCGTTGCTTGCGATGTGTTTCGCGGGAACCATTTTTCGAGTGAATCCAACCCTGCGTTTCCGAGAACGGCTAAGTCGTAAACAATAACCTTTGACGCTCCTGCGGCGCGAGCTGTATCCAATTGCGCCGAAAGTCTTGCGCTATCGGCAAGTGCGTGTGAATCGTCCGTGCGGAACAATTCCATATCAACCCAAAATTCAATCCCGTATTGCGAACAAGCTTTGGCGACTGCTCGTTCGTAATTCCCGGCGGTTGCTGTGCTGGCATGCGGCTTGCCTGCATCGCTTGCCCCAACGCCATCTTGCACGGCGATGACGTCCGGCTTGAATCCTGCCGCAAAAAGCGATTCGAAAAATGATTGCAGCTTTTCGGGCGTTTCCAAGTTCTGGTTGTAAAACGGAGCCGCCATCACTTTCCAGCCTTTAGCTTGTGCCGCCTGCGTGACCGGAATCAGAAAATGCGTTGCAAGTGCAGCCACAGTTGCATCGTCCCGAAGCCTGTCCCAATAATAGCGTGCAATCTCCTGCGGAATATAAACCCCTTCAATTACGGTTTCGTTCCCGTAAAGCGAATGCAGTTCGTTGAGCACTTTCAAGTTCCGTGCAGCGAGTGTGTCGAGTTGCGAAACAGTTGGCGGAGTGTACCAATTTTCACCATCGTAATAAAGCCCAAGCCAGAGCTTGTTCCCGGCTGCCTTCGCCGCGTCAATGCTCTTGAGGAAAAGCTGATTGTTCTTGTATTGCGTGTTCTGTAAAAAGTCTAGCTGTGAAGGGTAATACAAGTGCGTCTTTTCGACCGCCGCATATTGCAACACAACCTGCTCCATACCGAGCGCATGCAATCGCTTATGCATTTGCGTGATGGAATCCTGTGACTGGTAAGCCGTCGTCCAACCTGCGTCAAAAATTCCGTCCAAATTCGCTGCCGCGTACATCCAAAAACCGCCCAAAGCGAGCGCAAACCAAACATAGTAGGGGAGTTGTCGAATGGAGGACATAATAGAAATATAATCTGTTTTCTGTCTATTAAAAAAGTCCGCCAAGCTCGAAAAACGTCTATGAAGGCGAATGAACGGTCGGCGATAACGGAAAAAAAAGAGCGATGGATCTAAAAATGCTAAAAAAGTGAATTACGATATAAAAGTATGTAAATAAACTGCTTGACTTTGGACGTTGTTGAAATTAAATTATAGCCAAACAATCTGGAGGAAAGGATGAAAACAAAAATCCTATTTACGCTGTGTGCAACAGCTGCTATGGCTTCGGCTCAAACTGCAAATATCGATGATTTCGAAGATGGCAATGGTTTGGCCAGTACCGGTGGCAAGAATGATGCCTGGTACGCTTACAATGACAAGAATGACAAGGGTGCTTCGTCTTACACGAATACAGAAGATGAATACGGTCTTGTTGTCGTGATTCCGGAAGCTGCAGCTGGCGGATCGAAGTATGGTGCCGGCTTGACGGGTATTCAGTTGGTTCAAGGTGACAATCCGTACGATCCGTATGTAGTTCTTGGCTTGAATGTTGCTGGTGGTCTTTCTGGCTGTACCACGATTTCTTATAAGTACAAGGGCGCAGGCCATAACCTTAAGGCTGTCATGGATGGCGACGAAAAGGGTGGCTTGACTGAATACAACAGACATTCTAAAGCTGTTGCTGGTAGCTCAAGCTGGAGCACGGCATCTGTTGCCGTATCTCAGCTCGCACAGGAAAAAGGCTGGGGAACTACAGTTTCTCTGAAAATGGCTGACGTGGTTCAACTTGCATGGGAAGTCAAGGGCGATGCAACTGCAGACTACCTTTACATTGACGATGTGAACTGCGCCGGCTATGCTGGTGGTAGTAGCAATCCTGGTGGCGGTACGAATCCGCCGAAAACGGGCACGACTACAGTTATTGATGACTTTGAAGATGGCAACACCACTGCTGAAAGTCTCGGCAAGGCTGCTTACTGGTACCTGTACGACGCTGGTGGATCTTTTACCAATACGCAAGATGCAAAGGGCTCCTGGGATATGCTCGTGACCGAAACTGGCAATTCCTATATCGCCATGCAAGGCATTTCTGGCATTACTCCGGGTGATACGACCTATCCGTCCGTGGGTATGGAAGTCGCCTTTGATGTCGGTACTCTTTCTGGTTGTACTGCCGTTCAGTATGATTACAAGGGTTCGGGCCACCACATGCGCAGTTCTGTAACTGGCGTTAAGGCCAATGCAGGCTACGAACATGTCGCTGACGATCAGAAAGCTTCTACAGGCTGGAAGACCGTAACAGTTTCTACCATGACTCAGCCGGAATGGGTTGCAGATGCAGCTCCGAGCAGCATTGTGGCATTCTCCTGGGCCAAGGTTTCCAAGTTGACTTGGGTGGTTGACGAAAAGCTCACCGCCGCTAACCTCGGAACCGAATTGGCAATCGACAACGTGAAGTGCGTTGGAACATTGCCTACTAAGAGTGCTATCCCGGTTGGCGCCGCTCGTGCTAACTTCAAGGCATCTGTCCAAGGCCGCACTTTGCATGTGTCTGTCGCTAAGGCTGGCCTCGTGAAGGTTCAGGTTATCGACATGATGGGTAACACCGTCGAAAGCCATAGCGAAACGGTTGCTTCTGGCAGCTTCGCACATGATTTCGGAATGATTCCTAGCGGAAACTATGTTGTCCGTGTACAGCAGGGTTCTGCTTCTCAGCTCCTGAAGATGCAAGTCCGCTAAGCAAACTGCTTTAAAATAAAAACGGTCCCTTTCCTCACGGAAGGGGATTTTTTGTTGCTAAAAAAATGACAAGAATTTTTGATAAGGTGGGGGAGAAATCCCCCTGTCTTCAGCCCCGGCGGAAAGTGTCATCCTGAGGCGTGGTTCGACAGGCTCACCAACCTTGTAGGGTCCCTGAGCTTAAGCCTGTGCTGAGTTAGTCGAAGTAAAGGGCCGAAGTGGCCTAAGGGCTCCGCCCTTAAAAACCTGGATGCATTCGCTATCTTACAATAACTCTTTGCAGCCTTAGACCGCGTTTTATTATGTATGCGCCCGGCGTTCTTAATTGCACCCGTAACGCCTCGCTCATGGATTTGTCGCGCAATTGTTCTGCCGGTAAAGTTCCCAAGTAACGACCCTGCAAGTCAAACACCGTCGCCGGTTCCGTGACATCTGCTGAATGTTTGAAATTCGTTGCGATGGCAACCGTAGCTGAACTCGACGAATTGCTCGCGGAACTGCTCGAAAGTCCGAACTCAAAAGCTCCCAAATCAGGAGCGCTCCCAGCGAATGGCAAACCGATATCTTCGCCCTTGTCAATCGCACGGCTCCCGGCCTTCAACTTCAAGAAGTTTACATCCGGCAAGCTACCGTCATCCTTGCGTGGGCCAAGCATCCCCGCAATTGTCGAAAGATCCTTGCCGGTAACCGTCATGCTCGGGTCATCGAGACTCACAAAATCATTTTCCGTTAAGTCGAGTTTCAAATTCCAAGTATTGTTTTCGCCTGCGGGGCAATCCACATAGTGGTCGATGTTCTGGCTCGATATCTTTTCCCAGCAAGTCCCGATTTGCGATAGTTTGTTCGGAAAAGCAATATTGTTCTTGAGCACATGCGCACTGTCGCCCGTAAGCGGTGCCACTTCGGCCAAGCGGTTCCCTTCGGCATCGAAAAGCGTTGAAGCCATGCTGAAAGAACGATCGCCATTCATGTAAGAAGTGTTGTTGATCCACTTGCTACCGACACCGGTGTAGTTTGCATAGAATCCTGATGCCTTGTTTTTCCATGCCACGCAATACTTGATAGTATGCCGCCCGCCGCCCAGTGTGCTTTGGCCCATCTTAATCCCGTAACCGTTCCCGTTTTTTGGATCGCCGCGCCCGTAATCGCTGTAGCCGTTCCCCATGGCGTAGCAATTCTCCAGAACTACAGGAAATTCCTGATTGATAAAATCGAAACCATCATCGCTGTTCCACCACGCGCGACACCCGATGAACTTGGTCGTATCGCCCTGGCCAGGCTTCTGGTAATGCGCTCCAAAGCCGTCGGCGTTCTCGCCATCGCCCTGCCAACCATCCGGATCGTAGTTGTCATGCGCATCGCAATTCAAAAAAATATGACCGCCGCCATCTGCTGCGCCATCGTTCGCAAAGAATCCCGGACCCGCATTGTGGTGACTTTCCATCTGCTCCAAGAAAATATGCTTGCTCGCATGAATGAACACGCCCGAATTCGAATTATGCTTCATCGGCGTATTGCGAACCTCGAACCCCTTCAAATGCAAGTATCTTGCCGCAATTACGATGGGCGAGGTGTACATCGCGCCCGCAGGCGTGCCATCGCTATGTTCGATGCCCTCAGCCACAGGCAAGTTCGCACCATCAAAAATTGGCCGCTCCCCCGGATACGCCAGATAATGAATCCGCTGGTCGTCGCTCTCGCCGCTTGCCGTCAAGAGGATTCCCGCTGTCATCTTGTATCGTGCGTAAAACACCGTATCGTGCAAGTCGTAAACGCCGCCGCGAACCCACACCGTATCGCCCGCATGCACCACTTCATTCGCCTTGTTCAGCGTTGCAAATGGCTTGGCCATGGAACCCGCATTCGCATCGCTCCCGTCAGTCGCTACATAATAAACCGCACCGAATGACTGTGCGGCAGCCAAAGCAAAACCTAATGCAAAAGTGAACTTGTTAACCATATTCTCCTCCAACAGTTAGGTATAGTATAATAAAATGAGGGGGAGGTTTCCCCCTGTCTTCAGCCCCGGCCTCGTCATCCTGAGGCGTGAAACTGAGCTTGTCCTGAGCTTGTCGAAGGAAAGGATCCAGTCTCACTTTGCTAGGCCGGGTCTTCCGCCACCCCTTCGCCTAAGGGCTCCGCCGATTCATTAAAATATTCGTATGGGCGCGGTCTCCGCCACCCCTTCGCCTAAGGGCTCCGCCCTTAAAAACCTGGATGCTGAGAATGCTAATTGCGTGTTTAAGGTTGCAAAGTGAATACCTTAAATAATTTTGTTGACTTTTATTCTTGGTTGTTTATTTCAGTTCTATCTTTAAGTAAAATTTGAGTTGAATATTTCAGCAATTCCAATACCCCCCGTTTTTCTTCGCTCCTCTAAATTCAATTTTGTCTGCATCGCTTAACTCTTTTAGATGCCGTTGGATGGTTCGCAAAGAAATATTCAGCGTTGATGCTAATGTGGGGGCGTTTATTCCGGGGGTTGCTTTGATTGCTGCAAGGATATCTTCTGATGTGTTTTTGCTATCGCTAGTTTGGTTGGAATTTTGTTTTGATATGGCTATGCTGTTTCTGAGTAGGCGAATGAGATCCGTTTGCGTAGCGACAACGCAGTCGGCTATAAAGTTGATGAAACCTTTGTCATCGATATGGGCTGCTTCCAATGCCGAAACGTATTCCATTCTTCGAATAGCTGGAATCAGTGTGATTGTATAATCTCCGCGAAGCAGGGCCAAGTTCATGAGTAATCGAGCTACGCGACCGTTGCCATCGACAAATGGGTGGATAAATACAAATTTTTTGTGGACTTGTGCCGCAAATTCTATGGGGTTCATCTTGGATTCATTTTTGTTGAACCATTCGATAAACTTTTTCATTTCTTGCGGTACTTTTGCAGGTGGCGTTACTGAATATTTGCTTCCGCTAATGACGACAGGGACTTGGCGGTATGTGCCTGCTCGATCGGGATCAATTTGCTGATAAAATAGGCGGTGGAGTGCTAAAATATCCCGCTCTTCAATGGATTTATTTTTGACTAGTTCATGAATATGATCATAGGCTTTGGCATGTCCTACGGCTTCATAAACATCGTGCAATGGCCTTCCGTTGATGGTCAGTCCGTTTTCTATAACGACTTTTGTTTCGGTTTCGGTCAGGCTATTGCCTTCGAGGGCGTTACTTGTGTAGGTGAGGCCTACGCGGTAAAATTCACGCAAAGATTTTAGCGTTTCTTTGGGCAGTGGGCGAAAGGACTGTAGTTCCTTGTTATTTTTGGCTGCGATTTTTAGGTATGGTGATATCATTTTGTGGACCTCGAATTGTATTCAATATATAATTTTATCCCGCCACTTGCAATGTTTTATCCCGCCGAATTGATGTTTATACCGCCATTTAAACCGCCAAATGCAAATTTATCCCGCCATAAGTTAGCCTGTTTAGGTGAAAAATATTGAAGTTTACAGAATTATCTCGATAAAAGTGTAGTAGAAATACAAAAATATCTTGATAAAAGTGTTGTTGGAATACATTTTTATCAAGATAAAAGTGTAAAATCTGCTTTTTTACGCAATTTTCACAAAAAACACCGCCAACGTTAAGTTGGCGGCGCGCAATCTCGCATTAAGTCTCGCGGCATCTCGTAATACGATTCGCCGCGTCTTGTGATTACATTAGAAGCATTCGGCTCTTAGTAATGGCGCTAAAGCGCCTTTCTCTTCGCCTCGGTCATGTCGGCGTGTGAACACACCGCCGCGACTCTCGGCTCTTAGAAATGGCGCTAAAGCGCGTTTCCTTTCGCCTCGGTTATGCCGAAATGCAAGCATTTCGGCGCAACACTCGGCTCTTAAAAATTGTCCTCATGCACTTCGAAATATGCCTGCGGGTGGGCGCAAACGGGGCAGACTTCCGGGGCCTTGGTGCCCACGACGATGTGTCCGCAGTTGCGGCATTCCCAGACCTTGACTTCGCTCTTTTCGAACACTTGTGCGGTTTCCACGTTCTTGAGGAGGGCGCGGTAGCGTTCTTCGTGCATCTTTTCGATGGCGGCGACTTTGCGGAACTTGGCGGCGAGCGCGGTGAAGCCTTCTTCTTCGGCGGTCTTGGCGAAGCCTTCGTACATGTCCGTCCATTCGTAGTTTTCGCCGTCGGCGGCAGCCTTCAGGTTCTGTGCGGTATCACCGATGCCTTCGAGTTCCTTGAACCAAAGCTTAGCGTGTTCTTTTTCGTTGTCGGCAGTCTTCTGGAACAAAGCTGCGATCTGTTCGAATCCGTCCTTTTTGGCGCGGCTTGCAAAGTAGGTGTACTTGTTGCGAGCCTGTGATTCGCCAGCGAATGCGGCTTCAAGGTTCTTTTCGGTTTGTGTGCCTGCGTATTTGTTTGCCATAAATCCCTCGTGTAATAGGTTGTTGTCGTTAATATAATCTTTTTTGGAATAGTCTTCAAAAAGTTTTTTCCGCTAAATGATACGTTATGTATCTTTTAGATTTTAAAATTGAAAATATATTTAAATTTTTGCTTAAATTTTGTAAAAATCTTTGATTTTGTATCATTTTGCTATTGATTTTTGTTTCGCGAATCTTTATATTTATTCATGTGAAACCCTTAAAACCTAATTCCTATAACCTATTTACCTATGCGTCCGATAACTGAATACAAAGATTATCGCCTTTACATGCAGGACTTTTACGATGAACGTAAAAGAACTGGCGCATTTTCTTGGCGAGAATTTTCAAAGCAGGCGGGTTTCAAGTCTCCTGTTTACTTGAAGCTTGTGTGTGAAAATAAGAGCAGTCTTAGTTTGGTCAAAATGGAGCAGGTGGCGCATGCGATGGGCCTTGTGGGCTACGAGTTTGCGTATTTCCAAGAGATGGTTCGTTTTGGCAATGCCACAAAAGATGATGCGAAAAAAGAAGCTCTCCTTGAAATGCAGAATATCGCTAGCGAGCACAAGGTGCGTGTCGTCGATGCAGAAGCGTTCCGCTTTTATGATTCGTGGAAGAACCCGACGATTCGTGAACTCGCTCCGATGATGCCTGGAAAGAGGCCGCTTGAAATGGCGAAGGCGTGCCATCAAAATATTTCGGCCGAAGAGGTTCGCGATTCGCTTGCGTTCCTTGTAAAGACCGGTTTTCTCAAGCGCGAAGATGAGCATTTGTATGCACAGACCGAAAAGACTGTAATCGGTTCAAAGGAATCTGTGCCTATTGCAATTCGTGCGATGCACAAAGAAATGGCCTCGCTTGCAAAAATTGCTGTAGACAAATTTCCTTCAGAAGAACGCCATATCACGGGCGTGACGCTAGGAGTTTGCGAAGAGGCTTACGCCCGCATCTCGCAAGAAATGGATGTGTTTATTCGCAAGGCGGTGAGTATCGCTGCGGAATACGAAAATCTCAATCAAGTTTATCGACTGAATCTTCAGTTGTTTCCATTGACAAAAAATGTGAAGGAGGAATCCTATGAATAATACAATCAAATTAACTATCGCTGCGGGCTTCCTCGCGATGATGGGCTGCTCCGATGACTCGTTGAGCGGCGCTGCTATTGATCCTAGTACGGTGGCGCATAATAGCAGTTCTTCGAATGCGAGCGACATAGGCAATTCGATTGATTCATCAATCGTTTTCTCAACGGCGGTTACTTCTGCGATGGTGGTTGAATCTGCTCAAATCTCCGTTTATGGAGAGGAAAACGGTGCTGCGGCCACTTGTACTGCGGACGAAAAGTTCTACAGTGCCAAAATGAAGATAAGCCATGGCGTTATAGAACAATCGCTTGAAGTGAAAAACTTGGGAAGCACTTGCGAAAGCGTGCTTGATGATTTCTTGGGATCTTGTTCCTCTGTAGCTGTTGTTTATAATGGAGTAAATTCTAAAAAAACTTGCGATGAAAATGGAAATGTAAAAGCCTTTTGTTATGATGATAGGGCTAATCCGATTGGAATTTGTACAAATGCGGTTCCGTCGGTTTGTACAGAATCTGCTCCCGATACGACAGTTGATTTTAATGCAGTCTTGAACGATTTTATGAGTACTTCAGCTGGAATGTGTAATGAAATTTCTAAGGATGCAAGTACAAAAACGGGAATGTTCTCCGTGCCGTCTTCGACATCGCGCGATGTCTCCAGTTCGAGTGGCTTCGTTGAAACGTCACCTGATCCTGTTGACTCCGAATTTGAATGTGACTTGAAAACAGGGAAGAATTGCGAAAAAGACGATTTTAAAATTGATACTTCGGATGTTCCCGTTGTTGATCCTCGTCAGGAACTGCCTTCGTCGTCTGCAGAGGGTATCGATGCAAGTGCAAAACGTTCTTTTATCATAAAGCCGAATGTCGAAACATTGGATGTCTCTGAAACGGAACGCATTGTATTGGATAGCCTTGCGAGGGCATTCCCCTCAAAATCTGTAGTAACTGAAACTAATGACCTGACCGTCTATGATGCGGCTCGATACTATGCGTTCGGCTCTTCTTCAGAAAAATATTATGTAGGTCCAGTTTCAACTCGTTGCGATGTCGATGTGTTCAGGGATGAATTCGGACTAAAGCGTTCTGCAGACTGGTTGATGGAGGCTTATGGTGGTTTGGATGTAGCTTATCTTTATAATACGATTCTTCAGTACTCTGATTCTGTAATTGTTTACTTAGTGGCTGGATCTGTACGTTCTGTAGAGAGGGAAAATGCAGAAACTTTGTTCAGAACGGAATGTGAATCGAATGCGGGCTCGTTCTATAATTATCCTTCAAAGGGAATGGTGAATAATGTAGGGATGGCTTGTGCCGTCAAGAATTTCACGGGTATCTCGTTCGATGCGATTCTCGGCCAGCAGGCTAGCCTGTGTGAAAATATGTATGGAACTATAGCCCATCCCGTTCAGGATTGATTAAGTAAATTCAAAAAATACTAGATTGTTCTCCGTACAGTACGGAGAACTTTTTTTATGGCAATTTATAACAACATTCTTGAAACCATCGGAAATACGCCGCTGGTGCGTATCAACAAGCTCAACAAGGGCGAAGCCGAAGTCTACGTGAAACTCGAAATGTTCAACCCGCTCGGTAGCGCTAAGGACCGCGTGGCTTTGAACATGATTGAACGTGCCGAAAAAGAAGGCAAGCTCAAGCCGGGTGCTCTCATCATCGAACCGACGAGCGGTAACACGGGCGTGGGGCTTGCTTATGTGGGTGCAGTCAAGGGTTACAAGGTGGTGCTCACGATGCCGGATTCCATGAGCGTGGAACGCCGTATGCTCCTCAAGTCGCTCGGTGCCGAAGTGGTGCTGACCGAAGGCGCTAAGGGCATGGCGGGCTGTATCGAAAAGGCTAACGAAATCGCTGCCGCCAATCCGGGTAGCTTTATTCCGCAACAGTTCGACAATCCTGCAAATCCCGAAGCGCATTACCTCACGACAGGTCCTGAAATCTGGCGTGATACGGATGGCAAGGTGGATGTGTTCATCGCTACTGCAGGCACGGGCGGAACCGTTTCTGGTACGGCCAAGTACCTCAAGGAAAAGAATCCGAACGTTTATGTGATTGCTATTGAACCGGATGATTCCCCGATGATTTCGAAGGGTGTCGCGGGCCCGCATAAGATTCAGGGCATTGGCGCTAACTTTGTTCCGAAAAATTACGACCCGAAGGTCATTGACGAAGTCTACCTCACGAGTACCGAAAAGGCGGGAAATGCCGCTCGTGCAGCCGCTGCCGAAGAAGGTATCTTCGTAGGTATCTCGTCGGGTGCCGCTCTCGAATGCGCGCTCACGGTTGCCAAGCGCCCGGAATTCAAGGGCAAGCGCATCGTCGCAGTGCTCCCGGATACTGGCGAACGTTACCTCAGCACCTGGCTTTGGAACACGTAATTAATACTTCGGGCGTAAAGTCATCCTGAACGCGAAGCGTGAAGACAACTTAGAAGGCGAGTATGCCCCAAGGCGAATGCCGCGACCGTGCTTGCACGGGCATGGCTGAGCCGTTTGGCAAGACGCAATGCGTCAATGTTGCGGCCATGCTTGCATGGACATAACTGAGCCAAAGAGTTGGGGCTTTAGCCTCATCCAGTTAAATTCTAGAAAAAGAAAATGCCGACTCCCTTGAGCCGACATTTTTATTAAGTGAGGAATTCAATTAGAAGTTTATTTTGAAAGCATCTTGCCGTTAAGCGTTGCAATCCAATGCTTGTCTCTTGCCTTGACAGGAACTTCCAAAGTCGTCTTACCCTTTTCGATTCGGGTCTTGTACAAGACTGCACCGTTCAAATCGATAAGGGCAAATGTTCCGCCGATATCTGTGTTGACTTCGAGGTAATTGCCAATGACGACAAAGAAGTTCGTCGGAGACAGTCTGCTCAAGTCATCATAGCGGATATTCACCGGAATGGAATCTTTGTTCTTTTCCTTTTCTTCTTCTTCCTTTTTCCAATCGGGTTCGTGAATAATGGGTTCGGTAACGATGGCTTGTGCCGGTTCCTTGAAACCAAGCTGTTCGTCCATCCACTGCATTCTTTCTTTCATCTTCTTGCGGAGATGTTCGACTTCGCCGTCCCAAGTTGTTGCATTGTAGCCACCCATGGCCATGCCGAAGCCACCACCACTGCTGTTGCAGAATTTCATCGGCTGTGGATCAGGATCGTTTTGACCGCTAGCCTTGCCCAAGTTCGGCCAACGCTTGAAGTTTCTGTCGGCAGCGCTCTTCAGGTACGTCTTC
>JAEEGJ010026428.1_pt1 | contig 11766 bp, 10 predicted proteins | sample 8958761 | NCBI WGS metagenome assembly JAEEGJ01 (sample SAMN16246546, study PRJNA631951) | gut metagenome | biome: gut microbiome; feature: rumen; material: RS-attached | host: Bos | place: Iran: Karaj | collected 2018-10
TTTTCACCGTTCGCGGTGAAAATCAGAGGGGTGGTCCCCTCTGAACTCCCCCTGTGTTTCCAATCAACGGTAATTGAACCGTTTTTCCTATGAGGTTGACTATGGCTAAGAAAAAAGAACCGGAAAAGAAGAAATTCGACAATCCCAATGTGGTCGGCCTGCGCCCGGAGGTGCTGGAGCAGCCCATCACCGAGACCCTGGAGCAGAACTTCATGCCCTATGCCATGTCGGTGATCGTCTCCCGGGCCATCCCGGAGATCGACGGCTTCAAGCCCTCCCACCGCAAGCTCCTCTACACCATGTTCAAGATGGGCCTGCTCACCGGGGCGCGCACCAAGAGCGCCAACATCGTGGGCCAGACCATGCGCCTCAACCCCCACGGCGACGCCGCCATCTACGAGACCATGGTCCGCCTCTCCGCCGGCTGCGAGGCCCTGCTCACTCCCTTTGTGGACTCCAAGGGCAACTTCGGCAAGGTCTATTCCCGGGACATGTCCTACGCCGCCCCCCGCTATACGGAGGCCAAGCTCTCCGCCATCTGTGCGGAGCTCTTCCGGGACATCGACAAGGACACCGTGGACTTTGTGGACAACTACGACGGCAGCATGCAGGAGCCGACCCTGCTGCCCACCAGCTTCCCCAACGTCCTGGTCTCCAACAACACCGGCATTGCCGCCGGCATGGCCAGCAATATCTGCGGCTTCAACCTGCGGGAGGTCTGCGAGACCACCAAGGCCTTTATCCGGGATCCCAAGTGCGACCTGCTGGCCACCCTGCCCGCCCCGGATTTCCCCACCGGCGGCGAGATCGTCTACGATCCCGCCGAGATCGGCGCCATCTATGAGAGCGGCCGGGGCTCCTTCAAGGTGCGGGCCCGCTGGCGCTATGTGGAAGCGGAAAAGCTGATCGAGATCTATGAGATCCCCTATACCGCCTCCACCGAGGCCGTCATCGACAAGGTCTCCGAGCTGATCAACGCCGGCAAGATCCGGGAGATCAACGATATGCGAGATGAGACGGACCTGTCCGGCCTCAAGCTGACCATCGACCTCAAGCGGGGCGTGGAGCCGGAGAAGCTGATGCAGAAGCTCTTCCGCATGACCCCCCTGGAGGACAGCTTCGCCTGCAACTTCAATCTGCTGATCGCCGGGATGCCCCGGGTCCTTGGGGTCCGGGAGATCCTGGAGGAGTGGGTGGCCTGGCGCTCCGAGGGCGTCCGCCGCAGAACCTACTACCAGCTCCAGCGGAAGAAGGAGCGCCTGCATCTGCTCAAGGGCCTGGCCAAGATCCTGCTGGACATCGACAAGGCCATCGCCATCATCCGCGGCACGGAATCCGACGCCGAGGTGGTGCCCAATCTGATGATCGGCTTCGGCATCGACGAGGTCCAGGCCAACTTCGTGGCGGAGATCAAGCTCCGCAACATCAACAAGGAATACATCCTCAAAAAGACCGCCGAGACCGAGGAACTGGAAAAGGCCATCGAGGATCTGGAAAAGATCCTGAAATCCGACGCCCGGGTCAAGTCCATCATCGTCAAGGAGCTGGACGAGGTCAGCAAGAAGTACGGCACAGATCGCCGCACCGGTCTGATCTATGACCATGAGGTCTTCGTAGAGGAGACCCCGGAGGCGGAGCCGGAATACCCGGTCACGGTGTTCGTGTCCCAGCAGGGCTATCTGAAAAAGATCACCCCCCAGTCCCTCCGTATGTCCGGCGAACAGAAATTCAAGGAGGGGGACGCCCTGTCCTTCTCCCGGGAGACCACCAGCGCCGCGGAGCTGCTGGTATTCAGCGACCGCTGCCAGGTCTACAAGACGAAGCTGGACGTTTTCCCCGACGGGAAAGCCTCTGTCCTGGGCGACTATCTGCCCCAGAAGCTGGGCATGGACGAGGGCGAGACCGTCGCTGCCGTCTGCTTCCCCGGAGATTACCAGGGCTTTATGCTCTTTGTCTATGAAAACGGCAAGGTCGCCAAGGTGGAGCTGTCCGCCTACGCCACCAAGTCCAACCGCAAGAAGCTCACCGGCGCTTATTCCGACAAGAGCCCCCTCAAGGCGGCCTATCTGATGACGGAGGATACCCAGCTGGTGCTCTATTCCACCGAGGGCCGGGCGCTGATCTTCTCCACGGCCCAGCTGAGCCCCAAGACCAGCCGAGACACCCAGGGCGTGGCGGTCATGACGCTGAAAAAGAAGGCGCTGCTGCACCGGGTGGCGCTGCTGACCGGCTCCGGCATCGTGAACGAGAGCCGCTACCGCACCAGGAGCATCCCGGCTGCGGGCGCGCTGCTGAAGGACGAAGATATCGGAAACCAGACCGTATCCCTGCTGTAAGCCCTGTTTCGCGCAGATCGCGAACCACCGAAGGAGGCGCTGCCGTTGAAAAAGCTGTTGTTGCCGCTGCTGCTTGCGCTGCTGATGCTGGCCGGATGCCAGAGCCTGTACCCGGACGACGATCTCTACGTCTCCGAGCACGTCGCGCCCTTTGCCTATCGGGAAACAGAGACGGAGCCTCCCACCTCCGGGACGGAAAAGCCGGAGGAGATGGCCACGGTTTCCTGCGCCTCTGATATCCGCGAGGCAATCAAGCATATGCTGGATCGGGGCGAGAGCACCGCCCAGCTGCGTTTGCTGAACTACGACGGGGACGTAGACAAGGACATGAAGAATATGTACTACGCCCTGCGGAACGATACGCCCAAGTATGCGTACTGCATGGACGGGCCTCCCAGCTACAGCGTGACCCAGGAGCAGTCGGATCGCATCCTCAACCTGGAGATCGTCATTCAGAAGGACGTCCAGGCCATACGCACCCGCCTGTATAAGAAAGACGCCATCGAGGAGGAAATCATCACCGCCCTGCGCCAGCAGCTCAGCTCCTACACGATCCAGATCAGCGGCTACCAGGAGACCGATTGGTATTCTCTCCTGGACGCCTACGTGCTGGAGCATCCGGATCAGATCGTGGAGGCGCCCAGCATTTCCGTCTACGTCTTCCCGGATCGGGGAAGGATCCGGGTTCTGGAGCTGCACTTTGACTACAACACCGACCAGGAGACCCTGAGCCAGCGAAAGATCGAGGTCAACTTCTTTCTGAATCTGATCTTGAATCAGCTATCCAGATCCACCCCCGAGGAGATGGTGGAGACCATCTCCAAATATCTGCTCCCCGGCACCGGCTACGTGGCCGACCCCAACGCCACGGTCTATTCCCAGGTGGTGCTGAAAACCGGCGGCAGCAGCCGCACGATGGCTTCCACGGTGGCCTACCTGTGCAACCGTGCCGGTGCGGAATGCGAGATCGTGGCAGGGGAGCGGGACGGCGTGCCCTGGTATTGGAATCGGATCATGACCGACGGCAGATGGCGCAGCTTCGATCTCCACGCCGCTGCCCTGGTGGGAGATTTCCACCCCGTCCTGCTTCCGTCGGGGGAGATGCTGGGCTATTCCTGGGACGTCCTGCGCTATCCCGAGGTCCTGGAGCCGGAGCCCGCGGAGCCCACGGAGACCGGCGACCCCAGCGAGACCGGGGATCCCACCGAGACCGGGGAGCCCACGGAGCCCACCGAGACCGGGGAGCCCACGGAGCCCACCGAGCCCACCGAGCCCATCCAGAGCACGGAAGCCATCGAATCCACGGAGACCCCATAAGAATGCCTATGCCGAATATCATTGAAATTACGGATTTCCAGGCCCCGGAGCTGGATGTCTACGCCAGATTGACGGAGAACCAGCTGGTCAACCGGGCCGACCCTGCCAACGCCCTCTTTATTGCCGAGAGCCCCAACGTCATCCACCGGGCTCTGGACGCAGGCTGCGTCCCCGTGTCCCTGCTGCTGGAGCGGAAGCACATCGAGGGCCAGGCCAAGTCCATCATTGAGCGCTGCGGGGACCTGCCCGTCTATACCGCGCCCCTGCCGGTGCTGACGGAGCTGACCGGCTTCCCCCTGACCCGGGGCGTGCTCTGCGCCATGCGCCGCCCCCGGCTGCCCGCCCCGGAGGCCATCCTCCAAAACGCCCGTCGGGTGGCGGTGCTGGAGAACGTGATGAACCCCACCAACCTGGGGGCCATCTTCCGCTCCGCTGCCGCCTTGAACCTGGACGCCGTGCTGCTGACCCCGGCCTGTACCGACGCCCTCTACCGCCGCTGTGTCCGGGTCAGTATGGGAACGGTCTTCCAGATCCCCTGGACGTATCTCAGCGGCAGCTGGCCGGAGGACGGCATGGCGCTGCTGACCCGCCTGGGCTTCAAGACTGCCGCGCTGGCGCTGCGTCCCGAGGCCGTCCCCATCGACGATCCCGGCCTCAACGCCGAGGAAAGGCTTGCGATCATCCTGGGCACCGAGGGCGACGGCCTGGCGGACGGCACCATTGCCGCCTGCGATTACACGGCTATCATCCCCATGTCCCACGGCGTGGACTCCCTCAACGTGGCAGCCGCCTCCGCCGTGGCCTTCTATCAATTATGTAAACCCATGTAGCGCCGGCAATCTGCCGGCCAACCATTCATTGAAACGCGGTGAACGGAATGACAAGATTAGACGATTACTTTTCTAAACTGAAAAACAAACGGGTCCTCGTCCTGGGCGTGGGCGTCAGCAACCGCCCCCTGGTGCGGCTGCTGCTGCGCTATGGGATCGACGTCACCTGCTGCGACAAGACGCCCCGGGAGAAGCTGGACGCCGAAGTCCTCCGGCTGGAAGCCGACGGCGCGAAGCTCCACCTGGGGGAGGGCTATCTGGACGGCCTTTCCGGCGACGTGGTGTTCCGCACCCCGGGCCTGCACCCGGATACCCCCCAGATCAAAGCCCTGCGGGAGGCCGGCGCGGTGATCACCTCCGAGATGGAGGCCTTCTTCACCGTCTGCCCCGCGCAGATCATCGCCGTCACCGGCTCCGACGGGAAGACCACCACCTCCACGCTGATCTCCGAGCTGCTGAAAAAGCAGGGCTTCCGGGTCTGGCTGGGGGGCAACATCGGCACCCCGCTGCTGGATAAGGCGGACGAAATGGAGCCCACGGATCTGGTGGTGCTGGAGCTGTCCTCCTTCCAGCTGATGTACTTCCCCTACAGCCCCCACACCGCCGTCATCACCAACCTCTCGCCCAACCACCTGGATATCCACAAGGATATGGAGGAGTACGTGGCCGCCAAGGAGAACCTGTATCTCCACCAGAAGGCGGACGACGTTCTGATCCTGAACCGGGACAACGAGGTCACCCATTCCTTTGTGCCAAAGGCCAGGGGCCGGGTGCTGGAATTCTCTCGGCTGACGGAGCCGGAGCGGGGCGTCTTCCTCCGGGACGGCGTCATCTGGCGCAAGGGGGAGACCCTGGAGAAGGTCCTGGATCAGTCCGATATCCTGCTGCCCGGCATCCACAACGTGGAAAACTACATGGCCGCCATCCTGGCGGTAGGGGACCGGGTCTGCACCGAGAATATCCAGGCCGTCGCCCGGAGCTTCGGCGGCGTGGAGCACCGGATCGAGCTGGTGCGGGAGAAGGACGGCGTCCGGTATTACAATGACTCCATCGCCTCCTCGCCCACCCGCACCATCGCGGGCCTGCGAAGCTTTACCCAGAAGCTGATCCTGATCGCGGGGGGCTACGATAAGCACGTCCCCTTCGAGCCCCTGGGCCCGGAGATTGTAGACCACGTCAAGACCCTGATCCTCACCGGGGCCACCGCGCCCAAGATCGAGGCCGCCGTCCTGGCCGCCCCCAATTACGCCCCCGGCAGCCCGGAGATCCTCCACGAGGAGGACTTCTACGAGGCCGTCCGCCTGGCCTCCCGGGTGGCAAAGCCCGGCGACGTGGTGATCCTCTCTCCCGCCGGCCCCGCCTTTGACAAGTTTAAGAATTTCGCCGTACGGGGCAAAGAGTTCAAGAAAACCGTCATGTCCCTATAACGTCGTAGCGGCGCACAGTGTGCGCCACAGCAAGGAGGAACAATCATGGGCGTTTCCAAGATACTCCGCAAGTTCTCCACCCGCGGCGCAAAGTGCGCCGCCGTCATTGTGGCCGCCGGCAGCGCCACCCGTATGCAGGGGATCGACAAGATCATGGCGGAGCTGGGCGGCGAGCCGCTGATCCTCCACACCCTCCGGGCCTTCCAGAACAGCGACGACATCCAGGAAATCGTCCTGGTCACCCGGGAGGAGCTGCAGGAGCAGCTGAGCCAGCTCTGCGTGGAGAAAAAGCTCAGCAAGGTCACCAAGATCTGCAAGGGCGGGGAGACCCGGGCCGAATCCGTCCAGGCCGGCCTGGACCAGGTCTCCGACCAGTGCGGCTTCGTGGCCATCCACGACGGGGCCCGTCCTCTGGTGACGCAGGCCGTCATCCACGACGCCGTCCGCAAGGCCGCCAAGTTCAACGCTGCGGCCCCCGCCGTGCCCGTCAAGGATACCATTAAGGTGGTCCACGGGGGCGTGGTGGAGTCCACCCCGGATCGCAGCGCCCTCTACGCCGTCCAGACGCCCCAGGTCTTTGCCATCGAGCTCTACCGGGCCGCCCTGGAGCAGGCCATCGCCGCCAAGGAGCAGTTCACCGACGACTGCGCCGCCGCGGAGAAGTACGGCCTCAACGTGGTCATCACCCCGGGCAGCGACGAAAATATCAAGGTCACCACGCCCACGGATCTGATCCTGGCGGAGGCCCTGCTGCAGGGGAGGAAGGGCCAATGAGGATCGGTCACGGCTATGACGTGCATCGGCTGGTGCCGGGCCGCGCGCTGATCCTGGGGGGCGTGCGCCTGGACTATCCCCTGGGCCTGGACGGCCACTCCGACGCCGACGTGCTGACCCACGCGGTGATGGACGCCCTGCTGGGCGCAGCCGGCCTGGGAGATATCGGGCGGCACTTTCCCGATAACGACCCCGCCTATCGGGGCATCGACAGTCAGATCCTCCTCTCGAAGGTGCGGGAGCTGCTGGCTGCCAAGGGCTTCCGGATCGGCAATCTTGACGTGACCGTCATTGCCCAGGCCCCCAAGCTGGCGCCGCATCTTGCCGCCATGGAGCAGACCCTCTCTGCCACCCTGGAGATCGACCCCGCCCGGATCAACGTCAAGGCCACCACCGAGGAGCACCTGGGCTTCACCGGCCGCGGCGAAGGCATCGCCTGCCACGCGGTCTGCCTGCTGGAGGAATAAAGGCCCCCTCGTCATTCTGAGCAAAGCGAAGAATCCGCATCCCCCGTCCCCTGATGCCTGATGCCTGATCCCTGATGCCTGATGCCTGATCCCTGATGCCTGATGCCTGATCCCTGATGCCTAAAACAAATTTATAAAATTCTTTCCCATTTTCAAAAATAATGCTTGCATTTTTCGAAGCCCTGTGCTATAATACCCATGCTGTGAGGGAGACGGTAGCCTTCCTGAACAAATGGGGGTATAGCTCAGCTGGGAGAGCGCTTGAATGGCATTCAAGAGGTCAGCGGTTCGATCCCGCTTATCTCCACCACAGAAAAGTCTCGAAATCGCTTGATTTCGGGGCTTTTTCTTCGTTTTTCTCACTTTTGTGGCGGAACCAGGTTGCCGTTCAAGTGCTCTCCCAGCGCCTTTTCTAACACTTTTTCTAACACCTATCTATCACGGAAGCGATTTCCCAAAATGCTCATCCGTTCAGTGCTTCTGCCATGGAAATTTTACGCTTTGCGTCCAGGTGGCCGTAGATATTAGCCGTTGTCTTGATGTCGCTGTGTCCGAGCCATTCCTGCACGTCTTTGAGCGAGAAACCCATGTTCAGAAGATTGCTGGCGGCACTGTGCCGCAGCTCGTGAAAGCGGATCTTCGGCATCCCTGCCGCCTTGAGAAGCTTTGGAAATTTGTCAGACACGTAATCCGGAGAGAAGGGTCTGCCATCCGGCCAACGGAACACATAGTCACATTGGTGATACTCTTTACCGAAGAATCGCCTGTCTTCAGCCTGCTGCGTTCTGAGATCCGACAGCAGTTGCTTGACGTCTTGCGTCATCGGGAAGGATCGCCGGCTGGAATTGTTCTTCGTCTTGTCCTTTGCCACGACCGTCATCACCTTTGATACGGTTCTGCGGATCGTAATGGTTTCAGCCTCGAAGTTCACACAATCCCAGCATAGTCCAAGTGCCTCGCTTCGACGCAGACCGTACAATGCGGTCAAGCGAATCAACGGATAAAGTGGTTCGTCCTTGATCTTTCCCAGCAACTCTTCAATCTGCGTCTTGGAATAAAACCTTGCTTCATACCGTTCGCAGGCCGGCAGTTTAACAAACTGGCAGGGATTGTTCGGAATGAAACCTTCAGAAACACAGTAGAGAAGCGTCTGATTGATGATGTTTTTTATCAGCCTGAGACTTCGAGGCGCGAGACCACCCTTTCCGCTCATTTTCCCAGATTTGGCTTTTTCATTGATATAGGCCTGAAGATTATTCTTCGTAATCTCACAGAGCAAATAGCCTTTATCCCGGAAATAGGGATAAACGTGATTGTTCATCAGCGTTTCATAGCCCTGCTTGGTTACCTCATCAATGGGGTGCTCAATATCGGCGGTCTTCTCCTGATACCAAATTGTAATTGCGTCCACGAAAGGCATCAGCGCAGGATTTGATTCCTGCTCGGCACGAAGCTGTTCTGCTTCCTCCTGCTCCTTGAGTGTATCTCGCAGCAGCTTTTGCGCACGGGTCTTGTTGCCTTTTATAGGCAGGTCGGTAGAGATCCATTTTGGCTTGCGCTTTCCGTTTTCATAAGTGTTGAGAACGATATAATACTTGTTGTTTTTGATTTGCAGGCTGCCTGTCATGTCTACTCCTTTCTTGTGACAGTGCTTGACGCCCGCCGTTATACCGCGATTATACCATATAACGGCAGGCGATTCAAGCAGTCATATCAATCAGTTTTTTCCTTCCATAAACAACAGAACATCCTTTTTCCGAATGCGGATGGCAGAACCAATCCGTCGGTACGGCAAGGATTGTTCCCGAAGCAGTTTGTAGATCGAATTCTTACACACAGAAAGAAGCTCAGCGGTCTGCTGAACGTTTAAAACGTCTGGGTAGTCCTTGAATTGTGATTTCGGGAAAACCGACATATCCTGTTGAAAGCTCATCATCTGAGTCTGTGTCATAGGCAAGCACCTCCTGTAGCCAAATATAAAAAACAACTGAAAACATCCGTACATCCGTACATCTGTACGCAGCGAATGGTACGCTGGTACGGATGTACGGATCATTTGATTTGTTTTTCGTTTTTCAGCCCGGTAACCAAACGAGAGTTTTCATGCCAACGAAGCCCCGAACCCGCTTGCCGCTTTCAATATAGACGCTGTTGCTGGCTTCCAGACCGTATTGATCTGCATTCTCTGACAGATACAGGCTGAAGGAGCGAGAGGATAACGGCTTCACCGCGTTGTCCTCGCACCAGATCTGATAGACGGCATAAAGTGATTTCGTGCTGGCTTTTTCACCGGGAACAAAGGCCACGTAGCCGGATGAGGCGAGAAAGTCCACAATGTTGTTCCCATCAGAGATCGCCTGCGCCATGTTGTCTCTGGCCTGCTCCGAAAGGGTAAACTTGTAGTTCTGTGCGATCAGCCGCCACAAGCCTTCCAGGCACCAGAGCAGGATACCCTCCTTTTCCTCTTTCAGCTTGTCTGCCAGATCCGGATCGTCCACACGGTCCGGGTCTTTCCGTTTGGCCGTCAGAATGATCTGCCGCCGGAAAAAGCCGTGGCTTCTGTCATACAGCGCCTTGATGGAGCCGTTGCCGAAGCAGAGAAAACGCACGTAGAGCTCGCCCTGGTAGCTCTGTTTGCTTTTCTTCTCCAGGTCGAGCGGAAGATCTGCTGTGATAATCAGCTTTAAGTAGTTGGTTTGCGGCAGGGCTTCCATCTTCATATCGTCGTCCACCATCACGAGGACGTTTTCCAAATCAGCTCTGGCGAAACGGTTGGTCTCGACCTTGGCCAGACTGCCGTTTGCCATGCTGTCCCCGAAAATTGCACGGAGTACGGAACCAATCCGGCTCTTTCCTTCGCCGCCCTGCCCGATGATCATCAGCATCTTCTGAGCCTTGGTTGTCGGGATCAGGCAGTAGCCCATGAACTCCTGCAGCGTCAGAATATCCTCCGGCTCCAACAGCTCTTGGGTAAAAGACTGCCAGCGTTTCGGTTCCGGTGCTTCCGGCTGAAAAGAGATCGGCAGTCGGTTCCGGCAAAACTCCTTTTCTTCTGTGAACAGTCCGTCCAGGAAGATCGTGCCGTTGGCAAGATGAATCCGATCCGGTGTAACCGGCAGCGTTTCCTGATGCGCTTCCTCCCGGAGCACCTCCAAAAGACTATCCACCTTTTTGGAGAGTCCCTGCTTCACATGAGGTTTGAGCTTTTCATAGATTCTCTTTTTGAGGCTGCGCTCGTCGCTGATACGCCCGTCCACGGTGAAGAAGCTGCCTTTGAAACAGATCATGGGCGTTTCCTGCAACAGCTCCTGGCAAAAGGCCACCTCGTTGATTTTGTCTTTCGCAATCCAGTCAGCAACTTGCTTTTTTGTCAGCTGGTTGACCTCGTTTGTTTCATTTCTCTCGTTCAATTCGTTTTCCATTCTTTTCCTTTCTCCTGTCATCGTGCATAACCCCTTTTCGTCTTAATCCTTCATCACGTATGCGTTTAAAATGGCGTCCGCTGCCAGATAGGTCTGTACCAGCACCTTCCGCATTTGTGGTGCGTCGATCAGGTGTGTGCTTTCCGCAATCTTCAAAAGTTGTTCCACATTGTAGCCAGCCCGACGGATATCCCGGATCAAGATCGGAATGTCGGGTGACGGCGCTTGCTTGACCTCTTTCCCGGTGATTGCTCGGCGACAGAATTCCTCCCGGGAAAAGCCGGCCTGCTTCGCCTTTGCGTTCAGATCCGCTAGTTCTTCGGCAGTGAGACGGATCTTGACTTCGTTCGTTCTTTTTTTCATTCTTCACCTCCAGATCAAGGGGTTACAGGGGAGTTCCCCCTGAGAAATTGTATCGTGTCCCCACGATACGTTGCTTGCTACCCCACGAGACACAGCCCCCGCAGGGATAAGTCCCTCCGGTCTGGCTGTGTCCCGCAGGCCTGTTGGAGTACGTGGATACCTTACGGAGCGTTTTACCAGCTGAAAAAGCATTGGCGTCAAAATGACGTCAATCGCCATTTTGAGCGCAGCGTATTGACATCATAATGACGTCATCCAAACAACTCAAAGTCATCCAATCTGCATGGTTCCTAATAATGGTTGTTTCCCGTTGTACCTGATGTCGTTCCTGCCTGGTTGTCTCCCCGGCGTTTTTGTCGCTCCGGCATTCCAGCCATCGTCGCAGCGGTATCCCCATCAGACGGGTATTCAGTTGTAAATGGGCTTCCTGATTTCCTCCCTTCCTTTCTTAGATGATTTGGATAGTTCGTACTTCATTATCCAATGCAGATTTTAACACAGTCTTGACAGGAAATCAATATTATTGTACAATGTTGTTTGGAGTGATGTTTATAATCCAAAAACTGCAGATTTTTCATTCTCTAAATAAGCGGGAAACGAGGACACTATGGAAAGAGATTATTCAGAATATCAGCCAACCGCATATGACAGATATCAGCAGTATCGATCAAATAGGAATGGCGTTCGTCTTGATTACTTTATCAACAAGGTATATTTTCATCCAGAGCGTAAGAATTTTACTGTTTCTGTTGATCCTCATAAAGAGAACGACAGTATGCAAGACGAAATTGACGAATATGAGAGGGATGTGGCTCGACGCGAGGGTAAGT
>JAEEGJ010026429.1_pt1 | contig 11766 bp, 13 predicted proteins | sample 8958761 | NCBI WGS metagenome assembly JAEEGJ01 (sample SAMN16246546, study PRJNA631951) | gut metagenome | biome: gut microbiome; feature: rumen; material: RS-attached | host: Bos | place: Iran: Karaj | collected 2018-10
TGTGCTTCATCGGGTACACCTTCTGCACGCTCCATGCCGGCGAGGTGTTTCTAAAAGCGCTTCCCTGGCTGGGGCTGGGTATCGCAGCGTTTTTCGTTCTCTTTTTCTCAGCTGCGCGGTCTGAATGGATCGACCTGGGCAACAAGACCGGCCTGGCGCTGTTCTATCTTCTCACCGTCACCCTTCACGGGCTCATGGGGCTTTTAGCTGCCGTTCTCCTGCCCGGGGCCCACTATCTGCTGCTGGGCATCGGCCTGGGGCTGTTCATGATCAGCGACTACTTTTTAGTGGTCTATAAATTCAAAACCAAAAGGAAGCGCGCTCTGCGCACCAACACCGCCTGCTACTTTCTCGGCATGATGCTGGTCGCCCTGAGCTTTTCCGTGCTTCCCTAATACTTTTTGAAAGAAGGCGCGCCTATGAAACACATCTTTGTCTATAACCCCGCAGCCGGTCAGGGCGGCATAAAAGGCCATCTGGAAGCGATCGTGGCTCAGCATGAGGGCTGCGAATTATATGAAACCAAGGCCCCCCGGGACGCCACGATCTTCATTCAGCAGAGGATCGCTGCGGAACCGGAGGAACAGCTCTGCTTTGTAGCCTGCGGCGGCGACGGCACCATCAATGAGGTCGCTTCCGGGGTTGCCGGTCGCGAGAACGTCTGTTTTACCATCTACCCCTGCGGCAGCGGCAACGACTTTGTGAAGATCTTCGGCGGCCGGGAGCGCTTCCTGGATATAGACGCGCTGCTGGCGGCGGAACCTGCGCCCATCGACATCCTGAAGGTGGATGACCGCTGGTGCATCAATGTGTTCAGCTTCGGCTTCGACACCGGCGTGCTGAAGACCATGAATCATGTCAAGCGCAAGCCGTTCATGGGCGGCAAGCGGGCTTATTATGTGGGCATCGTGGACGCGCTCATGAAATCCATGCGCACCGGCTGCACCATCACCGTGGACGGAGAGCCTTTCTTTGCCGGAGACATCCTCCTCTGCACCTTTGCCAACGCTCAGTACGTAGGCGGGTCATTCAAGTGCGCTCCCCGCGCCAAAGTGGACGATGGGCTCATTGAAGTTTGCCTGGTGAAGCCCATCTCCCGGCTTTCTTTCGTGAAGCTGATCGGCACCTACACGGCGGGTACCCATCTGGAGGACCCGCGGATGAAGGACATTGTGCGCTACATCCAGGCCAAAAAACTGACCGTGGAAAGCGTCAAAGGGCTGTTGCCCGTGTCGCTGGACGGAGAGGTCATCGAGCGGAAGCGGTTCACGATGGAGATCGTCCCCGGCGGCGTCAACTTCGCCCTGCCCCAGGCCAAGGAATGAGCATCAAATATGACATCAGACCCTGTCTAACGCAGGGTCTGTTTTTATCTTGTGTGAAGGGCTTCGTGCTCCGCCATCAGCTCCCGCAGAAGTCGGGCAGGCGTCCATTTCAGATTGTGTTCCGTGGTCACCGCCTTATAGGCGACGGTCGCCTGAAGCATCTGCATGCCGTTCAGCAGGCCGTGGAACTGCTGCGGATCCAGGCTGTCCATCACCAACATCTCGTCCGAGAAAGGCGCGTCCATGGTGGGGGCCGGGAACTGCCCCTTTCTGCCAAGGAGCTTTCCCAAGGACCGGCTGCAATCCCCCGCCCCGCCCTCGACGGCGGTGATCCCGAACTGCATCAGCAAAAACTGCAGCTTCTTTTTCTTGTCCCCCGTGATGTTGAACAGCAATGCCTTGGCCATGTGTTCGCTCCTTATAGATCTTCATTCTCTCTAAACTATACCAAATCCGATCCGATCGCGCAATCATAAAAGCAGGAAGCCTTTCGACTTCCTGCTTTTGGCTATACAGCTTTTCTGACCTTATTTGTAGAGGCCGCGGTTGGTGTAGGTGGTGTGCAGCAGCTCGTGGGCCTTGTGGCTGCAGGGCTCGCCCAGGTAGTCCTTGTACAGCTTCTGGACTTCCTTGTTCTCGTGGGACTTACGCAGCGGCATGTTGGCGTCCTCGCCGTAGAGGCCGGCCGCGCGGATGGCCCGCACGTCGTGGAAGTTCTTGAAGTTGCTGGGCACGATGGGCTGACCGCCGCCGTTGACGCAGCCGCCGGGGCAGGCCATGACTTCGATGAAGTGATAGTCCTTCTCACCGCGCTTCACCATGTCGAGGAGCTTGCTGGCGTTCTCCAGGCCGGAGGTGACCGCCACCCGGACCTTGAGGCCGTTCAGGTCGTACTCGGCTTCCTTGATGGCTTCGACGCCGCGGACGGCTTCGAACTCCACCTTCTCCAGGGTCTTGCCGGTGACCACTTCGTACACGGTACGCAGGGCCGCTTCCATGACGCCGCCGGTGGCGCCGAAGATGTGGCCGGCGCCGGAGGCTTCGCCCAGCAGATCGTCCGCAACTTCGTCGGGGAGCTTGTCGAAGATGATGCCGGCCTTCTTGATCATGCGGGCCAGCTCACGGGTGGTCAGGGACACGTCCACATCGGGCAGGCCGTTGTGGCCCAGCTCAGGACGGTTGCACTCGAACTTCTTGGCCGTGCAGGGCATGACGGACACGCAGAAGATGTCCTTGGGGTCGATGCCCGCATGCTCGGCATAGTAGCTCTTCACCAGCGCGCCATACATGCCCTGGGGGGACTTGCAGGTGGACAGGTTGGGAATGAACTCAGGATAGTAGTGCTCGCAGAACTTGATCCAGCCGGGGCTGCAGGAAGTGATCTGGGGCAGGGGCCCGCCGTTCTGGATGCGCTGGATGAGCTCGGTGCCTTCCTCCATGATGGTCACGTCGGCGGCGTTGTCCACATCGAACACCTTGTCGAAGCCCAGACGGCGGCAGGCCGCGATGAGCTTGCCTTCCACGTTGGTACCCATGGGGATGCCGAAGCACTCGCCGATCTGGACACGGACGGAGGGCGCGGGGGCGATGACCACGTGCTTGGTGGGATCGGAGAGGGCCTTCCAGACCTTGTCGGTGTCGTCACGCTCGGTGAGGGCGCCGGTGGGGCACACCTGGATGCACTGGCCGCAGTTCACGCAGCTGGTGTCCGCGAGAGGCATCTCGAAGGGGCTGGACACGTGGGTCTTGTAGCCGCGCATGCTGGCGCCGATTACATGGGCGTGCTGCACGTTCTTGCAGACCGCGATGCAGCGACGGCACAGGATGCACTTGCTGTTGTCGCGGATGAGGTGGATGGCGGACTCATCGAGATCCGGCTGCATGGGCTCGGCGGGACGGAACTTGTCGGGGTCGGCGCCGTATTCCTGGGCCAGGGTCTGCAGTTCGCAGTTGGTGGAACGGACGCAGCCAAGGCAGTCCATCCGGTGGTTGGAGAGCATGAGCTCCAAGGTCATCTTGCGGGAAGCGCGCAGGGCGGGGGTGTTGGTCTGGACCTCCATCCCCTCGGCCACCTGCTGGAGGCAGGCCACGGGGTTGGAGCGGGCGCCCTTCACCTCGACCACGCACATACGGCAAGCGCCGATGGCGTTAACGTCCTTCAGGTAGCAGAGGGTGGGGATATGGACGCCAGCCTTCTCCGCCGCCATCAGAACAGTGTAATCGGAAGGGACCTCGACTTCGATCCCGTTGATCTTGACATGAACAGTATTCATTGGGTTCCTCCTTATTTCTTGCTGATGGCACCGAAGCGGCAGGTATCCATACAGGTACCGCACTTGATGCACTTGGCCTGATCGATGACGTGGGGCTGCTTCACGGTGCCGGTGATGGCGTTGACGGGGCACTTGCGGGCGCAAGCCGTGCAGCCGCGGCACTTATCGGGATCGATCTCGTAGCGCAGGAGCTTCTTGCACACGCCGGCGGGGCAGCGCTTGTCGACCACGTGGGCCACATACTCGTCGCGGAAGAACTTCAGCGTGGAGAGCACGGGGTTGGGCGCGGTCTGACCCAGGGCGCAGAGGGCGTTGGCCTGGATGTACTTGCAGAGCTCCTCCATCTTGTCCAGGTCCTCCAGCGTGCCGTTGCCGCTGGTGATCTTGTCCAGCATCTCCAGCAAGCGGCGGGTGCCGATACGGCAGGGAACGCACTTGCCGCAGCTCTCGTCCACGGTGAAGTCCAGATAGAACCGGGCCACGTCCACCATGCAGGTGGAATCGTCGAGGACGATCATACCGCCGGAACCCATCATGGCACCGATGCTCTTGAGGTTCTCGTAGTCGATGGGCAGATCCAGGAACTTGGCCGGGATACAGCCGCCGGAAGGACCGCCGGTCTGAACGGCCTTGAACTCTCTGCCGTTGGGGATGCCGCCGCCGATATCGTAGATGATCTGGCGGAGGGTGGTGCCCAGAGGAACTTCCACAAGACCGGTGTTGTTGATCTTGCCGCCCAGCGCGAACACCTTGGTGCCCTTGCTGCCCTCGGTGCCCATGGAAGCGAACCACTCGGCGCCCTTGAGGATGATCTGGGGGATGTTGGCCAGGGTCTCCACGTTGTTGATGATGGTGGGCTGACCAAAGAGGCCCTTGTTGGCGGGGAACGGCGGCTTGGTCTTGGGCTCGCCGCGGTTGCCCTCGATGGAGGTCAACAGAGCGGTCTCTTCGCCGCACACGAAGGCGCCGGCGCCCAGACGCACGTCGATGTCGAAATCGAAGCCGGTGCCGAAGATGTCCTTGCCCAGCAGGCCGTACTCACGGGCCTGACGGATGGCGATCTGCAGACGATGCACGGCGATGGGGTACTCAGCACGGACGTAGATGTAGCCCTGATTGGCGTTGATGGCATAGCCCGCGATGCACATGGCTTCCAGGATGGCGTGGGGATCGCCTTCCAACACGGAACGATCCATGAACGCGCCGGGGTCGCCTTCGTCGGCGTTGCAGACCACGTACTTGTTGGGGGTCTGGTTGACCGCCGCGAACTTCCACTTGAGGCCGGTGGGGAAGCCGGCGCCGCCACGGCCGCGGAGGCCGGACTTGGTGACCACGTCGATGACCTGCTCACGGGTCATCTCGGTGAGGACCTTGCCCAGAGCGGAATAGCCGTCCATGGCGATGTACTCCTCGATGTCCTCCGGGTTGATGACGCCGCAGTTGCGCAGCGCCACACGGAGCTGGGGCTTGTAGAACTCGATGTCCTTCAGCGTGGGGACTTCGACCTTCTCGCCGCCCTCGGTGTCGCGGTGCACGAGGCGCTCCACGATACGGCCCTTCAGGAGGTGCTCGGAAGCGATCTCAGGCACATCGGAGACCTTCACGCGGGAGTAGAAGGTGCCATCGGGGTAGACGATCATGACGGGGCCCATCTCGCAGAGGCCGAAGCAGCCGGTGCGCACGACCTTGACTTCATCCTGAAGGCCCAGTTTGACGATCTCCTGCTCCATGGCTTCGGCGATCTTGGGGCTGTCAGAAGAGGTACAGCCCGTACCGCCACAGATCATTACATGCGTACGAATCATTCTCAATATCCTCCGTTTTTATTCTGCGGCACCGATGGTGTATTCCGTGATGGGTTTCCCGCCAAGGATGTGCTCCTTGACGATCCGGGGGACCATGGCCGGCTTGACCTTCACATAGGTGACCCGCTCCTTGCCGCCCTCGAAGACCTCCACGATGGGCTCGAGCCGGCACATGCCGATGCAGCCGGTCTGGGTCACGGTGGCGTTGTCAGCGTGCTGCTTGCGGACTTCCTCCACAAAGGCGTTGAGTACGGGCCGGGCGCCAGCGGCGATGCCGCAGGTGGCCATGCCAACGACGATCCGGATATCGCCGTTGTTCTCGCGGATAGCGACCCTATCCTTCATTTTGTTCCGAATCGCTGCAAGTTCCTCAAGACTTTTCATAGTTGTTTTCCTTTCCTAAGTTTTTGGTTATGTAGTAAGCTTTCGCCTAAAAACCGTATTGTTCGTTCAAGCTTTCTCTGGCCCATTCCAGGACCTCGAAGCTGTTCAAGGGTATCTCGTCTCCCAGGGCTTCCCTCATCTCCCGGGTGTCCAGGTGGACCGTTTCCCCGTTAGGCAGCTCGTGCTCAAAGAGGAAATCCACGTCAGGACAGCCCTGTATGAGACTGATCAAAGTGGATACCACGTCCCCCAGGGGGGTGAAATCCATGTGATTCTTGTAGAAGAAAGCGGAAATGACCGTGCCATGGTCCTCCGGGCTCATGTCCCTGGTCCGGGACGTGATGGTCAGCTCTCCGCCGGTCTGCTCCGCCGCCAGCTTGAACAGGGGGATGCCCATGCCCACCTTCCGGGTCTTGCGGGTGGTGGAAAAGGGGTCCATCACCGTGGCCAGGAATTCCGGCGACATGCCTCTGCCGTCATCCTTGATGGTGATGCGCAGCGTCTCGTCCGTTTCCGCCAGCAGGATCTCGATGAGAGACGCTTCGGCGGAGATGGAGTTCTGCACGATATCCAGAATGTTCAGCGACAGTTCCTTCATGATTTCTTCTCCAGCATGGCAAAGAAAGCTTTGCGAACGGCCTCCTCCCCCGCCTTCGGGCTCACGTCCAGATGAACACAGAAGCTGCCGTCGCTGATCTCCCAGAGCCGGTGGGCGTCTGAGGAGACCAGGATCTTCCGTCCTCCCGCCAAATCGCGCTTGTCCTCGTCATGGACTTCGGCCAGGGTGAACACCGGTTCCTCCGGGAAGAAGCCCAGCACCGCCAGAAGTCCGTTGGCCTCCCGGTCGATATGAGCCGGATAACAGACCCCGCCCATGGACCGGACCAGCTTTGCTCCCTCCTCGATGGGGATAGAGGTGGCCGCCGGCAGGAACCAGGGATCGTTGCCGATGGGCACGTCCTGCTCGCCCATAATGATCTGCTCTCCGAAGATCGCGGGCTTGTTTTTCACCTTCATGCGCCGCTCCTCCACCAGCTTATCGAACGCCAGAGCTGTATCGAGCTTGGGGAACAGACAGACCATGTGGACGTCCTCCGCCGTGGTCAGCTCCATGCCCGACACGGGCACGATGCCGTATTCCCGACAGGCGGCGTAAAAGGCCGGACAGTTCTTCGCCGTGTTGTGATCCGTCAGCGCCATGATCCTGAGCCCGTTGAGATATCCCATCCCCGCGATGTTGCAGGGGGTCATATCGTCCTCCGCGCAGGGAGACAGGCAGGAATGGATGTGCAGATCGACAGCGAATGCGTTCATGAGAGCAGGGAAGCCACCTTGGCGCACAGCTCGAACACGGACAGCGGGGAACGATAGAAGTTGAGATCGTTGTCCGCCGCCGCTTCCAAAGCCGCGTCGTCCGGGGTCACATCTTCCGCGAAGATGACCATGGCCGCGTCCGTGAGGGAGCAGACCGCCGGCACGTTGCGGTTGGACATGATGGTGATCCAGCAGTCGCCGCTCTGTGCCCGACCCATGACCCAGCTCAACAGATCCCCGGCATATCCGCCGGTGACCGGCCGATCCTCGGCCTCGTGCAGGGGAACGAGCCCCAGCGCATCCCTGATCTCAAATACGGTCATGACTTCTTCTCCATTTCGCTCATGAGTTTTTTCAGCTGTTCCCGCATATGGACGATGCACTCGTCGATGTTCGCCTCCCCCTTCACCACATCCTCCGCGAAGGCGCGGCAGTTGGGAGCGCCGCAGGAACCGCAGTCCAAAGCCGGCAGGCTCTCATGGATGTTCTCGATGTCCGCCATCATGCGGATGGACTCGAACCGGCTCACGTTCAAAGCGGATACGTTGGCGAAGGTGGCCGGCTTCACGGTCAAGATATCCTCCGGCACGTCCACGTCACCGTTTTGCCGAGGCACATGGTTGAGGCTCACGGGCATATACCGGCGCAGGGTCTGCAAGCGGACCTGGGCGATATAGGGGTTCTCCACCGTAAGGACGCCGCCGACACACCCGCCGCTGCAGGCGTCCAGCTCCGCGAAGTCCACGCTGGGGAAACTGCCCATCTCGATGCTGTCCAACACCCGGATCACGTTCTCGATGCCGTCGGCCGCCAGATACCTGTCGTTCATCAGGGCGGAACCCTCTCCGCCGGAGGAGGCCCAGCCAAGGCCGATCATGCCGGATTCGGAGGTGATCTTCGGCGTCCCCTTGGGCTTGATGGCGTTGAGGAGCTTGAAATACACCTCGCTGATGGCCACCACGTAGTCCACACAGGGGAGCTCATCGTCGTTGTCCCCGTTCTTGACCCAGCTGAACTTGGCCGGACAGGGGCTGATGAACACCGTCTTGATGTCCTCTTTCTTCAGCTCCGGATGCTTCTTCATGGCCTCTTCCTTGGCCATCCGGCCAGCGAGCTCGATGGGCGGCATCAAAGGCACGATATGGTCGATGAGGGATGGGAAGCGGATGGTGATGAGACGCACCACCACCGGGCAGGCGGAGCTGATGGCCGGACGAGGGATGTCCTTGCGCTTCATGTAGCGCCGGGTGTACTCCGTGATGATCTCCGCGCAGCGGGAAACCTCGAACACGTCGTTGAAACCCATGTCGAGGAGGCCTTGGAGCACATAGTCCACGTCCGTCACGTTGATGAACTGGCCGAAGAGCGAAGGCGCCGGAAGCGCGATCAGGTACTTGGAACGGTCCAGATCCTCCAGGCTGTCGCAGATGGCCCGCTTGGCCTTGTAGGGACAGACACGGATGCATTCCCCGCAGTCGATGCACTGGAGGGCGTTGATCACGGCATGTCCGTCACGGATGCGGATAGCTTCCGTAGGGCAACGCCTCAAACAGTGGGTGCAGCCCTTGCATTTATCCAGATCCAGTGAAACGGAGTGCCTGTAATCCATGCTTTCCTCTTTCTTAGTGGTTACCTGTTTTCAAATCCGAGTTCGATGGTCGTCCCCTGGCCCACAACGCTGTCGATGCCGAAGGTGTCTGAGTACCGCTTCATGTTGGGCAGCCCCATGCCGGCGCCGAACCCAAGCGCGCGGATATTGTCTGGCGCGGTGGAATACCCTTCCTGCATGGCCTGCTCCACATCCTTGATGCCTGGGCCGGTGTCCTTGAGCACGATCCGAATGGTCTTGTCGTCCACATAGATGTCGGCGTCGCCGCCGTTGGCGTGGATGACCATGTTGATTTCGCCCTCGTACATGGCGATGGAGACCCGCCGGATGGTTTCAGGAGAGCAGCCCAGCTGTCTTAGAAGGCGCTTCACCTTGACGGAGGCTTCGCCTGCGGAGGTGAAGTTCCCGCCGTCAACGTCATAATGTACATGCAACGGTTCTGCGCTCATGGGATCACCTGTGCAGGCCCGCTTCGTACAGCCTTCCGCTGGCCTCATACATGGTCATGGCGGTGGCCAATACGGCGATATGGCTCAGTTTCGCGAGCGCCACCACTTCCTCCGCAGGCTCCTTGCCCCGGACGAAAAGGATGCAGCTCATGTCCAGCATCAGCGCGGTACGCACGGCCTGGGGATTGTTGAGCCCCGTGAGGAGCAGCGCCTGATCCTGCGCATAGGCAAGGACGTCGCTCATCATGTCGCTGCTGAACGCGGAATCGATGTCCTCGTCCAGCATCTCCTCTCCCGTATATACCTTTGCACCGACCAAGCGGGCGACTTCTTCTAATCTCATAGGAGTGTTACTCTGCGCGTACCTTATCGATGATGCCCTTCACATCGGCGGGGACCAGACGGCCGTACACCTGATCGTCGATCATCATGACCGGTGCGAGGCCGCAGCAGCCCAGGCAGCGAGCCGCTTCCACGGTGAACATGCCGTCAGGCGTGGTGTGGCCGGCCGTGACGCCCAGGAGCTTCACCAGCTCGTCCAGGATGTCCTGGGAGCCTTTCACGTAGCATGCGGTGCCGAGGCACACACGGATCAGATGCTTTCCCTTGGGCTCCAGGCTGAACCAGGCATAGAAGGTGGAAACACCATAGACCTGTTCGAGGGAGCAGCCCAGTCCCTCTGCGATCATCGTCTGCACCTCTATGGGCAGATACCCATAGATATCCTGCGCTTGCTGCATCACGGGCATCAGCGCGCCGGGCTTCCCCTTGTGATCCGCAATGACCTTTTCGAGCGCAGCTTTCTGCTCGGCCGTGCCAGTGAACGGGATCGTGGTCTTCGTACTAGTCATACACATCCTCCTTATACATATTGTTTAGGACTTTCCTACAACAGAAACAACAGCCTTTTTTGAAAAGGCATACTGTTACGTTCGCATTTTACCACATATAATTTGTCTTGCCAATAGATTAGCATTTGCTAACTGACGGATTTGGATAGGAAATTATGGACCCTTTTCAAAATAAAAAATGAAAATGGGCGGATTTGGGTCTTTAAAAATGTCAAAAGGTGGAGTATACTATGCTTGTAAGAAAATATATAAGGAAGGATGAACGAATATGGCCAAACGCAAAAAGCTGATCATCACCCGAGAGGGCTATCTGTTCTTAGCCGCCGTAGGGGTTTTGCTTCTGGCGCTCATCATCATCGCCGTCGCCACGAAAGGATTCGGCGCGTGCAATACGGAGAAGAATGCGGAGAGCAACATCCCCGCCGCTTCCGATTACCATCCCGCCCCGACGGCTACGCCCAAGCCCACGCCGGAGGAGACGGAACCCACCAACGTGGAGACGCCCGCGCCCGATACGCCGGATCCAGGCGCAGCCAGTTCCCCCGCCCCTACCGTTCCCCTTTCTGATGACCCCAACGCTCTGACGGAGCCCACGGCCGAGATGATCGCCGGCGCTGCGGAGGGCAAGCTGACCAAGAGCGGCGTGAACATGCGGCAGGGTCCCAGCACCGGCACCACGATCATCGCCACCGGGCTCAAGGCAGGCACCAAGCTGACTGTATATGCGGAGGACGGCGAGTTCTATTTCCTGCAGGTGGTGGAGACGAAGAAGTACGGCTACATCGCCAAGAAGTTTGTGAAGCTCCTCTCCGCCCTGGGCGAGACCTCCAACGGCAACGATCAGCCGGAGGGCACCGTTCGCGGCACCATCACCTCCAGCAACCTGGCCCTGCGGGAAGGCCCCGGCGTGACCAACAAGTCCCTGGGTCAGTATTATGAAGGGAAGCTGGTCTACATCTTCCATCAGGAGGGCGACTACTATTACGTGCTGGTGGCCGGCACCGACGTGAAAGGCTACATGTCCGCCCAGTTCATCAAGGTGGAGGAAGGCAAGACCGTACCCACCAAGGATTCCTGATCTTATCCATCTAAAAAGAAACAGACCTCCTTATTCTGCAAGGAGGTCTTTTTTTTATTCCTCTTCCCCGTCTCTGGCCGCCGGAACGTTCTTATCCGTGACGGGCCCTTCGAACAGGGGATGATCGTATCTGAGCCGCATCCGATCCCACAGGCCGTACTTCTCCGTGTTGGCGATAGCGTGGATCATCTTCTCCTCCACGTCCGGGACGAGGGTGGACAGATACCGGATCAGCTCCTTGGCCTCCTCCCGCTTGGTGTGCCCGGCCGCCGGACAGTTGGCCTTCTGCACGGGCAGCTCTCGCTGCCTGGCCACGGAAAGGGCATGCTTCTCCGGCAGGAACACCAGGGGGCGGATCACCGTCACGTCGGAACGGGAAAGGTAGGTCACCGGCGCGAAGGTGTTCACCCGGCCCTCATAGAGAAGGCTCATGAAGAACGTCTCGATCACGTCCTCCCGGTTGTGGCCCAGGGCCACCTTGTTGCAGCCCCGATCCCGGGCGGCGTTGTTGAGGGCGCCTCGACGGAGCTTGGCGCACAAGGCGCAGGGGCTCTTCTCCTGACGGATGTTGAAGACCACGTCTCCGATATCGGTCTTGATGAGCGAGTAGTCCATGCCGATGCGCTCCGCGAAGGCGATGACGGCAGCCCAGTCTTGCTCCACGATGCCCAGGTCCAA